>Ga0183101_1000009_pt7 | contig 77447 bp, 73 predicted proteins | sample Biomet3_FD_127790 | JGI IMG/M metagenome (GOLD analysis project Ga0183101, IMG submission 127790) | Microbial communities from bioreactor (seeded with sewage sludge) at LBNL, California, USA - Biofuel metagenome 3 | ecosystem: Engineered > Bioreactor > Anaerobic > Unclassified ... | reverse complement strand
TTCTTTTGTGCGTTTTGGTTCTTTCTTAGGGTCAGTTCCAAGAATACCGATTGTAGCCAATAGAATCGTGATGATAAATGTTACAAATACTGCAGATGGTGAAATATAGTCATAGATCAGGCCGGCAACCTGTGAACCTGTTGCATAGCCAATTGTTCCCCAGATGCGTATTTTTCCATAGGAAAATGGAGAAGCAGTTGCAGCCTTTTCAATCATCGGATTTGTGCCATTCAAGATCAACAATACAAAACTATAGCCAATCAGTATTGTGATAAAGTTACTGGCAAATACAAAGAATACGCCACCGACTGCGGCAAGGATAAACAAAATAATATTGACCTTCTTTGCACCAAATTTGTCACTGGCCATACCTATCAACGGCTGAGTCGCCATAGAGGATACAAAAGAAGCAGATATGACAAAGGATACTTCTGTAGCTGTAAATCCTTTATCCATCAAATAAACGGATATCAAAGCAGCAAATACTGCCCAGGAGAAGTAATAAAAATTGAACATTAGGAAATAACTGAAATAACTATTTATATATTTTTTCATAGACTCCTCTTTTTGTTTTGCTGTTCTGTATCTATATTATTTTTGCTCATAAGCAAGTGATATCCGTAATGCATGTTTCTGTTCTTTTCCGAGCAATTGTATCGTAATCAATAATGTTGCAAGAATTGTTATACCAAGTCCAAGCACACAGACAGATTTTGTTCCAAAAGCATCCATCATGAATCCGCTGTATGACATTGCAGCAACCGCAGCTGCACTGCTGTACGTGGCGTCGGATAATGAATATGCTGTATTTACCTGAGCTGCATCCACTTCCTTCTGGGTAATCTCGCGTACGGTCGGCAGCATGATGCCAAACGAAGAATTCGAAACAGCTGTTCCAAGGATGACCAGCATTGGTGAATGAGCCATCATTGTAAAGAACATTGCTGCCATCATGCATATCGACATCAAAAGCAGTCTCATTTTTGCAGGTACTCTATGCATATTTCCTGACAGACAAATGAATAATGCCTGACAGCCAACGCCGATAAATGAATCAATTCCTAAAGAAGAAACATTGCCGCCAACTTCCTGTAGGAAGACGATCTTGAGATTATTCATAGGTGCTACTGCTAGACCTGTTAAAAAAACAATGAGAAGCATCATAGCATATTTCTTATTGCTGAATAGCTTCCTGAACGATTGCTTCTTTTCAGTATGTATGACTTCGATTTCTTTTTGTTCTGCCATGAATACTGCAATGACCAATGTAATACAGGCATAAACGGATGCCGTAATGATCATTGCTGGATATCCAAACATATTGATAAGCTGACCGCAGAACAGCATTGGGACAGCATAACCGACAGATCCCATTGCTCTGGCTTTCGAATACGCTGCTGTATCATGGTCAAGATATCTGAGCATCCAGGCATCCATATTCGAGCCGAGTGGAAATACCGCAAAAGCGAATAATGGATATATGAAAGAAGTAATCTGTATGTTGGTCTTTGCAATTGCAAATACAACCAGTGCAAGAAGAAATGTCAAAATGAATTCCGGGATAAATACTTTTTTATTCGAATGCAGGCGGTCGCAGCGTCTGCCCCAGAAGATAGCCGCCACAAATGCGATGATCATGTATACAGCAATATCAATACTGAGTATCGTGCGGTTCATTCCTTCTGCCAACAAATAGGAAGTGATAAAGCCGCAGTAAGAGGCACAAAATCCCCAGAAAATTGCATCAAACAAACCAAACTTCAAGATTTTTATATTCATTCACCATCCTCCTGAATGCATTCAGTCTATCTTTTTCAAAGAAAATAGAATAACATGTAGTTATTCTATATACCATCCTGTTATCATGTTGGAGAGCGAGGGAAACTATGAAGACAAATATTGAAGAAGCCTTGGCATCTACCTTCTTTCACAATCGTGAAGAAAATTTCCGTCATACTACATATGATGAGGAGATGCTTCAATACGAGATGATGAAACAAGGCAATGATCAAAGTATTCTCCTTGGAAAACAGGCATTTGAAAATGCAGTTCCTACCCTTCTTTCGAAGGATGTTTTACGGGGCTGGAAATATATGTTTGTTGCCAGTACTACATTATGCTGCAGATATTGTATGGATGGCGGCATGGAGTCTGAGACATCCTATAACATCAGTGATCTGTATATTCAAAAAGCTGATGAATGTACTACTGTCAAAGATCTGTTTGATTTACATGATGAGATGTTCAAAGAATATACGGAACGGATGAAAAATCTAAAAAGAGATAATCAATATTCTCTAGCAGTTCTTCGTAGTATGGATTATATTGATCAGCATCTTCATGAAAGAATAACGCTGAAAAGCCTGGCACATTACACCGACACAAGAGATACCTATCTTTCAATGCTGTTCAAGAAAGAAAAAGGTATTACCATTTCTGATTACATCAGAAATACAAAGATTGAAGCATCTAAAGTTCTATTGCAGTATTATGACCTATCAGTAACAGAGATAGCAGAATACCTTGCTTTTTCATCACCTAGTCATTTCATTAAAATATTTAAAAACAATACTGGATTTACACCTGAAATATATAGAAAAAATAATTTTCGTAAATGGAAATGATTCATTGGATCAATTTCAATGGAATACTTGTAAATTTCGGGACAACGGATCACGAAATTCGCTGACACCTGAGCAATGATTCGGTCAGACCGGAACGTCATTTCGGAAAAAGCTGATCAGCATTTCGGTCAAACCTGAACAAACATGAATTGTTTTCGCTTATCGGACTATAGTTGAGCTGTAGTTTTGATGAGAGGAGATGGTTTTATGCAAAACTATAGCACCATTATTGGCGTCATTGAGATGCGGAAAAAACAATGCACTACTCGTGACTGCCAATATCGTTTTAAGATCGGCTCGGGAACAGTTGCACATATTCTGCAGCGATACAAAGAGCTGGATCTGACATTGGATGAATTAAGGGCAATTTCACCTAATAAGGTTGAGGAAGCGTTCTATCCGCCAGATCGTACCCGTAAAGAGGAGACTCCGTTGCCAGACTATGAGAAGGCATATGAGCGCAAGAATGAAAAAGGCAGTAAGGCAAATCTGTTCTTCCTATGGAAAGAGTATAAGCAGGAATTTCCAAACGGGTATCAATACACGCAGTATGTTGAACATTATAATCGGTATGTAAAAGAGCATTATGGTACTTTGGATGTCGCCATGGCAGTTGAACGCGTTCCTGGTGAAAAGATGTATATAGACTGGGTTGGCGATCAGCCAGAGATCATCTGCAATCGGGAAACGGGTGAAATGTGCAAAGCACACGTATTTGTAACAACCATAGGTATTTCCAGCAAGATATATGCCGAAATCTTTCCTGATGAGAAACAGTCCAGCTTTGTAAAAGGAACTGTTCATGCAGTAGAAGCATATGGTGCAGTCGCTAAGTATTTCGTGCCAGACAATTGCCGGACTGCAGTGACAAAGCATACAAAAGATGAACTGATCATCAACTCGTCCTATCAAGATCTTGAAAAATTCTATGACGTAGTTATTCTTCCACCTCCCGCAAGAAAACCGACCGGAAAACCAACAGTAGAACGCTATGTTCAGTATTTAGAAACTGAACTTCTTGAAAAGATGAAAGAGAAAATTTATTCAAGCTTTGAAGAAGCTAATCAGGAAGTAAAAGAAATAGTAGCAGCAATCAACAATGAAGTTCCTAATGGTTGGAATATCACCCACCAGGAAGCATTTGAGAATTACGACAGACCACGAATGAAGTCTCTATCCGACGGATCCTTCAGTTTGTGCGAATACGTTGCATTCTCAGCTGTTCCAAGGAACTATCATCTGCTGTATGATGGCCACTACTACTCTGTATTCTATACCTACTATGGCAAACCTGTAATTCTCAAGGCAACAATGACCGAGATCATGATCAGCGATGAGAATAATAAGCTCATCTGTACACACCAGCGCAGTTATGCAAAATTCCCACGGTATATCACCAAGGATGAGCATATGACATCTGAGCATCGATTCTATAAAGAGATCAACGAACATGACGGTGACTATTACCGTCGGTGGGCAGCATCCATTGGAGATAATATGTCCACCATGATTGATACAGTCTTAAAAGCCTCTGAGCATGAAGAACAGAGCTATAACTCGTGCAACGGGATCCTCCATATGTGTGACAGACAGTCCAGAATTTTATGTGATGAAGCTGCTAGGCGCTGCGTGGAGCTTCATACATGCCGTTATACATATTTTAAGAAAGTCCTCGCAGAAGTGATCAATACTGGCGGAAAGCAGGAAGATACACTTCCCGACCATGATAACATCTGGGGAAAGGACTATTACAAATGACAGCCAGCGAAATGAAATATTATGCACTTTCCGAGAAGCTCAGGAAAATGAAGTTTGCCGGCATGGCTGATGAGTTGAACAGACAGGGTGCAGATCCAAATGCAGATCTTAGAAGTTTTGATGAAAGAATTGAAGCACTGATCAATACTGAATGGGAATTGCGTTATAACAAGAAACTGAATCGTTTCCTCAAAAAGGCAGGATTGCGGTATCCAGCAGCATCCTTTGATGAGACTGTTTATGATCCACAGCGGAAGTTGGATACAGAATCAATAGAAAGACTTTCATCATGCGAATGGATTGACCAGAGAAAGAATCTGATCATTACTGGCAGATCGTCTACAGGAAAGACATATGCAGGCAATGCCCTAGGTGTTTGCGCGGTACGGCAATTTCGTACAGTCAGATATGCAAAAGCAAGTTATCTCATGTCCGAAATCGAATCAGTTACCATCAAGGGAAGAAGATTAGATTACTTCAAAAAAATCTCGTCACTATCTCTTTTGATCATTGATGATTTTGGCCTGATGGATCTTGATCCGAATAGCTGCAGGAATCTTTTTGAGGTTCTGGACAGTCGAGAAGGTATGGGATCTACTATGGTGATATCTCAGTTGCCAGTCAGTGCTTGGTATGAAATGTTCAAGGACAATACCTATGCGGATGCCTGTATGGAACGGATCATCCGTGGTGCTTATCGCCTAGACTTTAATGGCAAGAATATGCGAGAAGCAAAAGAAGCTGATAAATAGAACAATTTGAGCGGGGCAAGACTAGCTCGCTCCGCTCGATTGATTTTGATCAGTTCACTCCGAAATACTGCTCAGGTCAGACCGAAACACGCGCTCTGCGAGTCCGAAACCCATGCTCAGTTAGAGCGAAATTTGCAGAATACTAAAAAAGCTGATTATGTCAATCAGCTTTTAATAAAACAATACTTACAATAAATCATTTCATTTTCGAAGCGGTACTGTAGTTTATTATGAAAATGTAGCACATTTATATAATAACAATTTCAGTTAATCTGCAGGATGATATCCACCAAGATTCTTTTCCTGCTCTGCAAGTGACATGTTGAAATAACGAAGACCTTTATCAAGACTTCTAATCTCATTCATCTCATCATCGTTCAATGCAAAGTCAAAGATATTAAAGTTGTCTTTGATATGCTTCGGGTTGCTGGATTTTGGAAATACGATATTCCCCTCTTGAATATGCCATCTAAGAATAATCTGCACATTAGATTTTCCGTACTTCTCTGCAAGCTTGGTGAATAACGGTTCATTGATTAAATCTTTGGCTCCATGACCAATTGGATACCAGCTTTCTAATACTGTTCCATATTTAGCCAAACGTTTTTTCAGCTCATTCTGTTGATAATATGGATGAAGTTCTACCTGGTTGACAGCGGGTTTTATTGTTGCAGCTTCGCATAATTCTTCCAAACGTTCCGATTCAAAATTAGAAATACCGATGGAACGTACTTTTCCTGCTTTCACAGCTTTTTCCATATCTTTCCATGCGCCAAGATAATCACCAAACTGCTGATGCAGTAAAAGGAGATCAATATAGTCTGTATCCAGGCGTTTTAACATTTTATCTATTGCAGCAGATGTTTTTCCTTCGCCATATTCACTTGGCCAAAGTTTTGTTGTAATCCAGATTTCCTGGCGATTGATACCGGATTCCTTCACAGCTTTTCCAACGCTGCGTTCATTCTGATATGCATGTGCGGTATCAATATGGCGTACGCCAAGTTTCAATGCCTCGGATACTGCATGGATTGTTTCCTCTCCTTCAGGAATCATGTAAACGCCGATTCCATACTGTGGAATCTTGTTGCCATCATTCAATGTGATATAAGTCTGTTCGTTCATTTTATTTTCCTCTTTCTTTTTATAATTCTTTGTTATTGATTAATCCTTGATGGATTTTACAGCCCAATTGCAGATGATTTCTTCTGATTGAAGTACAGAATGGCCTGCTATCGCTAGACTTTTTCCAAAAATGGCATCTTTCAAAGAATCCTTTAGGTCTTTTTCACTGGATCCCATTCCACTTCCTTCATGCGTCATACAGGCAAATACTTTTTTTCCAGTAAAATCTAATCCTTCAAGACAAGTGAACATTGGCATCGGGTATGTACCCCACCAGCATGGCCCAACAATGAAGATGTTGTCATAGGCCGAAATATCTTTTAATCTTTCTTTCAACTGGGGTCTTGCATAATCATGAAGCTCCTTGGAAGCTTCTTGAATGCATTCCTTGTAGTCAATACTGTACGGTTTGACTGTTTCTACTTCGAATCGATCTGCACCTACAGCTTTCTGGATATCTTCTGCAATGACCTCGGCGTTTCCTTTGCTCAATGTTTGGATCGTTCCATTCACATAGTTCTGGCCTTTTCTGGAATAATAGATTACTAGGTTCTTCATAAGCACCTCCTTTTTACACTTTTACTATAGCGCCCATCCAAAATATCATTTATAGTATTATTAAATAATCGATAAAATATTTTTATAGGAGGCCTTATGAACTCAAAGCAGATTGAAGCTGTATTGGAACTGGCCGAAACATTGAATTTTTCTCGGGCTGCGGAAAATTTGTTCTTATCACAGCCGGCAATTACCTATCAGATCAATGAATTTGAAAAAGAAGTCGGATTCCGGATCTTTGACCGCTCAGGAAAAGGAGCCGTACTCACCCCTGCCGGCTCACAATTCCTTGTCTCTTTGAAGAGCATGCATCAGCAGATGCGTCAGGCAATTGAACAAGGGCAGAACTTTTCGGCCGCTTATAATGAAATCATACGTATTGCAATGCCGATTCGATCCTGTATCTACTACCTTCCGCAGGCGATTGAATCCTTTGCCAGAGAGAATCCAAGTGTCTTGATTGAGCCTTCCTTTGACTGGCACCATTCTATAGATTCTTTTTTGAAGGGTGAACAGGACCTTGCCTTTGCAATTGATACAGAAGCAGCGCATATTCATGATATTAAGATCCACCCTCTTTATCAGAGTCATATTTATCTTGTCTGTAATAAGACAGACAAACTTGCAAAGAAAAAAATCATTACAGAGAATGATTTAAAAGACAGGATATTAATGATTGGCGGCGGTTCTCAGGCTCCTCTAAGAGCAGTCCAGCAGAGAGTCATCCGGAATACAGGAATCCACTATTTCAATTCTTCAGACCATGATACATCCCTTACGAATGTAGCAGCACATAAAGGTGTTGTGCTGTCTCCTGGATTTTTAAATGATCATTCCGGTCAATTTGCATGGATACCGTTTGACTGTCCTGAATCATATACCTGCGTACTGTTGACCCACGTAACGGATCAGCGTTGGAATTTAAATCACTTCATTGAAACACTGCAGGAGCAATATAAACAATCGAAACTGCCGTTATAAATAAATATCCTCCGTTTGGAGGATATTATTTATTTACACTGCATGCATTGTAGTGATTGCTTTCATCCTTGGTACAGCTCATTGTTGCGTTTGTTGTCGTGATTTCAGTGATCTTTGATGGAGCTGGAAGTGTCAAGCTGGTCATGGATGTATTGGCAATATTCAGCTTTGTCAGCTCAGCATTCTTAGATAGATCTAAGGATGTCACTTTGGTTCCAGAGATGTTAATGTTATCCAGCAGAGTATTGTTATGCAGGTCCATCTCGGTCAATCCAGTATTGGATACATTGACTGCCTGTAACAATGGGAAGTACTCAATGCCTTTGATATTGGTCAGTTCCGGGTCACCAATCAAGGTGATGATCAGAAAGGAATTCCGCTCATCGGCGGACAGGCTGCCATCCCCATTCGTATCTGCATTCTTTGAAATATAATCGCGGAAGACTGCATCTGGGAAACTGGTCGCATTGATCTTCACAGCTTCTTCAGATTCATCGACTGCCAGCGGATTGGTAACGGCGGCTTTGGCCTTAGTAGTGTTGCTCTTAATATAGGAACCCGCGAAGATACCTACTAAACAGATACAGATGCCAAAGATCATTAAGTATAAGATGGTCTTCATGACCTTCTTTTGATGCGCTTCATTCCGTTTCTGCAGTTTTACAGCCTTCACGACTTGAGATTCAATCGGGGCAGTCCGATCAAAATGAATGATACCTGTCCGTTCAAAGACTTCCTGGTCTTCCGGCGATAATGTCTCTAAGGCTTTGGTCACTTCCTGGTCCACATCAATCAGACCAGTTTCTTCCAATTCCTTCTGTTTTAGCTGTTCATCTGTAATTCCGCGTCTGCGGTCCAGCATCTCGAAAAAGTCATCTATTTCTTCTGAATTCGAAGTGTTAGATGACTTATTTTCTTGATCTAAGTTGTTATTGTTATTGAAATCTGCCATTCTGCTCCATTACCAAGCGACTGCAATATCTAACTGTGTTGGATTCGAATAGATGAATCCGCCGGTATCACAGACAATACCCATACCTAAGCTTGTCTGAATTAAAGAACCTCTTGGACGGATGCTCAGATCTGCCGCAACCATGACATAGTCACCCAGCATCTTTACACCATCTTCTCTGACCCAATACTTATCATTGTTGCCAGAAGCTCTCATAATATTGACAACCCCATTCATATTCAGGTTGTAATATGTTTCTTTTCCGGAAGGACCGGCGATGGTTCCGCTGGAAGGATTTAAAGCAGCTCCGCTCCATGCGGCAACCGGTGCTGTATAATTAACAGCAGCTTCCTTGGTTGTGGATGCAGCTGCAGTCGATGACTTCTTGCTCGATAATTCCTCGTGGTCAATATAGTATGTTGTTCCATCAACACTGACACGCCAGTACTTTTCATCATTTGAACCTGTTAACTGAATCTCCTGGTTCTTTGTTGCTGTCGATGCAGCAGTACCCTTATCGGATGGAATATTCTTTAACTCCGTATCCTGAGAGACATACATTGTAACGTTCTCTGGTACAAAGATATATTCTTTCTGAGATGTCAGCATATCGACACTGACATAGCCTACTTTACCTGAAGCCGTCAAAACCTGGCTCATGTCACCATCGACGCTCATGATGGAGACCTGTGTGCCTCTCAATTGTGTTTCTAAGACTGCAGATACTGTGCTATTGGAAGTGAAGATCTTTGTATCATTTAACAGATACATCTTCTGCATCTTTGCGGAAGATAATACTTCAAAGCTTGGACTGGATCCACCTACCATGCTGGAGACGTTTTTTGAACCATCTAATGCATATAATTGTGTACCCGGAATCAATAGCAATCCTGCAACAGCAGGAATTAATTTAGCGTATTTGTTCATACTTTCTCCTTTCGGATTGAATATTTTCTAATAATATAAAAAAATCTGTACTTGTTTAAAATACATGAAAAAGGCAAATCTGTCAAATTTCCGACAAATTAATTTTTGAGACTTGGATGATTGTTGAGACTATTTGTCTTCTTTTTTGGTTGGAATCTCTAAATGCTGAAGTGATTCCCCAGGATGGAATTTTTCATAAGAATCAAACATCTGACGGTTCTGTACATGAGTATAGATTTCCGTGGTCTGGATATTTGAATGACCGAGCATCTCTTGGATGGAACGCAGATCTGCTCCGCCCTGCAGCATATGGGTCGCGTAGGAATGGCGCAGCTTATGCGGCGTAATGTGCTTTGTAAAGCCTAATTCCACCACTTTTCTTTGTAAAAGAAGTTCCACAGAACGCGGTGTGACACGGCGGCCAAACCGGTTAATGAAAAATAATGGTGTCTTATTCTTCAAGAATGTCGGACGCACCACATCCCGCCAGTATTTCAGTAAGTCTATACTGCCGCGGGGAATCGGTACAATCCGTTCCTTATCCCCTTTGCCAAGTACCCGCATCTTGCCAGAATCCAGGTCAACACGGTTCAGAGTTAATGAGACTGCCTCTGAGACTCTGAGGCCGCAGGAATAGATAGCTTCCAGGATGGCATGGTCCAAATATTGATTAGGGTCTTTGTCATCAAAAGAAGCCATTAAGGCAGTAATTTCATCGACCGTGCAGTAGATTGGCAGGCTCTTGGTACTCTTATGAACTTCTAGATTCAGCGATGGGTCTGCTTCATTATGCATGAACGCCAGATCTTGATGAAAAGAACGGATACTGGCTGCCATACGTACAACAGAAGTAGAAGCTTTCTGTGTACTTTGTTCAGTAATGAACTGTTCAACCAGAGGATATGTAATCTTATGGGTATCTTTGACCCCATGGTCTTCTAAATAAGCAATGTATTCTTTTAAATCTTCATGATACGAGGACACAGTTCGCGGACTGCGACCCTCATTGACCTGGATATGGACCAGGTATTCCTTTAAGGCTTCCTGCAGTTCCATATCATTTCCCGCCCTTCAGAAGCGTACTGGCTCTGACAAAGGCTTTTGTGCCTAATAATCGATTTAGATCGGATAATACTTCTCTGGTCTCTTCTTTTTCTTCTTCATCATCCTCAACGAAGAGATTCAGCTGTTTTGCGGCGTCTTCACTCATAAAGTCACCAACGGACAGTCCTAATAAACGAACGGCTTCTCCTTCGTCCCAATTGGCGTCAAAGAGCGTCATGGCAGCCAAGAACAGATCATCGGCTTTATAAATTGGTTTCTCTTTATGCAAAGAACGGTCAGCGTTGCGGAAATCATAGTAACAGATCCGTAAAGTAACCCTGGAGCCTACCTTATGTTCGCTTTTCAGGCGATTTGAGAGCCTACGAGCAAGGGTACGCAATAATCCGCGCAGTTCCTCATAATCTGTGACATCCTCCAGCATCGTCTCTGAAACGCCCATAGATTTGGATTCGCCTTCCAGTTCAATCGTACGTTCATCATGTCCATTCGCTCTTGCGATGATTTCTTCGGTATTCTTGCCAAAAATATCCCGCAGATCATCTAGATTCTGATAGTTAGCAAGGTCTCCAATCGTCTTGATCTGCAGTTCTTCCATAAATGGCAGTGTCTTATTGCCAACGCCGCGCATATCTCCAATTGGCAGCGGCCACATTTTTTCCGGGACATCCCGGATCCGTAAGACCGTAATGCCCATTGGTTTCTTCATGTCGGAAGCCATCTTCGCTAAAAACATGTTCGGTCCAACGCCAATCGAACATGGCAGTCCTACTTCATTCAGAATCCGTTTCTGTATCTCCCATGCTAAGTCTAACGGCTTGGCATACTGTACGATCTTCTCGGTAACATCCGCATAACATTCATCAATCGAAGCAATCTCAATTTGATCAGTATATTTCTGGACAATCTTGATGAATTGAGAGGACAGCTCTTCGTAATACGCATAATGCCCCGGTACAATGATCAGGTCCCGGCATAGGCGCTGTGCTTCCGAGACCGGCATAGCACTGTGAATACCAAAGGCACGGGCTTCATAGCTAGCCGTTGATACAACACTGCGGCGGGTCACCCCTGCCACAATGATTGGTTTTCCTTTTAGAGATGGATCTAAGAGGACCTCTGCACTGGCAAAGAACGCATTCAGATCAATATGAAAGTAAATGCGGCTCATGCTTTTTGATTCCTCCGATAAAGCTCTTCCGCAGCCTTTAATGAAGCTGGTGTAACGGAACCACTGGAGATCAAGGCAAGCTGTTCAATCTTTTCTGCCTGTTTCAATGGTGTGACTGCTGTGTGGGTCGTACCGTCTTCATCGGACTTTGATACAAAGTAATGGTTCTGCGCGCATGCGGCAACCTGTGCTAAATGCGTAACAGAGAATACCTGACAATTCTCTGCCAGGGAACGCATCTTTCTGCCGATTGCACTGGCAACCGGTCCGGAAACACCCGTATCAATTTCATCAAAGATCACGGTATGAATGCCCTGCAGCTTCGTAAAGATGACCTTTAAGCCAAGCATCAACCGGCTCAATTCACCACCGGAGGCAGTCTTTGATAAAGACTTTAAGTCCTCTCCTTTATTCATGGAAATCAAGAATTCGACTTTATCACTGCCGTATGAGCTCGGCATACCATCTTGAATATCCGTATGGAAACGTGCATTTGGCAGCATCAGCTCCTGCAGGTTCAAAGCAATCGCTTCATCCAGTTCATGCGCACGTTTCTTACGCAATTTGCTAAGCACAGATGCTTTTGCGTCATACACTTTCTTGGCTTCATTGACTTTGGCATTCATCGCATCTAAGTATTCTTTCCGATGTGTAATTACCTGGATCTGTTTCTCCAGTTCCTCTTTCTTCGCCAGAATATCGGCAATGGTATGGCCGTATTTCCGCTTCAATTTCTGAATCGTGAACAGGCGTTCTTCCATCGCATTGATATCTTCTTCCGATAGATCAAAAGAATCGAATAGTGTCCGCAGCTGTTCCATTGCATCATTAAAGCCATAGTAGCTGTCGTTAACAGCACTCTGTACGGTTTCTGTATTGCCTTCCAGCTTTAATGCCTGGACCATATGATTCATTTCATAGAATGCATCGGAGAAGGAATCATCATACATCGAGAAGATTGCATTCAGTTTTTCATAAGATTCTTTGATTGATTTGTAGCTCTTCTCTTTGGCGGTGAGTTCTTCGTCTTCGCCTTCTTTCAGATCTGCATCTTCAATTTCATTGATCTCATACCGGAAGTATTCCAAATCATTCTCGTTATACGTTTCCGCCAAAGCTTGATCCCGTTCTTTGACCAACGCATCATAGTCGTGATAGGCACTCTCAACATCTTTTAATTCTTTTTCATCTTCCAAAAATTTATCTAATAGATGAATGTGGGCAGATGTATTCAAAAGATAGGCGGTATCTCTCTGCCCATGAATATCAATTTCATTCAGCAATACATCACGCATTAAATTCAGTGTGACAGAACGATGATCAATGCGGGCCACAGATTTGCCATTGGCATGGATCTCCCGTGTGAAGGTTGTTTCATCCGCAAGATCAAAGCCGGCATCTTTCAATACCTGAATGGCATGCGCATCTTTCTGCAGATCAAATGTTCCTTCGACGACTGCCCGTTCCGCACCCTTCTGAATCAATGCCGTATTGGCGCGGTCTGCACACAGTAATGAGATTGCATCAATTAAGATGGATTTTCCGGCACCTGTCTCACCAGTAAAAACACTGAAGCCAGGATGCAGGTCCAGATTCAGTTCATCGATCAGCACAAAGTTTTTAATATAAAGATGTTTGATCATTGATTCTCCTATACTGTATGTTTTTGAATTTCTTCCATCAATGTATTTAAATCAATCTGCAGGTCACGGCGCAGCAAGCGTTCCGATCCCTGGTCAATATATTCATCTGGAATGCCAAAAATCTTCATGGCAAGCGGCTGCTTTGTCTCATTCATATAGCCAAGAATATGTTCGCCGAGACCGCCGACTTTCATATCCATTTCATAGACAATACAGAAAAGATTCCGCTGGCTCAATTCCATCAGTATCGCTTCGTCCATTGGCTTGAAGAAGCGGCAGTTGATGACAGTGACTGGCAGCTGATTCACCGTAACTTTTTCCAGTATACGTTCTACATCTTCGCCATACGTCAGTACAGCAACTTTATTGTTTGGATCATCATGATACTTGACCCAGGAACCAATTGTGATTTCTTTTGGTGCTGCTTCACATTTCTTGGTATTGCCCTTCGGAAAGCGGACAGCAAATGGATGCTTCTGCTGGAATGCGGTATACAGCAGGTCCTGCAGTTCTTCTGCATTGCTTGCCTGTGCCAGAATCAGATTTGGCAGCGGTGTCAATAGACCGATATCATAAATGCCATGATGCGTCGCACCATCCGGTCCGACTAAGCCTGCATGGTCAATACCGATCACGACTGGCAGATCCATGCGGCAGATATCATGATTGATCTGATCATAGCATCTCTGCATAAAGGAAGAATAGACAACAAAGTATGGATGCATGCCTGAGATAGCAAGTCCAGCCGCAAATGTTGCGGCATGTTCTTCGGCAATTCCCGTATCAAAAGAACGGTCCGGGAACTCCGCAAAGAATTTCTGCATGAACGATCCCGTCACCATCGCTGGTGTCAATGCGGCAATCGTACGATCTTTTTCTGCTAAGGTACGAACGGTATCACAGGCAACTTCTGCCCATGGCTGATAACCTTCCGGGACTTCGTGAAGCGTCTTTCCCGTCTGCACGTTGAATGGACCGACGCCATGCCATTTACCTTCTTTATCACGCTCACAAGGCGCATAGCCGCGTCCCTTCTGTGTAATTACATGCACAACGATTGGACCATCGTGATCTTTGACGGCTTCCAGGACCTGAATCAGATCACGTAGATTATGACCATCAATTGGACCGATGTAATCTAAATTGAATTCTTTAAAGATACCGCTGTCCAAGACACTTTCCTTGACAGCATCTTTAATGGACTTCAAACCAGAATAGACTGCTTCACCAAAGTTGCTGGTACGCAGATTCCGTTTCATGGAATTCTTTAACTTTGTATATCCTGTGGAAGAACGTAAACGCGAGAACCCAGATGTCAATGCGCCGACATTCTTTGAGATTGACATATTATTATCGTTGAAGATAATGATCATTTTCTTCTTCTCCGAACCAATCTCATTCAATGCCTCCAGGGACATGCCGCTGGATAAAGCACCATCGCCTATCACGGGGATGATCTGATAGTCTTCATGATTCAAGTCACGTGCCACAGCCATGCCAAGAGCCGCACTTAAAGACGTGGAACTGTGTCCGGCTTCCCAGACATCATGTTCACTCTCTTTCCGCTTTTCAAAGCCGCTGAGGCCTCCGTATTGTCTTAAACGAGAGAACTCCCCTGCTCTTCCCGTTAATATTTTATGTGTGTAGCTTTGATGTCCAACATCAAAGAAAATCTTATCCTGTGGTGAATTAAATACATAATGCAGAGCAATTGTCAGTTCCACTACCCCAAGATTGCTGGCAAGATGACCACCTGTTTTTGAAATACTGTCGATTAAAAATTGACGAATCTCTGAAGAGAGTTCTTCCATTTCATTTACATTCATTGATTTCAAAAATTTCGGATCTTTGATCTCTGTAAGATTCATGAAAAACCTTCTACTTTCTTCGCTTCTCAATTCGTTCAATCATTGCAGTCAATTCACTGCCATCAAATCCTTCAAAGGAACGGATTCCATCCTTCGCACTCTGATACAGCGCATTCATCGTTTCTACAGCTTTCTCTTTTCCTAATAAAGAGACACTGGTTGCTTTATTGTTGCGTTCATCGCTGCTTGATTTACCAAACTGTGATGCGGTCAGCTCAGTCTCCAAGACATCATCCTGTACTTGGAATGCTAAACCAATTGCTTCCCCAACCCGGTGCCATTGTGCAATGACATCTTCCGACTGTCCTGCAATGACCGCACCAATCATCAATGGTGCACTTAACAGGCAGCCAGTCTTATACTTTTCAATCGTTCGGATCTGTTCAAAATCCGTTAAGCCCTTTTCACCTTCCATGTCGTAGATCTGTCCTAAGACCATACCGGATGGACCAGCCATCGATGCTAAGATTTCAATTCCTTTGGCTGTCTTGGCTGGATCAGTCGCACTCTGTGCCGCCACTTCAAAGGCATAGGTCAATAAGCCATCCCCGGCTAAGATTGCCGTCGCTTCATCAAATGCGATATGACAGGTTGGATTACCGCGGCGCAGATCATCATTATCCATCGCCGGCAGATCATCATGGATCAAGGAATACGTCTGGATCATTTCAATGGCAGCCGCAAAAGCGTCTCCCATCTCTTCGCTGCATCCATATCCCTTTAATACTTCATACAAAAAATTGGGACGGATTCTCTTGCCTCCGCTCATCGTGGAGTAGATCATTGCTTCTTTGACCCGGCTGTCTGGCAGTGCATTCAATTTTTCCAGCAGTACGTCGTCAATCCGCATCCGTTTCACTTCCATTATTTTTCATCAGATCATCGATCTGCTTCTCATAATTCTTTAACTTTTCGTCACAGGACTTTACAAGCTGCAGTCCCTCTTCAAACAATGTGATTGTCTCATCCAAAGGTTTTTCATTCTGTTCCAGCTGTGAGACAATTTCTTCTAATCGGCTCATGGATTCTTCAAATGTCATTTTTGTCTTTGCCATTTTTCTTCTCCTTATGATTGACTTCGGCCTGCAGGATTCCATCCTGCAGATGAATCTGTATCTGATCGTTCAGCTGTACATCATCAATATGATGCACGACTTGATTCTCTTTCATCGTAATGCTGTATCCACGCTCCATAACTTTTAATGGCGAATACGCATCCAATAATTTCATGTTCATTTCCAGGCGATGGGCATCCTGCTGCATCACGTTTCCCATTGTTCCCTGCAGGCTCTGCTGCTGTGTCTGCAGATTCTGTGATACTTCATTGATGGTATTCTTGACGGCAACATAGAGCTTTGTCTTGCTGGTCTGGATTTCTTCATTCAACAATTTATTCTGATTCTGTACACCGTTATAGAAACGATGTGACAGCAGCTCCAATGCCGTCCGCTTTTCCTGCGGCATCTTTGCATAGCGCATCAAACGTTCTTCATAATAATTCAAAGCGTTGGATGGCTCAGCGAGCAGACGTTCTGGTTTCTGCAGCACAGTGCTTTGCGACAGATGTTCTAAACTGAACTTCTGCTGTTCCAGCTGATGTTTTACTGCATGGTTCATACGCACACGGTACTGCAGCAATAGATTCCGAATTTCATTTTGATCCGGAACAGCCGTTTCCACAGCGCCTGTTGGCGTATTGGCACGGACATCCGCAACATAATCCGCAATCGTAAAATCAATTTCATGGCCGATACCGGTAATGATTGGCGTCTTTGCCGCATAGATGGTACGGGCCAGTGCTTCGTCATTGAAGCACCATAGATCTTCGAATGATCCGCCGCCTCTGACAAGCAAGATCACATCATGATTCCCTGCATCCGCGCGGCGTACTGCTTCCGCAATCTTCGGTGCAGCTTCAGCACCCTGCACAGGACATGGATATTCAATGATCTTTGCAATCGGCCAGCGTTTCCGCAATGTAATCAGCACATCTTCTCTGCCTGCCGTCTGATTGCCGGTAATCAAAGCAATCTCCATCGGATATTCCGGCAGCGGTTTTTTATGTTCCTCAGCAAACAGTCCTTCTTCGGACAATCTCTTCTTTAACGCTTCTAACTGCAGATATAACGCACCAATCCCGCTGGGTTGAATGCCCTGGGCGATGATCTGCATGGATCCGCCGGCTTCATAGACACTGACATCCCCAGAAAGAATGACTTTATCACCATTCTTTGGTGTAAATCCTGCCCGCCGGTTGGCTGAGGCAAACATCACACAGCTGATACTGGACCGTTCATCCTTTAAAGAAAAATACCAGTGACCGCTGTAAGGAATACGTAAGTTGGATACCTCTCCTTCAACCAAAATACCATGGAGTACAGGATTTCCTTCCATGGTCTCTTTCAGATAGTGTACTAATGTACTGACAGGTACCACATGCTTGCTCATATTACATCAAGAACACTATTGATCAGTTTATACGTATCAGCGTCACAGTATTTCTTCGCTAATTGTACTGACTCATCAATAATGACTGCTGCCTCCGTCTTCTTTAGATCAAACTCTGCGCATCCGTTTAAAAGAATCGCCTGTTCAATCAGTCCCAAACGATCATAATGCCATCCGTCGACTAAGACTTTGTCGATATATTCCGCATATCTCTTCTGATTCGCAACCGAGGTCTGTACGATTTCAACGAAATATGGTTCAATTTCGGCAACGGGTGCCTCAAAATTGTTTTCAATCAATTCATCAACATCTCTTTCTGCCAGTAGATATTGATAAACGGTAATCATTGCTTTTTCTCTAAGTTCATGTCGATTCATTGTTGAGTTATTCTCCTGCCCTATATTTTACCATGAAACAGCTAAAAATTTCGTAAATCTTGCATGGTTTCCATGGATGTTTTAAAATACACGAGATGGAAGAAAATCGCAAGCAAATCTCAGGGATTTCCAAGTTCTTTAAGCACTTACATACCATTGACCACCATCGGTATGTTGTCATGCGGAACTGCTTTCGGTGCGGTCTGTACCGTCAGGGACTGCACCACGACTTATCCAAATACTCCCCGAAAGAGTTCTGGGAGAGCGTCAAATACTTCCAAGGTGACCGTTCCCCGTATATTTATGAAAAAGAGCACTTCGGGTATGCCCCAGGCTGGCTCCACCATAAAGGCATCAATAAGCATCATTGGGAATACTGGTACGATATGATCAATGGCAAATGGACACCGTTGGAGATGCCGTTCAACTACTTTGTAGAGATGGTATGCGACCGTGTCGGTGCCTGCCGGATCTATCAGAAAGAGCACTATACCAAAGAAAGTGCGCTGCAATATTATTTGAGCCGTGGTGACCGCTGGGCAATGCATCCGGAAACGGCCAAGAAGCTGGAAGATGTCCTGCGGGATATCGCAGACCGTGGAGAAGAAGCAGTCTTTGCGGATCTGAAGGTGCAAGTCAAACAATGGAAACATACAAAAAAGAACTCGTGAGAGTTCTTTTCTTTTACTTATTGTAGCTGTTATCGTTGTTCTTGACCATGACGTCATGAGCTCCGCCTTCCACAATGGAAGTGCTGGATACCAGTGTCAGCTTTGCTTTCTGCTGTAATTCCGCAATATCCAGAACACCGCAGTTGCACATGGTTGCCTTGACTTTCAACGTTGTCATCGCAACGTTATCCTTCAACATACCAGCATATGGTACATAGGAATCGACACCTTCTTCAAAGGAAAGCTTCTTGCCTTGGCCAAGATCATACCGGCCCCAGTTGCGGGCACGGGCAGAACCTTCGCCCCAGTATTCCTTGACTGTATTGCCGTTGATGACCAGCTTCTGACCAGGTGCTTCTTCAAAACGGGAGAAGTATCTGCCTAACATGACAAAGTCAGCACCCATTGCAAGCGCTAAGGTAATGTGATAGTCATAGACAATGCCGCCATCCGAACAAATTGGAACATAAATGCCTGTCTCTTCAAAGTACTTGTTTCTTTCCTTGGCAACATCAATGACAGCCGTAGCCTGTCCTCTGCCAATGCCCTTTGTCTCACGGGTAATGCAGATGGAACCGCCGCCGATGCCAATCTTTACGAAGTCTGCCCCAGCTTCTGCTAAATACCGGAAGCCTTCGCCGTCAACAATATTTCCAGCACCGATCTTAACGGTGTCACCATACTTTTCTCTGACCCACTTAATGGTCTCCGCCTGCCAGATGGTATAGCCTTCCGAAGAGTCAATGACCAAACAGTCAACGCCTGCTTCGACTAATGCTGGAATCCGTTCTTTATAATCACGGGAGTTGATGCCGGCACCAACCATCAGTCTCTTCTCATCATCCAATAATTCATATGGATTTGCCTTATGGGAATCGTAGTCCTTGCGGAAAACGACATACATTAAATGATTGTTCTCATCAACAACTGGCAGCTGATTCAGCTTGTTGTCCCAGATCAGATCATTCGCAGTAGATAATGTTGTATTCTTATCGCCGACAATCAGCTTCTCTCTTGGCGTCATGAAATCTCTGACCTTTTCATTGCCGGTCATCCGGGAGACACGATAGTCTCTGCTGGTAATAATTCCTTCCAGCTTACCGGTTGCACTGCCGTCATCCGTTACCGCAACGGTGCTGTGTCCGGTCTCATGGATCAAAGCTAATACATCATTTAAGGTTGCATCTGGTTTAATGTTACTGTCAGAAATGACAAAACCAGCTTTATAGTTCTTAACACGGGCAACCATCGCTGCTTCTTCTTCGATGGTCTGGTTTCCATAAATGAAGGAAATACCGCCTTCTTTTGCTAAGGCAATGCCTAAGCGGTCACCGGATACCGACTGCATGACTGCACTTACCATAGGAATATTCAAGGTAATCGCAGGTTTCTCACCTTTCTTATACTTTACTAAAGGTGTTTTCAAAGATACATTCTCTGGGATGTTATTTGGTCCAGTATAACCTGGGATCAGAAGGTATTCGCTAAAAGTGTGGGACGGTTCTTCATAATACTTTGCCATGCAGTTAAGATCCTCCTTATATTTTATTCATCATTATATGTGTCAAATGCTTTTTCGTAAAGAAGAAATAATGATATAATCATACCGATAAATAAAGGAGTAAATGATGAAGATCAACAATAGTTTCTTTTATACCCTTCGTGAAGATGTGAAGGATGAGGATTCCAAGAGCTCGAATCTTCTTGTACGTGGTGGATACATCAAGAAGAATTCTGCGGGTATCTATATGATGCTGCCAATGGGATGGCGTGTCATGCGTAAGATTGAGGCCATTATCCGGGATGAAATGGATAAAACAGGATGTCAGGAACTGCTGATGCCTGCCCTGATTCCAGAGGATATCTATGTTGCCTCCGGCAGACGTGCGGGTTTTGGCAATAATATGTTCTCCTTAAAGGACCGCAAAGGACAGCCATATGTCTTAGGCCCAACACATGAAGAACTGTTCGCCATCGCTGCGAAACAGCAGATCCGTTCCTATAAGAATATGCCGTTCTCACTCTATCAGTTTGAGACAAAGTTCCGTGATGAACCACGTCCAAGATACGGTCTGATCCGTGTCCGTGAATTCATCATGAAGGATGCATATACCTTCGATAAAGATGAAGAAGGAATGAATGCTGCCTACGATAAGCAGTTCAATGCCTATAAGAACATCATGGATCGTCTCCATTTGAACTATAAGATTGTCCGTGCCGATACAGGTGTCATGGGAGGTCTTCTTTCCGAAGAATTCCAGGCAGTGACCCCGCTGGGCGAAGATGTCTTAGTTCTGTGTGACAGCTGTGACTTCGCTTCCAACATTGAAGTTGCCCCATGTGTCCCAGAAAAGCCGGATCATGAAGAAGCACCAGAAGAACTGACCCTGGCCGAAACACCGAACAGCAGAACAATTGATGAAGTTGCTGAATTCTTCCATAAGGATGCCAAGCACTTCGTTAAGACATTGATCTATAACGTTGACGGCAAAGCAGTCGCTGTCATGGTACGTGGTGACCGTGACGTCAATGAAATCAAGTTAAGAAAGATGCTCAATGCACAGAGCGTAGAACTTGCTGATCCAGAAATGGTCGTGGAAGCAACGGGTGCTCAGATTGGCTTTGCCGGTCCAATCGACATCAAGTGCCCTGTCTATGCCGATGAAGAAGTCACATTCATGCAGAACTTCATTGTTGGTGCGAACAAGACGGGCTATCACTATACCGGTGTCAACAATAAAGACTTTACGATCACTGGTCATGGCGATCTCCGCAATATCATGGAGGGCGATACCTGTCCAAAGTGCGGCGGAAAAATCCACTTCGCGCATGGCATTGAAGTCGGCAACACGTTCAAGCTTGGCACAAAGTATTCTAAGGCAATGGATCTGCAGTACTTAGATTCCAACAATACACTGCAGTATGTCTGGATGGGTTCCTATGGTATCGGTCCAGGGCGTGCAATGGCAGCCTTAGCCGAGCAGAATGCCGACGAAAATGGCATCAACTGGCCGGCCGAGATTGCACCATATCAGGTCGCAATTGTCATCATCTCGATGAAGGATGAAAAACAAGTTGAGACAGCAAATAAGCTCTATGATGAACTGACTGCGAAAGGTGTGGAAGTCATCCTGGATGACCGTGATGAACGCCCAGGCGTCAAGTTCAAGGATATGGAACTGATTGGCATTCCTTACCGGATTACCGTTGGCAAAGGAATTGCCGATGGCAATGTTGAATTCAAGGCAAGAACTTCTGACAAGGAAGATATTGCTGTGGATGCGGTTGTCGATCATGTTGTTTCAATCTTAAAAAAATAAGCATTTAAAAAGGAAGGTCATTACTGATCTTCCTTTTCATATGCTCAGAATACCTTGAACTTTTCCTTGCCGGAATAAGAAGTATGCAGAAGCTTCTCTGCCAACTCACTTCCTGGCTTTTCCAGATAGTTCTTATACAGATCCTGGATCTGTGGGTTGTCCGAAGATACTCTCAATTCACAGGACTTATCTTCATCATACAGAGCTTTCATACGAAGTTCCTTATACCCATAGCCAAGCTTGCCGTTCTTCTTGCGGGAAGAAACGATTGACTGTCCGCCGCCGTTGATGCATCCGCCTGGGCAGCCCATGACTTCAATGAATGTATACTTCGATGTACCAGCCTTGATTTCTTCAATCAGAGGTCTTGCACAGCTCATGGATGATGTGATTGCAATCCAGATCTTTGTACCATTCAGATCAATCTCAGCTTCCTTAACACCTGCCATACCACGGCATACTTCAAAGTCAACAGGATCCAGCTTCTTGCCGTCAAGCTTCTGCTTCACCGTACGGAGAGCTGCTTCCATAACACCACCGGTTGCACCGAAGATGACACCAGCACCTGTGTAGTCGCCTAACAGATCCTGATCAAATTCCTGTTCTTCCAGTTCATCCCAGTCAATACCGAACATCTTGATCAGACGTGCACATTCTCTTGTTGTAAGAACAGCATCGACATCAACATAATCAGCCGTCTTGTTTTCTGTCTTCTGGATCTCAGACTTCTTAGCGATACATGGCATGATGGATACAACATAGATATCCTTTGGATCAATGCCCTTGTTCTTAGCCCAGTAAGACTTGATGACAGCACCCATCATCATATGTGGAGACTTCGATGTGCTCAGATGCGGTAACAATTCAGGATATTCATATTCCATGAAACGTACCCATCCTGGGGAACAAGATGTCAGCATAGGGAGTGTCCCCTTATCCTGCAGTCTCTCTAATAATTCGTTGCCCTCTTCCATGATGGTAAGGTCAGCACCATAGTTCGTATCATAGACTCTGTCAAAACCACAAGCCTTTAAAGCAGCTGTCATCTTGCCAGTGACTAAGGAACCAATTGGCATACCAAACTCTTCGCCTAAGGAAGCACGGACCGCTGGCGCTGTCTGGACAATGACGGTCTTATTTGGATCGTTCAGTGCCGCAACAACATCCATGATGTTCTCTTTTTCTGTTAATGCACCAGTTGGGCAGTTAATGACACACTGGCCGCACTGCATGCAGTCAACATCCGCAAAGCTCTTGTTATAAATTGGCGCAACAATTGTCTTGAAGCCTCTGTTTTCCAGACCTAAGACACCAAGTCCCTGTACCTTCTTGCATGTTTCAATGCAGCGCTGGCACAGAATACATTTCGATGTATCACGGATAATGCCGTAACTGAAGTCATCATACGATGGTTCAGTGTGCGCACCAACATACTCCGAAGTACGAATGCCCATCTCTTCACAGAGTGTCTGCAGTTCACAGTTGCCGCTTCTCTTGCATGCTAAGCAGTCCTTGTTATGATTAGAAAGGATCAGCTCTAAGGTGTTTCTTCTGCCTGCTAATGCACGGTCGCTGTTTGTCCAAACTTCCATGCCTTCGGAAATAGGCGTTGTGCAGGCACTCAGCAGAGTTCTTGCCTTCTTTACTTCAACCAGACATACACGGCATGCGCCGGATTTATTAATATCTTTTAAATAACATAATGTAGGAATATAGATTCCATTTTCACGTGCAGCCTGCAGGATTGTCTGTCCTGATTCCGCTTCAATCGCACGGTCATTTATCTTTAAATGTACTGTTGTCATGTTCGTCCCTCCCTTAATGTCTCTCAACTGCACCGAAGCGGCAGGAACTCATACATGTACCGCACTTAATGCACTTCGTTGTATCAATCTTGAATACTTCCTTGCCAGCAACACCAGAGATTGCATCCACTGGGCAGTTGCGTGCACACATTGAGCACTTACGGCACTTATCCGGATTGATCGAGTATGTTAACAGATGCTTACATACACCTGCTGGACATCTCTTCTCCTTGATGTGAGCTTCGTATTCACCTCTGAAATGACTTAATGTTGAAAGGATTGGGTTTGGTGCTGTCTGACCAAGTCCGCATAATGCAGTATCCTTGATCTCATAGCAGAGCTTCTCCATCTCATCCAGCATCTCCATGGTGCCTTCACCTTCTGTAATCTTGGTGAGCATCTCTAACAAACGCTTTGTACCGACACGGCATGGTGTGCACTTGCCACAGGATTCATCACAGATGAATTCCATGTAGAACTTAGCAACATCGACCATACAGTTGTCTTCATCCATAACGATCATACCGCCGGATCCCATCATGGAACCAGCCTTGATCAAGTTATCGTAATCGATTGGTGTATCCAGTTCCTTCTCAGTCAGACATCCGCCGGAAGGTCCGCCAGTCTGGACTGCTTTGAATTCCTTGTTATTTGGGCAGCCGCCGCCGATATCATAAATGATCTCACGGAGCGTAGTTCCCATAGGGATTTCAACCAGACCTGTATTCTTGATCTTTCCGCCTAAGGCGAAGACCTTTGTTCCCTTGGACTTCTCAGTACCAATAGAGGAATACCAGTCAGCACCCTTCAGAATGATTTGTGCAACGTTGCCTAATGTCTCAACGTTGTTGATAGATGTTGGCTTGCCCCATACACCATGAACGGCTGGGAATGGTGGCTTTGGATTTGGCATACCACGCTTGCCTTCGATGGAGGAAATCAATGCGGTTTCCTCACCGCAGACGAATGCACCTGCACCTAAACGCAGTTCAATATCGAAATCAAATCCGGTAGAGAAAATATTCTTACCTAACAGACCATACTTATGAGCCTGTTCAATCGCAATGTTCAATCTCTGAACAGCGATAGGATATTCGGCACGGATATAGATATAACCCTGATGAGCACCAACGGCATAGGCCATGATAGCCATACCTTCGAGTACTGCATGTGGGTCGCCTTCCAATAAGGAACGATCCATGAATGCTCCTGGGTCACCTTCATCAGCGTTACAGATGACATACTTCTCATCCCCTGGCTGATCCTTTTCAAACTGCCACTTCATGCCAGTCGAGAATCCAGCTCCGCCTCTGCCGCGCAGACCAGAAGCCTTCATCTCATCGATGACCTGCTGTGGTGTCATGCTTGTCAGTGCCTTGCCTAATGCCTGGTAACCATCCATAGCGATATATTCTGTAATATCTTCTGGGTTGATCTTGCCGCAGTTTCTTAATGCAATACGCTGCTGCTTCTCATAGAACTTGATTTTGTTGATATCAAGGATCTTTTCATGTGTCTTCAGGTCTTCATCACTTAACTGCAGTTCCTTGACAACACGTCCCTTATAGATGTGCTCCGATACGATCTTTGCAACATCATCTACCTTAACATGGCAGTAGAACACGTTATCTGGATATACAGCGACGATTGGTCCCTTCTGGCAAAGACCAAAGCATCCTGTCTTGATGACAGAAACTTCCTGGTCCAGGCCAAGCTTCTTCAATTCTTCATTAAATGCTTCGTAAATACCAGCAGAGTTACTAGCGGAACAGCCTGTGCCTGCACAGACTAATATATTCGTACGATATGTAGGCATTAGAGCTTTCCACCCTCTCTTTCTGCTGTGTCAACAGTGTACTCATCAACGACTTTACCTTCACCAATATGTTCCTTCAGAATGCGGGAGGCTTTTTCAGGTGTAACATGCACGTATGTTACCTGATTGTTGTCCTTGTCAAAGACTTGGACGATTGGTTCATAACTGTTCAGACCGATATCACCAGTCTGGGTAATGACACAGTTATAGTTGTTCTCTGATGCTTCCTTGACAAGCTGGTTTAATACTGGACGGGCGCCGGCAGCGATGCCGCTGGTTGCCATGCCGACAACAATACGGTATTCTTTTCCACCTTCACGCATTTCTACTTTCTTTAGTGCTTCATCACGCAGTTTCTTCAAATCATCAAGACTTTTCATATTCACTCCTCCTTGCTTAGTGAAGTAACTCCATTGTTAACATAATCATGGATCCACAGTAAGATATCCGGTTCTAACAAACTGACACCATCTAACTGCTTGCGGATCTCATCGGTATCAAAGATGAACATTTGTCCATCCAATGCATATTCAAATCTTAAACTGATGTTTTCATTGGCTTGAACGACACTCATAATCGTCTGTCCAATGTCGCCTATCGGCGGTGTATCAATAAAGCTTCTCTGTACAGAACAATGTACTTCTGTACCAACACCCTTTTGACTCTTGATAGCAAACGTTCCGTTGCAGGTATCCGACAGACCTTTGAGGAAACTCAGTCCCAGGCCAATCGAACGCGTAGTACGTGTTGTCCGGAACGGATCAACGAACCGTTCGGCATCTTCCTGATTCATACCCTTTCCATCATCTTTGACACACATCTCAATCGTATCTTTCTGTGTATCTTCAAAGATGGTCAACAGGATATGTTTGGCTCCTGCGGAAACACTGTTGATCAATATTTCCAGCAGATGCATCGCAAGATCTTCCATCATACGTTATGTGCCCAGAGCTTTCTTAAGGTCTCTTCATCGATTGAATGAACCTTTTCACTGATATCAATCAGCCGGTGAGCATCGGAATCCATCAGCCATAACGTATTCTCATCATTGATCCATGGATGCGTTTTTTTAATATAGCTCATGTCTTCTTCTTTCTTCACCTCGATTGCGTCATAGTTCAGGTCTTTTGGAATAAAACCTAACTGCATACAGATACTGTTTGTTCTGCCCACGGCATGGGCCAGTACAGCTGCACCATGATGAGCATGAATGGCATCGATTGTTTCTTCAATCGTTGCATCCAGCGAAATAATCAACAGATTCTTCCGTTGTGACACCACTTCATCTTTTTCATTCCGTTGCAGTTCATTGCCGAAGTATGCAGGATCAAATTCCTGATTCTTCAGTTTCTGATCAATCCATTCCTGCATGCACATTGCCTCGGCCAGTGTCTGGAACAATCCAAGCACATGGACTTCTTCGACCGTCTGCAGTTCACATCCATAAATCAGATGGATACCTACGTTTTTTGCACACACATCAAAGGCAGGTAAATTCAAACAGGAATTATGATCCGTAATTGCAATCACATCCAGGCCTTTCAGATATGCCATATTGCAGATGTTGTTTGGTGTCATATCATCATCCGCACAAGGCGACAGGCAGGAATGTATATGCAGATCGTAATACATTTAGATACCTAGTTCATGCAGTTTTACTGCAGTTTCATAAGACGGCATCTTGCTTTCTAAGATCACAAGACCTTCATCCGCAGCCTTCTTAACAAATTCTTCTGTAACAACTGCGTTATCCGCAACAATGACACAAGAGAATTCACGCAGTACAGCAACTGCCAATACATTGACATGCACCTGTACCGTAATCCATGCATCACCAGCATTGCCTCTTCCCATGACCCAGCTCAGCAGATCACCAACATAAGCGCCGGAGATCTCTTTGTTCAGATCAAGAGATGGTGTATCGCACTGCCAATGTGTCTGATCAATACATTCCTGTATGTTCATTGTTCGCCTCCCTTATTCAAGATTCTGCAGGACTTCAAGGAACGTTCTCCTTTGACAATTTCTTCTGCCATTGACCGGCATGTCTGCTTACCGCAGGCCCCGCAGTCATATCCAGGCAGTTCTTCCAGAATTGCATTGACTTTCTGGAACGCTTCCATCTTTTCTGCAAAAGTTCTTGTATCTTCATTCTTCAGATATTCATTTGAGAAGATTTCTTCAAATGGAAGATCTGCCATCGGTTTCTTTGGAACATCTTTTAATTTATCAACGAACTCGTTGACCAGATAACTGCTTCCCCATAACAAGTGTCCGCCAATGCATCCGTTGTAGCATGAATACAGGGTGAGCAGATGATATCGGTTCAGGATACCAAACTCGGATTCATCTAAGATCTCAGAGATCTTTTCAAAACCATCCGCAATTAGCACTTCCGGCCGCTGTGTTCTGCTTTGTACAGAGCATGTCTGCAGGCCTTCAATACATAATGCAACATCCATCTTGCCTTTATGAAGATTCGGTCGGATCTGTGGGAACAGATCGGTCAAGGATAATGCATGGTCAACTTCATACTGTTCATTGCCATACGGATACTTTGCCAAGGCAAGGTTTGCTTCGCACTCACAGAGATTGAAGATGCCTACCTTTTTTCCACTCAGCCGTTTCCGGATCTGCTTTGCGCAGATTTCCGAAGGATACTGCAGCTGCAGTACATTTTCACCAAGGATACTGTACTTCTTGGAAATCAGTTCATTGACAACGGGACAGAAGGATTCAATAAAGTTGAATTCCTTCGCTGATTCAGATATCAACAATGCTTCTTTCACGAGCTGTGCATCAATATCGGTATGCTCTACAACTTCATCAAAGCCAAGCATCTTGATGGCATAAAACAATTCTTGTACATCTTCTTTGGAATTGCATCTGGATAGGACCGCTGTCGGGACGATACATACGGTATATTCATAATTTTGAATATCTTCTAATGTACTTCCCTGCGATACCATTCCTTTACTGTGACAGGCTCTGACACATCTGCCGCAGTTGATACAGTCCGTTTTATCAACGTGAATGCGGTTGTCCTGCATAGAGATTGCTCCAGTCGGACAAGCATGCAGACACTTCATACACCGGACACAATGTTCCAATGTATAAGCAATGACGGATTTACTCATTTCTGGCCCTCCGCAAAAGCCATCGTAATGGTTGTTCCTGCTGGTGATGACTGAATATCAAATTTGTCAGCGACATTTTTCATATTCGGCAGTCCCATGCCGGCACCAAAGCCCATCTCTCTAGCTTTCTGATTGGCAGTACTCCATCCTGGTGTCATTGCTTTCTCAAGATCTGGAATTCCAGGTCCTGGATCTTTGAAGATCAGCTGTACCGATCCATCATCAAACACATCCAGATCAATGTGACCGCCCCAGGCATGGATCAGAAGATTGATTTCTGCTTCATAAGAAGCAATCGCAATTCTTCTTAATACACCGCTCTGGAATCCCATGGACGATAACGTATGCTTGATATCAGAACTCGCTGTTCCTGCATTCGCAAAGTCATCTCGAACAACTTCATAATCTTTATGAAATACAGAAGTCATAAAGAGATACCTTTCAATCCGTTGGCATATAAGATGCCGCAGGTCTCGTACATCGTATAGGCAGTGGACAGAATGGCAATGCCCTTCTGCTTTGCTGCGTTGTAGATATTTGCATCCAGTTTCTTATTCCGTACCAGTACAACTAAATGAATATCCAGCATCTCTGCTGTATTGAGTGCCTGTATATTGCACAGGCCCGTAATTAAAACAGTTGATTCCGGTGAATTCCGAATCATTGCTAAGGCATCGCTCATTAAATCCGAAGCGAATGCGGCGTGATACTCTCGGTTTTCAGGATCTTCTACCGTAACTTGTGCATGCAGAAGATCACGGATATCATCTGTTTTCATCATTATGCCCTTGGAGCAGCCTTTTCTTCTTCCATGATCTTTTTGATCAATTCAGTGACCTCAGTTGCATTTGTATTGCCATGGACCTTGCCGTCAATAACAGCAACAGGAGCCAGACCACATGCACCTAAGCATCTTGTAGCATCCAATGAGAACATACCATCCTCACTTGTGCCATTGATTGGTGTTTTGATCAGTTCTGTTACCGCATCAATGATCTTCTGTGATCCTTTGACATAGCAAGCAGTTCCTAAGCAAACGTTTACTACATGTTTACCTTTTGGCTGTGTAGTAAACTGAGCATAGAACATAACTACTCCGTAAACTTCCGCAACACTTGAACCGACCGCAGCGGCAATCTTTTCCATTGCTTCGAATGGAATGTAACCCAATTCATTCTGCACATCGTGCAGCATGACGATTGTTGGGCCTGGTTGAGATTTATGCTTCTCTACGATCGCATCAATCTTCTGTAAAGCATCTTGATTCAGCTTCTCCATAATTCCTCCTTATTTGAATGATCTTTTGTTTTGCAACAGATGTAAGTAAACCAAAATCGATATAAAAACTATAAAATTCGCATAAAGATTATACCATTCTTTGTGAAATTATGCTCAAAAAGAAAAGAAATTCATGTTGAAATCACAGGTTTCCTGAACATTTTGCTTGAAAAAATGAAAAAAGGCTGAAATACGTATCTTCAGCCTTAGTATAAAATATTCGATTTCTTGCTTTATAAAGCCATTTTTGCTTCGTGTGGCCCTTTTCCAGGAGCATCTCCTCTGGTAATGACAGTCTCATATCCGATGGATTTCATCCTTCCAGACATACATAGACTGCATTGCGAAGCATCTTCCCCAGTACAGATCTTATTGTTATATAGAAGGTATTTGCCGCGGACTTCTTTCGGTGAAAGGTTCGGCATAATGACATTTGCGCCAGCTAAGATTCCCTTTTCCCTGCCTTTTTGATCAATGGTGCCTAGCGCAGTCGTTGCTGGAATCAATGCTTTCGGAAACATCAGTCTCAGAATACCCAGCATATATAAAGTCAGTTCGACTGAACCTGCCGGTTCATCACGGAATGGTGTATCGTGATGCGGAATGAATGGACCGATGCCAATCATATGCGGCTGCAGATCATGCAGAAAATAGAGATCTGTAACTAAATCATCCGTTGTCTGTCCTGGCGGCTGGATCATCATTCCTGCGCCAATCTGATAACCAATGTCACGCAGATCATGAAGACAGCGGATACGATTCTCCAATGTCTGATCAGCTGGATGCATCTTTTGGTACAGTGATGGAGAAGCCGTTTCATGGCGCAGTAAATAGCGGTCTGCACCAGCATCGTAATACATCTGATATTGTTCCTTCGTTTTTTCACCAATCGAAAGTGTAATTGCAACATCCGGCATTTCCTGCTTGATCCGCAGAATTAAATGACAGATATCTTCATCCGTATATGTGAGGTCTTCACCAGACTGCAGCACAAAGGTACGGAAGCCAAAGGCATGTCCCTGCCGGCAGCATGCAAGAATTTCTTCTTCACTGAGATGATACCGTTCTGCATGTTCATTATCACGGCGCAGGCCGCAGTATAAACAATTACTTTTGCAGTAACTGGAGAATTCCACAATGCCGCGCAGATAGACTTTGTTGCCAAAGACTTCATGCTGCCGGATCCTTGCTTTTTCAAACAAGTACTCTGCCGCTTCTGTATCACGTTCATCAATTAGACTCTTAAAGTCTTCTTTGGAAAGCATCCCTCGTTCGAAAAGTTCCTCAATTAATTTTTTAAGTTTTGCTGAAATCATATCAGACCTTTGAATACGCTGTCTTTACGGTCAGTCCCTGAAGATTTCCCAGCTTGCCTGTCATTGCACTGATGACATCCATTGGTGCATCTAAGGCAATGGAGATGAGCGAAACCGATTTTTCGCGGTAAGGTATGCCCATACGGCCGATGATGTAACTTCCGTATTCATGAAGGACTTCATTTAACGCAGGCGTACAGCTTGTGTCTTCTACAACGATTGCGATCATTGCGATTCTGGTGTCTTCCATATCATTCTCCTTCGGGCAGGGATATATCCTGCAAAATACCATTTAAGTAAGCAATTGCAATGCCGTAATTTGTCATCGGCACATGCTTCTCTTTTGCTTTTTCAATTCGGCTCATCACATATCTGCGGTTGAACATACATCCGCCGCATTGAATGATCAGATCATATTCTGATGCATCTTCCGGAAAATCAATCCCAGCTTTGACATCAATTGTGATACCTTCCCCTGCTTTCTTTCTTAGCAGGCGGGGAATCTTGACTCTGCCAATATCTTCTTCCATTGGCGCATGTGTGCAGCATTCAGCAATCAGTACTTTTGAATTCGGTCTTAACTGATCAATTGCTTTCGCGCTGTCTGCATAATATTGAATATCACCTTTCAGGCCAGCAAATAGTACGGAGAAGGATGTCAATCTGCTTTCCTTTGGACACAATTCATGAACGACCGCAAATGCCTGCGAATCCGTTACAATCAGATCCGGTGCTTTTTTCAACTGTGCAAGTGCTGCTTTCATGCCATCCAGTGTGACACAGATCGTAATGCATTCTTTATCCAATGCATCCCGAATGGTCTGTACTTCCGGTTGAATCAGTCTGCCCTCTGGTGCCTGTGGATCCTGCGGCATGACCAGCATAACAAAATCACCCGCTTTCACAAGACCCTTGAGCACAGTGCGCTTTACTTGTGTTCCCTGCATCGCATGGATCATTGCTTTGCGCAGTTCTTCAACAGATGCACTATCATTAGCCGAACATGGAATGATGTCAATTGCATATTCCTTTTCCAGTTTCGTAATTCGTTCTTCGACTTCTTCGTGATTTACGAGATCATATTTACTGAAGACACCAACACACGGAATCTTCCGCTCTTTAAAATACTCGACCCAATGGCGTTCTTCTTGATCATTCGCATCATAAAATAAGATGACAGCCAGATCTGTTTCTTCCGCAGCCTTACGGGTCGCTTCAATTCGTTTTTTGCCTAATTCACTTTGATCATCAAATCCAGCGGTATCCAGCAATGTACATGCGCCAATGCCATGAATCTCCATTGGCTTCTTTACGACATCTGTCGTTGTCCCAGGAATATCCGAAACAATCGCAATGGACTGTTTCGTCAATGCATTGATCAAAGATGATTTTCCGGCATTCATTCTGCCAAAGAAGCCGATATGTGTACGGTTTGCAGAAGATGCTCCATTTGAAATTGGGTTCATCGTTCGTTATCCTCTACTAAAGAGACTGGCAGAATGGAAGCATGCTTCACCCCATCGACATCCTCTTCTATGATTTTGATTTTAACACCAAATGCATCCTGCATATTCTTTTCCGTCATAATTTCTTTGGTCGTACCAAAGATAGAACCGCCATTCTTCATCAGCATCAGTGTATGATCGGATACTTCTAATGCATGTTCTGGATAATGCGTATTAAAGACAACGGATAAGTGTTCTTCTTTGGAAAGCTTCTGAATCAGGTTTAATACCAACAGCTGATTCTTGAAATCCAAACCTGTTTCCGGTTCATCCATGACCAGTATTTCTGGGCGTGACGCTAATGCACGCGCAATCAATACCAGCTGCAGTTCTCCGCCGGATATCTCCGCGCAGCTCTTTTCCGCTAAATGCAGAATACCAGCCCGCTTCATTGCGTCTTCCGCAATTTCCTGATCCTTTTGGGAAGGCATCTGGAATAAGTTTAAATATGCACTGCGTCCCATCAATACCGTTTCTTTCACTAAATATGGGAACGTCTGTGTTCTGGCTTGTGGAACATAAGCAACTTTCTGCCAGAATTCATTCTGTTTGATTTCCTTTTGATCTTTCCCATCACATAGGACAGTTCCAGAAGCGAACTTTAAAAAACCAAGCATACATTTCAATAACGTTGTTTTACCGCCGCCGTTCGGGCCAAGGATAGAAATCACCTGTCCTTCATCGACACAAAGCGACACATTATTTAAAACGATATCTTCTTTCAAATACGAGAAGCATCCATCTTTCACTTCAAACTTCATACGCGGATACCTCCTGTCTTACGTAACAGAATAATGAATACCGGTGCGCCAATAATTGCGGTAAGAATGGATACTGGAATTTCGGTATTGCTTGCGCATCGTGCAATCGTATCTGTGATCAACATGAACTCTGCACCAAACAGAATACTTGCTGGAATCACACGGCGGTTATCATTGCCAAACAACATTCTCGCAATGTGCGGAATCAACAAGCCTACCCAGCCAATAACACCGCAGATTGCAACAACGCTTGCTGTAATCGCAGCGGCGCTGAAGATGATCAAGCCTCTTGTCAATGGCAGATTGACGCCAAGCGACTTTGCTTCATCACTGCTTAAAGACATTGCATTCATACGATAACGCAATAGATACAGAACAATCAGACCGGCAATGATCAATGGTGTTCCCATCTGCAGCGATTTGTAACTGATGGATGAGAAACTTCCCATCAGCCAGAATGTAATCACTGGCAGGATATTATTTGGGTCTGCAACAAACTTTGTCAGCGTAACAAGTGCGCTGAACAAAGAAGAAATCACAAGACCCGCAAGAATGACCATGACAATCGAACCTTTATTTTGTCCGTTCGATGTTCTCGTAACAACAAATACTAATATCACAGCGAGTATTCCAAAGAACATTGCGCTCAATTGAATGCCCACATAAGATATTCCCAATAAAATCCCCAATGCTGCTCCGAAGGATGCACCATTTGCGGTACCTAACGTATCTGGTGTTGCTAACGGGTTTGAGAACAAGGACTGGAACGCCGCCCCCGCAGCGGCCAGCCCTGCTCCAGCAAGCATGCTGAAAAGAATACGTGGCATCCGTACCTGCCGGATTACTGTCACCGCATTTTTCAGCGTGCTTCCCTTCCCCAAGAGAATGGAAATCACTTGATCGACCGGTACGTTGAACTGACCAAGACACAAGGCAGTCAGCCCCGTCAAGATCAGTACGACCATACCGATGATCATCCAGATTTTAAATTTCGCATCCAGTTTCAAAATATGCCTCAATTAGTTATTGAACTTTCCTGCAGCTGTATTTGCTGTATACATCTTTGTGACCTGCTCATCGGTGAGTTCAACACCGTAGAGTGTCTTATAGTAATCCTTAACATCACTTGCAACATCATAATCTTTGAATGTATCTGGATAGACTGCCTGAGCAAGCCATTCCAGTGTCATTGGTGTATCCACGCCAGGAGTATAGGTACGATAGGAGCCTAATGGCATCTTATAGACACGCTTATCCTGTACTGCTTTTATTGTTGACCAGTCATCACTGCCAATTGCATTATTGTACAGATCATCCGGTTTGGTTGGTGTAAAGTTCGTAATAATGATGACATCCGGGTTCCATGCATAGACCTGTTCCATTGTGATCTTTGCATTGGAGTTGTCGGCCTGTACATCATGGGCGACATTTTCTGCACCCACAGCATCACACCACCACTGACCAAAGAAGGAAGAAGACGATGTGATCATGGTCTTGTCATCATACTGGAATAAGAAGAGTACTTTCTGCTTCGTTGAGATGGAAGAAACTTTACTCTGGATCTCATTGTATTTATCGGTCGCATACTGATTGACCAGGTCTTCACGGTTATACGCATGACTTGGATAAATCTGATCTAATAAAGACATCCATTCGTTATAGGTCTTGATACAGTCATACTTCCACTTTGTTGCAGATACAGCTACAGCAGTCAGGCCGGCATTTTCCAGTTTCTGCTGCTCCGCTTTATTTCCCGCATTGTAGAAGACAACATCCGGATTCAAGGCAACTAAGGATTCAATATTCACATCGTTGCCATCCATAATGTTTGTATTGACGTTCAGAACTTCTGGATAGAGTTCAGACAAGACACCGTTCTTTGCAGCACTCATGGAAGCTGGTTCCATAGCAACAATGGAAGATGCACTGTCCAGATAGATCGTAAGCATGCTGGCAAGTGGATAGATATCCAGTACAGCTACTTTCTTTGGATCTGTTGGTACCGTTACGGTGCGGTCCTGATGATCTGTAATCGTTACTTCCGTTGGAATTTCTGTTGTAGCTGCGGCACTGGACGTGCTGCTTGCAGTACTGCTGTTTGCACATCCGGCAAGCAGCGTGACTGCCATCATTCCTGATAAGACTTTGACAATCAATTTTTTCATTTTCTTTCCCTCAATCTTTCTTCAATATCAAATTCGCAATTGGCGAATTGTGGAACATTGTTGTGATAGATTCTCCCCGAATAACCTTCATGCGGTATTTCAATCATGCTTGTTTCCTTGTTATGGATAATATTGCGGAACAACGGATCGCCAATGATGATCTGTGCAGCATTGACCCGTTTAATCAAATCATCCTCGTTCAGTCCTTCGTTCACATCCGGCCAGATGGCAGAGGCTTTTAACTGATGCTCCTTTGCATAAGCAGTATGATTCACCGCTGTTGCCATCGAGCGTGCATAGATTTCTTCACCGATGACAAGCACATTGCCATCCGTATCCAAGTCATCGTATGCGGTACGGTTCTTGCCATCCGCTTCACTGTCCTGGATTGCCTGCTGGATCTGCTGACTCATATAAGAACCAATCGGAACCCCTTCCACGTATGGTACCTTTCGAATACCCTGCATGAATCTTGCCGCTATTCTTCCCGCGCTTGTTGGCAGTACATTTACGGCACCGGCATAGACTTCTGCTTCTTTTTCAAATGTATCTCCCATCGCAAAGCATGCATTTACTACATATCCTTCCGGTGTGACAGATTTCTTTAATACTTCCACATGAGCCTGATCTGCAAAATCAATTGGTGTCACACCAAGCAGGTTCATGGAATGTGCTTTCACAGGTACCTTCGGATCCGCAAAACGACGGATCCATTCCCGTGACGCAAGACCAACTCCTGAGATATAGCTTTTCAAGCCATCCGTTGGTACAGGCAGTACAGGAATTCCTGTCTTTTCCTCAATCAGGTGTGCTACCCCGCGATAATCAAATGCGATGATATGCGGAATCGATGCCCCGCATAATGTGATAAAACGCGGTTTTAAATCGGCAGCTGCTTTCACTACATCGTTGATGACAACAGAGTCATCTCCCATGACAGCAGCCATTTCATCTAATCCTGATACAAACATCAAGGACTTGGTGTCATACCAGCGCGGTTCATCGTGCGTCGTATAAGTGCTGTTGCATCCAGATGGATCATGCAGGACTGTCATGCCGCCAAGTTCATAGAGAACCGAACAGACACCCGATACATCTGCCGTATACGTGGATGTGAATACATGTGTATGCCAATCGCTCATTTCGCACAGCACCCCCATCCTTTATGCTGGATCAGATCCGGCATATCTTTTTCGTGCAGGTATGCATCCCTCATCAATTCACACAGATGCTGGATGCCAAGGTATCCATACATGCCTGCAGACCAGATAATATCGACAAAGTTGTTTGTGTTGTTGTAGTATGCTGCTTTCTGGCCAATTGCCAGTACACTGCCTGCATGCTGACGGTCCATGACACGCATGTTCCAATTGTCGGCAGAGTAGATCTTCAGATCTGGTTTCAAAGCACGCAGATCATTAAATACTTTTTCATCTTCTGTGAAAACTTCGATAAAGACCGACTCCACATTGAAACCATGTTTCAATAAATAGTAAGCAAGGCTCAGCGGTTCATCGACCGCGGTATAGTCCAAAGAAATTACGGTGTCTCCTACAAGCTGTTTGAGCTCTTTTACAGCATCCTCGCAGGCTTGTATCTGTGCCTGAATCTCCGTTGGTGAAACCGCAGGAATCTTCAGCAGTTCAGAGATATGATTCATATCCTGTGCAATGACGTCATAGTCAAAACTCATATGTACTTGTACCCACTTCTGATTCAGACGGATCTCCATGTCTTTCCCCGCCAGGGATGCATACTTATGATACGTAATATTCATTGCACTGTTCTGCATCTGCTTGAAGTGGTCGTAATCGGTCTCGGTGGACAATTCGCGGATATCAATGCCGTTTGCACGCAGGTGCTTCGTCAGATCACTGTATTCTTCGGTTGGAAACCAGTTGCCGATGTAATTCACTTGACTTGCAAGATGTTCTGCAGGCTGCAGGACACGGTAGGTCTGTCGTGTCAAAGATGGAACAGCCGGTGTTTTCCGCCGCATGATTGGATCCATATATGCATCCACAAAATCAATATCCGGATATTCTTTTCTGAGAATTCCATAAACGCGTTGGTAATTTGCTGCCATGAACTGATGTATGCAGGAAATAAAAATCATGATCATCCGTGGACGTTCTGGAAGCTGTTGAATGATCTTCACTACACCATCGTGCAGTGTCTCTTCCATATTACCTTCCAGGATATTGTCTTCACCAACGGTAATCGTTGATAAGCGGTCCATCGCGTGCATCTCTGCCGTTGTCAGCACGACGCCGCGCAGACAGCTGGTCGGACAGACATAGATCTGATGACAGCCAGGAATCTGGGTGCCGATATGAACAATGTTCCAAATACCGCGGCATGGAGATGAATACGCCAGCCCGATATCTGCATCATATTCATAGGTCACATCTTTGATCAGCTGATACTCATTCATGATCGACTCCATGTTCCAGCATGTAGGATGCCAGCTGTCTGACTGCTTTTGCATAGTCTCCATCCGGATACATTTCCATGACCGGACGCATCTGCATTTCTGCTTCCGCAATATGATTATCTCTCGGCAAGTCAGCCACAATCTTGGATTCAATATCCTTGCAAAGGGTCTCGACCTTTTCTTTTTCTTCCGGTACATTCCGACGGTTCAGTATCACACCGCCGATTTCGGCATACCCGCGCTTTTTAAAGTTTTCAACAGCTAAAGCAATATTCGCTGCCGCATAAATAGCCATGTTCTCACCCGAAGTTACAATATAGACCTGGTCGGCATAGCCTTCACGGATCGGCATGGCAAATCCGCCACAGACAACATCTCCTAAAACGTCATAAATGACAATCTGCGGCTTGAGGATATCAAAGGCACTGCGTTCTTCCAATGCTTCAAACGCTGCTCCAATGCCTCTTCCTGCGCATCCAAGCCCTGGGGTTGGCCCACCGCTTTCTGCACAAATGATGCCTTTATAACCGACGGTAATCAGATCATTCAGTTCCGCCGCATCACGCTTCGCTCTTAAAACATCCAAAATGGATTCAATCTTCTGTCCGCCATGAAGATACAAAGTACTGTCGGCCTTAGGATCACAGCCAATCTGCATGACCTGGTATCCCATATCCGCAAATGCACACGATAAAGCACTTGCAGTTGTGCTCTTGCCAATCCCGCCTTTTCCATAAATTGCGAATCGATACATAGGCCCTCCTCAACAAAAAATCTCTGCGATCCGCAGAGATAAATTGCCTAAGCCTAAAAAACAGTCTTATGTTCGATTCATCTCTTCCAGCTCAGATTTCTCTTTACTGTCGGATCTTGTGACTCTATTTTAGCAAAAATTAAAATATTAACAATCAAAATGCATTCTTTATAAAAATCCATGCATAGGGGTTGACAGGTATAAAAAAATGATTCATCATGAACACGGTTCATGTTGGAAGGAGAAATGAAATGAATCCAAAGATTACATCCGAAGAAGAACTCTTAGCGACCTGCCGGCAGATCGTATCGAAAGAGAGTTTAAAAGCGCTGAGCATGCGCCATGTTGCAGAGGTCCAAGGCATTGCCCTAGGCTCCCTCTATCATTACTTCCCTTCCAAGGAAGAAATGATCACGACGGTCGTTGAAAGCGTATGGCTGGATATTTTCCACTTACGGGAAGCACATTCCTTTGCGTCCTTCCCTGCCTATGTCCAATGGCTCTATCAATGTGTCAAAGACAGCAAGAAAAACTACCCAAACTTCTCTATGGCACATTCCATGAGCTTTGCCTCTTCCGCAAAGCCCGAGGCCAAGGCAACCATGATGCGCTGTTTCACACAGTTGAAACAAGGACTCAGCCAGGCTCTGGATGCGGACAGTAAGATCCGTAAAGATGCCTTCAATGCTGCTTTTACGAAAAAGGAATTTATTGATTTTGTCTTTTCATCTTTCTATGTTTCGCTGCTTGAGTCAAAAGACAACAGCCAGACATTATTACAGGTCATTGACCGCTGTATTTACCAATAAGGAGGTTCTATGCAGGCTATTTTTGAAACACTATTTGATATTTGCTACTTAACAACCGTAATTACGCTAGGCATCAAAATGCTCAAGACCGCAGGCGGTCGCAGACAATATACACTATATGGTATGATGGCTGTCACCCTTGGATGCGGTGATGCCTTCCATTTAGTACCGCGTGCCATTGCTTTATGCACCACGGGCTTAGCAAGCTATACCGCCGCCCTTGGCATTGGCAAGCTCATCACATCCATTACTATGACGGTCTTCTACTTACTTCTTTATTATGTCTGGCGGGAACGGTATGCCGTCAAAGACAAAGCTGAATTGACGTATACCGTCTGGCTGCTGGCAATTGCCCGCATCCTGCTGTGCCTGTTCCCACAGAATGAATGGACCAGTGCTGCACCAAGTCTTGCCTGGGGCATCTATCGGAATATTCCATTTACGGTTCTTGGCATTCTGATTGTTGTCCTGTTCTACCGCAGCGCAAAAGAAAACAACGATACCGCCTTTAAAAATCTGTGGCTGACCGTTGTCATCAGTTTTGCCTGCTATCTGCCCGTTGTTCTATTTGCCGAAATCTATCCGCTGGTTGGAATCCTGATGATTCCTAAGACATGCGCATATGTTTGGACTGTCTTGATCGGCTATCGTGCCCTGAAAGGAGAAACAAAATGAAAAAGTATTTGAATCTATCTCTGTATTATGCCATTGCTGCTATGATTGGTGGTGTCTTCTACCGGGAATTCACAAAGATGTATGCCTATACCGGGGTAACGACCTTAGGTAAAGTCCATGCCCACTTATTTATCTTAGGCATGCTGATGTTCCTGATTGTCGCATTGTATGCGAAACAGTATCGGCTGGAAGAACAGAAATCCTTCCGCCTGTTCCTGATTTTCTACAATATCGGCTTGATTATAACAGCAGTGATGCTGGTCGTCCGCGGTGTTCCCCAGGTCACCGGAGCCGTTCTTTCTAACGGTATCTCCAGTATGATCTCCGGAATCGCCGGGTTAGGCCATATCTCTCTGGGTGTTGGCATGATCCTGCTGATTGTATCCTTCAAGAATAGTATCACTGAATAACAGAAAAGAAGATGCTCAATCGAGCACCTTCTTTTTTTTACTTCTTCGCTGCAATTTCTTCGCGTAAGCTCTTATAGAATTCCTCAGCAGACATCTGTGTCTGATCCTTGGAACCATATCTTCTGACGGTAACACCATTGGATTCCACTTCACCATCACCGACAACAATTTCTACTGGTACTTTGTTTGTCTGTGCTTCACGGATACGATACCCTAACTTTTCGTTACGGTCATCCAGCGAAGCTCTGACACCCATCGCCTTTAATTCATTGACGACCTTCTTGCCGTATTCACTGTGTGCTTCTGGTGAGACTGGAATGACAACGACCTGCTTAGGAGATAACCATAGTGGCAGATCACCCTTTGTCTCCTCAAGTAAGAAGGCAATGAAACGATCTAAGGATCCTAAGATAGCACGGTGAATGACAACCGGTCTCTTCTTCTCGCCATCCTTGGCAACATACTCCAGTTCAAAGCGTTCTGGCAGCTGATAGTCTAACTGAATCGTGGATAAGGTAACATCATGGCCTAAAGCGGAACGCACCTGTACATCGATCTTTGGTCCGTAGAATGCAGCTTCCCCGATTGCCTCGTAGAATGGAACACCCATTTCCTTCAAGACTTCACGGAGCTCATTCTCACTCTTCTCCCACAGTTCATCATGGCCAAAGTACTTATCCTTGTTCTCTGGGTCTCTTAAAGAAAGACGGAAAGAATACTTTTCAAAGCCAAAGTCTTTATAGACATCCAGGATCAGTTTTGTTACAGCCTTGATCTCAGAGCCAATCTGTTCTGGGCAGCAGAAGATATGAGAATCGTTCTGAGTGAAAGCACGTGCTCTTTCAATGCCTGTCAAAGCACCGGATGCTTCAAAACGGAAGTCATTGGCAATCTCGGCAATCCGGACTGGCAGATCACGATACGAATGCAGTGTCGACTTGAACATGATCATATGTTCCGGGCAGTTCATTGGACGCAGTACATATGCATTATCTGGATCTCTGCGATCCTGCATGGCTGGGAACATGTCATCCTTATAATGATCCCAGTGTCCCGAGATCTTATACAGCTTTGAGTTAACGACGGAAGGAGTCATGACATGGATATATCCCTGCTCCAGTTCCTTGTTCATGATGTAGTCTGCTAATGCTCTGCGGACGGTGAAACCGTTTGGCAGATACATTGGCAGTCCGGCACCGACAGTATCACTGAACATGAACATCTGCAGATCCTTGCCAAGTTTACGATGGTCTCTTGCCTTCGCATCTTCCAAGTCTGCTAAATGTGCATTCAATTCTTCCTCGGTTGGGAAGCAGACACCATAGATTCTCTGTAATACTTTGTTGTTCTTATCGCCCTTCCAGTAAGCACCGGAATGCTTGATCAGCTTAAAGTACTTGCAGAGCTTTTCATTATCCACATGAGGTCCACGGCACAGATCCGTATAGTCTCCCTGGGTATACATGGAGATGTTGGTGCCTTCCGGCATCCGTTCAATCAGATCAATCTTGTATTCATCGTCCTTGAACTGTTCCAGTGCTTCTTCCTTTGTGATCTCATGACGGACAATCCGCTTGCCGTCTTTGGCAATCTTCTTCATTTCCTTTTCAATCTTTGGCAGATCTTCATCGGTAATGGTCGCATCGCCTAAATCGATATCATAGTAGAAACCTTCTTCCACAACTGGTCCGACCCAGAACTTTGCCTGTGGATACAGATGTTTGATCGCATGTGCCATCATATGAGCACAGCTGTGATTCAGTGTCGCTAAATCCTCATTCTCTTTAAAATTAATCATACATTCCACCTTTCCAGGACACTATATAAAAAGCGTCCTTACTATAAGGACGCTTTATGCGCGGTACCACCTTGTTTCCGGAATTTCTTCCGACTCTTAATATCCTTAACGCGGATCAACGGTTCCTCTTTCGAGGACTGCTCCCAGGGAGTAATTCGTACCCGCCTCAGATATCTTTCACCACCGATATCCTCTCTTCATCAGCTACAGCAGAACCATGTCCTGTTCATCACATTTCCTGAATATTATCGTATTCTCCTCTTCTTTTGTCAATGACAGCACATCAGAAAAGTGAGATTTGATTCCGATCCTGCAGATTGCTCAGAACGCCCATCATATCCAGCTTTTTGATCAATGTACCGGACAGCTGTGTTCTCTTTTCAATATCTTCCTTAGACAGGAATTCTGCTTCTTTCGCAGCTTCTTCCACTGTACGGGCAACATTGGCACCCAGGCCATCAATGACCGTAAATGGCGGAATCAATGTCTTTGGATCATCCGGGTCAACGGTAAACTCTTCCGCTTTGCTCTTATACAGATCCACATTGCCAATCTTGAAGCCTCTGGCATAAATCTCTTCACAGACTTCCAAGGTATCGTATAGCGAGCGCTCTTTGTTGGATACCGGTTCCGCTGCATTCTTATCATTCATCCGCATATCAATATCTTCCATGCGGGCACGGATTGCATCAATGCCCTTGACCATCGTTTCAATCTCATAAGCATCACAGCGCAGCGTCATATATTGAATATAGAAGTTCATTGGTTCATGGACTTTATACCAGGCAATCCGGACAGCCATCATAACATAGGCAACTGCATGGGCCTTTGGGAACATATACTTGATCTTCTTACAAGATTCAATGTACCAGTCTGGTACATTATGCTTCTTCATGTTCTCTTCCTGGTCAGGACGCAGGCCTCTGCCCTTACGGACATCTTCCATCGTCTTGAAGGCATCGATTGGTTCCAGATTCTTTTCCAGCAGATACGTCATGATATCGTCACGGCAGGCAATTGTTTCACTTAATGGATGTCCTGCCTGAACTAACGATTCTGCGTTGCCGGCCCATACATCCGTACCATGGGACAGACCAGAGATCATGACCAGTTCAGAGAATCGATGCGGCTTCGTCTCTTCCAAGACACGCCGAGTCGTTTTTGTACCAAACTCCGGCAGTCCTAAGGCGCCCGTTGTCTTCTTATAAATTCTTGGATCCGCATGCAGTGCTGTATCCTCATGGAACAAGGAAAGTGTCTCCGGATCATTCATTGGAATATCCAATGGCTTGACCGTCGCAATCCGCTGCAGTAAACGCATGGCAGTTGGATCGACATGTCCTAAAATATCAAACTTCAGCACGTTATCATGAATATCGTGGAAGTCGTAATGTGTTGTTTTCCATTGCGAATTTGGATCATTCGCTGGGAACTGTACTGGTGTAAAGTCTTCAGCATCGTATCCTTCTGGGATAATGATAATGCCGCCTGGATGCTGACCGGTTGTCCGTTTGACATCCGTGCATCCTTTGGCCAGATAATCCTTCATTGGCCGGCGCATATCTGCAATGCCCATCTTTTCGCAGTATCCAGAGACATAACCATAGGCGGTCTTATCTGCGACACCGCCAATCGTACCTGCACGGAAAGCATGGTTCTCACCAAAGACTTCTTTAATGAACTTGTGAGCACGCCACTGATATTCGTTTGAGAAGTTCAGATCAATATCAGGGACCTTATCCGCATTGAATCCTAAGAATGTCTGGAATGGAATATTCTGTCCGTTGCCATGCATCATCGAGCCGCACTTCGGACATTTCTTATCTTCCAGATCAAAGCCGGACTTTAATTCCGGATCATCAATCCACTCACTATAATGACAATGCGGGCAGAGATAATGCGGTTTCAATGGATTGACTTCCGTAATCCCGGACATGGTTGCGGTAAAGGAAGAACCAACCGAGCCTCTTGAACCAACCAAGTATCCATCTTCATTGGACTTCTTGACCAGCAGATGAGCGATGTAATAGTGCACGTCATACCCATTCTTGATAATGTTGTCGAGCTCCATGTTCAAACGATCTGTAACAATGGAAGGAATGACGCCTTCAAATTCATACATATCTTTTGCGGTCTTATTACAGATTGCCCGCAGTTTGATATCAGAATCCGAAATATGCGGCGGGAATGTTCCGGCTGGTACCGGCCGTACGGTCTCTAGTTTTTCAAAAAGTTTATTTGGATTTTCTACTGTAATCCGTTCAACCAATGCTGGATCCTCCAGCCAGGCAAACTCTGCCTTCATCTCATCGGTCAAGCGCAGATGCTGATCTGGATTTGGTGTCTTGCGCCGCAGCATATCATCACGGATATACAGTGGATGCGTGACGCCGCCAACGCCCTGCGACATGATATAGATATCGCGGAAGATCTTCTGATCTTCGGTCAGATAATGTGCATCACTGTCGGCAATGACTGGGATTCCTAAACGTTCTGCCATTGCAATGACACGTTTCTGGATTTCTTTGACACGGTCCATGGAAGGCACATTGCCTAATGCCACAAAGGTCGTGTAATTCGCTAACGGCTGCAATTCAATATAGTCATAGAACTTCATGCAGGCTTCTAATCGTGCATCATCGCCATTGCATGCAAGTTCCCATAGTTCACTGTTCTGACATGCAGAACCAAACAGCAGATTATCCCGGTACTTCTGAAGCGTACTGCGGCGGATCCGGGCTTCGGCAGCGACATCACTGCCCTCTTTTCCTGCATTCTTGCCCATGACAGCCAAGGTCTTAGTATTAGATTCGGATACTAGTTTATACAGATCACGAATACCATCCTGATTCTTGGCAATCACACAGATATGGGAATGTCTTGCTTTCTTATAGACTTCAAAGTCCTGTGTCTTTTCCTGCAGGTCAGCTATTGTCTTGCAGTCATACTTATCCTTGGCATCCTTCAACAGACAAAGGAAGACACCTGACAATGCTTCCGCATCATAGTCCGCACGATGGGCAACTTCTTCATCATATGCAACATGGTAATTGCGGGCAACATTGCCTAAACGATAGGCACGGCGGTCTCTTAAGATAGCACGGGAAAGGTCTAACGTATCAATGACACAGTTCTTCATTGGTTCCCGGCCAATCCGCTTCAGCTCTTCATTCAGGAAGTGATAATCGAAGGTCGCATTATGAGCAACAATCGTATCCTCACCAATCCAGTTCAAGATCTCATCAATGCACTGTGCAAACGGCTTCGCATCTGCCACCATGTCATTTGTGATATTTGTCTTATTTGTTATATATGGTGGAATCTCATGCGGCGGCTTAATGAACATCTGCAGATGATCAACGACCGTCTGATTCTTCAGTTTGACCGCACCAAATTCAATGATGGAATCATAGTAGCAGCTCAAGCCCGTTGTCTCTAAGTCAAAGGAAACATACTCTTCTTCATCAATTGTTTTATCAATCGCATTCCGGACAATCAAAAGACGGTCATCGACCATATTCATTTCACAGCCTAAACCAACTTTAAATGGACGGTTTGGATCACTCTTCTTGCATGCTTCGCCAGTATTAAATGCTTTCACTAACGACTGCACATCCGCATGGTCTGTAATCACAATACCAGGTAAGCCAACTTTATAGGCGTAATTAACAATCGATGCCGGACTGCAGATACCATCCATTTCTGACATATTCGTATGCATATGCCATTCCACACGTTTAACTTCTGCGGTATCAACTTTAAATTCCTTTTCCAGCTTTTCAATCTTCCAAGGCATGCATACCAGTTCTTTGGCATACATATCAAATTCAATTCGTCCATAGATACGGATCCGGTCGCCTTCTTTAATGGAATCCAAGTCTTCCTTGGTTGTCCCACGTCCTTCAAAACGCTTGGCACAGATTGCATCGGTACCATCATAGAGGGATAGTGTCTGGATGGTAATATTCTTCTTTGTCTCTTTATCTTCCTTGGCAAAAACATCCGCATCAAACGTAACGGCCGGCATTGGATTGACGACTTCCTTTAACGTGATGCTGACATAGTTCTCTTCCTTTTTCGAATTATAGGAATTCTTCCTTTCAAATTTATTATATGCTGGTTTCTGTTCCGCTGGTTCCGGCAGGAAATCAATCGTGACTTTCTTGATATCCGGTTCCACCGAACGCGTCATCGTGCAGCTGACGGAGATTCCTTTTAAACCTATCTGTTCCAGATATTTTTCAATCCCATCACAATATGCCGAAGCTCTTTCACACGTTGCTTCGTCACTGAAAATAAAGTCTAAATGACTTTCTTTTTCATGATAGACGAAATTGGTATTCGCAATCATTGCATATTCTGGGGAACATTCACAAAGATCATCAAAATACCGTTTCAGTTCTCCGTTGGAAATCCCATCATGGTCGCAGCGGATACCAATCGATACCGCGCAGCCGGTCCATTCATGGATTCTTTCCCGTAAGCTGTTATAGTCTGCAAATGTAATCGGTCCGTCATTGTGAAGCGAGATTTCCACCCGTTTCTCTTCACGAAAATAACGGATATTATCAACTTCTGTGTTGATCAGTCCGTCACTTCCCTGGATCAGTTTTCCATCTGCTAATTCACATAATTTCATGATGATCGATACCTCGAATACCTGTTATTTTAACATAAAAGAAATGAAGCTTAAGTCTTGACATATGAAAGCCATCTCGAAGGATGGCTTTTTCTTACTTTAATAATCCTTTTAATAGATTCTTTGCGGAACGGATACCAAGATTAATGACCTCATTTTCTGCCCGATTTGCAATTTTTCTGGCAATTCGGGTGGTCTCATCTGTCTTATGAGCTTCCTTCCGGACCTGTTCCTTTTCCTGCAGTTCCTGCAGTTTTTCCTGCTTTTTCTGTTCTAAGGCATCGGCTTCTGCTTTCGTTTCATCTTCTTTGATATGATCCATCGCTTCATACGCACTGTCGGGATCAATATCATCTTTGTATTTGTTGTACAAGGCATCTTCCGTAATTGCCTTTTTACGGGCATCTTCCGGAGCTGCCTGCATGGAAGACTTTGGCGGCAGGATCTTGGTCTCTTCGACAATTGCCGGCGCACCATCTTTATCTAAGCAGGATACCAAAGCATGTCCTGTCTTCATCGAAGTAATGACATCGGCAGTCTTCAGTGCAGGATTCTCACGGAAGGCATCTGCAGCCTGCTTGACTGCCTTAATTTCTGCTGGTGTATATGCCCGCAGCGAATGCTGGATCCGGTTGGACAGCTGTGCCAAGACTTCATCTGGAATATCCGTTGGCGATTGGGTCACAAAGAAGACGCCAACACCTTTGGAACGGACAAGTTTTACAATCTGAATGATCTTGTCCATCAGTTCTTTGGATGCATTTTCAAACAGCAGATGTGCTTCATCAAAGAAGAACACCATCTTTGGCTGATCACAGTCACCGACTTCCGGCATTTCTTCATAGATCTTATTTAAGAGCCATAACAGGAAAGTACTGTACAGCATTGGATGCTGGAACAGCTGTTCACATTCCAAGATGCTCATGACACCCATGCCGTCTTTGACCTGCAATAAATCATTTAGATCCAGTTCCGGCATTCCGAACATCAGATTTCCTTTTTCCGTATCTAACTGAAGAAGTTTCCGCTGAATGCCGCCAATGGACTGCTTGGTCACATTGCCATACTTCACCGTCAGCTCTGAGGCATGTTCACCAACATACTGTGTCATTGCCTGCAGATCTTTCAGATCAATCAGATCCAACTTCATATCTTCAGCAACTTTAAAGATGATGGTAAGGATACCTTCTTGTGCATCGCTCAGTTCTAAGATGCGAGCCAGCAGAACGGGATCCATCGCAGCAACCGATGTCCGCATCGGGATTCCCTTTTCCCGATACACATCAAAGAAATGGACAGGATAGCTCTGTACCTGAAAGTTTTTGATCTGCATGGAGTCCAGACGTTCCTGAATTGCTGAAGCATCGCCTGGAACAATCATTCCGGTCAGATCACTCTTTACATCCGCAAAGAATGTCGGCACACCCAGTTCGCTCAGACTTTCGGCAATCACTTTTAAAGTGACTGTTTTACCCGTACCAGAAGCACCGGCAATCAGTCCGTGACGATTCATCTGTGAAGGCAGAATATAAATCTCTTTGTCTTCCGCTTTTCCAAGCAGGATCATATTATCTTTCAGCATATTGTTTCCCCTCTTCAATACGAATGAATGAAATTATGCGATACGGACGCCGCCGCAGTTACGGATGCGTAAGGTATAGCAGCATCCTTTGCCGAAAGTGCTCTCCATCGTAGCAATATACTTTGGGGTTGTTTCCTTCTTGACAAAGGCTTGAATGGTACCTGCAAAGCCGCCGCCATGAACACGGTATGCCCCGTCTTCGCCAATCACCGCATCACTTAATGCTAAAGCAACAGCAACCGGCTGTTTGGCCGTCTCACCCGGAACATTGATATTCTGCAGATACATCCAGCTGGAATGTCCGCTTTCGCGCACCAGTTTTAAGAACTCATGAATATCCTTTGCCTTTAAGGCAGCAGCTTCTGCCTTGGCACGTTTCGTCTCATTGACATAATGGAACGCACGCAGGAACGCACGATCTCCGCACTTCTCACGGATCTCGCCAACATGCGCAATGATTTCTTCCACACTGGTTGGTCCTAAGACTTCTTTGCCCAGGACTGCTGCGACCTTCTTCATCTCTGCTGGAATCAGCCCATATTCATCACTGAGATCCGCATGACTTGCTTTGACATCTGTCAAAACAAGATCATAGCCATAATCTGCCGGATTGAATGGCACCTTTTCAACAACAGGATTTTCCTTATCCGCAAAATCAATGGCCGCAAAAGATCCGACACTGCATGCCATCTGATCTAACAGACCACTTGGCTTCATGAAATATTCATTCTCGGCAAACTGGCCAATCTTGGCAATATCCTGTGCCGATACTTTTCCATCGTTATAAATAACATTCTGAATCGTGCCCAACAGGACTTCAAAGGCAGCACTGCTAGACATACCGCCGCCTGGAATCACATTGCTTTCCGCGAATGCTTCAAAGCCGCCGCATGCATAGCCGCGCTTGGCTAGACCTGCACCTACACCACGAATCAATGCTTCGGTACTGTTCTTTTCTTCTTTATGAATGCTCAGATCATTCATGTCGACCGGACGCACTTCAAATCCTTTAGCACTGTAACGAACGATTTTTTCTTCGGTTGGAATAACGACCGCAATGCAATCCAGATTCAGAGATGCAGCTAATACACTGCCTAACTGATGATCGGTATGATTGCCGCCGACTTCGGTACGACCTGGTGCGGAAAAGATCATTGCTTCGTGATCACCATACAGTCTCTGCGCATTTTCAATGACACCAAGATATCTTTCCTTTTCACTGGCTAATTCTTCTTCCCCATACAGCTCAATGAGCTTCTGATCCAATTGACCTGCTTGCAGGCTTGATGCTAATTCTGAAATTTTCATACAATTATCTATCCTCTTTATTTTGCTAATTTCTCGAATGCACTTCTTGCGGCATTCTGTTCCGCCTGTTTTTTGCTAGGACCTTCCCCTGTCCCAAGAACCAAGCCATCCACAACCACATTCATCACAAAGGTTGGCTGATTTGCCTGGCCGCGTTCTGATACTAATTCATATTTCACTGTACGTCTGGAATCTGCCTGAACATATTCCTGCAGCTTTGTTTTGTAATCATGAATAATGCCAACATCCTCTGGCGTTGCTAAACGAGGTGTAATACATTCTCCTAAGATATTGTCAATCGGCTTCATGCCTTGATCCAGGAACAATGCGCCTAAGAATGCTTCAAACGAATCCGCAATGATGGCATCTTTATTTCTGCCGCCGGTCTTTTCCTCACCATCTCCCAGCATCAGGAAATCATTCAAATGCAGTTGACGGCCATAGATAGCCAGTGCTTTTTCACAGACCAGCTGTGCTCTTAATCTTGTCATCTGTCCTTCGGATAGACCTAACGGGAAGATGGCATTGGAACTCCACAACTGTAATACGGCATCCCCCATGAACTCTAAACGCTCATTATCATTTCTTCCCTTATGCTCATGTGCATAAGAAGAATGCATGAATGCCTGATGTACCATATCTTTGTTCTTTACTGTAATGCCGCGATTCTTCAACCAATCTAATATATCCACAATGAAACCTCCTAGTCAATATACGCAGAACTTGTTTCACTGCGCTTTCTTACCCAGTCTAAAATCGCTGCATAATCCGGATTTTCTGGGTCATTCATCATTGTTTCCGCATCACTTCGTGCGGCTTGGATCATACCGGTATCCTCAACAATATTCCCAAGAATAAAGTCTGGAACACCACTCTGCCTAGTCCCTAGTATATCACCCGGACCACGCAGCCGTAAATCTTCATAACTGATTTCAAAGCCATTATTGCTCTTGACCAGAACATTCAGCCGTTCTTTGACACGGTCCTCCTGGGATGCACTCAACAGCCAGCACTTGCCCTGTGTACTGCCGCGCTGAATCCGGCCGCGCAGCTGATGCAGCTGTGACAAGCCAAAACGGTCTGCATCGTAGATGATCATCCCCGTCGCATTTACCACGTTCATACCAACTTCAACGACCGTTGTCGATACCAGGATCTGTATCTCATTTTTATAAAAAGCCGTCATGACCTGCTGCTTTTCTTCACTGCTCATCCGGCCATGAAGATAACCTACACGATAGTCATGAAAAAGCTTGGCTAAGTTCTCTGCCGTATCTTTGACATTCCGTGCTTCATAATCATCGTTCTGATCAACCGCAGCACAGATCACATACAATTGTCTGCCGGAAGCCAGAAGTTCTTTGACATCGTCTAATACACTGCGGAAACTGTTCTCCGGAATGTATTTCGTGATTGGTTCCTTTCTGCCTGGCGGCATGGATTCAATCGTAGAGATATCCATATCACCGAATAACGTTGATGCTAAGGTACGTGGAATTGGCGTAGCACTCATTAACAGAAAATCCGCCTGATTGCCTTTCTGTTTCAATGCCCGCCGCTGATCCACACCGAACCGCTGCTGCTCATCCGCAACTACAAAGCCAAGATTCTGAAACTGTACTGTATCCTGCAGAAGTGAATGTGTCCCAATCAGGATGTCAATCTTCCCTGCGGCTGTTTCTTTTAGAATACGATTCTTTTCTGCTGCTGGTAAGCCGCTGTATAAGACCGCAATCCGGGTATGATATGGGCCCAGGATATCTTTTAAACTTTGACCATGCTGCTGCGCAAGAATTTCGGTCGGCGCAAGCAGTGCCCCTTGGTAGCCAGCTGTTACAACGGCATATAACGCAATTGCCGCAACAACGGTCTTACCGCAGCCAACATCCCCCTGCACCAAACGGTACATTGTCTTTGTACTGCTGAGATCCTGTAAGATTTCTTTTAAAGAACTCTTTTGATCTTTCGTTAATTCATATTTCAATCCAGCAATGACCTGCTGTACTTTTGCTTCATCATAGACCCGCGGCTGTTTGTAAATCCCGCGTCCTTCACTGTCCTTCATCATCCGTACAGCCGTAAAGAATTTTAAGAACTCTTCATACTTCAGCGTACGATAGGAAGCCTGTACATCCTTCATTGTTTCAGGAAAATGTACCTTATGCAGTGCTTCCGCTTTCCGCAGCAGCCGATATCTCTGCTTGAATGTTTCGGGAATCACATCCGGAATCTCGTTCTGTACTTCTTCATAGACTTTCGCAATCGAATCGCGTACAGTACGCTGCTGGATTCCTTCTTTGATACTATAAACTGGCGTGACTTGTGCATGGTCCTGGATGGCCTTTGTATCATAACTGATGGCGGTCACTTTGGAACCGCCCATGAAGATGCCAGTAATCGTAACAACTTGATTCAAACTAAGATTCTTTGTCCAGGGACGGTTGAAAATTGTAATTCGTAAAATATGTTCCTGCATCTGTACGTCAAAACTGGAAGTCGTTAAGCGTCCATGCCGCCATGTTTTGATTGGTGATACAACCTCTGCCTCAAAAGTGACCTTTTCCTTCAGTGTCCATTCTGCAAACGGCCTGACAGTGATTTCATCGTAACGAAATGGATAATACGAAAGAAGATCCTCTACGGTCTGTAAATGAAGCCTGCCTAAGGATTCCAATCGTTTCGCTGTCAGATGTAATGATTTATCATGCAGATCCATATGCTGAAATTATACCATTGCCTACCATGATTGCACATAAAAAGACGGGTGATCATGCCCGTCTTTGTATCAGTATTGATCGTCGATCAATCACTTCAGTTTTTAGAATTAATAACCGAACTTGATAGCTGTTGCGCCAGTCTTAGCACTTTCAGCAATCAGTTCAATCTTTGCTGTCTCATAAGACAGTGTTGTGAATGTTCCTGTATAGCCGGAAGCTGTTGTGAACTCTAATGTGTAAGTTCCAATCTTGCCATCCTTGATCAGCTCAGAAGCATCCTTTACAGTAATAACAACCTGGCCGTCAGCCTTTGCTGCATCGCCAATCTTGTTGTCACCCTTTGTTGTAGAACCTGTAGCATACATATACAGGGACTTAACTTCTTCACCAGTGCTGTTAACGATGGTGTATGTTGCAGGAGCTGCTGCGAACTGAATTGCAGTTGCGCCAGTTTTTGCATCTTCAGCAATCAGTGAAATTGGTGCTGTTTCAATCGACAGAGTTGTGAATGTTCCTGTGTAACCCTTGTCTGTTGTGAACTCCAGTGTCAGAGACTTTGCTGTTCCCTTGGAGTTGTCATATGTTGCATATAACGCATGTGCTGCCTTGAATCCCTTGTCTCCAGCAAGGTTTGTGCCCTTGTCAGTAGAATCTGTCGGATACAAATACAGGCCTGTAACAGATGTTCCAGTAGCGTTGTAGATTGTGTAGTTGCCAACTGTTGGAGCTGCGCTTGCAGATGCTGTAGCAGCAGCTGTGCTTGTTGTTGCAGCTGTTGTTGTGGCAGCTGTGCTTGAGCAAGCAGCCAGAGTCAGTGCCATCAAAGCAGCTGTTCCGATGGATACGATTTTCTTCATATTATTTTCTTTCTCCTTATTGTAAATAAATACTAATAAATACATTGATCATATACTGATAGCGTGCACTCCTGCATGCACTTATATCATGCTTGAAGAAGTGTATAAAGTCAATTTATTTGACCAACTATTTTGACAAAATTCCAAAGGCAAATTGCGGCTTGATCCAGTCCAATAAAATCTGTTCACTCGCCGGTATTTTTCCGACCAGATTATATTCATTGGATACTTCCATGTCCTTCAAAACAAGCCATAATTCACCACGATAGTGCTCCAGATTATCATTCACGATCAGAACATCTCCACGATGTGCAGTAAACCCTTTTACTGCACGAGCTGGAATACTCTTGCCCGCAAAGACGACACGCGGCCAGGAACTACGTACAATCCATTCATTGCAGTCATCACGGCTTTGATGCTTGTCCCAGAATAAGACTTCTTTTTCTGTCTCCGTCAGATCGGGAAGCAGATCTGCTTTAACATTGATCTTTGAAAGATCGGTATCTGCCATTGCCTTCAGTTCTTCTTCACTGGCAAAGCAGTTGCCGACCAGGATATCCTGACAGAGATTGATGGCATTGAGATGACGCACCTGCAGATCAATCGGCAGATCACGATGCATCTCCAATGTTGGCAAGCCATCATAGACAGGCCATGGGCCAAAGGTGTTCTTCTCTTGTGATGTCACAAAGGAAGCGACTCGCATGTTTGCTTTCTGATAACGGGATGTCAGTTCAATGTAACGTGATAAGCCCATCCCTGTATGCCGCTGTGGGAAGAAGTTAGAACACATACACATGTTCTCTTTCTCTGCTCCGCATTCAATCAGATTCTCAATGGCAATTGTGCCGGAGGCATTGTATTCAATCTTGATGCCGTATGGATTATGTGTAATGGCACTGTCTGCCGGCTGACCGAAGTTGCCGTCCAGGCGGATGATATCGAGTCCGATTTCATGGAAGAGCGAAAGATCATATGGTGTCGCACCAATGTGTTCAAAGACCTGTGGATTGGTGTCTGCCGACACAATGAGCCCTGCTTCATGAGCTACGTCACAGAACTCTTTAAAGTTCTTCACTAACTCTTCTTTGCTCTCTTTTACGGATAAGAAACAAGTAAAGACTCGCTTAAAGCCAAGCCTTCCTGCCAAGCGCATGTATGCATACGCTTTTTCTTTTGTTGTATGTTCGGGAAATACAGATATACCTAATTGTTTCATCTTCTTCACCTCTCTTGCCATATCATAGCAAGAAAAGAAAAAGAGTGCTATAGCAGCACTCCCTTTTCACTTACTTATTCAACACCAATGAAGAAGCTGTAGACTGGCTGTCCGCCATCCTGCAGATCAACATCGACTTCAAAGTTGTCTTCAATAAACTTCTTTACTTCTTCACATTCTTCATCGGTTGCTTCGGATCCTTTAATTACAGTTACGATTTCTGAATCATCATCGCACATTTCGGTAATCAGCTGTTTTGTCGCATCCACTTTGTCTTTGGATGTATAAACAATCTCTTTACCGAAGATAGACATGAAGTCACCGGAATGGATCTCTCTTCCTTCAATCGTAGTATCCTTGACGGCATACGTAATGGATCCTGTCTTGACATGAGCAATGGCTTCTGTCATCGCTGCTGTATTGGTATCGACATCTTCATCTGGATTGAAGTTAATGCATGCACTCAGTCCTTCTGGGACAGACTTTGTTGGCAGAACAATGATTTCCTTGTCTTCTGTCACCTGTGCTGCCTGATTGGCTGCCATGATGATATTGCCATTGTTTGGCAATACATAAATATGCTTTGCATTGATCTTCTTGATGGCAGAAACAATATCTTCGGTAGAAGGATTCATTGTCTGTCCACCTGATACAACAACATCGACACGATATTCTGTAAACAGCTTCTTTAAGCCGTCACCAGCAGCAACTGCAATCAGACCATATTCCTTGGCTTCTGCAGGTTCTTCCGCTTCTTCTTCATCAATGATGGATGGATTCATCTCATCCTGTACAGACTCAATCTGTACTTTCCGGAAACCACCATAGCGTTCTGCCAGCATCAGTACTTCACCTGGTGTCATTGAATTAACTCTGACTTTGACCGTCTTTTCATCAACCAGCAGTGTCAGCTTATTGCCTAACTGTTCCAGGGACTTCCGGAAACGGTCTTCATTAAAGCTGTGCGAATGCTTCTCATCAAAGTCGAGGATGAATTCCGTACGATACCCGGATGCATGATCATTCTTTGTTTCGGAGCTCTTCTCGACTTCTTCCGCAGAAGTAATTGGGTTGCCGTCTAAGAATGCCTTAAAACCATCCAGAATAATAACCAGACCTGCACCGCCGGAATCTACAACATGTGCTTCCTTCAATACAGGCAGCAGTTCTGGTGTACGATCCAGAGAATCTCTGGCTTCCTTGCACAACATTTCCATGAACTCTTCAATCGACATCTCTGGATTCTTCTCCAAGTAGATGTTGCATGTTTCTGTTGATTCACGGACAACCGTAAGAATGGTTCCTTCTACTGGTCTCATAACTGCTTTATACGCAAGCTTGGAACCATTTAATAATGCTTCCGAATATTCCTTGACCGTCAATTCTTCACGGTCGCCGATATACTGATAAAAACCACGGAAGATCTGTGACAGAATGACGCCGGAGTTTCCTCGAGCACCCATCAAAAGACCTCTGCTCAATGTCTTGGCAACAACCGGCAGAGAATCACTTCCGCTGTTGTGCACTTCGTTGATACCATTGGTAAATGTCAGACACATATTGGTTCCGGTATCACCATCTGGTACAGGGAACACATTCAATGCATCAACATCTTTCTTACGACCATTCAGATTATTGCTGCCGCTCTCGAGCATTCCTCTGAATACTTTTCCATCAATCTTATCCATCTTAGACTCCTCTTTATCCAACTACACGGACGCCCTGGACGAATACATTCACGGACGCAATATCTTGAGACAATGTCTTCTCAAGAACATATTTCACTTTCTTCTGTGCTTCCTGTACGACCTCAGAGATTTTTACACCGAAGCTCACAATAATATACAGGTCAATCTCCAGCCCATTTGGACCATCATGGACAACAACACCTTTGGCGTAGTTATCCTTCTTCAGCAGTTCTGCCCAGCCGTCACGAAGCACCTGTGTGCTGGACATGCCAACTACACCGTAGCATTCGGTAATGACGCCGCCGGCTAAACTCGCTACAGCCTCTTCCGAAACAGAGATACTACCATAATTTGTTTTCTTTTCTACTGTCATGGATTTACTCCTTACAATTTCTAATTATATCAAATTTTCATCTGATACAAAATACATATTGCTTATTCTGTCCCTTCTGGCAAAACAAGCACACCGGTGGCATAGTAACCAGCTTCGTAATGTTCCTGGAATTTTGCATCGGCTGTTTCGGTCCCATCCGCATCAATTGGGATTGGAATCTTCTTGCCGGAGCTGTCGAGTGCATCTGCCCCATTCGCATCTGTATAGTAGTGTTTTACCACTTTATCTCCATAGGAATTGGTCATGACTTTGCCTGACGCATCGGTCCAATATTCCGTCGTGGTGCTCGTCTCATCCCATGGGCATGTCCGGGTATAAACGGTATCTCCTGTATCCCCTGAGAACGCAAAGACACACTTTGCGGTATCTGATACTTTCTTGACTACCAGGTGATATTGATTCACCAGATGCAGATCATGATAATTTGAAACGAAATATCCGCCAGTACGCATCAGCACTTTTAATGTCTGATCATCGTATGGCAGCTTGTACTGACTGATCTCGGCAATATCTGCAATGACAGACGGTTCCACATCCGCAAACGCATTGCACAGCTGACGTGTTTCCTCATCCGTGTCAAAGCCGGTGATCAATGGTACATTGGCAATGATATTCAGATACCCGCTGTCAAGATCCGTCGATGTATTATCTGAAAAGAGCACTTTCGGCGTATCAGAATCATACCGGTATCCAATTGCTTTCTTTTCTTCTACATTGATTGCCACAATGTGATTATCCATCAGTGATACATGCGCATTTGCAATCAGCGGATTGCTCTTTAAACGCATCTCCGAGATAAACGGAATGGTCAAAAAGAAACGACGGTCTGTATCAATATTTGATATTTCTTCGATATAATCGGCCGACAGATTGACATTGCCGCTCACACTGACACCTTTAACATAACTCATTGGCAGCTGAAAATACACAAGGACAATCAAAAGCGCTGCTGCAAGCATCGATAGTTTCAATATTCGCGGCTGACTGTTGGTGAAGTCACTGTGTGCTCTCTGCAGGCGTCTCTGCGCAAACATCTGCTGGACGCCGGAAGGCACATAATCTTCTTCCTCAACGATATCCTTGTCTACTTCCAATTGAACTTCTCCATTTCTGTCTTCAGCTCAACGCCATACTTTTCTTTCACTTTTTCCTGGATTTCCTTCACTAATGCCATATATTCATCCGCACTCGCATGATCCACATTCACGATAAAGTTGCAGTGCTTGCTGGATACTTCCGCACCGCCCTTCCGATGACCACGATAGCCAATGCCATCAATCAGTTCCCATGCATTCATACCTTCCGGATTACGGAAGACTGAGCCGCAGCTTGGTTTATCCAATGGCTGGGATGCCATCCGGCGTTCTCTGCGGTTCTCCATCAGCGAGGTAATCTCCTCCGCATCCTTTTCAATCATCTGCAGACGGGCTGCCAGAATGATCCAATCTGGATGAGACTGGAAGATACTTGTCCGATAGGAGAATTCACATTCCTTTGCCGGGATCCATTCCATTTTGCCATCCCGATAGACAAAGACTTCACGTACAATATCTGCCATGCAGGATTTATACGCCCCTGCATTCATGAAGATGGTTCCTCCGACCGTACCTGGAATCCCGGTTGCAAATTCCAAGCCGCTGAGACCATGCTTTGCGGCATCAATGGATACAGCTATAATCGAAGCGCCTGCCTGTACAGTAATTTCCGTTCCGTTGAAAATAACATCGTTGAAGAAACGGTCCAGTTTTATAATGACACCATCAAAATCATCATCGGAGCATAAGAGATCACTGCCCTTGCCAATGACTTTCATCGGTACATTTTTCTCTTTTAATAAACGTATGATCAGATCCAATGCTACATCGGTCTCCGGATACGTTACATATTTTGCTTTGCCGCCGATCTGCAGTGTCGTCATCTTTGCGAGTGACTGGTCACTGGTTGTCAGCGCGATTTTATTCAATTCATTTAACAATTCATCCATTGCGTGCCAGCTCCTTCATCCATGCAATCATATTCTCTGCGGCATCCACTTTGCCCTGCTTCAGGGCATTCGTATGCATCTGTTGTCTAGCGGAGGAATCAGCCATTAATGTATTGACGCGTTCTGCTAAGCTTTCCGCATTCAGATCCTTTTCTTCTATCATCGCAGCTGCTTTTTCATTCACCAGTTCCATGGCATTATGATACTGATGATTATTCGGAACATACGGACTTGGAATCAAGATCGACGGTGTACCAATCGCACCAATTTCAGCCATGGTCGTTGCCCCAGCACGCAGTACAGCCAGTGCACATCCCTTCAGCATCATCTTGCCATTCACAAACTCGACAATCTTCACCCTTTGGTCGGATGAATATTGATAAACATATTCATTAGATTTTCCCGTGGCAACAACCACTTGATATTCCTGATGCAGAAGCGGCAGTGCCTCATCAATCACTTTCGATACAGAGGAAGAGCCTAAGGAGCCCATCATAAATAAGACAAATGGGATATCTTCCTGCAAGCCAAGCTCTGTCAATGTCTTTGGATTCCACTGTACCTGGGCCGCTAAGGATGCCTCCGGATTGCCTAAGAGCTTCGTCTTTTCCTTAGGGAACTGTTCCAGATTGCTTTGGTAACAGCCAACAATGGCATCTGCATATTTGACCAGATACCGGTTTGCTTTACCCGCAAAGCTGTTCTGTTCATGGATCATCGTAGGAATAGACAGACCATGTGCAGCCTTGATCAATGGAACAGAGATATAGTTGCCAAAGCCAACACAAATATCCGGCTTTTCCTGGTGCAGAATCTTCCTGCATTCTTTTTCTGCTTTGATCAAAGACAACAAAGAAGCCGCTTTTGCGGCAATCCCGCCATTCATACCGCTCATTGTGATGCCATAGAACCGATATCCAGCATCTGGGATGACTTTCGCTTCCATTCGGTTATCGGAGCCAAAGAAGACAATTTCTGTGCTGGAATCCTCTTTTTTCAACATTTCCGCTAATGCTAAAGCGGGATATATATGACCGCCGGTACCTCCGGCAGCTATCATTACTTTCATGCTTGTGCCTCTCAATCTTATCTATTTTACCATATTCGAGGCGAACAATAAAACACAGAAAAGGCCCGATTGTTTCCAATCGGACCTTTCGTTACTTTGCAATCATGTTGTCAATGCGATGCCAGACGTCGTCAATTCCCGTCTTTTTGATCGAATCGACTGCTGTAATCGCTGTTTCGCTGATCTCCAGAGATTTCGCAATCTTATGGATATTATTGATCAGCTGATTCCGCGACAGCTTATCACTCTTTGTACAGACAATCAGGATCTCCAAATGGGCATTTCTGCCAAACTGCATCATCAGCTGATCATCATCACTTGGTTCTCTTCTTGCGTCCAGGACCAGGATCATTCCCTTGAGCTGTTTCCGCTTTTCAAAGTATGGATCAATCAAGAGACCAAAGTCTTCGGCTGCTGCCACGTTGCGGGTGGCATAGCCATACCCTGGTGCATCTGTAAAGACCACTTTGTCATTGACCTGAAAGAAGTTCAGGATTCTTGTCTTTCCTGGTGTTTTACCAGAATAAGCAAGATTGTTCCGGTTGACCAAGGCATTGATCAAGGTACTCTTTCCAGCATTGGATCTGCCCGCAAAGATAATCTCCGGCAGTTCATTGGCTGGCCACTGTGCTTCTTTAACAGCGGAAGCCAGCAGCTTTGCGTCATAGTATTGCTGCGCCATTACTTTGCCAAAGCTTCCTTTAAGACCTGTGAGACATTCTCCATCGGTTTAAATGTAATGGAATCCTTGACCGCAGCTGGGACATCCTCAAGATCACGCATGTTTTCCTTCGGAATCAGAATCTCCTTAATGCCAACACGATGCGCTGCTAAAGATTTCTCACGCAGACCGCCAATTGGCAGGACATTGCCGCGCAGTGTCACTTCACCGGTCATTGCTAAATCACTGCGTACTGGCTGATTGGTCAGGGCAGAGACAATTGCGGTTGTCAATGTAACACCGGCAGAAGGTCCATCCTTCGGTACTGCCCCTTCTGGGACATGAATATGAATGTCATGTGTCTCAAAGAACTTTGGATCAATATTCAATTCCTTGGCATGTGCTTTGACATAGTCTAAAGCAATCTCCGCGGATTCCTTCATGACGTCACCCAGTTTTCCCGTTAAGGACAGACGTCCCTTTCCTTCAAAGTAGTTGACTTCAATCTGCAGGACATCTCCGCCGAATTCCGTATAGGCAAGGCCTGTGACACAGCCTGTCTGATTCTTCTTCTGTTTCGTGCCGTACTCAAAGATCTCTTTGCCTAACCATGTATTGATCAGCTTCTTATTGACTGTAATTGATTTCTTGCCGTCATTCAAAATGGCAAGCACTGTCTTACGGCATAATGAACCAATCACACGTTCCAGCTGTCTGACACCGGCTTCTCTTGTATAATGCCGGATCAGATAAAGGACTTCTTCATCCTTTAAGTGGAACTGTTTCTCATTGAGGCCATTGGCTTTGATCTGCTTTGGAATCAAATGATCCTTGGCAATCGTCACCTTATCAATCTCCGTATACGAAGGCAGTTCAATAATCTCTAAACGGTCACGTAATGGAGCTGGAATATTTTCCAGATAGTTTGCGGTCGCAATGAACAGGACTTTGGATAAGTCATATGGCTCTTCCAGATAATGATCGGAGAAGACACTGTTCTGTTCAGGATCCAAGACTTCCAGCAAGGCATCACTTGGATCACCCTTGTAGTCAGCACCCATCTTATCAATTTCATCGATCAAGAATAATGGATTGATGACTTCTGCTTTCTTCATGCCCTGAATGACTCTGCCTGGCAAGGAACCTAAATATGTCCGGCGATGACCGCGGATCTCCGCTTCATCCCGTACGCCGCCAAGCGACATCTTGACATACTTTCTGCCTAAGGCACGAGCAATGCTCTTGGCAAGAGAAGTCTTACCAACACCTGGAGGCCCTACTAAGCAAAGAATTGGACTGTTCAATGAACCGGTCATTTCCTTGACTGCTAGGTATTCCATAATTCTCTGTTTGACTTTTTCCAGACCATAATGATCTTCATCCAATACTTTACGCACTGCCTTCAGATCATTGTTGTCTTCTGTCTCCTGCCACCACGGTACTTTCAGCAGCCAGTCGAGATAGCTTCTCTCAACGGATGCTTCACCGCTTCCTGGAGGAAGCATTTCATATCTCTGCAATTCATCCAGAGCCTTGTCTTTGACATGCTGTGGATATGGATTCTTCTCAATGGTCTCACGCAGCTGCGAAGCATCATCGGTCATGTTTGTAACATCGCCAAGTTCTTCTTTGATTGCCTTCAGCTTTTCACGTAAGTAGTATTCCTTCTGGCCGTCATCAATCCGGTCTTTGACCTTCTCATTGATGACTTGTTCAATCTGTGAATACTTCTGCTGCTTTTCCAGTTCGGTAATGATCAGCATCATCCGGTCATTGACATTCAATGTCTCTAACAGCTTCTGCTTGGATGCAAGATCCATTGTAAAGTACTGACCAAACTGATCGGTCAGTGTAACCGCAGATACGCCCTGAGACAGCTGATGAATAATATCGGCTGGAAAGGCAGAAGAAACATTGGATACTTTTTCAAATTCACTGATGATCTTCTTAACAAGAGCCATCTCTTCGGTTGCATCACCTGTGACATCCTGCATTGGCTCTATCTCTGCCATCATCATGTCAGCGCTGTCTTCCAGCTTGACAAGCTTTGCACGCTGCATGCCGGTAAAGGTAACACGCATGAAGCCTTCCTTCTTACGGACGACTTTGATTTTGGATAGTGTGCCGAAGTGATACAGGTTCTCTAATTTTGGATCATCGACCATGATGTCATTCTGACACAGAATAAAGACCATGGAGTCATACGAAGTCGAGGCAAGATTCACTGCATTCAGTGACTTCTGACGCCCAACTTCAATCATCACATCCTGTCCTGGGAACACAACAATTCCACGGGTACATACGACAGGGATCCGAATCGTTTTTTCACTCATTGTAGTAGTATCAGCACAATATCATTTCTGTCTTGTGCTGCCTCCTTTCTGAATCGAGTTCGTTTCAAAAGGGAGTCCTCCGTTATACTTCTCGTTGGAAAACTCCACTTCTATTAAATCATAAATAGTTGCTTTGGTGTTGCAGAATGCACTTGAGCAAAACAAGCCGCATACGCAGCTTGTTTCTTTCAAAGTTATTCAGCGTCCGCCTTTGCAGCTGCCTTCTTTGTTGTCTTCTTTGCAGCCGGCTTCTTTTCCGCATCTGCCTTAGGAGCCGTTGTCTTGGAAGCATTTTCCTTTACGAAGTCATAGGCCTTCTGGTTGCAGAGGTCCTTCTTCAGTAATTCAGGATCGATCATTGACTTGACCTTTTCAACTTCCATGCTGTACTGCTTCGCAATATTCTCATATTCCTTGTTGACATCTTCGTCCGTAGGCTTCAGTTCTTCCTGCTTTGCAATCTGTTCGAGAGCGAGTCTCAGCTTGACTGTCTTTTCAGCATTGTCATGGTAGTCAGCCTTCAGATCTTCCGGCTTCTTGCCCATCATTGACAGATACTGTGTCAGATTCATGCCATACTGCTGAATCTGCTGTGCTAACTGATTGATCTCATTCTGAACTTCTTCATCAACGAGGACATCTGGAATTTCAACTTCGACCTTTTCAGATAAGGCATCCATTAATGCATTGTCAGCCTTTGCTTCAGCATCATTCTTCTTGCTGTTCTCGAGTCTTTCACGAACGGTCTTCTTCAGATCTTCCGCTGTCTCAACATTTGGAATATTGACATCCTTCGCAAAATCATCATCGAGTTCCGGCATGACCTTTGTCTGTACAGAGTTGACCTTGACCTTGAATGTAACTTCAGCACCCTTCAGATCTTCTGCGTGATAATCTTCTGGGAACTTTAACTTTAATTCCTTGTCTTCGCCAGCCTTGGCACCGATTAGCTGATCTTCAAAGCCTGGGATAAAGCTGTTGGAACCGAGTTCCAGGTTATATCCTTCTGCTTTGCCGCCATCAAAAGCAACATCGCCCTTGAAGCCTTCATAATCGATATTAACGGTATCGCCCTTTTCAGCAGCGCCGTCTTTTGTCTGCAGGTCAGCGTATGTTTCTCTCATACGGTTCAATTCTGCATTGAATTCATCGTCGGATACAGATGTATCCTCCATTGCATAAGGCAGGCCCTTATAGTCCTTGACCTTTACTTCCGGCTGTACAGCGAAAGTAAATACTAAGACAGCCTTATTTGCATCCGCAGACTTTACATCTAACTGCGGCTGAGAAATTGGCTCTAAGTTGTTTTCCTTTAATGCAGCTCTCATCCATTCATTGGCATTGTCTTCAATTGCCTGAATCTGACGTTCGCCAGCAGATACTTTCTCTTCTAATAAATTCTTTGGTGCAGCGCCCTTGCGGAAACCATTGATCGTAACATTCTTTGCAATCTTATTGAATGCCTTCTCAACAGCCTTGGTCCATTCCTCACCTTCGATTGTTACTTCTAAATCTCCAGTGCTCTTTTCTTTCAGTGTCCAATTTGACATCTTATAAACTCCTTTTCACTTTTTCGTGCCTGCCTATTATACCAAAGAATCCCCTATACTTCTATAAAAAACACCTGTTCTTTGCATAATTAGTACTCCATGATGTTACTGCACAGTTTTAGCACTGTCAAGGTTAAAGTGCTAATTCTCAATTCATTTTCTTCTTTTTTTCGACATCTGCCTGGATCTGTGCATACGTCTCGCCATCGTCCATCATTTCCGATACCTGCTGGACCATCTGTAAGGCCAGGACTTCGCCCTCTTCCTCATCATAAGATAATGGCAGGAACATATAGACTTCCTGGATCAGCAACGTCTTTGCCATCTCAAACAGATCCGGCCGGTCATTGGATAACCACGCTTCCAGTAATTGTTCTGCTTTTAAGAAACCTTTGCTGTCTGCTACCGGTGTCAGGCCATCCCCAAAGAACGTATATTCCATGCCGCCGCGGTTCCAGACAAACTCTTCGCCGATTTCCTGTTCTGCAATCTCTTCCACAACTAAGGCTCCTGCCTGTTCAAAAGGATCACTTGCCAGCCAGTTCTGGATCTCCGGCAGACATTCCCGCAGATTCCGCTTGGACAGTGCTGCTGCCGCTGCCAGCTGTGCTTCCGGCTTGCCTTTGAGATATTCCAGGATGGTATCCAGGGACATTTCAGTACTGCCGTTCTTTTCACTCAGTGCAAACTGCAGATCCCGGCGCATTTTCTTGAGCTGTGTCTCAATCTCCGGCGGAATGTATGGCATGCCCAGTTCTTTTTTGACTAAGGCCATGGCATCCGATGCTTTCCCTTCCTGCATCAGCTTCTGTATTTCTTCTAAGATTTCATCATAGTAATTAGCCATATCCATTCTCCTAATAATAAAACCGACAACATCACTGTTATCGGTTTCTTTACTAATATGGTGTCCTGGAGGAGATTCGAACTCCTGACCGTCCGCTTAGAAGGCGGGAGCTCTATCCAGCTGAGCTACCAGGACAGCGATTAATAATATAACAGAACAACCTGCGATTTACAAGAAACATTTTACTTTTTGTATACTTTCTTTTCCCATGTAACAGAGCCATCTTCCAGCGTAACAATCATATACGAAGGCGTACTGCCATCCCGGTTGTGCCAAATCGATCCTGGGTTCAGACAAGTGACACCATCGACCACTTCGGCATCTGCTACATGTGAATGACCATAGCAGGCAATGTCGCATGCATTCTTCTTTGCCTTTTGGACCAGCATCTCCAGATGACCGAACATCATATCGCGGTGTCCATGTGTCATATAGATCCGATGGCTGCCAATCGGCAAGACAAGATGATCAGGATATTCGCCATACATATCATTATTTCCTTCCACACAGGCAAAGCCTTCCAGCATCTGCTTTGGCAGTTCGCTGTCTCCGCAGTGCAGGAAGTAATCCGCATGCGGATACTCTTTTTTTAAATATAACAACGGTTCTACGGTACGATGACTGTCGGAACATAGAACAATCTGAATTTTTTCTGACATGGTCCTATTATATATGAAAAACGTTCGGTTACGCAAAAATGATATCAGTGCTCTGCAAATCATGATAAAATAAGGACAATACAGGAGGAACAGTCATGGGCTTAAATTTAGAACCTTATAATTATTGGATCCTTTATGCGTCTTTGATCCTGCTTCTCTTATTCTTGATCATTACCGCGGTCAAGGCAGCCAAGTTCGCAAAAACAGTGAAAGCAGTCAAGCCAACGGCAGATCATATTCAGCTCAATGGCAAGCTGGCAAAGATCAAAATTGATGCCATGCAGGAAAAGAAAAAAGAAGATGCTGAAAAGAATAAGAAATATCAGCTCCTGATTCCAATCCTTCTCGCAATCAAGCATACGTATGATGCCGATGAAAATCTGAATGGTGCTAAGGGCATGGCCAAAGCTGCTCAGCGGGTGGTCAAGAACCGCAACGATCAAAAGAAGCTGTTCGAACAAATTATGCATTAAAAAAATTTCACCTCCTTGCGAAGTGAAATTTTTATTTGATCTCTTGATGCAGTGCTTCATAGACTGCTTTCGCTGTATCCTGCGGTACATACTTTTGAATTTCTTCGACCGCTGCATTTTTCAGATTCGTGAAGTTGCCGAATTCCTTCAGCAGCATCCGCTTCCGCTTCGGTCCAATGCCTTCCACTTCATCCAGGACACTCTTAGTCTGTGCCTTGGAACGCAGCTTGCGGTGATAAGTGATGGCGACCCGGTGCACTTCATCCTGCATGCGCGTCAGTAAGAAGAACAGACTGTCATTCTTATCCAGTTCCATGACTTCTCCATCACTGTTCATTAATGCATTGGTCGTATGTTTATCATTCTTGACCAGTCCCATGATATTGATCTTTTCTTCTAATCCAAGCGAAGACAGAATTTCCTTGGCTGCTTCTATCTGTGTCCAGCCGCCATCGACAAGGATGCCATCCGGCATCCGCCCTTCTTCTTTCAATAAACGGAAATACCGTCGGTAGATGACTTCCTTCATCGAATCCACATCACTGTTGCCAGTATGCAGTTTATACAGCCGATAGTCTTTACGGTCTGGCTGGCCATCTTCATACACGACACAGCTGGCTACTGTAAAGGTCCCGGAAATATGCGAGTTATCAAACAATTCGACCCGGTTCATCGGCCGTCCAGCCAGTGAATTCAAATGGGCAACTGCCTCTTCGGTCTTTTCTTCCTGCCGTTCAACAACTTTGAACTTCAGGTCCAACTGTGTCTTGGCATTGCCCTGTGCCATTTCAATCAAGCGCTGCCGATACCCCTTCTGCGGCCGGAACACCGGGATGCCTATGACCTCCGACAATTCCGTCACATCCGTTCCCGTCGGCACAACCACTTCCTTGGTGCCAGGGTGATCTTGGTAATACTGGACCAGGAAAGATAAAAATTCTTCTTCCGCATCACCATAGAGCGGACGGACACGATACTCCTTATTCAGAATGACCCCACGGCGGACTAGCAGCCCCGCAATGGACAGATATCCTTTGTCACTGTACCAGATAAAGACATCCATGTCTCCCTGTCTATCTTTTTCAATATTTTGTTTGACACCGGCAACGGAACGAATTGATGCGAGCAGTTCTTTATATTCCTGTGCCTTTTCAAATTCCATATTTTCAGAGCTCTTCATCATGCGCTCTGTCAGTTCTTTTTCAATATCCTTCGTATCGCCGTTCATGAACCGTGTAACTTTGTCTCGCATGTCATCATAGACTTTCGGATCAATGTCATACTGGCATGGCCCCAGGCATTGATTCATGTGATAGTACAGACACACTTTATCCTGCATATGATTGCAGCGGCGGAACGGATACAGCGACTGCAGCAGTTTCAATGTTGTCGACGCATTGCCGGCATCTGGGAACGGGCCGAAGTATGTTGCCTTACGGTCTTTCTTCAAATCCCGTGCAGTCAATAGACGCGGATAGGTTTCCCGTGTCAGTTTGATATATGGATAACTGGAATCATCCATGAATTGAATATTGTACTTCGGACGGTTCTTTTTAATTAAATTGATTTCCAATACGAGAGCTTCTTTTTCGGAAGCCGTCACGATAAAATCAAAATCTTCAATATTCGAGACCAGTTTACGGGTCTTAAAGTTATGATCACCAACAAAATAGGAATTCACCCGGTTATGTAAGTCTTTTGCCTTGCCTACATAAATGATGGTTCCATTCTTGTCTTTCATCTGGTAGCTTCCTGGTTCATGCGGAAGCTCTCTCAATTTCGCTTTAATATATTCCTGATTCATTCGTTCCTTTACTTGAGATCCACCACGGTCGCGCCAGTACCGCCTTCATTCGGCATTCCTAAACGGAAAGACTTCACCGAAGGATCGGTGCTGAGACGTGCATGGATGGCTTTTCTTAGTTTACCAGTCCCGTCGCCATGAATCACGCGGAATGATTTCATACCATGCAGACGGACCGTATCCAGATAACTGTCAAACGCTTCCATTGCTTCATCGACATGCATGCCGATCAGGTTGACTTCGGATGGGATGGTCGCAAAGATATTCTGTTCTTTGACATTGACTGAGATCTCCGGCCGAGTCTTTGGAATGACATGCATACTTGGGCGGATCTGATTCTTTTTGACCCGCATTTCTCTGCCGTTGATCAGAATGGTGATGTCTTTCTTCTCCATCTTGATGATCTGGCATACCGTCGAAGAAGAACGCAGTTCCACAGCATCTCCGACTTTATATGTAATATTCTGCGGCACTTCCTCTTCTTTTTGTTCAGACTCATTCAGCGTATTCAAACGAGACGCAGCCTGCAGAGCTTCATGGTACTTGCCATTCTCCTGCCGCTGACGGATTTCCTTCAATACTGCATCCGCTTCCGCATGGACTTTTTCGAGATATTCTTCCGCTTCTGCCTGCGCTTTTTCCTGGAATTCATCACGTTCTTTTTCCAAAGAGACTTGTTCCTTTTTCAACTTTTCATTGATTTCCATATTGGACGCCACTAAACGTTCCAGTTCTTCACGCTTCTGCTGGTTCTCATTGAGCTGTTTTTCCAAACGGTCAATTAAGATATCTTCTTCACTCTTGGCCTGATTCTTGAGGAACCGTGCATATTTAATGATTGGATCCGGCAGGCCGTATTTTTCAGCCACTTCAAAGGCATTGGACTGTCCTGTCAATCCTTCAATATATTTGTAAGTTGGTACGAGTTTCTCCAAGTCGAACTGTACGCTTGCCAGCAAGACATCCGCATGCCGTTTGCCATAGAGCTTCAACCGGTCATAGTGGGTCGTGCAGACCGTCATACACCCGCGTTTGCGCAGTTCATTTAATACGGCAATGGCTAATGCCTCGCCTTCTTTTGGATCGGTTCCTGAACCGACTTCATCCAATAAGACCAAGGAGTCTGCGGTTGCCAGTTTGGCAACTTCCGCCTGCTTGGAAATATGCGCACTGAAAGAAGACAGCGAACTGATGACCGACTGATCATCGCCGATGTCCGCAAACACACGGTCGAAATATGGAATCACTGCTTCTTCGCAAGGAACAGGCATCCCACAGTATGTCATCAATACAAATAGACCAATGACTTTCATCGAAACGGTTTTACCGCCGGTATTTGGTCCTGTGATCAATAGTACTTTCTGCGGCGAAGCAAGATGATAATCATTTGCGATGACCTTCTTCGCATCAATCAAAGGATGTCTTGCCTTCTTGAGATAGATTTCTTTCTTGTCACTTAATTCTGCAGCACAGGCATCGACACTCCTGCCCCACAGAGCTTTGGCAAAGACGGCATCAAGAATTGCGCACGTATCCAGATTGGCAATTTCTTCTTTTGCCACGGCACGTATTTCTTTGGAACATTCCATCAAGATCCGATGGATCTCTTCTTTTTCTTTTTCCGTCAGTTCCTGCCGGCGGTTGTTTGGACCGATAAAGGAAGCTGGTTCAATATAGGAAGCCTGACCAGAAGCACTGTCTCCATAGACCATGCCGCCAAATGTATTCTTATCACTTGCCTTAACCAGAACGACGGCACGGCCGCCGCGGTCTGTCACGATGGCATCGACAACTTGATCGGCATGTGTAGCGACAAAGTGATTTGCGGCACTGGTGATCTCAGCTTCCGCATGACGCAGAGCTGCCCGGATTCCCCGCAGTTCACTGGATGCACTGTCCAGCACCTCACCATATTCATTCAGACATTTGCTGAGATATTGTTCCGTCTTGCGATGGACGGTCAACGTATCAATCAGATCTTTTAAATTCGGGTGTGCTACATCCGTTAATGTCTTCTCATAGGATACGATTTCTTGAATGCCTTGGATCAAGCGGATCTCAGACACACACTCGCTGCCGCTTAAGACTCTTCCCTTATCCGCATTGATCAATAGTTCACGAAGATCTGCAATCCCGGCAAATGGCATCGGACCATAATGGACCGTAATCTCCAGTGCCTCTTTCATGTACGCATGATCTCTTTGAATGATCAAACGGGAAAAAGAAGGAACGGTATTTTGAATCTGTTCTTTCCCCATGGAAAAAGAACAGTATTTTTCAACTTGTTCTAAGATGCTGTTCAACTCTAAACTAGACTCTACACTCATATGACCTCACTCACCACTTTGTCCAAAGATGGATTGAAATAACCCCTGCTGTTCCTTGGCAACATCCGATGCATCCGAAATCAACTCCAATAGATCTTTGGTATCCTGGAATGGTTTGAAATCCGACAATACAACACTGCATCCATTTTCAATTGTCCCAAGAAAGGACTTCTGTGCAACTTCTGCACCATTGGTAAAAACTGGCAGACTTAATAAGAACGTCAGAAGAATTGACCAGATGACCGCTTCTAGGATTCCTAAGATCCCGCCAAGGATTCCCATGACTTCTTTTAAACCAGGGATATGCATCATTCCCTTTGATATTTTATCCAAAATAAAGAATACGATCCGCAGCGCAATAAATAACGCAAAGAACCATGCAATATGATTGAAGACCTCATACACAGCGGATGCAAACAGCGTATCCTGCATCGGTGTCATACTCTTTGGCCATAATGATACCGTCTTGCCAAGATTCGGTGACAGCACCCATGCCAGATACAAGGACGCGATCATACTGACCAGCGATAGCAGCATGCGGATCAACCCATGCCGCCACCCACGTATAAAACATGCGACGAATAAGACGCATACAATACCATTCAGAATCGGAACCCAGTTTTCCGTTGCAGTAAACATTTCGATACACTTTCTGATAAAATGATACCCAAAATCAACCTGACTAGCAAATGACATGATAAAATAGAGCCATGGAAACAACAATCTATACTTTAAAATTAACGGCAGCACAGGAGACAAAACTCTTTGATGCCTGGAAGTCCTCACAGGTGAAAGCACCACAATATGCGAAATGGCAGCTGCGTCCAGAGAACTGCGTCATCACATGCTATACCTCTGGCAAGACGGTCTTTCAAGGCAAAGATGCTTCCATCTATGCATCTCCATTCACCGATATCACAAAACCATCAGCACCCGCAAAGACAAACCCTGCATCCACAGGCAAGACAAAGAATCGTCTGCCGCAGGCAGGTTCAGATGAAGTCGGCACAGGAGATTACTTTGGACCTGTGTGTGTCTGTGCAACCATCATCACATCCGATACGCTTCCCTTGCTGGAAGAACTTGGCGTTCGTGATTCCAAACAATTGAATGATACGGATATCCGTGCAATTGCGCCTAAGATCATGAAGAAGATTCCTTACTCTTTATTGATTCTGGACAATGAGAAATACAACGCTGTCCATGATACGAACAATATGAATGCCGTCAAGTCCAAGCTTCATAATCAAGCGTATGTCAATCTCGCAAAGAAATACGAAGTGCCTTCGTTTAAGATCATTGATCAGTTCACACCTGAGAACAGTTATTACCGCTACCTCAAGGGAGAACCCACGATTGTTAATGGAATCCACTTTGAGACCAAGGCAGAAGATAAGTACCCTGCCGTTGGCGCAGCATCCGTCATTGCCCGTTATGCTTTCCTGATGAAAATGGATGAAATGGAAAAGCAATGGGACATGAAATTCCAGAAAGGCGCTGGCGATAAAGTTGATACGTGTGCCGCAGATTTTGTGAAACGATACGGTTTTGATGCCTTACCGAAAGTTGCAAAGATGCACTTTAAAAATACGGAGAAGCTGAAGTAATTCAGTTCTCCGTATTTCTTTATTTACTGTTGTTTGGCGTACGTTTAACATCCAAGGCAATGGTATTTTCCAATCGCACCAGTTCTACCCCAGCTGCTTTCAGCATCCGCTTGGAGGCAATGTTGGTATCTACACCATTGTATTTATCTGATTCATAAACAATCTTCTTGATCCCGGACTGGATAATTGCTTTCGCACATTCATTGCATGGAAACAAGGATACATAGATCGTGCATCCTCTGACGGAGCGCTGACTGTTCAGAATTGCGTTCAATTCTGCATGTACCACAAAGGCATACTTCGTATCCAAAGTTCCGCCTTCTCTTGCCCATGGGAACTCTGCATCAGAAACCCCCTGTGGGAATCCATTATAGCCAACGGATACAACGCGATGATTTTCATCGACAATCGCAGCGCCGACCTGGGTGCTTGGATCTTTGGAACGCAATGCGGACAGATGGGCAAGTCCCATGAAGTACTCATCCCATGTTAAGACATTTTCAACTCTCTGGTCCATGTTAAGCCTCCTGGTTTGTTAATGCATCCTGCAGAATCGTATTGGAATCATAAATTGCATCCAAACGTTTTGCCATCTTTTGAATATACGATGCCGGTACATATTTCGCTTCTTCACTCAGCACCATATAGTCTGTATACAGATACGCTTGATTGCTAGGAATGTAGGCATTCTGATAGCCAAAGTATCCTAAGGCAATCAGCAGTGCCATTCCTGCAACAGCATAATCTCTCTGTTTCTTTTTGCCGTCAATATCCGGCAGCAGAATTTCAGTCAAGAAGAACCCGGCAATTGCACCGCCTAAATGAGCGACCCAGGAAACACCTGGCATGAAGTTGATCAGCAGGTTCATGAGCAGCGTACTGATCATGATGTTCCGGACCCTGGCATCTTTCAGTCCGCCCGACCGATACAGCAGAATGAAATAGGTTGTCATTAAGCCATACAGTCCGCCAGAGATGCCCACTGCTAAGACATTTCCCTGAACCACAAAGAGAAATGCCGCACTGCCAACGGTAGAGCCCACCAGCAGAACGAGATATTTCCAGCGCTTCATGTATGGTTCCAATGCTTTTCCTAAGGCATATAACGACATCATATTGATCAGCAGATGCCAGATATTCGCATGAACTAAACCAACACTCAGGAAACGCCAGTATTCTCCTGCCAAGATAAATGGTTTGTAGTATGCCCCGAACAGGATCATGCCGTTGGAAGTATCTGCACAGCCTGCGCCCCATTGCAGAGCGTAGATGACAACACAGAGAATTCCAACCCCGTAAGTGACATACGGAATATGCTTCTTCATTGCTTGCTGTCCTCACGCAGAATCTCCAGTAGCTTCTGGAAATATTCCGGCAATGGTGCTTCAAATGTCATTGTCTTGCCTGTCCGCGGATGAACTAAGGTCAGTTGATATGCATGCAGGACTTGTCCCTGCGTATCCATGTAAGGAGATATTCCGCCGTATTTCGTATCACCCATGATTGGATGCTTCATATACTTCATATGCACACGGATCTGATGCGTCCGTCCCGTCTCTAAACGACATTCAATATAGGTGCTGTTCTTGAAACGTTCCTTTACGACAAAGTGAGTGACTGCATCTTTGCCATGGTCTTCAGTCACTGTCATGCGCTGACGGTCTCTTGGATCACGGCCAATCGGTGCATTGATCTTCCCTGCTTCTGAATCAATCACGCCATTGACGATGGCGAGATATTCTCGGTGGCATGTCTTGTCTTCCAGCTGTTTGGCAATTGCTGTATGGGCAAGATCATTCTTGCAGGCAACAATACATCCGGTAGTATCTTTATCAATCCGATGCACAATGCCCGGCCGGATCTTGCCGTTGATGCCGCTGAGATCCTTGCAGTGATACAGCAGTGCATTGACTAATGTTCCAGAATAGTTTCCTGGGGCAGGATGCACGACCATGCCCTTTGGTTTATTGATGACAATAATGTCTTCATCTTCATACAGGATATCCAATGGAATATTCTCAGGTGCCACATCAATTGGTTCATCTTCCGGTACATCGCAGGTAATGACATCTCCACTGCTCAGTTTTGCCGAGCTCTTTGCCGCTTTGCCATTGACGAAAATCTCACCAGTCTTGGCCAGTTCCTGTACTCTGGTACGCGAAAGATCTGAGTTCTCACTCAGGTATTTATCCAGACGCATGCTTTCGTCTTCTTCAAATTTCCAAGTTTGTTCAGCCATTCTTTTTATCTTCCAGTAATGTTGCCAAGATCAATAAGATGACACCAATCGTCAAGCAGCTGTCCGCTACATTGAAGATGGGAAAGTCATATCCAAAGATGTAGAAATGCAGAAAATCACGAACATATCCTAACAGCAGACGGTCCACCAGATTGCCTGCAGCACCGCTGATCATCAATGCCAGTGAAATCCTTGTCAGTTTCGTCGGCGATTTATAGATCAGATACCAGGACATCACACCAATCGCTACAGCGGCTGCCAAGCAGAACAATGCCTGCTGTCCGCTGAACAGTGACCATGCCATGCCGGTATTCTCGGCATACGTAATGTAGAAAAAGTTATGGATGAGCTCGACATTCTTTGCCGCAAGATCCGCCGCAACCATGTATTTTGTAACCTGATCGATTACCAGTAACAATATCATTAATATAACAATCATTTTTCCCTCAGTTCTTTTGTACAAATACGGCAAACTCTTCCAGCTCATACGGCTGATACTTCGCTGCCAGCTTCTGATACGAATGCTCCGCATCTTCACTGGTAAAGTCTTCCTTCGTGCGGGCCAGCAGTTTCTTCTTTAAGACTGCTGTGTTTTCCTTCGTAAACGAACCATTCCGTATCGCGGAAACGACATTGTCTCCATTCACGAGAACAATCTCATACTTATAAAGATCATTGTTCTCAAATGACTGCAGCAGATCCGCACCTGCTTCTTTCACACAGAATGGCAGATCACTGACTTCCAGACAGTCAAACACTTCCAATAAGAAAGCATCGCTGATTCCCTTCTGCAAAAAGGTCAAAGTCACATCCGCATGTTCCGCCCGCTGGATTTCCTCCGGCTGCCATACTTTATCTTTCACAAAGAAAAGCCATGTATTTGCTTGAAAGTCAAGCCAGATCCCGTCTTCATATGGCTCTTCCAATTTCTGATTTTTGTTATAAATAGACATCTTAGCCACCTTTCAATATAGGCAATTTTAACAGTATTAAGCCTCTTTTACAATCACAGCAGAAGAGAAAGAAAAAGGCACCAAAGTGCCTTTATTGGTTCAAATACTGTTTTAACGCCTTGGCAATCTGATCCGGGCAGGATGTTGGCTTAAATCCGCATTCAATGCCTTCCAGTGTATCAATGACTTCCTGGATCTTCTTTCCTTTGACTAACGCCGCAATTCCTTTTAGATTTCCATTGCATCCGCCTTCAACCTGAAGAGATTCAATCGTATCCCCATCCAGTTCAAAGATCATATTCCGCGAACAGACACCGCGAGGCCGAAATTCATAATGTGTGCTCATACGTATCCCTCTTTTCCGGAATATCCTAACACATTCCGCTAAAAAAGTTGAAAGGTTTGCTCAAAAGTGTTACTGTCCAAGGCATGAACAGTGGAATTGAACAACTAAGTGAAGAGCTGCAAACAGCTCTCAATCAAAACGGGATTACCGAACTCTCCGAAGTACAGCAGCAGTGCATACCGCATGCATGCAGAGGCGAGGATATTTTTGCACATGCACCAACCGGTTCCGGCAAGACTTATGCCTATCTATTGCCAATCTTAGAACGGATGGAACGTCAGGGAAAAGGAAAGCATTATCCGCAAGCCATTCTTCTCGCGCCAACCAGAGAACTCAGCCTGCAGATTGCTGAAAATGTACGGTCTCTGCTGACAAATATCGAAGGAATCCGCACGGCAGTCCTGACTGGCGGAGTAGATATGAATGCGCAGGTGCGTGCTTTTTCCAAAGGTGCAGATATTATCATTGGTACCCCTTCGCGGATCTGTGATCATCTGCGCCGCCATACCATCAAGCCGAAGATGTGCCATATCGCTGTCTTAGATGAAGCCGATGTCATGCTCAGTATGGGCTTTGCCCAGGATGTGCAGACAATCATTCATGCGCTGCCAGAGCATCAGACCATGCTGTTCAGTGCAACATATAATGAGTCCGTTGAAGCATTGGCACAGCAGCTGCTCACACAGCCATTCACTTGTGAAGTAAAGAAAGAGATCCTGTTAGCACAGGATACGGCATACTGCTGTTATATGATTGCTGAGAAACAGAAGCTGGATCTATTAAAGCATTTGCTGAAACAAATTCACGGACAGATTCTGATCTTCTGCAATACCCGGAGGACAACTGACTTTGTCACGTCCTTCCTGCAGGAACACGATTGGAATGCAGAAGATATTCACAGTGAGATGGACCCAAAGAAACGCAGAGAGATCATGAAGAACTATCGGGATCAGAAACTGCAGATTCTGTGTGCCACCGATGTTGCCTCCCGCGGCATTGATATTCCTGCCGTCAGCACCGTGATCTGCTATGACCTGCCGGATGCATTGGAAGATCTGATCCACCGCTTTGGCCGGACAGCACGTGCCGGCAATTCCGGTACAGCCTATCTCTTCTTACGTCCCGAACAAAATGAAAAGCTGCCGGCAATCCGCCAGCAGTTTCCAACAATAAAGATGATGAAAAAGGAGGCTTCATCAGGAAGTGTGGGCAGGAATGAGTCTTTGATATGGCAGCAGGGCAGAGATATCTGAACATCTCAACATGACCATATCAAGTAAGTTGTCTATGT
>Ga0183101_1000219_pt1 | contig 77785 bp, 66 predicted proteins | sample Biomet3_FD_127790 | JGI IMG/M metagenome (GOLD analysis project Ga0183101, IMG submission 127790) | Microbial communities from bioreactor (seeded with sewage sludge) at LBNL, California, USA - Biofuel metagenome 3 | ecosystem: Engineered > Bioreactor > Anaerobic > Unclassified ... | reverse complement strand
ACAGACAAGGATATGATGGAAAAACTCTTCAAAGCCGGCTTTGAGATGCTGCTTGAGTGCGGAATTTACTGTACCGATACCCACAGGATCGTAAAGTACACTGAAGACGAAATCTGGGATGCAATTAACAACGTGCAGAAAGAATTCGTGCTCGGTACAGGCAGGGATGCCGTTAATGTAAGAAAGAGAAGTGTTGGTGACAAGGCAAAGCCAATAGTACAGGGTGGGCCTACCGGTTCTCCAATTTCCGAAGACGTGTTTATGCCTGTTCACATGAGCTATGCCCTGGAAAAGGAAGTAGACACCATCGTTAACGGTGTCATGACCTCTGTACGTGGGAAATCCCCTATTCCAAAAAGTCCTTATGAGGTCCTTGCTGCAAAGACCGAAACAAGGCTAATTAAGAATGCTTGCGCCATGGCGGGTAGGCCTGGCATGGGTGTCTAGGGCCCAGAGACCTCCCTGTCCGCTCAGGGAAACATTTCCGCTGACTGTGCCGGCGGAATGACCTGTACGGACAGCCACGAGGTCTCGCAACTAAACGAACTCAAGATTGATCTTGATGCAATTTCAGTTATTGCTCACTACAAAGGGAACAGCGACATCATTATGGACGAACAGATGCCGATCTTTGGAGGGTATGCAGGCGGAATTGAAGAAACCACAATTGTAGATGTTGCAACCCACATTAACGCTGTTCTCATGAGCAGTGCAAGCTGGCACCTAGACGGCCCTGTCCACATCCGCTGGGGTTCAACCAACACCAGAGAGACACTGATGATTGCAGGATGGGCATGTGCAACAATTTCCGAATTTACGGACATACTGTCAGGTAACCAGTACTACCCGTGCGCAGGCCCATGCACTGAGATGTGTCTCCTTGAGGCATCTGCCCAGTCAATAACAGACACCGCTTCAGGCAGGGAAATTCTCTCAGGAGTAGCATCAGCAAAGGGTGTCGTTACAGACAAGACCACAGGTATGGAAGCCAGAATGATGGGAGAAGTAGCAAGGGCAACCGCAGGTGTGGAAATCTCAGAAGTAAATGTAATCCTTGACAAGCTTGTAGCACTCTATGAGAAGAATTATGCAAGCGCACCAGCAGGAAAGACCTTCCAGGAATGCTACGACGTAAAGACAGTAACACCAACTGACGAGTACATGCAGGTCTACGACGGAGCAAGGAAGAAGCTCGAAGAGCTGGGACTTGTATTCTAAGTTGAAAGTTTCACCCGAAGTTTACTACTGATGGAACCAACGCCAGCGAGCTTCTCGCTGGCTAATTTTTTTTAGAATTACTGGTATTAATACTTAGAAATACATCATCCGTAACCTCTTTCTTAATTATAAGGATGAAAAACTAAATTTTCTAGACACTATAAGCTTTCGGACTAATTGGCTGGGTCTTGCTGAATGCCAGTAAGGTTTCAAAAAAGATGGTCGAGAGAAAAAAATAGCAGGGCTGTTATTAATTACAGTTTTCGGAATTTTCTGCCCTTTATATCTTCGGACAATTGAATATCTTTTCTCAGTTTTTAATTCCTGCCTTTTTTAATTAATTGAAATTTTAATATGATTAAAAATTCTCATGGCTTGAGCTTTATCCATTAAGCCTGTCAAAACTCATTTGCATTTCAAATGTATAGATGACAAGTCAGTCCCTATCTTTTTCGAAAAAGCCTCATGGGTTAGGCTAAATAGATCAAGGTATATGAAAATACGGCACAATGTAAGGAGAAAAGAAATTATTCACAAAAAGTCCGAATCTGTTCGGGCAAAATGGCAAATGGAAGTGAATAATTTCGATTGTAGACAATTCGAAAATTCGTGAAGGTATTCCCTTGCGCCTAATGGCTGAAATATAAGGCGGCAGGGATCTGAATTATAAAAAAACCCCATGCAAACGCTTTTTTTTAGTTAGCGGAGCCTGGGTCTGTGCTCAAGCATGAAACCTTTGCGGAAAAGTTGTCTGGTACATTGTACTGCCCAACTATCTGCACAGAACTGTGAATAAGTGGAGGTTTACAAAAATGGCAAACCAGGAAATGTTTGATAAGTTACGCGACGCGATCGTAACTCAAAACGTTGCAGGCATTGCGCAACTAACCCAGGAAGCCCTTGATGCAGGAATTCCGGCACTTGACATTATTACAAAGGGCCTTTCCGTTGGAATGAAGATTATCGGTGACAAGTTCGAAGCCGCCGAGGTTTTTCTACCCCAAATTATGATGTCTGCAAAAGCAATGAACAATGCAATGGAACTTCTCACTCCCGAACTTGAAAAGACCAAGAAGGAAGGAGAAGAAACCGGTCTTGCAATTACTTTTGTTGCAGAAGGGGATATTCACGACATTGGTCACAGGCTTGTTACCACAATGCTTGGAGCAAATGGATTCCAGATTCTTGACCTCGGAATTGACGTTCTTAATGAAAACATTGTAGAAGAGGCTGCAAAGCACAAAGGGAAAAAGGTTCTTCTTGTTGGCTCTGCCCTTATGACCACCTCCATGCTCGGCCAGAAAGATCTCATGGACAGGCTCAGAGAAGAAAACCTCAGGGACAGTGTAAAGTGCATGTTTGGAGGAGCTCCTGTATCAGAGAAATGGATCGAAGAAATCGGAGCTGACGCAACTGCAGAAAACGCTGCAGAAGCCGCAAAAGTAGCACTTGAGGTTATGAAATAATCCTGGGAGGCAAAAAGAGATGACATATAGAAAATCATTTGATTGCTATGACTTTTATGACAGAGCAAAAGTAGGCGAGAAATGCACCCAGGATGACTGGGACCTCATGAAGATCCCAATGAAGGCAATGGAACTCAAGCAGAAGTACGGGCTTGACTTCAAGGGAGAGTTTATCCCAACAGACAAGGATATGATGGAAAAACTCTTCAAAGCCGGCTTTGAGATGCTGCTTGAGTGCGGAATTTACTGTACCGATACCCACAGGATCGTAAAGTACACTGAAGACGAAATCTGGGATGCAATTAACAACGTGCAGAAAGAATTCGTGCTCGGTACAGGCAGGGATGCCGTTAATGTAAGAAAGAGAAGTGTTGGTGACAAGGCAAAGCCAATAGTACAGGGTGGGCCTACCGGTTCTCCAATTTCCGAAGACGTGTTTATGCCTGTTCACATGAGCTATGCCCTGGAAAAGGAAGTAGACACCATCGTTAACGGTGTCATGACCTCTGTACGTGGGAAATCCCCTATTCCAAAAAGTCCTTATGAGGTCCTTGCTGCAAAGACCGAAACAAGGCTAATTAAGAATGCTTGCGCCATGGCGGGTAGGCCTGGCATGGGTGTCTAGGGCCCAGAGACCTCCCTGTCCGCTCAGGGAAACATTTCCGCTGACTGTGCCGGCGGAATGACCTGTACGGACAGCCACGAGGTCTCGCAACTAAACGAACTCAAGATTGATCTTGATGCAATTTCAGTTATTGCTCACTACAAAGGGAACAGCGACATCATTATGGACGAACAGATGCCGATCTTTGGAGGGTATGCAGGCGGAATTGAAGAAACCACAATTGTAGATGTTGCAACCCACATTAACGCTGTTCTCATGAGCAGTGCAAGCTGGCACCTAGACGGCCCTGTCCACATCCGCTGGGGTTCAACCAACACCAGAGAGACACTGATGATTGCAGGATGGGCATGTGCAACAATTTCCGAATTTACGGACATACTGTCAGGTAACCAGTACTACCCGTGCGCAGGCCCATGCACTGAGATGTGTCTCCTTGAGGCATCTGCCCAGTCAATAACAGACACCGCTTCAGGCAGGGAAATTCTCTCAGGAGTAGCATCAGCAAAGGGTGTCGTTACAGACAAGACCACAGGTATGGAAGCCAGAATGATGGGAGAAGTAGCAAGGGCAACCGCAGGTGTGGAAATCTCAGAAGTAAATGTAATCCTTGACAAGCTTGTAGCACTCTATGAGAAGAATTACGCAAGTGCACCAGCAGGAAAGACCTTCCAGGAATGCTACGACGTAAAGACAGTAACACCAACTGACGAGTACATGCAAGTCTACGACGGAGCAAGGAAGAAGCTCGAAGAACTGGGACTTGTATTCTAAGCCAAAAGTCCAGAGCCTGAAAAATATATACTGAAGGAAACGAAAAGCCAGCGGGTTAGCTCGTTGGCTAATTTTTTTAACAAAATTCAGGCGAAACAATTATATAAACATGTTACAAATGCTACGGATTTTTTGAAAAACAACTGAAAAAATATAGTAACATAGTATTAAAAAAGAAGGGGATATTAAAATGGATATCTGGGCTTTAATAAACGGACTTATATATCTCCTGGCTTTCGGATTGATGGGCTGGGTCTTACTGGATGCCAGTAAGGTTTCAAAAAGAAGAGGCTGATAGACATGTCTGAACATGAGTCTGCCAGCTTAGTGAAAACTCTGAGGCCTTTCCATGTATGGGCTCTAGGAGTTGGTATCGTGCTGGTCGGAGAATTCATGGGCTGGAACTTTACCGTTGCAAAAGGAGGCGTTCTCGGGTCTTTACTTGCCATGCTGGTTGCAGGAACAATGTATGTCATAATTTCTCTATGTGCCAGTGAACTTGGGTCAGCAACCAAACTTGCAGGAGGACCTTATGACTGGGCAAGATTATTTGTCGGGCCAGGGGCGGCTGCCATTGTGGGACTTGCGGTATATATGGAGTACATAGCCCTTGAAGCGGCAGATGCTATTGTTGTTGCATCCATTTCGCAGAGTATCTTCCCGGGGCTTCAAGTTTATCCAGTAACTCTGCTTGTTATCGCACTTCTAACCTTCATTAATTACCGTGGCGTTGTTGCAGCATTGACTCTGAACTTTGTCCTGACCATGATCGCTTTCATTGCAATATTGGCCTTCTTCTTTTCAACTGCCTTTGGAATAGGGGATATTCACCTTGAGTACCTTTTACAGGGCGCTCTACCAAACGGCATGATAGGACTCTTTGCAGCTTTACAATTCGGACCATGGTTCTACTTAGGAATAGAAGGAGCGGCAATGTGCGCAGAAGAGTGCAAACACCCATCAAGGGCAGTGCCTCTTGGACAGCAAGCTGGGATGATTACTCTGCTCATAGGAGCAGCAATGACCCTCTACTTATGTGCAGTGCTGATCCCTGCCGATCTACTTGGAGTTTCAGTGTATCCGCTTTTTGAGGCTGCACAGAACAGTGGGATCTTTATCTTTGTTGCCCTGCTAGGGCTTGGAACATTTCTGACATGTATTGCCAGTGCAAACGGCTGCGTTTGTGACTCCTCACGCTCCTGGTTTGCGCTCTCAAGAGACAATTACGTGTCTTCCTGGTTCTCAGCAGTGCATCCGAAGTATAACACCCCATACAGAGCAGTAATCTTCACGATGCCGGTTGCAATCGGCTTTGCATTCAGCGGTTATCTTGACCAGGTAATTACATTCTCAATTGTTTCGGGGCTGCTCTGCTACGTGTTGATTCCTTTCTCCCTGATACGATTCAGGAAACTCTTCCCGGAGACCACAAGTAAAGTCAGGCCTTTTGTAAGCCCTCTTCAGCCATATATTGCCTACTTTGCGATTGCAATCGCAATTACGATTCTTTCAACGCTGTTCTGGGGCTACAAGTACAACCTGATCTTCGCCTTTGTATTTTACGGTATTGCGTACTTCTATTTCAGCCACAAACACAAGAAATCAAACATTGAAAATAACTGGGTTGAAATGGGCTGGCCCTTACCCAAAGGCTCGGAAAATAGAAGGATCAAGAAGGAGGCGACGGGCATTGGGGACGAATGATCAGGCACTGGAAAGCAAATATCACAGCAAACTTACCGGAGACACGGCTCTCGTAGTAGGCATGCTTGCTTTGCTCATATGTGTGGAAGGATTTATAGCATACAGGATTCTCTCCGAGACATGGGAGATTGCGTCAGGTTTCTTCTACCTCTACGTAATCTTCATAGGACTGATCGTTTTGATCGAGACTATAGGGTGCCTGAAGGTAAGAGAATCAATCAAAACCCACATGTTCGAGTTCAAATATTATGATTGAGGAGACAGGAGTATGGCAGAAAAGAGCATTATTGCAGAAGTCTTTGACATCTTATTTATCTTCGTGCTTGCCTTTGCCTGTGTGGTAATTCCTACAGAGCTCCAGGGAGCAGTACTCGTTTCCTGGGAAGAAGGAGGATCTGGGATAGGCTTTGTCTGGGACCCTGTTGGTTTCTTCAGCCTCTTGCTGGTGATAGTTGCTTTCTTTGTTGTGATTTTCTATCACTCAGTAAAGCACTATAAATACTGAAAAAAGAGTACTTAATAGACTAACTGCCTGAAGGAACAATTCAGGCAGACAATCTTTTTAAAAATTAAGACAGAATATTATCTTTTTCAAGAGTACTTCAGGATTCTATTCTGCCATATGAGCATGATCTCCCTGAAAAGAGGGAGTTCTTCAGGGAGTAATGGAGGGATTTATTTGTGGATTTTCGAAAAGGCCCGATCTGGCATACACCCAAGGAAGTCCAGGCTATGAACCATCTTCAGGAAATACAGCACATCACTCTGGATGTCCTGAACCCCAAGGTCCATATCTCGTTTAAAAAATGTAACGGAGCCCCTTAACTCCTTAGAAGCTTGAGATTCTGGCCTATCTACAATAAAAAAATATAAGCTAATTGTATATATAATTTACTATGATAATTTTGATTTAATGGTTAAAATATAAATAGTTTTTTATTATTGAATAACTCTAGAGAGAAGCATATATATAGTATTTTAAAAAGAGGGAAGGAAAGTAGAGATAAAAACAAATTCGGTGCCCACAAAATTTGGAAATAACACTATTATTTTTTATCTGATTAGCTTACGCATGCAAAAGCCATATGTCATTCGGAGATATTGCAAAAAATACCAATATTTGCCGATTTTAATTTTTATATGCATTTTGTAATTTAATAGAAACTATTCCTACAAGATTTCCTAAAAAGAATCCAATCCAATAAGTTACTTCAGAAAAACCCATTTTTGCATTTGCTTCAAAACCCTTTAATTGCCAAGATACAACTAAAGCTACAATCCAAAGAAGAATAAACATTAGTTTCCAGATATTCTTATTCGTTAGACCACCCTTAAAGTTAAGATCGAATACATACTAAAATATGCAATTTGATCTTTGTAGTTATTTGTATTGTTCATATAAACAACTCAATTACTTATACAAATTATGGCTCTTCGCTGTTTCGAGTGGGTAACTTACATCTACCTTTTAAATATCAAAGTAACATATGTAAAATTTATAACTATTTGTGGTTGAAAATCACATTCAAGCTTGATGTTTCTCTTTTTTGCCGGGTTACTTTGTAACTAAGCAATTATTTTCAACCCACATAAAACAGCGAAGAGCCCAAATTATACGTGTGTGATCCCATTTTCACAGGCTCCCACAGACATATAAGAAATAAAAAGAAGGCAGTAAAAAGGCAGCGAAAGAAGACAGAAGGAAAACGACCCTAAAAATTAGGAAAGAGAAGAGATCAGTTTCTCAAGCTGGATTCTCTCATTGGCAGCATCCTTTAGACGGACATCGGCTTCGGAAATTTTCACAATAATCCGGGCAATGTCTGTATCCGCTTCTCCCGAATCTGCGAGAGCTTCGGAAAGCCCTTCAAGAATCTCGACCCCTAAAAGCCCTTTCTCAACTATCATCTCATCAATGAGCTTCCTTCCTCTGGAAAAATCTCCAGCAAGAGCCGCAGAAAGTAAATTGTCAATATTTTCATCCCTGCCCAGAGTAACCTCATACACCATTTCTTCAGTAATGACCGAATCGTGCGCAACCAAAGAAGCAAGCTGTAGAGTCTGCACTGCCTTTGCAACATTTCCCTTCGCAGAATAAAGGATTGCATCAAATGCGCCTTCCGAAAGCTGCAACTTTTCAGCACAGCCGATTTTCTCAAGATAGGTTCTCAGAACCGAGTCCGGAACATATGTGAAAAAAATTTGAAGGCCTCTTGAGCGAAGCGGAGCAATCAGTTTGGAAGGTTTTGTAGTGGAAAGAATAAACCTGCATGTTGCGCTATACTTTTCCATAATTCGCCTTAGAGCATGCTGCGCATCAGAATTCAGGGACTCAGCATTATCGATGTAGATTAACTTGTAATCGGCATCAAGAGATGCCATTCCAGCATATTCATTGATAATTTCCTTGAAAATATCGATTACACTTTTATAGATTTTCTTTGGGTCATCGGTGCCCAGAAAACGCACGAAACGCTTGTCTCGGACGAGATAGCGCTTTCCCTGGTCAAAAAAATCCGAAGCATTGAAGTATGCAAAATTGTTTTTCCAGGTACATCCATAGAGCTGTCTGGCAAGAGCAAGAGCTGCTGTCGTTTTTCCGGAATTTTCAGGGCCGTAGAAAATAAGGTGGGGAAGGGTCCCGGACTGGGCAAGTTCGGAAAGCGTAGCTACAGCATGCTCGTTTCCAAGCATTTCCTTCAGGGTACCTGCCCTGTATTTCAAAGTCCAGAGATCCTGCATACATTCCACCTTGATTTTTACTCCTGGATACCAATCAACCTCAAAGAATTTTACTTTTCGCTCAATACTTACTCAGTTATACTTGCGGTTCCGTTTTCATCTACGTGCAGAAGTTCCTTGATTACTATACCATAAACCGGCCTTGCGATAATCACACCAATTAAGACACCAATGATGGTAGTAATTGCAAAGCCCTTCAAAGTACCAAAGCCCATTACAACCAGAGGGGACAGGGCAATTATGTTTGTGGCGGCTGCCCCTAAAATGATTGTAAAAGCCTTTGTTATCCTGGACTTAAAGACCCTTGTTGGAGGGAGTTTGCCTTCGGAAAGCACCTCGTCTGTGATGATCACAAGGTGGTCAATCCCAGTACCTATGGAAGCTATAACACCTGCAATTGACGCCAAGTCAAGCTGCCATCCTATCAGTGCTGCAACTCCGAGGATCATGATAACTTCACTGGTAGAAGTTCCAACCATAGGTATCAGGATTTCAGGCCTCTTGTACTTGAAGTAAACCACAGCTGCCACCCCAATAAGGGAAATCAAACCTATAATCAGGGCTGCAGTCTTGAACTGCGCTCCGAGACCTGCATCCACATGTCCTGAACCTACAAGCTCTACATTGACAGGAAGAGCCCCTGCTCGAAGGTGAACCTGAAGTGCTTTAGCTTCGGTTTTTGCAGCATCATCAGTACCCGTGGAAGCTTCCCAGGAATATATAGGGGCGTCTCGCAGTTTTTCGGCTGCAGACGAACTCAAAGGAGCTCCATAGATTTCAACTCCATCAAGATACATCTTCAAGTAATGGGAATCCGGATCATCAATTGCTCCGGTTTCAAGTGCAACTTTCTGGAGTGTCCGAGCTCCGTCATCGTCCAGGGTGAAAGGAGTATGCCACTGTTCATCATGGAAGCTTGGAACTCCCACACTTACAATTGAATCGCCATAAAGGACATGTTCGGTTTCATTTCCAGTTGTCTGAATCCGGATCTCAAACTTTCCAGGCTTTTCAGCTATTTCCTTGGCAGTTGCCAAGTCAATGCCTGCGAAATCAATAAGGATGTATTTGTCCCCTACAGTTCTTACAGGAATATCTTTGATACCCAGAGAGTTCAACTTATCACTGAGGATCTCCTTTGTCAGGTCTCTGGTATCGGTGCTTACTCCTTCTTCGTAAGTTGAAGTCCCATCTTCGTTCTTGTGGATCGAACCTCCAACCTTTTCCAGTAGAGACTCAAGCTTTTGTTCAGTGACTGCAGTCCTGATTTCATAGACAGTTCCGTCCTCAGTACTCTTGGTAACTACTTCTGCATCAAGGGCTTTTGATAGATAAGATTGGATGAGACTCTCCTTACTGGTATCAGAGATAGTTACCTGAGTTGTGCTCCCACTCAGCTTGTCCACACTTATCGTGCCAAGATACTCAAGCTGGGATGCGCTGACAGTCCCAGATGTTGTAAAGGTGATAGATTTATTGGCAGAACCGCCGACATCAAGGTCATTTTTTGTGATCTCAATAGGGGCTCCAATTATAGGCTCTACAATTCCGCTAACTAATTTTCCGGAATCTACATCTACCTGGACAAGTGCTCCTTCCAGTTGTATCTGGAGCCAGGATCCACCTTCCAGATCAAGTCCAAAATTAAGATTAGAAGTTGTCCCTTTTCCAGGGGTATAGCCAGGGTGAATGGCCACTATAGAGCCAAGAAGGATTAAAATAAAGATAATGACTCTTGGATTTTTAAGAAGGCTTTTTTTGTCGCTCATCTGTTATACCTCCCTCTGAATTCGGGTTTCATCGCATACCATCGTAAAATTCCCGTATTCAGGAGCCAGGTATTCATCATGTCTGCAATAAGTCCCGCAATCAGCACAATTGAGATCTGCGAAAGCAGAGTAATCTGTGTGAATGAAGAAACGACCAGATAGGAGAAAGTCGAGACTATGTACATGGACGCAAGCGCTGCAAGGGTTGTAGTAGTCATGGTGATACCTGTATGCATAGCCTTGGAAACTTTCTCTTCTACCATTCCCCGGCGTTTAAGTACTCTGTTTGTGAGCAGGATATCACTGTCTACAGAATAACCGATAAGCATAAGCAGAGCCGCAAGTGTTCCCAGGGAAAGTTCGATCCCTGAAACCCTCATGAAAGCAGCTGCAATAACAATATCTGAAAACGCAGAAAGTATCACTGCAAAGGAAGGAATAAAGGTCCTGAAGAGCAGGAATACCACAATTCCCATTCCTATAAAGGAAATAACTAGGGCCTCCAGAGCCTGTACCTGCAGAGTCTTGCCGTAAATAGGCCCAACTTGCTGAATCTGCACATTGGAATAATTGTGGCTCGTAATATCCTGTTCAAGCTGACGCTGCTGCTCATCATCCATGATCCCAAACTGCATGATAACCCTGCTTCCAGTCTGCCGGACATCGGTGATGGGGTAAGAAGAGTACGTTTTTTCAAGTACAGCAGGAGAATCAGTCGTTTCTATCGAAATCTGAGTGCCACCCTGGAAATCCATTCCCAGTTTTACCGGCGATCCGCTACTCACAAAGGAAACTAGCAGTATTATTAAAGAAACTGCGAGTATCGCGAGGGGGAGGGCCAGCAACTGGCGGTCGTTGTGACTTTTCACGAAGTTATCTAAAATTTCGGCCAAACCTGTTGCCATAATTTAATACTCCGGATGCGTGTATCTATTATTTTATTGAACCTATCCGAACAGCTCATTACATCCAGATATATAATCCTGATGTATAATTCAGAACACGAAGTTTCTAATCAGGTTTTTACTGAAAATCTTGAATTTATTCTGCTATTCGGGTTCAGGTAAAGGGGGATAACGTTCTGGATGTTTTAATATTATAAATAAGTATATATTATAAACAAGCATATTAGAAACAAATTAGTGTCATAAATAAGTTAATTTGTTTTAACTCTGTATTCTCACAGATTATATTAATTCTTCCCCTAGCAATTCTTCTCTATACCATTAATTTATTCCACTTAAAATTAACTCTTAAAAATGGTATGGACTTTAACGCCACAGCTATATATACCAGTTACTGTTCATTAAAAATAATGACCCAAAGACCTTCACTTGATGAATACTTTCTTGAAATCGCCTTTGTAGTAGGCAAGCGGGCTACCTGCCTCCGAAAGAATGTGGGGGCTGTTATCGTCCGAGATAAACGCATTCTCTCAACCGGATATAATGGGGCACCTAGCGGCATGGACCACTGTCTTGATACTGGATGTATCCGTAACTTAGAGAATATCCCCTCGGGTACTCGACATGAAAAGTGTAGGGCAGTACACTCTGAACAGAATGCCATTATTCAGGCCGCGATCCACGGGGTAAGCATAGCAGGAGCAACCATCTACTGTACACATCAGCCGTGTGTTCTGTGCGCGAAGATGATTATTAACTCAAATATCGTAAGAGTTGTATATGCAACTCCTTATCCTGATGAAGATGCACTTGAGTTTTTTAGGGAAGCTGGCGTGAAAGTGGAACACATACCTTTTGAACTGAAAAGAGAGACTTCAAGCGGGGACTGAACTTATAGAATTTAAAAATCTTCTGCGCTCACTCTTGTAGAAGATTATATAAGAAATTAAAAATAATTTAATTGTTTGTAGATTAGTTACATAAGATTTCTATATAAAAGCGATGTAAAAACGCATTTTGAGGATATTTTATTTAGAAAATCAGAAAGGATCGAAAGTCTGGTGTGACTGGATTTTACCGCTCAAGAATTTATCAGATGGCTAAATAGGATGTACGGACTTATGGAAAAGAGTGAGAGGTGAAATAATATCTGAAGGATACTCTCAAGTCCCAATACTCTCAAGTGCTTTAAAACCGAAGTTCGGGATATTGCTTAGCCCAATATATAAGCTCTGAAGCATTATCTTCCTTAATTTAACTCTTTTCATTCAACTCTTATTATTTAACTTTTTTTTTGAAGGCAGCGAAGCCCTTTTTTAATAACATCCATTTCTTCAGGGCGGTACATTTTCTTTATAAAGGTCTCCTCTTCACAGTAATAATCAAAACCACGAATTACAACTACGGGAGTTCCACCTGCCCCTTCGCCCATCAGAAGGTTTGCGGCACCTGCAAGTTCATCGGCAACTGCTTCCTCTGTAACCTCAAGGACTTTTCCAAAGAGATCTTTTTCCCCAATCCAGTGCTTTATAGGCGTTATCTTGTAAATTCCTATGGCAGCACCGGTCTGTCCTAGTTTAAAAGCTCTCCCGTTTGTGTCTGTGACAATGACACTTAACTTTTTCCCACTCAACTTTTCGAGTTCCTGCCCGAGCCTTGAAGCACTGACATCCGGATTTACAGGAGGATAGAGCAAAAATCCATCTTCAATATTTGACTCATCAACTCCTGCGTTTACGCAGGTATGCCCTGCGAGAGTTGTCACAAGCATAAACGGTTTTTCCACAAGCACCTCCCTGCTCCGGGAAAGTACAGCCTGGATAAACCTCGCATCTTTTCCATTTCGGGATGCCATCTCAAGTGCTGTTTTCCCTGGGGTAATGTCCTCCAGCCTGAAGATCTCCCCTTCAGCTTTAGCAACGACAGTCGAGGCAACGATAACAATGTCCCTGTCCTGAAGTTCCAGATTCTTACAAATGATCAAGGGCAGGTTGTCCCCAGTATGTATAAGGGGAATATTCTCAACGGCTATGGCTTCGAATTTCAAGTGTTTTCCTCAGAAGGCTTTGAGTTAATAAGAACAACTGAATCCTGTTCAGTTAGACACAGGAAATAAAGGGAATAATCCATTGAATGAATAATTTGCAGCAGTAAAGGCAGTAACCATAAATAAGACCACCGATATACTGGACCTTGCGGCGATGATGAGAGTTACCCCAACTGAGCAAAAGATGATGAAAATAATTTCCTGATGCCGCGCTTTCACTTATTTTTTCGATAGGACTTATTTCTTCAATTACTTATTTTCCTTCTAACCATTTTTCGAAATGAATTTCTTCAGCTTACATTATTTTCAGTTTACATTATTTTCAGTTTACATTATATTCAGTTTACACTATTGTCAGTTTACACTATTTCTCAACTAATTATTTTCTAAATTTACCTGTTTTCTCAATAGATCTTAAACTAACCTATCCCTCAAAGATATTTCATATTCCAATTAACTTTATTTTCAGTCCTATTTTACTGCGGCACTTTTTTCCCGGGCAGAGTTAAGAACTATTAAGATCCTTTATCTGCTTGAAAACCAAATTTCATAGGGGTGTTAAACACGAGCCAGTATGAACTAACCGAAATTATAGAGAAAATAAAGAATAAAGTCCCTTTTGAGTTAAAAAACAAAAAACGAAGCCGAATATGGAGTTTAAGAGTTATCGTAAGTAAGCTGTACTACTCCCTGGACTATGAGAATGAACCTCAAGCCACCCGGCAAAAAGTAACTCAGCTTCTTCTTTATCATGGGCAGTTTAGCAAAGAAGAAATCGATAATACCTTTCAAGCAGCAGCAAGTGAAACTACAGATTATTCAATAGAATTTATGAAACAGCACCCTGAAGTTGCACAGGCTGAAACCCTGAAAAGTAAAGAATTTCCTGAGGAAGAAGATAGAGTTAAGGAAACAAAATATAACCTTCCGCACTACGGTTGAATATTTACTGTAGGTATTTTTCAACACCGCGAGAAAGGGATAAAAGACCTATGAAAGTAGATAGTTAGATTAATAAGTCAATTATAAGTCGGTTATAAGTAGATTAATAGAGGGACTGAGGAAAGAAAATTACATACGCTAGTTGTGTGAAAAATATTAATGTTTATGAGATCACTGGAATATCATATATAATAAAAATATTGTTGTTTTTATAATTAATTACGAATATTTGAATTGGATTAATCCCAAAAAGTGTACTATAAAGCTTATAAATTTTTTAATCAATGAAGATAACCTTATATCTATTGATCGCTAATTTTTATGCTCTCGTTTAATAGGATAATAATAAATGTAGAAATATAATATCTCAAATCTATTAAGATAATCAAGAAGATATGAAAAATTATGGAAGGTACTGGAGATACAAACAGAGAAACTCTTTTTAATTATGAGGAGAATGAAAACACCAGATACTCCCAGGCAGCTCATGTAACAAAAGTTGGGATGGCAGTCAACGTTTTGTTAACGGGTTTTAAATTTGTGGCCGGAATTTTAGGGAATAGTTCAGCAATGATTGCCGATGCCGCTCATTCTCTATCCGACTTCATGACTGACATTGCAGTAATAGTGGGTTTAAGGATCTCCAGGAAACCCAGGGACAGCACGCACAATTACGGGCATGGAAAAATAGAGACCCTGGCCGCTGCATTCATCGGGCTTGCCCTTGCTGTAGTGGCATTTGGGATTTTATGGGGCGGGCTTCAGAAGGTTTTCGCGTTTTTCCGTGGAGAATCACTGCCAACCCCAAGTTCGATCGCGCTTATTGCGGCAGTTCTGTCAATAATGTCAAAAGAATGGCTCTATCGTTATACCACGATATATGCCAGGAAACTTAAGAGCGATGCACTTACTGCAAATGCCTGGCACCACCGTTCGGACGCTTTATCGTCCTTAGGAACTATGATAGGAATAGGAGGTGCCATACTTCTTGGAGGCAAGTGGGTAGTACTCGATCCAATAGCCGCAGTAATATTGAGTTTCTTTATTTTTAAAGTGGCATTTGATATATCTTACAAAAACCTCAATGAACTTCTGGAGGCTTCGCTTGATTCGGAAACTTACAGAAATATCGAACGAGTTCTGGATTCTACTGATGGTGTTTTAGGCTTCCATGAGCTAAAAACTCGAAAAATAGGGAACGCCATGGCTGCAGATGTCCATATCGAGGTTGACCGGAATCTGAATATCGTGGACGCACATGAAATATCAACGCAGATAGAAAACAGGCTAAAAGAAATCTGCGGCAGTAATGGTCACTTTTCAATTCATGTCGAACCATGTTCGGATTCCGAGTATCATAAAAAGAACAGATCCGGGACAGATAATAGAACCAGATCATGAAAATTAAAAACCAGATCGATTGAAAATCAAATCGATTGAGAATCAGATTGATTGAAAATCAGATCGATTGAAAATCAGATCGATTGAAAACCAGATCGATTGAAAACCAGATTGATCGGAAATCTCTTTGTAATAAGTTGGAAAATCGACAGGAAAAAATTCAAAATAGACAGGCTGCAATTTTCTTCCGCAGCCTGAAATTAAATTCAGTATTATTCTTGTCACTTTGAAAAACTTACTCGATAGCTATCTTCTTTGCCGGCTCTCCCAGTTGCATTTTCGGCAGCGTTATTGTCAGAACACCATTTTCCATTTTTGCAGTGCTTCCCTCTTCCTTAACACTGGCAGGTAAGCGGACTGACCTGTAAAATTGAGTATATGCTCTTTCCCGGCGCAGGTATCCTTCTTCCTCAGTCTCTTTTTCCTTTCCGGTCTTTGCACTGATTTCAAGCATGTCTTCTTTAAGGTTAATCTGAACGTCCTCTTTATTAATGCCAGGCAGATCGGTAGTGACTACAAGCTTGTCGTCTTCCTCCTTAATGTCGATAGCAGGAGTGTAGACCTTTCCGCCTTCCCATTCTTCCATCGGCATAAAGTCTTCAAACAACTGGTTGAGGCGCTCTTGTGTCCTTCTTATTTCTTCAAAAGGATCCCAGCGTGCAGGTCCCGAAAATGATCTTCTCATAGGCCATCTCATATAAAAATACCCCCTGAATTAAAATGATAACACAGATTTTATGTGCTACTCTGAATATATTGAGAAAGGATATATATGTTTTCCCGATTAATTTCACACAAACTTAGTACAAAAAAGATCCAGTCTGATAAAAGAAAAATTTCCGAAAATCCAGAGCAGAGGATTTTCTGGAAATTAGGATGCTGAACAAATAGAAGCATCGAATGGAAAACGAGAGAAGGCAGTTATTTAGCCTTCACAAGTATTCCTATAAGATCCGAAGCTTTTACAAGCCCAAGAGAACCTTTTTTAGCCGAGTCCTCATCGAAGGCCTCTGCACTATCAGAGTCCGCCTTATCAGTTCTGTAGACTGCAAAAGGAACTGGATCTCTAGCATGAGTTTTTATGGAAATCGGGGTTGGATGGTCAGGCAGTACGAGAATTGTAAAAGGCTCGTCTGAAGCTTTAGCATGCTTAAGAATAGGAGACACAATTCGGCTATCAAAATCTTCGACAGCTTTTAACTTTTTGTCAATACTCCCTTCATGCCCGGCTTCATCCGGAGCTTCCACATGGACGAAAACAAGATCCCTGGTTTTCAGAGCCTCAATTGCAGCACTGGCTTTTCCTTCATAATTGGTATCCAGATAACCAGTTGCTCCCTGAACTTCAATTACATCCATTCCTGCATAAACTCCAATGCCTTTCAGAAGATCGACTGCCGAAATAACTGCTCCAGTTTTCTCGTACAATTCCCGAAAAGGCGTAAACTTCGGAGCATATCCCTGGCCCCAGACCCAGATTGAATTTGCAGGATTCTTATCCTCTTCAATCCTTTTTAGATTAACTGGATGCAGTTCAAGAACAATCATAGATTTTTTGATCAGGTCGGAAAAGAAATCTCCCTCTTTTCCTCCGGGTAGATATTCCTCAATTTTCTTTCCAGTAATATCATGCGGGGGAGTGCACTCCGCTTCAGCCCCCAGATTATTTTTGGCGACCAGAAGGTGCCTGTAGCTTATCCCTGGATAAAAGCTCAGTTCTTCATTACCGAGTTCCGCATCAAGGGTTTCGATGAGAATCTTAGCTTCTTCACTACTGATGTGCCCTGCACTGTAATCTTTTATTCTCCCATGCTCAATAGTCACAAGATTACATCTGAAAGCCACATCATCAGATGCAAGAGCGACACCCATACTGGCAGCCTCCAGAGGAGCCCTACCAGAGTAATACACTGCTGGATCGTACCCGAGAATAGACATATTTGCGACATCGCTTCCAGGGTGAAGTTCATCAGGTATAGTTTTTGCAAGCCCTATTTTTCCATGGGCTGCGATATAATCCATAGCAGGGGTTTGGGCTGCCTGGAGAATGGTCTTTCCACCCAATTTCTCTATTGGGTAATCAGCCATTCCGTCTCCTATAAGTACAGCATATTTCATTGATTCATCTCTTTCCAACTATCTTAGTCTTTCATCTCGGGAATTAAATATAATATTTTCTACCAGATCCCGATTACTTAGATTTATCGGGTATTTGCCAGCGAGTTTTTCTGCTGATCCGGAGATTAATTTCTAATCCATTTTACACAAACGTTATAATATAGTATCCATATCCTATACAGAACAGGTTCTCAGCGTAAAATGCATGAAGTGGCGAAAGAGCCGATATATAGCTTTCTCTACAAAAAACATGTTGTTGAAAGCAATCTTCAAACCTGCAGAATTTTGGAGAACTATTAATTTCAATCCAAACAACTAGTGAGGATAACTAAAACTCTTATCAACAGTTTAAGTAAATGGTGTGAGAATAATCAGTTAACGATAAAACGTGATCCGATCATGAAAATTGTGATGAAATTTGGAGGAACTTCCGTTGGGGACGGAAAAAAAATCCGTCATGTTGCCCAGCTTCTGAAGAGGTACCGTGAAGAAGGCAACCAGATCGTGGTAGTAACCTCAGCACTCGGTGGAGTAACCGACGAGCTTCTGGAAAATGCACTCTTTGCCTCAACAAAAGGCAAAGTAGCCCTTGTGAAAGAGTTTAAAACAGAAATTACAAACAAACACCACGAGGCTGTGAAGGATGCCATTGATGACCCTACAGTTGCGAAAGAAGTTATCCAAACACTTGACCTCCGCATTGACGAACTCGAAAAAGCCCTAGTTGGAATCTGCTATCTTGGTGAGCTTACTTCAAGGTCAATTGACTATATTTGCTCTTACGGAGAGCGCCTGGCTGCTCCGATTGTGTCAGGAGCTATCCGTTCCCTTGGAATTGAATCAACTGAATTCACAGGTGGAGAAGCAGGAATTATAACATCATCGGATTACGGAAATGCAAGGCCTCTTGAGAAAACTTATGAACTTGTGAATAAGAGGCTTGGATGCAGACTTGAGACACAGATTCTTGTAGTTACGGGATTTATCGGAGAAAACGAGGAAGGAATTATTACCACTCTGGGAAGGAGTGGGTCTGACTTTACAGCTTCCATCCTGGGCGCAGCTTTAAAAGCCGATGAGATCTGGCTCTGGAAAGAAGTAAACGGTATCATGACTACCGATCCGAGAATCGTGCCCGAGGCAAAAACTATCCCGCAAATCTCTTATGCCGAAGCCATGGAACTTTCTTACTTCGGGGCAAACGTACTGCACCCGCGCACGATTGAGCCTGCTATGCGCGAACACATTCCTGTGCGTGTCAAGAATACCTTTGAGCCTAAGTTACCTGGCACACTCGTAGTTGCGGAAAAGTTCCAGTGCAAAAATGTAGTAAAAGCCGTAAGCCTAATCAAAAATGTGGCTCTCATCAACATTTCAGGTGCAGAAATGGTAGGAGCGGTCGGGACTGTAGCAAGGCTCTTCGCAGTACTTGCAAAGTCAGACGTTAATGTTATTATGATCAGCCAGGGCTCGTCCGAATCAAATATCTCCTTCGTGATCAGTGAGGCACATGTGGAAAATGCATTAAAAGCCCTGCATGAAGAGTTCAACCGCGGAATCGTAAAAGAAATCACGTCAGACAAAGATGTCTGTGTAGTTGCAGTCGTGGGTGCAGGTATGGCAGGGACTCCAGGCGTGGCAAAACGAGTTTTTGGAGCGCTTGGGAACTCGATGATTAATATTATCATGATCAGCCAGGGTTCTTCCCAGTACAATATCTCTTTTGTAGTGCGGGAAGACGATGCATTTGCTGCGGTTAAAACCCTGCATGATGAATTCGAACTATATAACGGAAACGGAATTGAAAAACAGCTATAAAACAGGCAGGGAGGGGCAAAAGATGAGCGAAAAGCACTTAACGTACGCAGATTCAGGCGTAGATATTACAAAGGAAGAAAAAACCGTTAAAACCCTTATCGAAAAACTCAGCTATGTTCGAAAAGGGATAGGAGCTCCCCTTACAGGAATAGGGCATTATGCAGGGCTTCTGGACTTCGGAGAATATGCCCTTGCCCTGACAACTGATGGGGTAGGCTCAAAAGTTCTTATTGCAAACGAAATGCAGCGGTGGAACACGGTAGGCATAGACTGTATCGCAATGAATGTAAATGATCTTCTAGCCATAGGAGCCGAACCTGTAGCCTTTGTAGATTATCTTGCTTTGGAAAAGCATGAAGAAGGCTTTGCCGCCCAGATAGGAGAAGGGCTGGTAAAGGGCGCGGAAATATCCAGAATGTCCATCGTTGGCGGAGAAACCGCAACCTTACCCGAGATAATTAAAGGTTTTGACCTTGCAGGTACTTGCCTTGGAATTGTCCGGAAAGACGAGATTGTCGAGGGAGAGAAAGTAAGGGTAGGTGACGTGATTGTAGGTGTCCCAAGCACAGGCGTTCACAGCAACGGCTATACTCTTGTAAGGAAAATCATTGAGGAATCCGGGTACTCTTATCACGATCCCTGTCCCTATGACGATTCAAAAATGATCGGAGACGAGCTCCTAACTCCAACAAGAATTTATATTGAGATTCTTGATGTGCTGAAGGCATGTGAAGTCCATGGGCTTGCCCATATAACAGGCAGTGGACTTTTGAAACTGAGAAGAGTGACAAAACTCGGTTTTGATTTTTACGATCCTCTTGAACCCCAGGAAATTTTCAAATTTTTGCAGAAAGAAGGCGGAGTTGAGGATCTTGAAATGTACAGAACCTTCAATATGGGTATGGGTTTTCTTGTTATCTTACCGGAAAAAGATGCTGCAAAAGCTATAGAAATTACAGGTGGAAAAATCGTAGGAAAAATTGTGGAAAACGGTATCAGGGTAAAAGACCTGGTAATAGAGTGAAAATGTATAAGATTCTAGAAAGGATTCTATAAAAGATTCGATTTTGAAAGCCAATTTAGAGGAAGAGTAAGATTTTCTTCCTCTATGTTGAAAATCTTTTCTTCCGCGGTGTAAGGATCTTTAGTATTGAGATTCTTGCTTCCTCGATGTCGAGATCTTCTCCTTAATCTTGTCACGCCAGCTTTTCAAAGTTCATTTTTTCCACATATCCCCATAGCTGGATAAAGATGTCCTGGAACTTTCAGCAGTTTTACTTTTCTTCGCTGAAGTTGTTACCTTTTTTTCTCCCGTCTCTCTAAGCCGATTAATCTCTTTTATGCTGTCCTCATCGTCTATGCTCAGGACAAAGCTTCCATGGCAGGGCTTCGTATAAGGGAAAATTAGAGCATTGCCTTTTGCCCCCATTGCAATGGGCGGTATTCCTATTATATAGTAATCTTTGAAGATTTTGTACCCGGGAGATACGTAGTAAACCTCATCCGAATTTTTCTCAATATACTCTCTTGCCTCCTTGAAGCTTATCCTTTGCAAATGGATTGTATACTTCATTTGTTCAATACAACTCATTTCATGATCTCCTTCATCACCTTATCCAGCTTGTTTTTGAGACGAACAGGGTTGTGAACATCCTGTGCGACAATCTTTTCACAATCGAACTCTATGGTTTCAGCCAGAGCCTCAGCGTTCCTGCCAAAAACTATAGAATACATTCTGGCCTGAGAAATGGAGCTCATAGTCGTTGCATAAGTCATTCCGGCATCGTTATGCATAAAGGCGAAGCATATATCGAAATCCGTTCTTTTTTCAATGATATCTACTATGGTTTTGTCGAGATCTACCAGCTTTTTTACATAATAACCGTCGGAATCGGAGACTTTCAAAAGCTTGCTTGCGGCAGTTGTTCCGGCAACGGTTACATCAAATCCCAGCTTGGTCAGCTTATGGGAAAGATATAATGCAATGCTGGTTTGAATCGGAACCTCTGGACATCCCATCATGAGGAGCACTTTTGCGCCGGTCATAACATTTCATCTCTTAGGTATTTTATCTGTAAGATGTAAGGTTTATCCTGAATTTTAATCTTTGCAATTAATATTTGAATGGAAATTCTTGAAATCGGGACAGTATTATAGCTTAAGAACTCTTCCCAAAACCGACTATATTCCCAAAAATTAATAAGGTTTCAGAACTAATTTATATAATCTGAAAAAAGTTTTATAACTATTCTCCATAATTTGAAGCTTAATTAACGATTCAGAATGTGGGATTCAGAGAAATGTTTTGAGTTTTTGAATCAACTTCAATAATATTTTCCATGCTTTCTATTTCCAATATATAAAGTATCAGTTAACTAGTAAATAATATTTAATCAGTAAATAATAGTTAACAAGTAAATAATATTTAACTAGTGGAGAATCTTTAACTAGTAAATAATATTTAACCGGTTAATATTATTAAATTTATATTAAATTGCTAATACCAAGTTAAAAATTGCTCAGTCGAGACGAGTATACATTAATCTGAAAGCGTTTCAAGAATTATATAAAGAAAAGTATATAAATAATGTATATTAAATTTGGTATTTGTACAGAACTCTCTTGGCATGAAGGTATTGAAAGGACTTTACTCTCTTTTGCATTAAAGAAAAAAACTATAAAGGGTACAAAAATGGTATGTTTAAGCGAATATGACTATGAGGTTCTTCTAAAGAACACAACTATTAAAGAATGTGAAAGTTTTATTATCAAAAATTCGGAAGAGGTATACCTTGTACCTGGTGGATACAAAGTAAAGGAACTCCTGCTCATGGGTACAGCTGCCTCTGTTGGTTTTTCAGGGAACGATATTATATTTCAGTTCACAAAGCCCTGCTTTGGCCTATTTGTGGTCAAACTGAAAAACGAAACCGAAGAAATAGAGAGGCTTAGGAATCAGTACAAAAAGGATAAAAATGTAAAAAAGATAAAATGAGAGATAACAAAAGCAATTGTGCCTGTGGCCGTTTACTTTTCCCTGAAATTCTCTTTATGTTTAGTTCTGATTTTTTGTTTTAAATTTTCTTTTATGGTTTTACCTTTTTTGTACATGCAATTCTGCACTCAAAGAATCCGGCTGAAGGGAGCTCGTGTATTGTGGTTGCAACGATCATGCCTTCTCCAATTTCTTTTACGACCATTATAGACCTACCCCTGTCATCTGTTAATACCACATCAGCATCGGCTTCCGCGAAGTAACCATCACATCCTACCGGAGGGTCGATATTTTCCACAAGCTTCTGGGCTTCGTGCTTACCTACAGGTTGAGGTGTGCATGAGTTTTCTTCCATTACGTATTTCAGAGAAAAAGGAAGCCACTCATATTCGTATTCCGGGACAAGAGGACTGAAAACAAGAAGAGTCCCTCCTTTTGTCACAAACTTTTCAAGAGAACGTTTACCACGTTCAAGTCCTGCACCTGTTTTCGTATACTGTTTATTTGCAAAACCTGTCGGCAAAATCAGAACCTTGCAGGCAGGAAGATAAGGAGTACCAAGAGACATTGAGAGCGCACGAGTGCATTCAAGCCCATATTCCACAAACAGTTTTTCAAAGAGAAGAGGGCAGTCCCAGAGCAAAATTACGTCACTCATGAAAAAGGATAGGAGAATCCCACATATGAATTTATCTATCTTGTTGAATACCAAAGAATCAAGAAAGTAGGGCTCGATATTGCTCGATATTCAGTGTTGAGATTCGTTACTCCAGAAAAACATCTTCTGAAACAGGACTTTTTCCGAACTCAAAAAGAATCATATTGGGACTGGTAGTGACTTTAAAAGAGTAGTTAATTGACTTGAGAACATTGGAATAATATTTTGTAAAAGATTCACATACTTTTCTATCAGAATAGTCGTGAATAAGTTTCACATATTCTCTGCCCTTTTCCGTGCAAATCTCTATATCACTTCCGATGTTGTCAGTCAGGTAAATTTCCTTAAAAATTATTATATGCTCGGCAAGGGTAAAAGCTGCTGGGGGCTTTCCTGTAATCAACTCAAAATTTCTTTTCAATTCAGCCACGGATGGAAGATCTCCTGAAACAAAAGCCTCGAAAGTTTTTCTTTGCACGCTAAGACGCTGGTAATTCTGCTGCCTGTAAGTTTTGATAAGATTCTTCCAAAACTCTGGCTTTTTTTGAATTTCCCGGAAAGTACTTTCCATAGACCCAAAGTGTTCCTCAAGCCCTTTAGGAACTTTTTGAAAATCAAGAAACTCAAACCTTTTAAAGTAGACCTTTGTTACGTTTGATTTGCAGAATAGACCCTGAACATCCAGTTTCATCTGTTTTGCCAAATAAAGAGCCAGGCTGTGAGCCATAATTTCCCTGAAGCAGGAATTTCCGTTTGAGAGAGTAAGACTTGCGGTTTCGGGGTCAGGGCCCTGACTGTATTCCACATCAACCTTAATTTTCCAGCTCATTTTCTCATTGAGAGAATTCATATAACTGACAACATCAGGGATTCGTTTAATTTTATAAGGGTTAATTATTTCATATACCGTTGATTCGTCGATCAATAACCCAGAAGTATTATTAATAAGCCATTCGAGCAGAGTATGATGAACAAGCAGGAATTCTTCTTCCTCAATCAGTCCATTACGAAATTCTGCATTCTGTGAGACCTTACCTGAAGATTTTTCCCCGTTTTCACCGGTTCTTCCATCCAGGGTGAGAGAAGCAGTTTCGATAGTATCCCTTATTGCCGCACTTAAATTTCCATTATTTTTTTCCAGAAAGGGCTTTAATTTATCCACATAACACTGGTCAATAGAGATATTTTTTCGGACTATCAAGCGGATTCCCTCTCCTGCCTTCTTGAGACCGTAAGCAGCTCAAAGTTCTTGATATACGCATTTTTTCATTTTCGTAAACCCGATAATAGATTGTTGCTTATACTTCTTAATATTTTTGCTAGATTTGCAAGCAAAAAAAAAGATACAGAAATAAAAAGTTTAAAGAGTTTAAAGAGAAAAACGATTCCATTTGACCAAAAAATGAAACTATATAGAAAAAGATGAGAAGCTCAAATGGGACAATAATAGAATAAAAATTTATTATATGTAATAAATATGAAATGCAGAATTATGATCACAATGTAAAATTGTGGTCCCAATGTAGAATTGTGGTCCCAAAAATCAGGATAACCGGAACGACTTTAAGGTCTGCATATATTACGTACTCTCATGAATAATGGCACCGAAAGACTTGCTAGAGTCCGCACGATAGCAGACTATCAGTTTGGGAAAGGCATCGGAAAAGAACTTTTTCCTGATGGCTCAACGTTCCAGTTATCCAGGACAAAAAGGGTACGCCAGGTCTTACATTCTGGAAAACGTATGGCTACAGCAAGAGCAAAGGATGGGTTTTTTACCCTCAGTATTGAAGGAGCTTCCATCGTCCACAGGCTTTTGCCAGGAAAGAAGCTCAGAGTCGTGATTTCAGAGGAAGCTGCTCCTTTTGTGGAGAAAGGTAAAACCGCTTTTATAAAACACGTAGTCGAAATTGATCCTGAACTGAGGGCCGGAGAAGAAGTACTTGTGACAGATGAGGCTGACAGGCTGCTTGCAACAGGACAACTGCTTCTGTCTCCTACAGAGATCCTGGTTCTTAACAGTGGGGCAGCTGTGGATGTAAGAGTAGGAGTGGCTTCGAAAAAAGAAAAGTGAATCAAGAGACTTAGAAAGACTTATGAGATATAAAAGAGACATTGGAAAAGAGAAAAAATGTTAAGTTTTATTCTAAATATCGAAGCTTTTTAAATTTCACACAAATTTACATATAGTTAAATATGATATAAAACGCTACTTATATTGCTCAAATATTCTTATAATGAGCGGATAAAATGAATAAGAATATATCATAGATAGTAATTTTTGAATGAATGACATTTAAAAAAACGTATTTTAAAAGGCAGCTTCAATCCTGAAGTCCAAATATTAAAGAAATAAGAATTTCAAGAAATAAAGTTTCAAGAAGTAAAGTTTCGAGAAATAAAGTTTCAAGAAGTAAAGTTTCGAGAAATAAAAATTTCAAGAAATAAAGCCAAAAGATAACAGTTTCCCGGAGAGTGAGCAATATTTCAGAGTCAGAAGAGATTCTAAAATACTTCCTGGTTCCAGATAACACCAGAATCGAAGCAAACAGAATTACAGTCGAGGGAGACGTTATTGTCGGCAATCACTCTAATATTGAATACAGCATAATCGGCGATACTGTTATTATGGGAGAAGGGGTGGCCGTCTCAGGGGATATTGCGGCAAGTAATGATCTCAGGATTGATATGTGGTCAAAACTGGGGAACAGGGTAGAAGTCGGCGGAAACGCCTACCTGGGAGAATTTGTAACCATTGACGGAAAACTGCTCGTACAGGGAGACCTGGACGTAGGAAAAGAAGTTAAAATCCAGGGAGGATTCGAAGCCAAGGGATGGATATTAGTAAGGAACCCGATCCCTGTAATAATCTTCCTATTTCTTTACATAAAGGAAATGATGCGCCTTGGTAAAGGCGAGGAAATTGAAAAAGCCGTAGAAGAACTTTTTGACGATTCTGAGGACATACAGAGCTTTGAAGGAAAAGAGCCCGCTGAAAAAGTACTGGTTATACCAGCCGGCTCAAAGCTTTCCCATGAAACTATTGAGGTCGATGGGGAAGCCTCTATTGGGAACAACTGCCTGTTAACAGGAAATATTCGGGCACAGACTGTCACTACAGGGGAAAAGTTGACCATTAAGGGAAGCATTTACTCAGAAGGCAAGATCTTCATCGGTGAAAATTGCACTGTCTATGGCAATCTCTATTCAAAAGGAGATGTGCAGATTGGCAGGAACAGTCGAGTTTTCGGTGGAGTGAAAGCCAACTCGGTCTTACTGCTTGAAAACGCAAGGGTTGATGGTACAATAAAAGCTCCTTCAGGGGTATCTTTCTTAAGGGATGCTGCCGAGATGCCTGTTCTTGCAGAAGTCAATGCTTTAGGGAAATTAATTATGAGCGAAACTCATAAGTCGCCCGAAAATGGCCCTCAGGGCGAACCTGAAAATGAACCTCAGGATAAAACCGAAAAAGAGTCTCAGAATGAACCCGTAAAGCCCCTGAATGTGATGGAAATTGATTCATCTGTCAAGCTGAATGCAAAAAAAGCCAGTAATATTTTTGGACCTGGTAGAAAAAGAAAAACTGCCAGAACAAGGGCCCTGGAAAGAACCAGACGCTTCACAGGAGCCAGGACTTACAAAAAGGAACATAAGTCAGGAGAGTAATCTGAGAGTGATTAATCCGACTCGAGTCTTTTCGTATGTCTTTTACGCCCAGAAAACTCGGAATTTCCTCTGACCGGACCTTCTGCTGAATTTTCGTTCAAGATATGGCAAATCTGATCCCCGGATGTTAGCTAATGCTTTGGGGAGAAAGAACTGCGGAAAAAATGTCTTGGAAAAAATTTCTTTTTTGAGAAGGAGCAGTAACATTCATAGGGAATCAGGGAATTATCTGGGTTTCGGAGACGACAGAGCAAAACTCAACTCTGAAATTTAATTGTAAACTTCTTGAACCCTCAAAGGAAAATGCCCTCAAAAATCTTAATATCTTAATAATACATTCATTTTGAGCTATTCGATCTCCAGATTTAGATATAACTCGAAAATACCCAGAAGTAGTTCAAAAACCCAGAAGTAGTTCAAAAACCCAGAAATAGTTCAAAATATTCCAGACTTTACTCGTTACACTTTCCGATCAGTTTAAAGGAACAAATTTCATGAAGGGATCCAATTGACAGAGAATTTCATAGGGCCTGAAAATCTACAGGTTACAGAGCCTGAGAATTTACAGGCAAAATACGATTCAATTATAGAAAAAGATTCAAAATACGTAATGCAGACTTATGGGCGTCAGCCCCTTGTACTTTCAGAAGGAAAGGGAGCGGTTGTCCGGGATATTTACGGAAAAGAATATATTGACTGTGTAGCAGGAATTGCAGTAAATAATGTTGGGCACTGCCACCCAGCTGTTGTCAGGGCAATCCAGGCCCAGGCTGAGAAGCTGCTGCACGTTTCTAACCTCTATTACACTGAGATTCAGGCTGAACTTGCGGAAGCCCTGGTTTCGGTTACAGGAATGGAACGCGTTTTTTTCTGTAATTCAGGGGCTGAAGCCGTAGAGGCTGCAATGAAACTGGCCCGTATGGCATCCGGAAAAAGTGCCTTTATAGCTGCTGAACACTCCTTCCACGGAAGGACTATAGGGGCACTCAGCGTAACCCACAAGAGCATGTACAGGGACCCTTTCATGCCGCCTGTGAGTTCCGAGACTACTTTTGTCCCGTACTCTGATGCTGACGCTATCAGGCAGGCTATTTCGGAAAACACAGCAGCCGTGATCCTAGAGCCCATTCAGGGAGAAGGCGGAGTTAATATCCCGGATCCCGAATACCTTAAAGAGGTCAGGGAAATCTGTGACGAAACCGGAACTTTCCTTATCTTTGATGAAGTGCAGACAGGCTTTGGAAGGACAGGAACATGGTTCTGTAAAGATCAGTTCGGCGTAGAACCCGATATCATGAGCATGGCAAAAGCAATTGGTGGAGGACTTCCAATGGGCGCTATCGCGGCAAGGGAAGGACTAAGCTTTGGGCGCGGACAGCACGCCTCTACTTTCGGAGGCGGACCGCTTGCCTGTGCAGCTGCACTCGCTTCAATAGAGGCAATTAGGGAAGAAGGACTCCTTAAGCGCTCAAAGGAGAACGGGACTTATTTCATGGGAAAGCTCAGGAATATGGAAAGGGAAGATGTTGTAGAAGTCCGTGGAAAAGGGCTCATGATAGGAGTTGAGATAAACCATCCCTGCAGTGATTTCGTGGACTTTGCAAGGGAACATGGAGTGCTTGTAAATTGCACATCGGACTCAGTGCTCCGTCTGGTTCCTCCACTTGTGATTACAAAAGAACAGATAGATAAGGTAGTTGATGTTCTTGAGCAGGCCTGAACTGATAAAAAAAGAAATCTTCGATATCGCAGAGTACGTTCCAGGGAAATCCATTGAAGAAATCGCTTCTGCCTATGGACTTGACCCGGTTTCAATTATCAAACTCGGCTCAAACGAAAACCCACTAGGGCCCTCTCCAAGAGCTGTTCGGGCCCTGATGGACACCGCTCCCTTCGCAAACATTTACCCTTCAGCAGACGCGATTGAACTCAGGGAGGCTCTCTCGAAATACACAGGCTTTCCAGTTTCAAACCTCGTAGCCTCAGGTCCAGGAATGGACGGGCTACTTGACGGGCTTTGCAGGCTGGTTATTGAAAAAGGGGACGAAGTCATTGTCCCTACTCCTACTTTTGCCTATTATGAACTTCCGGCACGAGCATGCGGAGGAAAGCCGGTCTTTGTCAGGAGAAGCCAGGACTTCTCGATAGATCCTGAAAAGCTTCTGGAAGCCACATCCAGCAGGACAAAGATAATCTTCCTCTGCTCTCCCAATAACCCATCAGGCAACCTCCTTCCCGAAAATGATCTTAGGAAAATCCTTGAGAGTACAAGAGCTCTTGTGTTCGTTGACGAGGCATACGTCGAGTTTGCAGATAGGAACCTTGCAGAGCTTGTAAGAGAATACGATAATCTTGTTGTGGGCAGAACCTTTTCCAAGGTATTCGGGCTTGCAGGCTTGCGCCTGGGATATGGGATCATGCCCGAATGGCTGGCAAAAGAGTATATAAGAGCAGCAACTCCGTTTTCAGTAAGTCTTCCGGCTTTAAAAGCAGGGATAGCTGCCCTTTCGGATGTTGAACACCGCAAAAAGAGCATAGAAATCGCAAGAGAAGGCAGAAAATATCTGAAAGAAAAAATTCCTTTTAAGGTTTATCCTTCCCAGGCAAACTTCGTACTTGTGGACGTTGCCCCTTTGAAAGCAAAAGCTGTTACACAGAGTCTCATGAAAAAGGGAATTATTGTACGTTCCTGTGACTCTTTCAGAGATGCTGGAGATACACTTATAAGGGTAACAGCCGGTACTCTGGAACAGAATGAAAAAGTTGTCAGGGCTTTTGAAACTGCAACGAAAGAGGTTTAAAAGCCTCTGCCTCTATTTTTTTATTTTAAGCTCAATTTTTATGTTGAGTTGTATTTCATGTTAAGATCTGTTTTCTACTTTACTCTGTTTTCTACTTTAGTCCACACATAGAGGATTTGTTTCAAATGTGTATCTCTTCGATTTCTAGAATTTTCATCAGTGGGTAATTCAGTTCAGGGTCGTATTCCATTCCGACTTTTATCCTTGAGGAGCCGTATCTTACAGTGATTTTTACTTTAAGCATAGGCCCCTGAAGTTCAGAATAACCGAATTCATCATTCAGCTTGCTTTTCAACATATCCCTGTCGATTTTTACGGAAATTTCTTCCACGTAGGGTTGAACTGAAATACTTTCCTGGATAGCCTGCTCAAGGCTTGAAACCGTATTCAAGTTTACAGGAGAGCCCGTAAATTGGTGGAAAAGGGCTCCGAGTTTTATTCCTGCCTCAAAGAGTGCGTTATCTCTGTCAGTTGCTTTTTCTTGAACCAACCAAATCACTTCCTTTTTGGAATTCATTAACGGATTTTTCGGACAAATTGTTTTTACTGTTTTTCTTTCCCGACTCTCAGTCCTTTATTTCGATATTCCTTATTACCCAGGTTGCTTAATACAGGGACCTTGAAAAAAGGAGAAAAGATGTACATCAACATCAGGATAAAAGGCAGGATCGAGAAAATTCGCATATATTCGATATTATACAGGTAGAGAAGCATAGTTATCCCAAAAATGGAAGCTATGAAAGCGAGAACCTTAACATTCTTGATCTTCGGATAATTTACCGAACTCACCATAAGAATAGAGAGGCAAAGGGTAAGTGCCAGAAGGAAGTCTATCTTGACAAGGTCTTCGCTTAACAACATGTATGTAACAAGCATAACGCAGCCTGCAGTTATGGGAAGGCCCTCAAATCCGGTTTTACTGAGAGCCATAGAGTTGAAGCGTGCAAGCCTGAGCACACCGCAGATAGCATAGAAAACCGGAAATACCGCAACAAGAGGATCTGGATCTCCTACAAGAGGATTTATTTGCCCAAACTGCAAGTATATGAGAAGAGCAGGAGCCACCCCAAAAGAAACTGCATCTGCCAGGGAATCAAGTTGTTCCCCGAGTTCTCCTCCTTTAAATCGCCTGGCAATGTACCCGTCCGCCCCGTCTGCAATTGCTGCAATAAGAAGTAAGATCAAAGCCAGGACAAATCCATTCTGAGCAGCCGTTTGAGACGTGGCAGCCTGGACTGTAGCCTGAGCAGCTACTGCAATTGAGCTGATTCCGCAGATAAGGTTCAAAAGAGAGACCAGGTCCGGGAGTCTTAACATTTGAAATACGTTCATGTTCAAAAGTCCCTGTCATTTTTTATTGTTGCTATAATGGTCTTGCCTGCAAGTACCCGCTCTCCTTTCCGTACTATGATATCAAAGTCATGAGGAATTGTGACGTCAACTCTGGATCCAAGGCGAATCATCCCAATGCGCTGTCCCTGCTCGATGTTATCATTTACTCGAGAATAAGAGACTATTCGCCTGGCAATTGTGCCTGCAATCTGCATGACACTGACATCCCCATACTTACTGTGGATAATAAACTCGTTTCTTTCGTTTCTTTCAGAGTCTTTACAGAAGGCGGGAAGGTATCCACCTTTCTTGTAAGTTATTTCTCTGATCTTTCCCGAAATCGGAGCTCTATTTACATGTACATTCTGGAGAAACATGAAAATACAGACTTTCCGGTCTCGAATGTCTATAACAGTGCCATCGGCCGGAGAAATCATATAAGTGTCCGAAACTTCAACCTTTCTTTCGGGGTCTCTGAAAAAAAGAACCATAAAGAAAGTCAGTGCCATTGCTATGTAAGCAGCGTGGTTTAAATGGGAGCTGTTCATTGCCCTGGAGAGGATTGCAAACAATGCGGTAATAGACGCAGCTGTAAAAAGCCAGGGTTCCGAGCCTTTTGCAAGCATTTACCTTAATCCCCCTCGGACCTGCGCAGAAGAGATTTCAATTCTTTAGAAATAATGACCCAGAGGCCATCAATCATTCCGAACAGTTCGGGCAGAATCCGGAGTACTGCGTATGAAATTATAAAGAGGGCAATGCCAGAACCCGCCTTTGCGATATAGTTATGCGCAATTATAAAACTGTCAGCCCCAAACCATTGCTCTCCATAAGCAATTACTACGAAAATGTCCCTGATAAGATTAAGGATATAGATCACGGGTACTGACACAATAAACGCCATAACCAGACGGCTAAGGGGAGCTCTCACTGCACCTATAAGCCCCATAAAGAGAGCAATGCTTTCAATTGCCGTACAAGCGAGAATTATTTCCACTGTATATCCATTAAGTGATATCATATTCCAGGCTTTCATATACGCAGGAATCTCGAAATAATGAAGAACCCAGATAACCTGAGAAGTAACCCCTCCTATAATCCAGGTATTCAGAAAGGCGAAATTCGCAAACGGGAAATAAACAAGAGCTCCGAGTGCACTGGCACTTGTAAGCATCGAGGTTATGTCAAGGGAATCAGCCTCACCCTGATCTGAAAATTTTGAGTGCAGAACTTCTCTATTATTTATTATCTTTAGAGGACCTTTTCTGTACTCCAGAAACATGATATACGCTACAAGTAGACAAAACAGGGCTACTACTATTGTTAGGAGCACATTGGCATAGTCCATAATTTTGAGATAATGAAGAGGCTGATAACTCCAGTGAATGGAAAATACACCCCATCCAATCCCTCCAACAAGTTTACGAACCCTTGAGGTTCTGGGGATGACGGATGACGCAACCATTAACCCGACTGCGAGCCAGAGTATACTTTCTATCATTTTTCACGCACCTTTTTTGCCAGAGGTAAAGTTTAGTTTTGAATATTATTTTTCTTGTTTCTGAAAGCTCAGAAAGCCTCGGGCAAGTTATGAAGTTTCCGGAAAGTGACAAATAAACTTATCCAAATAATTGATAAATATTTATATAAGTTTCCAATAAGTCCAATTAGTTCATAATCGTTAATATTTAGGAATTCAAAGCTTATGGATTTTACTTTTCGTATTGATAAGGAGATGTAGAATTACTACTTTTACCATTACTTTCTATATTGATAAATAGACATAGAATTATTACCTCTATCAAGATACCGATACCGAGTAATTGAGCCTGCAAATAAGATAATAGGTTCCTATTATAGAAGAATAACGTTACAAATAAAACGTTACAAATAAAACGTTACAAACATGTTTTCATTTGTATAAAAAACATAAAGATTAAGAAATTCAGGAACAGGAAAACTTTTGTTTCGATAAAAGGGAAACATTTAAGAGAAGCAACCGCATAAGGGATTTTTCTGCTTAATAGAAACTTGACTTACAATGTCAAAATTGAAATAAGATGAAGAATTTCTACGTTATGTATAATAATAATATTATTTCATTCTGGCGTTCCTGCCGGAAAAGCTAATTCAGAAAGGGATTGGTGGCAGAAAAAGAGATCTCCTGGAAAGGAAATGCGAAGGCGTTTTATGAAACCCAAAACTCCTAGTTTAACCGTTGATACCATAATCCTCTTTAAAAACAGGCTTGTGCTTGTGAAGAGAAAAAATCCCCCATATCAGGGAAAATTTGCCCTTCCTGGCGGCTTCGTAGAAATCGGGGAAACTACAGAAAAAGCAGCAGTAAGGGAAGCTTTTGAGGAAACAGGCCTTTCTGTAGAGCTTATCAAACTTGTAGGAGTCTATTCCGATCCTGACCGCGACCCCAGAGGGCATACGGTTTCAGTATGTTACCTTGCAAAGGGGTTCGGAGAGTTGAAATCCGGATCTGATGCAGACTCCGCCGATCTTTTTGAGCTTAATTCCGTTCCTGAACTGGCTTTTGACCACAATAAAATTATAAACGATGCAAAAAGTGATATTAATGCAATTCTGCCCCAAATGTAAAAGTATGATGTTTCCTAAAAACGGGAATTTTGAGTGTAGAAAATGCGGGAACATAATACCTATAAAAAGTGATGAAAAAAGATTTGTCTCCACAGACAAGATCGATGACCATGAGATAGTGGTTCTGGAAGGTGAGCAGACTTCAGGCCTGCCAACAACAAGTGCAAAATGCCCAGAATGTGGGAATAATACTGCAGCCTGGTGGCTCAGACAGCTTAGGTCTGCCGATGAATCCGAAACTCGCTTCTTCAAGTGTACGAAATGCGGATTTACCTGGAGAGAATACGACTGAGATTTAATTGCCCTTCTATTTCCCCTTGAAGAGTACATTTCCCGGAAAAACAAATTCATCAGACTACAGCTTCCTTTCTGCTTCAAGCAGAGCCTGAAGCCGCACTGTATTCTGACCAAGATTTATATAGTTGCCGGGAGTTTGAATCTAATGGTTTTTCTGACTCCAAAATCCTGTTTGGCCACATTCGGAGAGTTAATTTTTTAAAGATGAGCTGGAATTTAGGAATCTGTAAAGAAATTTATATATCTCAAGGGTAATAAAGAGTTTAGATTTAAATTTATTATTGGAGAAAAAATATGTTTAAGGCAGCAATTAATGCAGAGCTTCTGAAAGACGCGGTTGCCGCACTAGCTGTAATTGTAGATGAGGTCAGATTCAAGATAAACCCTGAAGGTATTTCGGTAAAAGCCGTTGATCCTGCCAACGTTGCAATGGGAATTTTCGAGCTTGGATCATCTGCTTTCGACGAATATAATGCTGATGAATGTGAAATCGGAGTCGACCTGAACAAGATTACGGACCTGCTGGGAATTGCGGATAAGAACGACACAGTCCGGATGGAACTTGAAGAAGAAAATCACAAACTCCTGATTGATGTCGGAGGGCTGTCTTATACACTTTCTCTTCTCGATCCTTCTACGATTAGAGCAGAACCAAGAGTTCCACAGCTTGAATTGCCTGCCAAAGTCGTCCTTAACGGTGCAGACCTCAGACGTGCTGTTAAAGCTGCCGAAAAAATAAGCGATCATATGCTTATGGGAGTTTCGGACGATACATTCTATATGGAAGCAAAAGGCGATACCGATCAGGTCCGTCTCGAGATGGGCAGGGATCAGCTAATCGATCTGAAGGCAGGCGAAGCATGTTCTCTGTTCTCTCTGGATTATCTGACCGATATAGTTAAACCCACAAACAAAGTCAATGAAGTTACTCTCTCCCTTGGAAAAGACTTCCCAATACTCATAGATTTCGAAATTGCGAACGGTGCAGGAAGGATTTCTTACCTCCTGGCTCCAAGAATTGAGTCGGACTGAAATGGACGAGGAACATATTGCTCTTTACCCATTTGCTTCAGAAGTATCTGCTTATGTAGAAAATCTTAGAGTCTCGTTAGAGAGTTTGCTTAATTCTCCGGCTTTTCGGAGATCTCGAGTTCGCGGGATGGAAAGAGTAATGCAATCCATCGAAGGAGAGATTGAAAAACCGCTCATAAAAGATGAAAGCTGGCTTCTTTCCGAAACTCTCTCATATCCTTTTGCTCAAATTCTGGTCGCTTGCGTAGATGACCAGTTATTCACCAAGCGATACGCACTTAAAGAAGCAGAAGCAGCCTCAAAATGGCTCGAAAAAGAAAGTACTGATTTTTTGCTTGAATTTGGGGAAGATTTTGGGATTCAAGCAGAAGCTGAAGAATTACAGTTCAGTATGCATTTTGCAGATTATATACGCTTTTCTTCTTCGATAAGGGAACCAATATGGAAATTAACAAATCGGCAGCTTAGATCCGGAATGGTCGTAGTTACGAAAAAAGACTTTGTAAGACTTCTTCAAGAAGCGATCAAAGAAAGAATAGAAAAATCATTTCCCATCCCCAAAATCCCTTCAGAAGTATCAAGTTTTTGTGCTCCTTATGTTGCTGAAATAAAAGATAAATTTGAGGTCCATAGGAAAAAATTCGGAACAACGGACTTTGGTGTAGTGGAACCCGAACTCTTTCCTCCCTGTATATCCCATGCCCTTGCAAACGTACAGGGTGGAGTGAATCTTGCCCATTCTATGCGCTTTGCCATGACCTCCTTCCTGCTCAGCGTGGGAATGTCAGTGGATGAAATTCTTAACCTTTTCAATGTCTCTCCTGATTTTGACGCGGAAGTAACCCTTTACCAGATAGAACATATTGCAGGTGCAACAGGAAACGTATACAAGCCTCCTGCATGTGACACTATGAGAACCTATGGGAACTGCATAGGTAAAGACCGATTGTGTGAAAAAATCAATCATCCTCTGGCATACTACGAGAAGAAAATATATCTGAAAAATAAAGAAAAGGAAATGGAAAAAGAGAAGGAAGAGGAAAAGGAAAAACGAGAAGAAATAGAGAAGGAAGAGGAAAAGGAAAAACAAGAAGAAAAAGAGAAGAAAAGAAAAGGGAAAGAGAGCAGGAAAAGGGAAGGAAAAGAAGAGAAGGAAAGAAAAAACAGGAATAAGAGGAAAGAATACAATAACTGAGTACACCACTGAAAAATCAGCAATAATCTAAGTACTCATTCATCTAATGGTCTTTGGTGGAAACCCCATAAAATATAAAAAAGTAAAAATCAGAGAAATCACGAATGTAAAAAGTTATAATTATAAAAAGATTTATATAAATTAGTCTCTTTTAATATTAGTTATTAACTTCACTGGCATAAGATCAATATCCTTTAAGGCCAGCATCAAATTCGTTTGGGAGTCACGCATTTGATTGCACTTATGGTATTTCCTGAAGTTTTCGTGTAACCTGCATCGGAGGCTTTTAATGCCGCTGGATCCTATTTGTAAAAAAATAATATCTGACAATACTGAGTATTTTTCGGATTATGGGGGAAAGAGCTACTATTTCTGCAGTCCCGAATGCAAACAGAAATTCGATGCTCTAGAAAAAAGTGTAATCCGGCTCAAACGGAATCTTAGTGAGAAAGAGAGGATTTCCTTTGGGAAGTTAAAAAAGGACATTATAAAACCAGGCATATGTACTCTTTGCGGAGCCTGCGCAGCAAGTTGCGAGTATATAACGATAGAGGATGGCACACCAAAACTGGTAGGTCCCTGTAAAGCCTGCGGTGTCTGCTACTACCAATGTCCGAGAACCATCACCACAGAAGAGGGACTTATAGGGAGTTTCCGCTTCGCATATGCAGCAAGATCTGCCATTCCTGAAATAAAGGGACAGGATGGGGGGGTTGTGACATCTCTACTTTTGTATGCCCTTGATGAGGGGTTGATTGACTCTGCTGTGGTTACTACCCGCTCAAAAGAAGAACCCTGGAAACCTGTACCAGTAGTTGCAAAGAAAAGAGAAGAAATCCTAGAGAGTAGCGGCAGCATCTATTCTCATTCAATGACACTTGAAGCTCTCATGAGCGCAATTAAACAGGGAATGAACAGCATTGCGTTCGTAGGAACGAGCTGTAATATTGATGCAGTCACTAAAATGCAGAAAAGTTCCTATGGATTTCTACATCTCTTTATGAGAGCAAAGGTTCTCAAACTCGGGCTCTTTTGTATGGACACTTTCTCCTATGAAGGAATTAAAGCAGTACTGGAAAGTTATGAAATTACGCTGGAAAATGTAGATGCCATGAAAATTCGGAAAGGGAAGTTTGAGGTTACTCTGAAAGACGGAAAACAACAAGTCTTCGACCTCAGCGAATTTGATGAATATAGGAGCTCTTCCTGTCGTTTCTGTACGGATCTTACTGCCGAAAACTCAGATATCTCTTTTGGCGGAGTTGGCAGCCCCAGAGGCTGGACTACAGTCCTTACCCGCTCAGCCCTTGGATATGAAATTTTCAATGAAGCCGTAGACAACGGTTACATTGAATCCCGATACCTTACAGACGACGAACTTGAAAGAGTACTCAACCTCGCAAAGATGAAGAAAGTTCAAATGTATGACCTCAATAGAAGGCAAAAAAAGTAACGACTTTAGAGACATATTCGGCAGCCAGTAAAAAATCTACTCGCTGCCACCACAAATTCAAAAATTCCTTTTATCTTATAAGAAGCATTCCTTAGTAAATTGAATAAATAGCTTATCTTGTCATAATTTAGCCCTCTTGAGCGAACGAAGTGAGCGAAAAGGGCACCCGTCCTCCCGAGACGGGACTCGGGTGAAGGAACTTGGGGGCGGCAATTGATGCAGGGGGAGATGAATATATATTTATCCCATTACCTATTTGTATTATGCAGCAACCAACGGCATTTATTCAGAATTATTCTATTTTTGAGGGACTTTCATGATCACAAAAGAAGATGTAGAACACATCGGCTGGCTTGCTCGCATTGAGATTAGCGAACAGGAAACAGTCGAATATATGGAAAAACTTAATTCAGTACTGGGGTATTTCGGACAGCTTGACGAGTTGCCGACTGAAGATGTAGCTCCCACTTACCACGTGGCTGAGATTCATAACGTGTTCAGGGATGATGTGGTGGAAGAATGTCTCCCGCAGGAAGTTGTTCTTGAAAACACCGAACACAAACAGGATGGAGCCTTCAGAGTTCCGAAGATAGGCTGAGGAGGGTTTTTAATGGCAAAATGGATGAGTGTTGCACAGGTAAAAGAGAAAATTAAGGAAAGCTCAGCCGAAGAAGTAACAGCTCAGTACCTTGAAACTATAGGAAAGAGCAAAGTTAATGGTTATATAACGGTTTCTGAAAAAGCTCTTGAGCAAGCGAAGAAAATTGATACTGAGGGACACAATGGTCCTCTTGCAGGCGTGCCAATTGCAATAAAAGATAATATTTCCGTAGTTGGACTGCCAAACAGTTGCGGTTCGAAAATTCTTGAGGACTATATCCCGCCATTCAATGCTCATGTTATTGAAAAGCTTCTCGCTGCAGGCGCCGTGATTCTAGGAAAGACCAACATGGATGAGTTTGCAATGGGTTCTTCTACGGAAACCAGCTACTTTGGACCGACTGCAAACCCCTGGGACCTTGAAAGAGTACCAGGTGGATCTTCAGGTGGCAGTGCAGCAGTTGTTGCAGCAGGAGAAGCTCCTTTTGCCCTTGGTTCTGACACAGGAGGTTCTGTACGCTGCCCTGCAGCTTTCTGTGGGGTTGTTGGACTTAAACCGACATATGGATCCGTTTCCAGATATGGAGTAGTGGCTTATGCAAACTCTCTTGAACAGGTCGGACCTCTTGCAAACAATGTGACAGACATTGCAGTGCTGATGGATGTTATAGCCGGCTATGACCGTAAGGATTCCACTTCAATTGACAGTAAAACAGAATACCAGAAAGCTCTTATCGAAGATGTAAAAGGACTTAAAATCGGAGTTCCAAAGGAGTTTTTCGGAGAAGGTATCCATTCAGATGTTGAAAAAGCCGTCTGGAACGCCATACACAAATGCGAAGATCTCGGAGCGTCCTGGGAAGAGGTTTCTATGCCTCATATAAAGTATGCTCTTGCTTCTTATTATATCATTGCAATGAGTGAAGCATCCTCAAACCTTGCAAGATTTGACGGAACACGTTATGGTTATAGAGCAAGCGGAGAAAACTGGCATGCCATGGTTTCAAAGACAAGAGCTGAGGGCTTTGGAACAGAAGTGAAAAGAAGAATTCTCCTGGGAACCTATGCCCTTTCAGCAGGATATCACGACAAGTATTATTTAAAAGCCCTGAAGGTCAGAACTCTTGTTAAGCAGGACTTTGACAAGGCTCTCTCAAAAGTTGATGTGCTTATGGCTCCAACTATGCCAAACCCTGCTTTTAAGATAGGAGAAAAGATTGAAGATCCTCTTACCCTTTATCTCTCGGATGTGAATACCTGCCCGATCAATCTTGCAGGCGTACCCTCACTTTCCGTGCCCTGCGGTTTCACTGACGGTCTTCCGATAGGGCTTCAGATAATGGGCAAGCCATTTGACGAGCCTGCTGTGCTACGTGCAGCATATACTTTCGAGCAAAATACTGATTATCACACAAAGAGACCTCCGGAGGTGGCATAAATGGTCTATGAAAATCCTGACGGAGTAAGAATCGGGCTTGAGATCCATATCCAGCTTAATAAACTTAAGACCAAGATGTTTTGCGGTTGCTCTACAGACTATCACAATGCAGCCCCAAACACTCACACCTGTCCAATCTGTCTGAGCCTTCCTGGAACACTTCCGGTTCTGAACAAAAAAGTAGTGGAAGCCGCAATTAAAGTCGGGCTTGCCCTTGAAGGAGAGATTGCAGGAGAGACACAGTTCCACAGGAAGAACTATTTTTATCCTGATCTTCCCAAAGGTTTCCAGATTACGCAGTATGATTTCCCAATCGTAAGCAATGGAAAAGTCGTAATTGAAGGAGAAGACGGAGAACATGTGGTAGGGATTACAAGAGCCCACATGGAAGAAGACCCAGGCAAACTTGTGCACATCGGAAGTATAGAGAATTCAAAAGGTGTCCTTATTGATTATAACAGATCAGGCGTACCTCTGATTGAGACTGTTACAGAACCTGATATGCGCAGCCCTAAAGAAGCTAGAAGGTTCCTTGATAAGTTCAGGAATATCCTTGAGTATCTGGATGTTTTTGATGGCAACCTTGAAGGAGCAATGCGTGTTGATGCAAACGTTTCAGTCCACTGGGGTACCCGCGTTGAGGTTAAGAACATATCCTCGCATAAGGGAGTTGAAAAAGCTCTTCTCTATGAGATTATGCGCCAGAAGAATGTAATCCGGCGTGGAGGAAAAGTCTCACAGGAAACTCGCCATTACGATGAAGGCAGGGGAGTAACGCTCTCAATGAGGACAAAAGAAGAAGCTGAAGACTATCGTTACTTCCGCGAACCCGACCTTATGCCTATGCGCATTACCGATTGGATTCCTGCAATTAAGGAGACTCTACCTGAACTTCCGGACGCAAAACGTGCTCGTTTCATAGAGCAGTACGGAATTACGGATATGCATGCAAAGTCTCTTACATCAAAGATTATGCTTGCCGACTTCTATGAAAACGTCTGTGCAAAAGGGGTTGATCCAAAGATTGCAGCTACCTGGACGGCTGATGTCTTCCTTGGAGAATTAAATTACCGTGACCTTGAAATCTCTTCTTATGACGGAGAAAAAATAGGTTTTATCCATGCAAAAGACCCAGGGATAAAGAATTCCATTAAGGTTTCAGATATGGTAGAACTGGTTAACCTTTTTGCCGAAGGTAAAATCAGTGACAGGGCTGCCGTTGAAGTCATTCGAACTATGCTGGACGCTGCGGAGGAAAAGACCCCATCCCAGATTATCGAAGAAAAGGGCCTTTTCAAAGCCGAAGACGACCTGGTGACTAAAGCAATTGCTGAAACAATAGCCGAAAATGAAGCTGCAGTACAGGACTATCTTGGAGGCACGGAGAAATCCCTGAACTTCCTTGTGGGACAGGTCATGAAAAAGACAAAAGGTACGGCAGACGCAAAAACTGCACGCGAACTGATAATTAAAGAACTGAAAGGGTAACCCTACAGGGTTCACCTTTTATTACATTTTAATTTATCTTGCATTTATTAATAAAGTATTCAGTTGTTTTCATAACCTGGGATTATTCTAACTCTTTTCGAACTCTTATTCTAACATTCTAACTCTTATTTTAACCCTTATTTACGATATATTCTTTAAAATGGGTTCTTTTCTAAATGTGTATTAACTCAATCCTGAATTAATAAATCTCAGGCCTCCGATCTTCAATGATGGAACCAGTTTGCCTGATCTCTTTTATCTTTTCGAGATCAATTTCCCCGATTAGAACACACTCTTCCTTTCCGGCTTCTGCCAGAATACGGCCCCATCCGTCGGCAATAAAAGATCTGCCAGGATAAGTTGAGAACCTATCGTTTCCCGCTCTGTTACAGGCGATATGTGGCAGTTGGTTTTCAATTGCTCGAGAAATGGACATAATACGCCAGGGGTAGATATAAAAATCAGGCATGTCAGAAGCCGAGACCAGAAGATCTGCTCCTTCGAGAGCAAGTTTCCGGGAAACTTCCGGATACCGGATTTCGTTACATACCATAAGCCCCATGGATAGGCCATACTTTTTCAGCCGAATAGGATGTATATCTTCTCCAAGTGCAAAATATTCTTTCTCAAGACCGTAAAGCTGGGTTTTTCGGTGGATACCAACTAGCTTTCCAGACTCAATGCAGAACCCCAGGTTGAACTGAGGAGGAATATTTATTTCACTGCTGAATTCTGCGCCTTCTCTCTGCTCTATCATCGATCCTGCAAGGATACATTCGTGTTCCTTTGAAAAATCACATAAGGCTTCAATGGTAGGACCTGAAGCAGTTTCAGCTACCTCAGCTATACGGTCATAACAGAAACCAGTAGAAAAAACTTCCGGAAATGCAAGCAATTCAGCTTCTTTCGAAACCGCTTCTTCTGCCAGGGAGAGGGCACGCTCAAGGTTTTCCTTTTTTGAGCAAAGGGAGATATTCATCTGGATACAGGCAGCTTTCATGGTTGTCACTCTTTCCTTGCACGAAGTATAAGTTATTTTACTTCATAAAGTTACTCCATTTCATAGTTAGATTGAGTTCCAGCACAGCTGAAAGAAACCTGAAAAGAAAGCAAATAAGGCTTTACAGGTGAAGTATATAAATGGCATGTAAACTTCAGATTTATGCGATTCCCCTTAACCAGGAAACATTGCGAAAGAAGGACTGTTAAAGAAGATTGCTAAAGAAAGATTGCTAAAGAAAGATTGCTAAAGAAAGATTGCTAAAGAAAGATTGCTAAAGAAAGATTGCTAAGAGAGATTGCTAGAAAAAAACAGTGGAAAACTTCAACCGGAAAAGACAGAAGAGAACAGGCTAATCGGATATATCAGTAAATTATTCAATCTGTTTTTCTGGTCTCGTTGACTAAGTGTCCACGTTTTTTGAGTAAATTAGCTTATGGAGGAAATCAATATTAGTTAGAACTTCTCCGGCTTTTTACAGATTCGTACAGGGATTGGAGGGTTTGCTGACGTATGGGAGTCGTTTTTTTGATTTTTAAAGGTTGTTCTTCTGGAGGTCTTTCAATTTTTGTATTATCTAACAGATCGAGACTTTTATAGGGTTAATTAAGGAATCAAAACTTTTTAAGGTATTATTACAGATTGTTTCCGAAAAGTTTTTTGGCCTGCCCAACCACGTGTCTTTTTCCGGTTTATTTATGGAATTCAGATTTATCTTGATTGGACAACCCCGAGGCTTTCCATAATTTCCATTTCCGCTGGAGTAATAAACATGCCGTTGCTTAGCAAAAACCCATGCAAAACGGGTTTGAGAGAAGTCTCCTGGGTTGCGTCTTTCATTTCTGAAACTCCTTTTGTTTGGTTGTAGTCCATCATTTGACACGTGAACTACGGAAGTAGATTACCGTGTTATAATATAAATAAGTTTCGTTTATGTTAAGTAAAGTAGTTTAGAAAAATAATAAAACTTTTAGAGAATATCTATCTCCAGTCCTTGAGAGAGATGCCCAAACTGACAGAAAAAACACTTTCATTTCCAGTCAAACTGCATTCAACCAAAGATTTTTATAACCGTCGTTCAGAACAAAATCTATGGTCATCCCTACAGCCAGGTACTCTGAAACCGCAAATGTCAGGATAGATTATGAGAAGTGTAAGGCTTGCGGCCTCTGTGTAAAAGTCTGCAAAGGAGCCCCTCTCTACCTTGAAAATAATAAAGTAAAGGTAGATCAAACCCGCTATTTTGGCTGCATCGGCTGCGGGCACTGTGTTGCAGTTTGCCCAACAGGAGCCATTGCGGTGGAAGGAAGAGACATATCCCATACTTCCTTTATTGATATCCCAGCGAAAGAAAACCGAGCCGGATACGAAGAACTTATGGCTCTAATGCTTGCCAGGCGCAGCATCCGGGAATTCGAAGACAGAGAAGTTGAAACGGAAAAAATAGACCGAATCCTGGCGGCAGCAAGCACGGCTCCTATGGGAATCCCACCTTCAGATGTTGAGGTCCTGGTTATAAACGGAAAAGAGAAGGTAAGGGAATTTTCCGATGACATGTTAAAGCTTATAAAAAGCCAGAAATGGATATTTTCGAAACCCGTACTTCTCCTGATGCGGCCTTTCATGAAGAGAGAAGAGTATGAAGTTGTTGACAAATTCATGTATCCGGCGATTGAAGCCTTTGAAGAAATGAGAAAAGAAAACACTGATTACCTTCTCTACGAAGCCCCCCTTGCTATGTACTTCCACGTCTCTCCTTATGCTGATCCAGCAGATCCCTTTATCACAGCCACCTATGCCATGCTTGCCGCTGAAACCCTGGGCCTTGGAAACTGTATGATAGGAACCATTGGCTCAATGCTGAAAAGTGGGGGCAAAGAAGTGAAAGAAAAGTACGGAATCAATATCCGAAACAAACCGGGAATAGTGGTCATTTTCGGTTACCCCGCAGTAAAGTACAAACGCGCTATCCAGAGAAACCTGGCGAAAATCTATTATTATTAAATAGTTTCTCTTTTTTAAGTCGCTGTATAAAATATATTGATTCAAATTATATTAGGAATATAAAGCCCATTAATGCACTATTCAATTTAATCTTCCTCTAACTTCCCCTGACCTTTCTCAAACTCACAATTTAATCTTCTCCAAACTCGCACTCAACTTTCTTTTTCTCCTCAAATTTTATCCTCACTTCAGCCGAAACCCTGTTAAAAGGACATCCAAAATAGATACAGCGGCAGCACTCATACCTCCATATCGTTAGCAAGAAAATCGAAATCGAAACCAGGTAAGCACCCAATAGAAACGGTTCTTTCAAAAGCCAGGGAACAGGAAAGAGAAGCACGACTAAGAACCCAAGAGTGGTAACGGCAAGATCGAATTTTCCTGGAGGATACGGTCTGGATCTGAAATGCTTCGGCCAACCCCAATTCATCATACATCTCACTTTTTTCTCACTCATTGCATAGTAAGGGCAATGGGTGCAGAAAAAACGCTGTTCCAGGACATAAAAATGAAAGAAAACTAAGAAAATATAGGTAAGTAGCCACCCTGTTGAGTAAATACCAATTACAAGTCCCGCCGAAAATAGAAGAATCAAGGTTACGAAATACCAATAGAGAAAGTCCTTAAATTCATGTTTTATTTTAAGAGAAGCGCATCTATTTGAGCCTGATACCCGAAATTTTTTTCCTGAAAGATCAAAATTATCTGAGAGGTTACCTCTCTTTATAAAATCTTTTTTGATTTCAGCCAGCACACGATTCATAGGACACTCAAAGTTAATGCATCTTACACATTCATACCGATGGGCTGTCAGAAAGAACAGTACCCAGGCAACAATATAAGCTCCTAGAAGTAAAGGGTCACTGATAAGCCAGTAAACCGGAAAAAGAAACACGAACAAAGCCCCGAGAACAGTAACAATCTTTTCAAAAAGACTGTGAGGTCCGGGACGATCTTTAAAAATTTTTGGTACTCCAGAAAGCATCATACACTTTACACAGCCTTTACTCCGGATATAGTAAAAGCAGTGAGTACATGCTAACCGGAGTTCGATAACCAGAAAGAAAAAAAAGGCTATTCCTATGTAAACCGCTACCCATTTGAGCGAATCCCTAATGATTGCGATTGAACCGATCAGGAAAGGTATCACATTTAAAAAATTCCAGTAGAGACGGTCTTTAATAGAATGTTCCGTTTTGAGAGGAAGCGGGATGCCTGAAGAGGACATGAGAAGTTTTTGGGAAAGGAAAAGGTATAAAGGTTTGGATTTTACGGTGTTTACTGGAAAGATGTCTTTTGTAGAGGGGTAATTTTTGCAATAGAATCAGGGTCAAGTGAATAGATACAAAATGATAAACTATAAAAAGATACATACTCAAAGTTCTAAGTAAGACTAACATATTTTTTGAGTGATCTAATGACAGTTCCAGATTATCAATCCTTAATGCTTCCTCTGCTTAAATATGCAGGAGATGATGAAGAGCATAAAATTCGCAATGCTATTGAGCATCTTGCAGAAGAGTTAAGATTAAGCGAAGAAGAAAGAAGAGAACTTTTGCCAAGTGGCCAGCAAGCTGTTTTTAATAACCGGATCGGATGGGCATGTACTTATCTGAAAAAAGCTGGTTTGCTTGATTCTGGAAGAAAAGGATATTTTTCCATTACCCAGAGAGGACTGGATGTCCTTAAAGAAAATCCTGCGTCTATAGATGTTAATTTTTTGAAACAGTATAAAGAATTTAATGCTTTTTATAACAAGGACAAGCCTACTTTAATCGATAAACCAGAGATTCCAGAAATAGAAAGGAAAAAAGACCTAAATCCTGAAGAGTTCCTTGAAATCGCATATCAGGAGCTGCACAAAGAACTCGTTTCAGAAGTTCTCTCTATCATAAAGAAATGTTCATCCAGCTTCTTTGAATCTACAGTAATCGATGTCCTGACAAAAATGGGATATGGAGGCTCAAGAGCAGATGCAGGAAAAGCAGTTGGTAGAAGTCACGATGGCGGGATCGATGGAATCATAAAGGAAGATAGGCTTGGACTTGATGTAATTTATATTCAGGCAAAACGCTGGGAAGGTACCGTCCCTAGACCTGAAATCCAGAAATTTGCAGGCGCTCTGATAGGGAAGAAAGCAAAGAAAGGAGTCTTTATAACAACCTCTACTTTTTCAAGAGAAGCTATTGAATATGCCAATTTCACAGGGAACATTGTGTTGATTGATGGGGAAACGCTTGCAAGGCTAATGATTGAGTATGATGTGGGAGTTTCAAAAGTAAAGTCTTACGATGTTAAAAAGATTGACACTGATTATTTTGACAACGGATTAACGTAACTATATTTTTATTTTTTATTTGTTTACTGAATGAGTCCGTCCCAAAACTAATTTTACCCTCAAATAAGTAAAGTTTCAAAACTATTTTTGTAATCAAAAAGTAATTGATTATTCGGAATATGGGATTCGAAGAAGTAATTTTGAGCTTTGGAACCAGTTCTTCAATAGATACATATACTTGAAGTCACAATAATAGTTTGATTTCGAACTAAATGTTTGAAACATGCAAATGTAAATATATCAAAAAAGAGATATTAGTTATTAATGTAAGCTTTGATGGGGGAGATTCCAGAAGAAAATATAATTCCTTGAATGAGATTTCCCAATTTGAGGATAAAGTTGCCTTTTAAGAGAATTTTAAATTGATTTGAGATAAATAAGGAAATCGAAATAACACAAATGTACTAACCTGCGCTTGCAGGAGAAAAAATATATATCTGTATTCAGGTGATATAAAACCGATTCTAATCTGCTTAATTTATAAAAATAAGTTCAGAAATAAGAATCAAAGACCGAAAACCCAGACATTAGCCTGGGAGGACGTCGTGTGATAAGTCATGAAGAACATGCTTAAAACTACAATTTTGCTTGCCACCCTTACAGGCCTCATGGTTCTGATAGGAAGCCACTGGGGTACGGGCGGAATGATTATCGCGTTCCTGTTTGCAATAATTATGAATCTTGGAAGTTACTGGTACAGCGACAAAATAGTGCTCAAAATGTACAGGGCAAAGGAAGTTTCACCTGCGGAAGCTCCGAACCTGCACAGGATCGTCGATGGACTGGCTATGAAAGCAGGAATCCCAAAGCCTAAAGTGTATATCGTAGAATCCGGAATGCCAAATGCCTTTGCAACCGGAAGAAACCCAGAGCATGCGGCTGTGGCTGCTACAACAGGAATACTTCAGTTACTATCTTATGAAGAAATAGAAGGCGTGCTGGCACACGAGCTTGCACATGTGAAGAACAGGGACACCCTAATAAGTGCTATAGCTGCAACCCTTGCAGGTGTTATCACAATGCTTGCCCACTGGGCACAATGGGCTGCAATTTTCAGCGGCTTCGGCGGCAGCAGAGATGATGACAATGGAGGAATCATAGGCCTCATCGCGATGGCAGTTCTAGCGCCTATTGCTGCAACTTTGATTCAGCTTGCAATCTCAAGGTCAAGAGAATATGCAGCTGATGCAGAAGGAGCCAACATATCCAGAAAACCCTGGGCTCTTGCCAGTGCCCTTGAAAAACTCGAATACGGGAACTCTCACTACAGCCCGAGAGTTTCAGACGTGCAGGCTAAGGAAAGCAGCGCCCACATGTTTATTGTCAATCCATTAAAAGGAGGAGCAATCCAATCTCTCTTTAGCACTCACCCAGCAACCGATGAAAGGGTAAGGCGCCTTAGGGCAATGAGGTTCTGAGAATATTTCTCAGACCTTTATTTTTAATTCTTTTATTCAGGATTTTTTCTTTAGTTTTTCAAGTTTTTAATTTTGATCCATTTATTCAGATATTGTTTTATCCGGATTTTAATTCAGTTTATATCCAACTGCTTATTTTTCTTTAAATTTTATTTGATCTCTTTTCCGTGTTTTTTGTCCGGAATTTCCATAATCCTTTTTTTGCCCGGAATTTTTTTAAATCTGGTATGATATATGCTATCAATATACACAGTGAGATTTTGAGTTATATCTTAGAGAAAGCACTTATAAAAGAAAGTGGTGAATAAAGAAAAAAGAATAAATAACTACCTATGTAGAATATTGTACCATATTTAGCTATGGGAAAATGCATCCGAAAAATCCCAAAAATTAGAGACATTGATCAAAGTGCTGGATTTGAGATATTTCGGATCAGGATATCAATTATGCACACCCTATTCTGATTTTATCGGGGAATTTTCAATGGAAGACAGATTCGAAATTGGCAGGATTGTCAGGGCAAAAACTATCTCTGATGCATGGTATCGCGGGCTTAACATTATCCAGAATCACGGACAGGTTATTACGGATGAAAGAGGAAGCCAGATCAGGGAATTTATGGATTTGATGATCATAATTGAAGATCCCTACACTGACAGAATCCCGCATGAGACTGCCTGGAATGAAGAAAGGCTTGAAGAGTATGCAAAACAACTGATCTCAGGAGAAAATACACAGGACTTTGAATACACATACGGGCAGCGCCTTCGGAACTGGAATGGAAAAGTAGATCAAATAGATTATGTGATCGAAAAGCTGCAGCAAAATCCTACTTCCAGACGAGCAATCGCAGTTACCTGGATTCCTCCTGTAGATACAAAAGTTAATGAAGTTCCCTGCATGATGCTTGACGACTTTAAAATAAGAGATGGAAGGATACATCTCACAACTCTCTTCAGAAGCCACGACTTTGGGGGAGCCTATCCGGCAAACCTCTACGGGCTCTCGAAACTCCTAGAGTACGTGGCTGATAGGGTGGGAACAAAACCCGGAAAGATCACAACTATCAGTATCTCAGCACATATCTATGATCATGACTGGGATATGGTAGAAAATATCGTAAAAGGGATAAACTGAGTTTTAAACTAAGTTCTAAACTAAGTTCTAAACTGAGTTCTAAATCATACTCAAAATATTCAATTTTGTTTAAATTATTAGCTATTCAATTTTGTTCAAGTTATTAGCAGCGTTGTAAAAAGGTTATTCAGAAGCTAAAAGTAAGCACCTGAATCTCATGAAAAATCCAATAAGAAACAGAAGAGATCTGGTACACATGCGTGTTTCTATTGACAAATCCTCGATCAAAGGGGAAGTCTTTGCCCCACCTTCAAAAAGTTACACTCACAGGGCTGTAACTCTGGCAGCTCTTTCAAAAGAATCAACCGTCAGACGTCCCCTGATTTCAGCCGATACTCTTGCCACAGTCCGGGCTTCCGAGATGTTTGGAGCCTCGGTTGAAAGGAAAGAAGACAGGCTTATTATTCACGGAATTAATGGAAAACCAAATGTCCCTGATGACGTAATTGATGCTGCAAATTCGGGGACAACTCTTCGCTTTATGACCGCAGTAGCAGCACTTACTGATGGGATTACAGTGCTTACCGGAGATACCTCCCTTCGTACCCGGCCAAACGGACCTCTTCTTGAAGTTCTCAATCAATTGGGAGTAAAAGCCTGCTCCACTCGAGGAAACGAGAGAGCTCCACTTGTCGTTAAAGGCGGACTTAAAGGACAGGATGTGAGTATTGACGGTTCTATCAGTTCCCAGTTTATCTCAGCCCTTTTAATAACCTGTCCGCTTGCCGAAAACAGTACCACCCTTTCTATTACAGGAAAACTGAAGTCAAGACCTTATGTGGATGTAACTCTTGAAATGCTTGAACTGGCAGGCATCAAAGTTCATGTCGATGACAGTAATAGCACCAGATTCATAATCCCAGGAAAACAGAAGTATGATTTCAAAGATTATACTGTTCCAGGAGACTTTTCCTCTGCATCCTACCTCCTCGCAGCCGCAGCTATGATGAGCGGATCTGAAGTTACAGTCAAAAACCTCTTTCTCTCAAAACAGGGGGATAAGGTAATCATTGAAATCCTGAGACAGATGGGAGCAGATATTACCTGGGATAAAGAAACAGGCAATGTGACCGTCAGGGGAGGAAGACAATTAAAAGCTACAACTTTTGACGCCGGAGCAACCCCTGACCTTGTCCCTACTGTTGCTGTCCTGGCTGCAGTTGCCGAAGGAACTAGCAGGATTGTAAATGCCGAGCATGTCAGATATAAAGAAACGGACCGCCTGCGAGCCCTCGCAACCGAACTTCCGAAGCTTGGGGTAGACCTAAAAGAAGAAAGAGACAGCCTGACCATTACCGGCGGAAAACTGCATGGAGCATCAGTACATGGTTGGGATGACCACAGAATAGTTATGGCTCTTTCAATAGCAGGAATGGTTGCAGGAAATACAACAATTGACACAATAGAGGCTGTATCAATTTCTTACCCGGACTTCTTTAAAGATATGCGCAGCCTTGGAGCAAAAATTGAGGACATTTCGGAAGAATAAGTTGAAAATACAGATTTCGAAGTGCAGATTAGATGAAGAGATTGGATGCAGATTTAATATAAGCTTGATAACCGATCGTGAAAGATATCCTCAGCCTTTCAATGTTTTATTTTTAATGTTTTCTGAGACTTTTTATTGTTTTTCTGGGTTTTTGCTTTGTTGCAACCAATTGCTTATGAAGCGAATGGTAAATTTTGGTAATCCCAGAAGATATTAAAAAATCTCTGTTTTTTTTCAATGTTTTCTTTTTTTGATTGACCTCCGATAGGTCAAAAAATCAGTTCCTTTCTAAATGAATCCGAAGTGAAATCCAGGAATGATAAGAAATGACATAGTACTTATACAAAATATTCTATATTTAAGTATATGGAAATGAGGTGTAGGTGTGGAGATACGTGCATAAAGCCTAGTTCGGAAGCGCTAAAAGACATTGAGTTATTCTATAAACCATGCAAAGATTGCAAAACAGAAAAAATAAAGAAATTCTCCCCTCTATCAGACCAGATTAACTTAGATGAAATAGATAACCATTTTGGAAGTTGTAAATGCGGTAAGAGGCATCTTGATATTGTAATGTCTCACGTGCTAAAAGTAATGATCGATGAAGGAATAAAAGATAAAAAAGCTAATTTAAGGAACTCATGCGTTCCTCTTGTGACTCCTGGATATCCAACTGATTCTGTTCCCTATTTGCCTAAGGGTTCTTTAGTAATATTATCTAATGAAGTGGATAAAAAATGTGCTGAAAGAATTATAAAGGAAGTTAGGGAAGTCAGAGGGGTTTTAAAGGGAGATATAAGAAAAACTGTGGGTGTAAAAGATTCTAATTTTAATCCTCATGTATATGAACTTCTTGCTGGATGCGATCTGAGATGTGATATTGTACAGACTCCTTTCGGTGCTTTGGGAATATACAAATATCAACGTGAAATTCACATAGAGTTCCCACAGGTAAAATCGCCCAAAATAGAGATACTTGAAAAAGCTTTGAAAGATTATGATAAGCCTACTGTTCTTGATTGTACATGTGGCCCTGGGACTTTAGGAATCGCATGCCTTAAAGCCGACGCGCGAAAAGTTGTTTTTAATGATATATGGAGTCCTGCAATAGAAATTACTTTGATTAATTTAGAAACTAATGGATTTCCAGTCAAACTTTCAGGCAGTGAAGAAGGATTAATAGCATCTGGAGACAAGTTTGAAGTTTATAGTATGGACGTAAGAAAATTAACGAATTATTTAGATGAAAAATTTGATATTTGTATTATAGATACATTTCCTGGCGTGGATACAACAGAATTTGTTGAAGCCGCAGGCAAATTAGGCAAAAAAGTTGTCGTGGTTTGAGGGAGAATTATATGGGCTTATAATGGGGAGAAATATTATTTGATGGCCCTTATCAATTAAAAGGTAGGAACCATTATCCAATGCTTGAATTTGTAACCATCGTAGCTGACAATCCTTTTTTTAGCCGGAGTATTCTTTATATCAGTAAAACAATGAAAAAGACCTTTTTTCTCAGTTATAACTTTGTTTAAAGGTTCATTGAAGATTTTCAGATAGGTTTCATGTTCGTACAAATAGAGATGGAATCTATGAAGTGTTAATTTAGAGCCGTTTATAATTATATAATATTGTTTTGGGACAGGTTCTTAAATAGATAGCAACTTCCAGAAAAACAGTAAAGAAAAGCCAGTATAGAAAAAAAGACAAAAAGTAGGCCAGAAGGCCTACTCTGTTTTAGTATGTTCATTTATTGAGTTTACTTTGCTGGAATGACGAGGGATCTCTCACCAGCAGGCACGAACTCTCTCATGGCACCGCGGCCGAACTCTCTCCTGGGCTCAGCGAAGTTGAAGGGCATGAGGTCGTCAGCGAAGCAGACCTTGATGAGTGGGTTGACGGTGAATGCGTCTCCACGGCCTGAGTGGGCTGCCTGAGCGATACCTGCGTATCCACCCTGGTGACCGACGTTCATTGCGTAGTTGGGGTAGTTTGGACCACGGAGTTCGTCTGGGAGACCTTCGTCGCCCTGGTAGGACAGAACGTTTGTGGCACCACACTGATCCTGCAGGTCGAAACCGAAGAATCCGAGTCTGCCCCATGCTTCCTTGTGCAGGTACATGGAGAGGTACCAGCCAGATAGACCGGCGTTTGCGTTTGCGGTTGCAAGTGAGCAGGCAACACCGGCTGCGGCTGCAAGCACAGTTGCTCTCTGGGATCCACCGAAGTGGTCTTCAAGAGCAGTTGGGAACTTCTCGTAGGTCTCGATACCGTAGAGTGTGGACTCGGTTGCGATGTCCTTTACGACGTCGAGGCTTGCCTTTACCTTGTTGTCCTTGCCGACGTTTGCAGCGCCGTTGTACTTGTCGTTGATGTAGTCAACGTCGTAGTACACGTTGTTGTCAAGGATATCATCGGTGTATGCAGCTGTTGCATACTGTGTGAATCCGACACCACCGGACATGTAAGATCCGAGCCAGATCTGGTCGTAGAGCATACAGCCTGCACCGACAACTTCAAGAGCGATCTTTGCTGGGTCTTTGGAGACACGGCTTGTCTGGATGATGTCTGACAGGTGACCGAAGGACAGTCCACCGGGCTCGTTAGGTCCACGTGCACGCCTTGCTGGGAGCATTTCACCCATAGAGACAAGGGCTGCGTGCTTTGCAGCGAAGGACAGGTCAGCGACGGCTGCTTCACCGGCACACATTGCGTATGCGGAGATGAAGGACATACCGATCTGCATGGCTGCCCACCTGGAGGTCTGAGCACCGTCTGTTGTTCTGGAGACAATTGTTGGGATGTGGATTGCCTGCCAGGATGTCTTGCCGATGGAGGCCTTAATCTGGGCTGCCTGTTCTTCTGGGAATTCCTTGTTGATGTCAATGAGGAACTGCTTGTCGATTTCGTCTGCAAGGGCGTCGTCACCTGTGAAGACTTTCACGTAACAGTCGTCAACAAGGGCAGGGTGGGTTTCGACCATCATTTCCTGAACCACTGCTGCACCGGGCATGGCGTGGTTGAGAACTTCAAGGTAGTGGTTGATGGTTTCAGGAGTGACTTCCTTACCCAGCCTCTTCTCGAGGGTTTCGTGAGCCATGTCAAGACCGACAACACAGGTTCTCCTGATGTCGTCCCACATCTGCTGCATTGCAGCGTTGTTGACGTAGTGCAGGTCATCAGGCTCTGCAACGATGTCAGTGCCGGAGATGGTATAAGGAGTGATTGCACGCTGACCAAGAGGAGCACCGGAGTGCATCATTGGGTTGTAGAATGCAATACCTCTCTTCTCAGCAATTTCCTTACCGGCTTTAATCATTTCGACCTTTCTGGGGTCCTGCTCAGGGCCTAACCTCAGGAACTTTTCAGTCTTGCCGGTGATGTCACCACCAGTCTGCTTGTTTGCACCAAATTCCTGTGCGAACTTGACTTCCATATCCTTTTTAAATTTTGAGAAAATGTCTGCTGCCATTGTGGTCACCTCATTTCGGCTGGAAACCGAATTTTGTCCTCTGATCGAATATCCTGTGTACCCATTCAACGACTTCTTTGTCGTCTCTGAAGGCTACGTTGTCCACACGGTAAATGGTAGTCCTCTTTGCAGCTTCTTCACTGGACATTGGCTTGCCGAGATCTACTTTCCTGTCGAGTGGGATTGCAACCTGATCCTTGTCCATTATGATGGTACCGTTTTCAAGTCTTCTCCTGTCGAGCATATCGAACATTACACCGTCTTCCTGGAGACGGACAGAGTGACCGTGCACAGTTGCACCACGCACACCTGCGAGTGCATGGTCAGTGATTTCGGTTTCCATCTGAACCTTTGCGCACTGTTCCATATCCCTTTCACGGGCTTCAACGATCTGACGGCCTGAAAGGGTACCTGGGTCTACACCTCTGAAGTTGATTGCTGCAAAATAGGATCTGAAATATGGGGTAGCAGGTGCGTTGTACATTGAGTCAGCAAACTGAATGTACCTTACTCTGTCTCCTGCTGCTGCACCAGGTGTAGGTGCAACGTTTTCACGGGTCGAACATGCAGGCTCTCCCATCTCTGCAAGTGGTGGGTGGGTGCTTGGATAATCGCTCCCTGGAGCGCGGTGCCCGAGAACTGCGGTTAAGTCTTCGTCTGAAATTTCCCTGAGTTTCTCAAGTTTTCCAGACATGTGTTTTCTTCTGTTAGCGGCAACTGATGTTGCGCCTGGATAAAATTGTCTTTCGTAAGCCATCTCATGCAACTCCTTTATGATCTTCTAACTGGTCTAATGTAGTCTTGACGTATTTAATGATAAGATTTAGTTTGTCCCTGGGACAGGAATCACCGCGTGTAACTCCGCTCACCATATCCATCACAATTCCTTTTGTACGAATATTTTCATCCCTTGGCATTACTAATCTCGTCTTTATCCCTGCCTCTGCAAAATCCTCAAAATCTACCGGGATCTGGCTGACTACAATCGCCGGAATATTAGCCTGGCTCAGGATTTCCCTGGTCTTTCTAACCACATGATCCTTGATATTTCCGAGGTGAATCACGGCCAGCTTGTGCATTTCAATCTGTGCTACTTCTACCGGACTCAGTACAAAAGACCCGGTTCTCATACCTGATTCAGGAATTCCGGAACCAGAGTATAGTACCAGCACACTGACCTGAATGTTTTCTTTCCTCATGCCGTATGTGATCTCACATACCGGCCTTGTAATATGTCTCTGGCCGGGACTCATGGCAATAGCGACTACCTCAGCACGGCCGGCTTCCGAGAGAGTACCTCGCTGGGCAAGCCCTCCTCCTTTGCCAAGTCCTGCGCCGCATCGGCAATCAACTACCTGTGTTTCCCGATCAATCATCATATTTTTTCACTCATCTTTGTCGTTTTTCTCTTCTTGTTCACTTTGTTTCTCGATAAAGATGAGCTGGTCTGTCTTGGCTTTAGGATCTACCATACCAAGCAACCGGGGGTCTGCTTCAGGACCAAGTTTAGCATAGTCAGTTACAGTAGGCTTTTTCCTGAGGAAATGTCCTTCCCTGAATTCAAAGGGGAATGGGAGCAATTTTTCGCAAACTTCCCTGATCTGTTCTTTAGCTTCGGCGTTTGAAAGTTCAACCCTGATCCTGCCCACACAGATCTTCAATTCGATAACCTGATCTCCAATCTGAATAGGTTTTCTCAGTGGATGTTCCACTTTTTCCCCAGTACCGGGGCCGGCAGACACCCTATCAGGCAGCCTGTTGCCCTGCACCATGACGCGGATTACCCCGTCCACCTTGTAGATTTCGCCTATGAGCTTCTGAGCCGTTTCAGGGGACAGGATTCTACTGGGAAAAATTTCGATTTGAATAGAATCTTCCGTATTTGAAGCAGAGTCTGACATCTTTAGACCTTTTGAGTTATATGCTTAGAGCACTCCTGCAACTGCCTTAATCGGCTCGCGGAATTCTGGTATTGCACCAAACACGTCACCTATCAGGCCGGATGTTGATTCGATTGTGAACATCTGAGTACCTGCATCAAGAGCGACTGCTGCGCATACACAGGGGATTGCAAATCCTCTGGAGTGTCTGGTAACGACGTGGTTACCGTTGAAGACACCAGGCCCACCGCCACCATAGATGGAGTGGCTGAAGAATGAGAACCCTACTGCGGTACCTTCTACTTTACCGTAGTCACATCCTGGGAGACCAGTTTCCTTCTCAAGGATATCATTGAAGTAGAGAAGTGTTGAGGAAACGTTCTGAGCTGCACGGCCTGCACCACAGTTCACGAGAGTGGCTGCAAGGGTACCGACTGCTGCACAGGCATTCCACTTGGGGACGTCGTTTGCTTTATAGAAGTTGTATCCAGAAGGAGCGGTCTTGTCAACGGAGATAATACCAGCTTCAATTGCCCTGCGGACAACGGATTCGATAACGGTTCCAATGGTTCCATCCTTACCGTTTTCCTTAACAATGTCGTATAAGAGATTGTTGGCGTTGAGACCCTGGTATGCAAGACCGAGGAGCTGATGCCTCTCGAACATACCGACTGCTCCACCCATCTCGAAGATACCAGACTGCTCGTAGATGGAAGAGAGAGCTGATGCGTTCATTGCATTCCTGTTGGAGATTGCTGCAACGTGGTTGGCCATAATGTTCCTGAGGGAGAAGCCAAGACCTTCATTGTTCTGAGGGATGCTGAGAATACCCTGAACCTGACCGCCCATGAGATCCATTGTCTGTGGGTAGCTTCCCCAGACAGCTGCTTTTACGATAGGAGCATCATAAGGATCGGTTCCAAACATGTCCATAATAGTCTGGGTGACTGCTGCTGCACCAACTGTTGTTGCGGACATGAAGTCGGCACCTGCAATAATCCTAGATTTTGGGGACTGGATCAAGAGGCTCTTTCCGCCTTTGACTTTGATGACATTGGTATCGTCGCCTTCATCGACCTGGACGAGTTTTTTAACATTTTCTGCAATTGCATCAGCATTGCCTACAATGTCATAGTTAAGTCCGCGGCCTAAGATCTGACGGCCCTTTCCGCCCATCTTGCCGCTGGCAAGTGCACCCTGAATACCTGCGAGGTTGACTGCAACTGACCTCTTAGTGTCCATGATGATCGATTGAATTGCTGCGTTTCTTGTTGGAGCAAGGCTCATAATGTCGACATTGCTCTCGAGCAGTTTTCCTCTGTCGTCGTAGATGTCTACTGTGTCAGACACTTTAATTTCCTCCTTAATTTATTAAAATCATTTTGGGACTGGTCACCTACTCGAGTGCTTTTGCACTCAATAAATCAAGTACCGCTTTGTTTTTAAGTGTCCACTATTCCCAATGAAATCTCATTCGTTTAGAAGGTACTTAAATCTTTTGTGTTCTCCGATAAATTAATTTATGTATTTTTTTTAAAATATATTTTATTAATTTGTAATCTATTTTTGTAAAAATATATAAGAAAACAGCATCAATCGAAAAATGAATTTTCAATGTACTTAAAGCCTGTCAAAAATATACTAAATTACTTAATAAAAATATTATGTAAGAAAATGAAGAAATTATATCAAATTTATGAATATGTTGTTTTACACCTGAGAGTCATACCAAAAAGAATTAGTAATATCTTAGTAATACGAAAGTTTAATATGGAAGTAGTTGTCGACGTAGGCGGAAATCCAGGGGTAGATTGTAGAGGCTTTTGCAAATATTGTTATTTCAAAAAGGTTAAAGACGTTCAGCCTCTGGGCTGCAAGTATTGTCTCCCTTTCAAAAAAGGATGTGACTACTGCACACGTAGTGTAAAGGAATCATATTCAGGTTTCAAGCCTCTTCAGATAGTACTGGAGGAAACTTCAAGAAAACTCTATTTCGCAAGTGGAGAGATTAAAAAATTCACGATTAGCGGAGGGGGCGATTTAAGCTGTTATCCTGAACTGAAGGATCTCGTCGCTTTCTTATCTCAGTTCAAGATCCCCATACACCTGGGGTACACAAGCGGAAAAGGTTTCAGCAAGCCTGATGATGCTCTTTTCTATATAGACCATGGGGTCACAGAGGTAAGTTTTACAGTCTTTGCGACTGATCCGGTTCTAAGAGCTGAATACATGAAAGACCCGGAACCCGAAGCTTCTATACAGGTTCTTCGGGACTTCTGTGCTCATTGTGATGTATACGGGGCGATTGTTCTCATTCCGGGAGTAAATGACAGAGAGGTCCTTGATAAAACCCTCAGTGATCTTGAAACCATGGGTGCAAAAGGAGCTATTCTAATGAGATTTGCAAACTTTCCGGAAAACGGACTTATCCTGAATAACGCCCCTATTATTTCGGGCATAATCCCACATAACATCCAGGAATTCACAGAGCTGGTACGCAATTCTGCAGCAAAGCACCCTTCTATGAGGATCACAGGAACCCCGCTTGAAGATCCCTTAATTGGCTCTCCTTTTGCTATAAGGAATGTACCCGAAGCCCTTGAAAAACTTCCAAGGACAACAAAAAGAGCCACCGTTATTACAGGCCAGATAGCAGCTCCAAGAATGAGGGAAATCTTTGAAGCTCTTGGAGGTTCCGTGAATGTTGTATCTCCAAAAAAAGACATTGGATGCCTCATTACTATTGAAGATATCAAAAATATGGACCTCTCTGAAGTCAGTGAGACTGTTTTCATCCCGGGAAGGGCTTTTGTTCATGATATGGAAGTTAAAGAGGCCTTAAAAAGAGATGGAGTTGACAGGCTTGTTCGCAGGGGCCCGGAACTTCTTTCCGTAGACGGCGAAATGTCGATAGGCATGAACAAAGAAGAGGTTCTGGAACTGGAAATTAAGAACTTTACCGAACTTATAGGGCAGATTAATGCCCTTGGGCTACCTATAAAATAAACCAGGTTATATCAGACCCAGCCTTAATCTGAGTAAAAAAGGTGGAGATTATTAAAAAAATGATTCTGTAGAAAATACAGATAATCAAACAGATAGCATATAATGGTTGTATAATTATATAAATACATGAAAAATATATAGAAAAATAATAAACTTTAAGAGAGTAGACTTTTCCCTGTAAGAAACAGTCAAAACCTGAAAAAGTCTCTTTTCGAAAGGAGGAAAGGACTGTTTACAGTAAAATTAGATACCTGGTTAATAAATACTTCTGTGTTTTATGGCTCTCAAACTGCCCTGCCTCCTTTTAGACAATAAGAATAATTTATTTTAAGTGTGGACATCTCGTGCTATTTATTCTCAGCGCGCAGATCCAGACATGAAATCTGAAAGTCCCAGTTGTTTAACCCTGTGATTCTCGAATAGAGAACATATATCTTTATCCAAAAGTTCAATTCTCTGTTGGGTATAGCTAGAAACTCCGTACCGTTCCCCAATTTCTTTTGAAATCTCAAGATATTTACGGACAGCTCCTTCGTGTACGGTCAGTACCACATTACCTCCGCACTTAGGGCAGGCTCCAGTTAGCGGAGGGCGCCTGAACTTTTCCCCGCATTTTATACAGCGCATTCGTTGCCTGGAAAAAGAACGGAGATTTCCGAGAAGATCAGGAAGGAAATGAGACTTGAGTACTCTTTCAGCTACATCAGGAGCATCTACTGCCCTTATTTTATTAGCAAGGGAAAGTTGAGCCTCCATTTTTTCGATCATGCTTCCGAGAGTCTTATACGAAGAATTGAGGGGACCTGCAGCAATATCAGAAGTATCATGTGTGAACATAAAATGCTCGTATTGTTCCGGAGTTCCAAGTCGACTACTCACCAGATCCATAATACCTTCAAGCTCTGTAGGATTTTTGATCTCCTGAGTAGCCCTGTAAAACTCCAGAGGATATCTTGCAGGCACATCTATATTATGTGCCTCCTTGTCCACTTCTTTAGGATCGATTCTCGTAGTAAGTACAAGAGGAGCATCCATTTTCCCACCCCTTTTCTCTGGGAGATAAGCCCTTGAGAAATTAAGGATTCCATCCATGAGAAGCATTACGCAATCTTCGTCTCCATCGCAGTTCCTGCGTTTTGAAGCGTGAAAGAAAGGATGAGCATAGCCGACTGAAGCTCTCGTAAACCCTATTAAACGCCCCAGTACGCCTGCAGAGGTGTGCGGAGCAAGCCCTATGAGCAGTACGCCTACAAGATCCTGAATTGTTTTGGCATTGTAATAGGGCTCAACTCCATAATATTTCACAAGCAGGTCATCCACATATTGTGCGGTACGCAGCATATACCCGCCCCCATCATAAGAAATCACAAGATCCTGAACCTTCAGGCAGACGATTTGATCATCTCTTTCGAGGGGATTTCCATAAATGTCTTCCACATAACCGAGTTCCCGGAGTTTAGCTGCTGTTATTCCGATTTCATCAGCCCTGATATGTGTAAGAGGAATATCTGACATATCATAGCGGACAGTTCCGTCCTTAAAAATATAGACATCATGTTTTGCCCTCAAGATACCCTTTTCCAGGGGTTCGGGAGTCATCTGCCCGTTCATGAGCCGTTTTACACCTTTAATGAGGTCCATTTTCTCTCTTTCCCCTACATTCTCAAAAGCCTGCTTGTATATAGAACGGAAATCCAGTTTGACATTTGCAACAGAAATTAGCTTTCTACCGCATTTAGGGCAGGTTTCAGAGTTTCGAACCTCAATTTTACAGCGAGGACAGAAGAGTTTTGGACGAGTATACTCTCCGCAATCACAGCGCCAGAAATAAGTCTCTTTTCCACAGGCAGGACACTCCCTGATTCCCATATCCACTTCAATTTCGCCTATTTTCCCATTCATGGAGGCCGAATAATTTGAAGCGGCTACAAGATTCCGTGTAAGTCCTCCAGCATTACCTATAGGAAAAAGAACCTGAGCTGCAGGAGACATCTTTCTCAGGTTGGATTTTTCCGGTCTTCCCATTCTTGCCCCTATTCTCGAGGGAGCCCTTGGAAGAACTTTAAATCCACTTAAAAGAGCCGCAGCATTTACCATGTTATCGGTATCAGGCATCTGGAATTTCTCTTTCAGATGGCAATCAAGCCCGAGACAAAGAATAAAAGGAAGAGCTTCTTTAATCAGGATTGTGTCAGCTTTTACCCTGTGAAGTACAAGGAGTTTTTCAAGTATGAGTTTGACACCATTTTCTATACAGGCTTTCAGGGGTAACCTGAGAATTTCCTCTTCAACCAAGAAATTTCCTTTCTCGACCACGAAGTTCCTTAAAGCCTCAAATTCAGTTCGATTTATATCATGCCATAAATACGTAAACTTCGGATGTAGAGGGACAGCGTATTCCTCCGCAAGCCTGAGAGCCAGAGCCGACGAAGGATCTTTCAACTCGTCTTCAGGTATTTTCTCAGAGCAAGCTGCTTCATAGTCGTAACGCCACCATTCAAAAACGTAAGGTGAAGGCATGAGAGGATGGTTGTTTTCCAGGAAATCCCCGTAATTAATCAGGATCTCTCCAATATCTACTATTACCTCGACCTGCGAGCGAAGCTCATAAGCTTCCTTTATATCATCTACACGAACAAGGTCTCCGGAATAAAGGCGCACAGTTGGCCCTTCTATTGAGTCTACAGCAGACATAGCTGCAGCCTTTCCAGGCCTTTCAACCTTGAGCTGAGTCCCGTTAGTAACAAAATCGTCAAGCAGAACCATAGTAGACGGATTGATCCCGGCAGCCGCAAAAGAAGTATTTCTGGAACGCCCGTAGCGGAGCCTAAACCCTCCTGGCCTTGAAGGATGGGAGAAAACCGGCCTGCCTGCAATCAGATCTCTTATGTACTTATCCTTCGGCTTGATCTTGTTTTTCTGCTCATCTTCTTCATCGCCTCCGGTTTTTGCTCCCCCTATGAGGATATCCAGCCAGTCCCATCCGTCCATATGCAATTTATTAACGTGTTTCTTGACTTTGGGGGCTTTAAGGGCGAGCCCTTCGGCAAGCACAAGGCACATTCCCCCTCTGATACGGTTTGTTCCTATTCTTTCGAGGTCTCTGTGCCCTTCAACCTCAGCTTCCTCGGTCGGGTCTCCGTCAATACAGACAGGGCAATTCTTGACTATCAGGCGGATCTCGTCTTCCGAGGGCATATACTGCAAGCTTGCGACTCTTTTATAAAGAACGATCTCTTCTACATAACGCTCTACTTCCTCAGGTCTTGGCTTATAGCGGTCAATCCCTATCCCACGCCTTACGTAATCACCAACAAGCACGGAAAGAGCCTGAGCTGTTCCACCTGCACTTCGGATAGGCCCGGAATAAAAAATCCGGATATACTCGGAACCATCGTCGTTCTTTCCCAGTTCGACCTTATTAATCCCTTCAATCGGAGCTGCAACCACTCCTTCTGTAATGACGGCCATGGAAACCCGGATCGCAGCTTCAACTGCATCCTTTTTTGTTGCGAAGTTCCCCACTTCTCCTTCTGCGACCTGACGCCCGATTTCGAGAGCACATTCTTCTCTAGACATTTTTTCTTCAAGCTCCCGGATCTTTGCAGCCACTCCTTCTACTCCTATAAGGTTCTCAACCCTATCCGCAAGATCTTTGGCAAGAGGAATTTCTACAACGGGCTTTGGGTCACCTCCACGAGCTCGAGCGGTATTTGCAATCTTGATAGCCTCTTTGAGCCTTGCTTCGAGTTCGTCAAAATATTCGTGCATTTCCTTACTTGCAATTGTTTCACCCATTTAAAAGCCCCTTTAAAAAAGAAAAATTGGTATTATCTCTGCCTGCGAAGAGATCCAGATGCAAGAATGCTTGAAATTGAGGTTATAAAAAGGACAAAAATGCCTACCCAGATCAGATAGCTTCCTGCTTTCTCCATGCCCAGAACTGTTAAAAACAGGCCCACAGCCAGCACTACAAGGTTAATCTTGTTTATTTTTTTATTCTGATCTACGACCTTTTTGTAAGCCCGCTTTTTTTCCAGATTTTCCTTTTTCTCGGCGTTCAAAGTTCTTCCCTCTCAAACACTAACTAGATCTTCAATTTTGCATCACAATTGAGATTAAACACTGTATTGCAATTAAACTTAAACACTGCATCGTAATCGAGCTTAAACGCTGTATTGCAATTTAGCTTAAGCACTGTATTGTAATTGAGCTTAAGCAACAATCTTTATTGAGGACGCTTCCCTCAGTCGGTTGATAAGAGCTTCCCCAAGCCCAGACCGGCTGAAGGACCCATCAGCCACGATTACATCCAGCCCTTTCTTGTCAAGCTTTCTGAGCCCTTCAAAGAGTTTCCTGGCAGCCACGTCCGGCTCTGACCTGGGCCCCAGCAAAAGGCACTCATCTGGGCCCAGATTTTTTAAAGCAAGGACAGGTGCAGTTTCCTTACTGGTTTCCTCACTGAGAAGAAGTCCAACTTTCTGCCCTTCGCTTCTGTAACTTTCAAGTAATTTGACAAGCTTATCCGAAACCGATTTACCTTCTCCTTCGATAAGCACGACCTTTGTGTCAGGAATATAATGCCCATATTTCTGACCTGCCTTCTTTTCCGACAGATCCGATTTATTCCCAGCTTCGCCGCTTTTGTATCCAGGCTTAACTTTTCCTATAATACTTTCAAGCTCTTTGAGACTTATGGCCCCAGGCCTGAGCACAACAGGTGGCTCAACAGTCATATCAATTACAGTTGACTCAAGCCCTATGGCAGCCTCCCCTCCGTCAAGAATTGCATCAATCCTGCCTGTAAGATCTGAGATGACATGGGCTGCAAGGCTGGGACTGGGCTTTCCTGACAGGTTGGCACTGGGAGCAGCAAGAGGAGTGCCTGCTCTCTTTATTAATTCCAGAGGAACTCTGTGGTCAGGCATGCGGACTCCTATTGATTTTAGTCTTCCTGAAGTAATGTCGGGAACAATGTCGTTTTTCTCCAGGATAATCGTAAGAGGACCAGGCCAAAAAGCATCCATTAGCTTGAAAGCGCTTTCCGGGATATTTCGTGCCACCCTCTCAACATCTTCCCTTGAGTGAACAAGCAGGCTAAGGGGATTTCCCGGAGGGCGCTTTTTTGCCTCGAAAATCTTCGGGACTGCCTCGGGGTTCAGGCCATCAGCTCCAAGACCGTAGACCGTTTCCGTGGGGAAGGCTACAGTCCCACCACGTTTGATAATCGCTGACGCTCTTTCAAGGACGGAATCAAAATTTTCTTCGGAAACCCGAAAAACCAGAGTATTTACTTTACTTCCGTTTTCTGCCTGCACAGGGGTAAACTCCTTTTCGATTATGATTTTCTTTATCTCTTTCTCCGGTTTATTTCTTCAGCCACTTATCGATAGCAACTTCAAGTTCTCTGTGGTTTTTCGCATATTCCTGCAAGCTAACTCCTTCAAAAGATGCTTCGAGTGCCTGCCTGCAAGCAGTGGCTCCGGCTGCAGTACCCATTGGATGAGCGTGAATCCCACCACCGAATTGCATAATAACATCCCTTCCGAAGATAGTGTACAGGTCAGGAATCATAGTAGGGGCAAGCCCTCCGGAAGCAACCGGGAACATGGGCTTCAACCCTCCCCAGTCCTGGGCAAGTACGTGCTGACTTTCATCCGCAGGCACATTGTCTAGCACACACTCGTCACGGAGAGACAGAACCTCGTGTTTTTCTCCATGCATCTTCCCGACAACCGTACCTATGTGAAGCTGGTCAAGCCCGATCAGCCTGCAGAGCTTGGCAACGACAAGCATGCTTATCCCGTGGCGTGGGTTCCTGGTATAGGCTGAATGCATGCATCGGTGGGCGTGGAGAGCTAGTCCTGCATCGCCTGCTTCTTCCCTCAGGGTCTGAAGTGCAGTCCAGCCTGCAGGTACGATGTCGATCATCGCATAGCTGGCACCCAGGTCTTTAAGGATGTTCATGCGACGGATCATTTCCTTACAGGTAGGAGCAGTAATGTTACAGAGATACATTTTACGCTCTCCAGTTTCAGATTCTGCCTTTTCTGCAAGCTTCAGGGTAAGTTCAGCTCTTTTTTCAAATTTGTTAAATTTCTGATCCGTAAGATTCTCATCATCTTTAACAAGGTCGCAGCCTCCTGCAAAGGAATTGTAAGCAACCTCAGCATGTTTTTCGGAGGTTAATCCAACTTTCGGCTTGACAATAGTTCCTATGAGAGGCCTGTCCTGCACACCTGTAAGTTCCCTGATTCCTGGCAACCCGAATCCAGGACCTTTGAACTCGCGAAGCATTGACTTCGGGAAAGCTATATCCTGCAGTCTGAGATTGTCAACGATTTTCATACTCAAGATATTTCCTGCAACCGCACTGAGTACCTGCGGGACCGAACCAAGTTCAAAGAGCTCTTCCGAATAAGCTACCCTTACAGTCTGTGCGTCCTCGTCCACGTAAAAAACATGGGGCTTTAACCTGGCTGCAAGTTCGGGACTGAGTGTGGCAATTTCAGTCCAGGAATCTATAGAGCTTTCCCCTGCCATATTAGTTGCAGCTTCCTCAAAATTCACTCCTGCTGACGGTTCGATATGGAATTCACATATCAGATCGGTATCCTTCGGGCTGTAGCCCGTGTCTATATAGTCCCTTCGCATTGTTTTCCTCCTGACTGAGCAAGTTAATATCTAGAATAGAATACGTTAGGATATGTTAGATAAATTATATTTCTGATTCAAGGAAGTAACTAAACATAAATAAAAACTTGTTTATTTGGGGAATCGAAAAAAAGTAGTACGAGCTAATAGCGTAAAAAGAAACAGGAAAACAATAGAATTCAATTCTGGTAAAACGCAATAAACAAAATAACCATAGCTTTGAGTTATTCAATTAAAATAGTGAAGAGCAAAAGTATTTTCTTCAAATTCTGGTGATTTTGCTCTCCATTTAGAGATTTAAGTTATATTTCAGACTTATTTTCCAGATTTGACTTAAATAAATCTCTTAGCACGCCCTTCAGGTTTTTTCTTACCCGTTTGAGAATATGACTAAGTCGAATTGCTGTACCAAGGTTAAACGCGCATATTTTGTGTATCAAATATCGAGTACAAACAGTACGATGAAATATAGGGTCATCGAAGAAAGCCCAAGAGGCAATCCAAGTCTTGCCCATTCCTTACTGGTTATACCCAATTTGCTCGCAGAGATGATATTTGGGATATTTCCTGGGATCAGCATTCCACCTGATATTAAAAGTCCCATTAGTACACTTTTTATCTGGAATTCGCTGAGTACAGGCCCTATCTCAGCAGCTGCGAGAGTGGCGTTATCAAGGACAGCAGAAACCATGTTAATCCAGTAGAGAGCCATAGACGGGACCTGAATAAAGTACTCGAAGATGATAGGCTTGAATCCTTCTCCGAGCAATACGAGTGCTGCAATAAACACATAAACCTTGACGGCCCTCATTATGACATCTTTTACAGTCTCATTATAGTCTGACGCTTCCATTTCATGCTCTTTTGTATTGGTTTTTCCAAGGAAAACCATTCCAATAATACCATAAGCAAGGACGCCTGGCATTATATATTTTCCTAGCATATTAAATAAGAACATGAAATCGGCATGGTAAGGTGCACCGGATAACTTCGAGATAGCGATTGTTGAGAGAGGTTCTCCAAGGGGAGTAAGTGCAGCACCAAGCCCGATTGAGAAACATGCAATAATTGTCAGGTCTATCTTGGACTTTCGTGAGAGAGGCATCGCATTAACCACCTCAACAAGGATAATTGCCGCAAGAATAGCTGACATCACGCTTGCAGATAACCCAAGGGCAACAATGAGAATAAAAGCCAGAATCCTGACTGAAAGCATGTCAGTCAATTTTCTGATTGCTTTGTGAATCGGAGCATGCCACTTATAGATAATCAAGCCGACGACAAGTACTATCTGGAATATGCCTATTGGAATGCCGAATATATCCCCAACATGCAGCGGTGCAGTTACTGCCTCTTCGATTATCTCCAAATTCCATCCCGTCTCTACACCCGGAATCTTAGCAAAACCTGATAGGGACATTGCAAGCACTCCGCATATGAAAAGGAATACTTCCAGATTCTCTTCAATAACATGTATTTTAAAAGGCCCTAGCAATACGGCCAGGAATATCACAAGAAATCCAATTAAAACTCCTAGGTCAAGAGCCATTACTTTTTCCTCCTCTGGTAATTTTTAGATTATTGATTGCCTGGGGAGACTTATATACAGGAAAATATTACAAAGCCTCGAATATGTGGCCATTAAAATGACCTACTTTATTATATATTAACTTATAATACACTATTCAATAATATATTTATTCCGTTCATACTCGATTTAACGTCCTTGAAGCTGAAAAAAATCAAGCGTACGCTACAATGACTTTGGATGAAAATTAATGTTCAAGCTTGTAGAAAGTGCTTCTTTCCTACATTCCGCAGTATTTTTTTGAAAATCAATATTTTTCCTGATAGTGTTTTTGGAACAGAGCAAATAATTTGGATTTTTAATGGTATTTGGTGAAAATTGAATGATATCGTTTTTGGTCTCTAAATACACCACATCGTTGCTTTTACCTACTGCATAAAAGTCCAATAAATCTACATTTGATTGAAAATCGATAGCAATAAAAATATGAATTTACGAAAATTTACTGCGGAAAGTGGGTTCTTTGCTTAGTTCCCAGTATTGCAGACCTTACAAGGATTATAAGCAAGCTGTCAAAGCTAATTTTCTTTAATAGAGTCAGCCGAAAAGGTAAGAAAAAGATAAGAATCAGACTCTTGAGAGTTTACTCCAGTTGTCATTCCAACAAGGGGATTTCGGCATCTATCCGGTAACAACTATAGCATATCTATCTGGAACAATTAGAAAAACATCTAATGGAATAATGGATGCATATAAAGAAATAACAATTTGAAAATTAAAACCTGGTTCTTTATTCTTATCGTTTAAAGGATTTTATCAAGATTTGATTTCAAGATCCAGTGATAAATTCAAAAATAAAAATTACTGGATCTTGAAACTTAATCCTATTTACAATGATGGGCAAATTTTAAGTTTAGAACCCAATCACAAATATAACGGCGAAGTAGATAGCCATTGAGATAAGCCCAAGAGGCAATCCAAGCCTTGCCCATTCCTTACTGTTAATACCAAGTTTGCCTGCAGAGATGATGTTTGGGATATTTCCCGGGATCAGCATCCCACCTGCAATTAAGAGTCCCATAAGTATACTCTTTATCTGGACTTCGCTAAGAGCAGGTCCTATCTCAGCAGCTGCAAGGGTAGCGTTATCAAGAATGGCCGAAACCATGTTAACCCAGTAAAGAATACCTGACGGAATTTTTATGAAGTATTCAAGAATAAGAGGTTTGAAACCATCTCCGAGAAATGTAAGAGCCATGATAAACACATAAACTTTTACAGCTCTCATTACAACATCTTTTACAGTCTCGTTATACTCGGATGCTGTCATTCCCTGGTCTTTTGGATCAACTTTTCCAAGGAAAAACATTCCAATAATACCGTACACAAGGATACCTGGAACAATGTATTTGCCCAGCATATCGAACAAAAACATGAAGCCAGCATTGTAAGGTGCACCGGATAATTTTGAGATGGCAATTGTTGAAAGCGGTTCTCCAAGAGGGGTAAGTGCAGCACCAAGGCCGATTGAGAAACACGCAACAATTGTGAGGTCTATCTTGGACTTTCGAGATAGAGGCATTGCATTAACTACCTCAACGAGAATAATTGACGCAAGAATAGCCGACATCACACTGGAAAACATACCAAGAATAACAATAAGAAGAAAACCTAAAACTTTTACAGAAAGCATATCAGTCAATTTTCTAATTGCTTTGTGAATCGGCTCATGCCATTTATAAATAATCAAACCGACAACAAGAACTATCTGGAATATACCTATTGGAATACCGAATATATCCCCAACATGTAACGGTGCAGTAAATGCTTCTTCTATGATCTCCATTCGCCAGCCGGTCTCGGTCCCCGGGATTTCGACTAAACCTGAAAGAGTCATTGCTGCTATTCCGCACACAAGCAGAAATGGTTCCAGGTTTTCTTCAATAACATGTATTTTAAAAGGGCCGAGTAACACGGCTAAGAATATTACAAGAAACCCAGCTAAAATTCCTGGTTCAAGAGCCATTACTTTATTCCTCCTTTAATATTGTTTAACCACAAAGTCTGAATAACCTACTAGTTTAGACCACAAAGTCTGAATAACCTACTGTTAAACAGCGTTAGAGCCTAGAATGTTTTAGTCTTATAAAGACTTGCTCTATTTATTCTTTGGTAATATATTAGTCTTTAATATTCAATTTAATTTTTATATTTTTTATAAATAAAGTTTATTTACTTTTTGAAATGTACTTTGCCCATAATGAATTTTTATTATATACAGAAATCACTTTCGGTCCAAAATTTGGAAAAATCATATAGCTTCACACTATTTCAGTTGTTAAGTAAACATATTAAATTGTTTTATATATAAAAGTAGACATTAAGTACAAAAATTTTAGTTCAAATTGAACCAGAACCCACAATTTTCGAAATGAACACAAATGTAGAATTTATTTGCCTATTTGTCCCATATTATTTATTAATGACAAGATAAATATTTAAAATACTCTCAAGTTGAGAAAATATGTGACACTTTTGTGTATATATGCAGAAAGGTCGGAGAAAATAGGAAACAACGTATATTTTTTAACATATTCTTAGAATTAAAGATTTAGATCATTTTTCACGCTTTGAAACAGATTTCAGTCTCACACCCTTAGAAAAGCTATTTCAGGTTTCTGGAAAGGGGCAAAAGCTTGTTCTTTGTTTTCTGCATTTAGGAAGCTTTTAGCCGGATTATGAACTTCAGGCTTCTTAGAAAGAAGAAAAAGTTCTGCTATTAAAAGAAAAAAGCGGTTAAAGCCTGGATGATATTCCAAGAAAGAAATATAAAGAACTCAAGTTGAGTACTGAACTAATAACTAAAAAATGAAAAAATTATAAATTAGACATTGATACCTTGCCACGATCATAGAGAAATTACAATTGAAAAACAATACTACCCACTTTCCGCAGATGTCTGATAAATTTCACTAGTTTTTCCGATATCGTTTTTTCCAATATCTTTTATTATTATTTTGAATTGTATTTCTCCGTTTACTTATTCATTTAAACCTTATATATTCAGTAAAGGTTTTCCTTCTTGTTTTTTTGGTAGTAACAATTGAGATCCCAGAAAATCTCAATACTAAATTTTTGGAAATGTCTCCAAAAACAATAGCAGGAAAATTATTCATTTTAAGAGGACATCTGCGGAAAGACAGATACTATGAAACTTGACAGAATAACAATATCTTCTTCAAATTCAAGGAAGAACTTTCAAATTAAAAAAGATCAGAATCTGGCGAATTTAAGAAATTAGATCGCTCCTAAATTAAACAGATCCCTTTAGTGTTTTTCCAGTATATCTTAATACCAGCTAAGATAAGGGAGCACTAAATTCTCAAATTTCCAGAAAATCCTTGAGCTACCTATAGAATTTGAAGAGAGCACTGTAAGATAGATATAATCAGGTATATACTGTTGTGAAGGGTTGATTCAGTTTCAAAATCCAGTGATCTAACCTATACTTTCTTCACCGGGTCTTGAAACTGAATCCCATTAACTATGAGCAAGTTTTAAGTTTAGATTTAAATCACAAAGATGATTACGAAATAGATAGCCATTGAGATAAGTCCAACAGGCACTCCAAGTCTTGCCCATTCTTTGCTTGTTATACCCAGTTTACCTGCAGAGATGATGTTAGGAATATTTCCTGGTATAAGCATTCCGCCGGCAACTAAAAGTCCCATAAGGATACCTTTTATCTGGGCTTCACTAAGTGTGGGTCCTATTTGAGCTGCTGCTAAAGTAGCATTATCAAGTATGGCAGAAACCATGTTAACCCAGTACAGTATTGTTGGAGGTATTTGTGCAAAGTATTCGAAGATAATAGGCTTGAAACCATCTCCCAGTAATGTGAGAGCCATAATAAATAAGTAGACTTTAACAGCCCTCATTATGACATCTTTTACAGTTTCGTTGTATTCTTCGGCTTTCATTCCGGGATCATTTTTACCAACTTTTCCAAGGACGAACATCCCAAAAAACCCGTACGCAAAGATACCTGGAACGATATACATGCCAAGCATTTTCATCAAGAAGTTGAATTGAGCATGATAAGGTGCACCGGATAATTTTGAAATAGCAATTGTTGAGAGAGGTTCTCCAAGAGGAGTAAGCGCTGCACCAAGTCCGATTGAAAAACATGCGATAATTGTAAGATCTACTTTAGATTTTCGTGACAAAGGCATTGCATTAACCACTTCAACAAGAATGATTGATGCAAGGATAGCCGACATCACACTGGAAAACAAACCAAGAACAACAATGAGAATGAAAGCCAGAACCTTAACAGAGAGCGCTGCGGCAATTTTTCCAATTGCTTTTTGGATCGGCTCATGCCATTTATAGATAATTAAACCAACAATAAGAACTACCTGGAATATACCGATTGGAATCCCGGCAATATGTAAAGAGTTCAACGGTGAAGTCAACGCTTCTTTGATTATCTCCGGCCTCCAGCCGGTCTCTGTACCCGGGAGTGTGACAAAACCTGAAATTGTCATTGTCGCAACTCCGCATAAGAACAAAAATGCTTCCAGATTCTCCTCAATAATCTTGACTTTAAAAGGGCCGAGCAGTACGGCAAGGAATATTACAAGAAATCCAGCTAAAATTCCTGGTTCTAGACCCATTAATTTTTCCTCCTTTAATATTTAGTATATAGTGGTCTATAGTGTTCACAGTAAGGTAAGCCTGTAGACTACGCTGTATACATTTGAACCCTCTAAACAGCCTAATGCTCTGTTTTAGAGGGATAAAATAGTTGATCAATACGTAAATGTAACAAGTATACTGTTTATTGATAAGTAAAATCATTAATTGTGAGCACTGTAGATTACAGAATTCTTGGAAATTTGATTAATAAATTAACTAATGTTAAACTTTGAAAAGCCCCGAATTCTTTAGCTGTATAAAGGCCTTATATATTTTTCAATAGATTAATTCAATATCCGTGCTTATAAGAAAGATTTTCATTTGCTTCCAAATGGAAGCCTTATCTAAGATGTTTTTTGGCTCTTGAATAGGATATTTTTGATCTTAACTTTATGAGATAATGTTTTATCGCCTCATAAAAGACAACAAATTTATTTCCGTCACTTTTATCTTTCTTACTCGCATAATATTGAGTTTCTCTATTGAGATGCCCTCTACATTTTCGAACTATATACGGTTATCCAGTACCTTATGCACAAGACTGATTTCGGTCTTAGAGTAGAGAAATTAAGTTCCTCTAGCCAGATAATGCCTTGAGCTTTCGTCCTCGACTACACATGCTTTTATTATTTCGGGACTACAGGTTTCCTGTTAAACAATCATGCGTATATATTTTTTGCTTTTGTTCATGCCAAAAGTACAACTAATTGTACAATAGTCCATAATTATAAAATTTATGACATAAAGCCACAAATTTTTTAGTTTTGTTTTGTACAACCAATCGAATCATTTTTATACTATTTTAGGGAACGCTTTATTTTAGTGAATATATATTTTTTAATTTATAATATGATGCTTTGGTTTTAGATCGTTTGTTGAAAGCCTCAATATCCAGATTAAGAAATAGAGGGTATTGATATAGAGTATGAAAAGATATTACAAAAGAGCATTATATTAATATGACAAAATCAAAATAAGGGCAACTCATAAAATAAGACACAAAATAGTAAAGTGAAGTTAAAAACAAGAAGGGTAAAGAATATTAAAGTTATTAAAAGAGTGTGCGCATAAATAGGATATACAAATAGCATGCATTGAAAAATTCAATTTCACTTTAGACAACAGAGTTAGTTACTTTTTGTCTATAGAGATTTCTGCACACTATCTGCTTTTAACTACTATTCGACGTGTGATTATCAGGACTTAAGACTGATCTTTTCCAATTACAATTTTCAAACCGTTTTTCATTAACTACTATTCGACGTGTAATTATCAGGACCTCAGACTGATTTTTCCAACTACAATTTTCAAACCGTTTTTCAGTATATTTTTGTACTTAACTCTTCACTTAGATCTTCAACTCGCTCAGCTCTTCAAGTCCGTTTGCGTCAGTTAATTTCGATTTCAACGGGCCTTTCTTCAGTACAACGCTTGAAAGTAACCTCAAGTACTCCATTTTTATAGCTGGCTTTTGCACTCTTAGGATCCACACGGGCAGGAAGCTCTATGTCCTGAGAGTATTCGGAAGCTCCAAGAATCCTGATTTCAAGATTTTGAGCAGTCGCACGCAGAAGGAGATCTTTCTTTTCGATTTCCGGGATTTCTGCAAGTACGTGTACTAGTTCTTCGCTTTCAAAGATATCAATTAAAGGGTCTCTTATTTCGGAGGGGAATAGATTTTCTTCATCCTCAGAATTTTCCGAAGCATTTCCAAACTCTCGGAGTTCGGGGTCTTCCCCCGGGCGACGAATGATAGAAAATCCGTATACGAAGGGGACGGACTCTCCCATATCTTCCAGGAGGGCTTCGATCATTTCTTCCAGGTTGTCAAAAAGTTCAGATCCAAACTCTTCAAAGAAATCCTTTCTTTTTCTTATGCCCACCATTATTACCTCTGCTTTTCCTCGTGCTGTTACACCTGCAGTGCAATTCCCAGTAAGTCACTCAATATTTATTGAGGTTTGGGAACTGGATTCCAGCCTCTTAAAGGTAACTTCCAGCACACCGTTTTTGTATGTAGCTTTCGCACTCTGGGGGTCAACCTTTACGGGCATTTCCACACGTTCGGAATATTTTGGATTCCCATCTATTGTTTCGATGTCAAGTATTAAATCAGTTGCGTTTAGTCTAATATTTTCTTTCTCGATGCCCGGAACCTCGGCAATCACATGAACCTCCTCTTCGGTTTCCAGTACATCAATCAGGGGTTTTCTTGTATCAAGAGAACTCATTTCTTCGGTCTCAGTATGCTCAAACATAGGAATATTCCCGAATTCACGGATTTCAGGTTCTGCTCCTGGCCTCTGAGTTAAAGAAAATCCATAGATGAAAGGGTCCTGACCAAAATTTTCCATACTCATACCCATTGCCCTGCTAAGGCGTTCGAACATTTCGTCCACGTCCTTAACCGGATCAATTCCAAAGATTTCATCGAAAAAAGTTCTCCTTTTTTTACTGTCTCTGTCCATATAATTACCCCGTTATTAATTTATCTATTTATAACTCGTTATTAAGTGAATAGCTCAAATCAACAGTATAAATCAGTCATTGTTTCTGTTCAGTAGTTCCTGAATTTATCAAATCAGCAATATGAATCAGTCATTGTTTCTGTTCAATAGTTCCTGAATTTATCAAATCAGCAATATGAATCAGTCATTGTTTCTGTTCAGTAGTTCCTGAATTTATCAAATCAGCAATATGAATCAGTCATTTTTTTTCAGTAGTTCCTGAATTTTTGATAATAAAAAGCCGGGAGTTGCCGGCTTATAAGGAAGTTAGCTTACTGAGCCTGAAAGAAACCCGGAACGTTTTCGTGTTCGATTTCTTTTTCCTGTTCTTCAGCCTCGGGAGCTTCTTCTTCAAATTCAGTTGCGTATTTAGCAAAGAGTTCAGCACTCCGTTCATAAGCCGCAAGGCTTTCCCTGGAAGTTGTAGGCTTCACACGGCGGATTGCCCGTTCAAAGTGCTTCTTTGAAATCCTGACTTCTCCTGCCCGTTTCTCGATGTCCTTTCTGCCAGCTCCTGGAGTAACGATTTCCCTCAGGGCCAGCATCGCAGCCTCCCTGCAAATACCCTCGATGTCTGCACCCACGTACCCTTCGGTCATATCAGCAAGTTCGGAGAGATTTACATCTTCTACAAGGGGTTTTCCCTGCGTATGGATCTCAAAGATCTTTTCCCTACTTTTGTTATCAGGTGGCTTGATATAGATGAGCCTGTCAAAGCGGCCAGGCCTGAGAAGAGCAGGGTCTACCATATCGGGACGGTTTGTGGCAGCAACAATAATTACATCCTTGAGTTCCTCTACTCCATCCAGTTCGGTGAGGATCTGGCTGACAACTCTTTCGGACACGTGCGTATCTGAAGCAGAACTTCTTTGGGGTGCAATTGAATCGATTTCGTCAAAGAAGACAACCGTCGGTGCAGCCTGTTTGGCTTTCCTGAAGGTTTCCCTAACAGCACGCTCGGATTCTCCCACATACTTGCTGAGAAGTTCTGGACCTTTAATGCTGATAAAATTGGCTTCGCTTTCACTTGAAACGGCCTTTGCAAGCAAGGTTTTACCTGTACCCGGAGGCCCAAACAGTAATATTCCTCTTGGGGGTTTTATATTGATAGTACTGAAGAGTTCAGGATACTTCAGAGGCCACTCAACAGCTTCAATGAGTTCCTGCTTTGCATTATCAAGTCCTCCGATATCATCCCATCCTACATGCGGAACCTCAACATAAACTTCCCTCATTGCAGACGGCTCGATATTCTTCAGGGCTTCCTTGAAATCATCTTTGGTGACGACGAGTTTATCAAGAATTTCCTGTGGAATTTCTTCTTCTTCGATATCGATTTCGGGAGTTATCCTTCTGAGAGCATGCATTGCTGCTTCTTTACAGAGGGAAGACAGATCAGCACCTACAAACCCGTGAGTTACATCTGCAATCTCACTAAGGCTTACATCCTGAATAGGCATACCTCTGGTGTGAATGAGAAGAATCTGCTTCCTGCCGTTCCGATCGGGAATTCCGATTTCTATTTCCCTGTCAAATCTTCCACCGCGGCGAAGAGCTTCATCTATTGAGTTCGGGCGGTTTGTGGCAGCAATTACAATTACCTCGCCTCTGGACTTTAGCCCATCCATAAGGGAGAGCAACTGGGCAACTACCCTGCGTTCCAGTTCACCTGTGACTTCGCCACGCTTGGGAGCAATGGAGTCGATCTCATCTATGAAGATGATAGAGGGAGCTTCCTTTTCGGCTTCCTCGAAAATCTCGCGAAGCTTCTGCTCGCTTTCTCCATAATACTTGGAAACAATTTCAGGGCCGCTAATAGTAATGAAATTTGCATCGGTTTCACTTGCGACTGCCTTTGCAATCAGTGTTTTGCCCGTGCCTGGAGGTCCGTGAAGCAGTACACCTTTGGGGGGCTCAATTCCAAGCTTCTGGAAGAGTTCAGGATGTCTCAGAGGCAACTCAATCATTTCTCTGACAAGTTGAATTTCCCGTTTAAGCCCACCGATATCCTCATATGAAATGCCTTCTGGAACCCGGATCTCCTCAGCCGATTTCTCTTTGATGACTATATCAGTGTCTTTAGTAACAACAACAGGTCCTGCAGGTCTTGTAGATGCAACTACGAAAGTCAAAGGGTTATTCACAGTTTCCACCCTGATCTGCTGACCTTTGTTCAAAGGTCTTCCCTCGATAATTCTGAGGATGTAGTGAGCCCCTCCAACAAGTCTTACAGGCTGAGAAGGAGCAAGAGTAACTCTCTGAGCGTGTTTTGCCTGGACTTTCTGGATTGTAACCCTGTCATCAATCCCAACTTTGGCATTACTGCGCAAGTTTCCATCGATCCGGATACGATTTTCCTGTTCACGCTCCACATTTGGCCAGACAATTGCATAGGTCTTGGCTTTCCCCGAGATCTCAATTATATCCCCGCTTACAAGCCCCATCTGCTGCATCAAGCGAGTGTCAATTCTTGCAATTCCCCTGCCCACGTCCTTATGATAAGCTTCAGCAACTCTCAAATTAATTTCTTCAATCATTCGTTCTCAACTCCGGTCTCACGGATTTTCCAGTAATACTGGTTATTTTTAATACCATACTCAATAAACCCCCTCTTTGTAAGGTCTATCAGGTTAGCGTTAACAATACTCGGGTGCAAGCGCAGGTTGTAACATAGGGTAGCGAGAGTGGTTTCATTTTTCAGAAGTTCAAATAGGAGCTCACACTCTACAGGGTTCCTGGCTATTTCTTCAATTGAGTCCAGACAACGGTCCATAGCTTCTGTGTACTCAACCTGAAGCTGCTGCTGCATCTGTGCAAGTTCTTCTTGCCTTATTTTGAGTTCCTTAAGCCTGCTGTTCAATTTAAGAAAGAAAGTCGAAGATTCTTCCCCCGGAGGAATCTCCGTTCTTACAGGCTCATCTTCTTTTTTTTCACTGTCAAAAGTAACATCATGAAGTGTTACCGTATAAGCATATGGGGATACTGCCACTTCAAGCCGCATATTGTTTGCGATATTGAAGTACTTACGCCTCTGTTCATCCACACTGCATTCTATAAGTCCTGCCTGCTCAAGCAGACCTAGATGACTTATTATGGCTTTTGGCCCTACTCCCAACCTGCTAGAGATCTCACTGACATAGCAGGGACGGTTTGCAAGAAGTTGAATAATCTTCCTGCGGTTTTCATTCCCCAGAATGTCAAGTAATTTTGCCGGGTCCATTATTTTCCTCTGATAATAATCTAAATTTGCAAGATATTAAGTCAATAGTGCCAGACTTTTGCGATTGTATATTTTTTGATTATAAGTATCTAGCCTTGAGTAAATTCGAACAGGAAACCCTGCCTGAAACTTTACCCGGAAGACTAGCTGGGAAGGAGAATGTACATGATAGTAACCAATAGTTAGCATTGAAGATATATAAATGTTTCTGTAGTTACAGTATCTCCGAATCACTGCTCTAATTTTTCCAAGAACTCCTAATTTAGCCAAATTATTTATCCTTTGTGTATATACATATTATATACCATGAAGCAAGTTGAGTTGGAACTCCAAAACCATCTTG
>Ga0183101_1000057_pt15 | contig 79400 bp, 54 predicted proteins | sample Biomet3_FD_127790 | JGI IMG/M metagenome (GOLD analysis project Ga0183101, IMG submission 127790) | Microbial communities from bioreactor (seeded with sewage sludge) at LBNL, California, USA - Biofuel metagenome 3 | ecosystem: Engineered > Bioreactor > Anaerobic > Unclassified ... | reverse complement strand
GCTCGCGCGGTGTCGCCCCCGGGGCGCTCCCCGCGCGGGGGGTGTACGCGGCCGCGCGGCGGGGGGGTGCGGCGCGGCCGGTGTGCCCGCATTAGGCGGGCAGGCCCAGTTGAAGGCGAATGTGGCGCACATCCGCCTCTTCGGGCTTGAAGGGGTAATTGCGTATTCCCGGCCCAGGGCGCGAATTGGCGTAAGGCCGGTTGCAGGCCACTTCGCCGTCGCGCCCCGTGCAGCCGCAGGTGCGGAATGGCTCGCCGGAATTGATAACGTCGTCCAGCTCTCCGCGCGGCAGGCCATAGCCCGTGAGCGCCAGCCGGTCGTTATAGGTGAAGTGCCGTTCGTGCGCGCGGTCATGATCGATAAGCCAACGCGCCAGCTGAATGCGGCGGTATTGGTCGATGGGCGGGGGCAGTTGCGCGGCAAGGGGCGAGCCGCCTTCGGGAAAGAACGAGAACAGGTGGGTGTTGCCGCCCATATCATGCACGCGCTGCATGGCGCGGCACATGTCCTGTTCCGTCTCGCCCATGCCCACCATGAAGTGCGAACCGGCCATGCCCTTGCCAAAAACATCCAGGCTTTCGCCCAGGCATTGCCAATAACGTTCCCAGGTGTGCGGGCCGCCCACGCCTGAACCACGGTAGTGGTCAAAGAGCTGGGGCGTGGCAAGGTCGATGGCCACGCCGATTTTGTCCGCTCCGGCATCGCGAAATTCCTCAAGGTGCCTGCGGGTGAGGATGGTGGGCGAGATGAGCATGGAAACGGGAATATCAATGGCCTTGCGCAGGTTGCGGCAGATCTCCATGGCGTCGCGCGGGGCGCGGCTGTTGGTGAGCATGGAAATGCAGATGCGCTTTACGCGCTCCTTGCGGCGCACGATGCCCGCGATGATTTCATCCATGCTGAAGGCGGGCCAGGTTACGCGGATAAAGCTTTTGCTCGTGCTTTCGCGTTTTTCCTTGGCGCCGGAAAGACCGCAGTAGGCGCAGCGGGCCGCGCAACCGGAGCGGTAGGTGAGCAGCAGATTGATGCAGGAAAGGCAGGCGTTGCGGTAGAACGTGCCGGGGGCGAAATCCAGCGTCATGGCGGCGGCAAGGCTCATGCGCGCCACTTCCGGACTTTGGGGTTGTGCTTCCTGCCCGCAGGGGGCGCATTGGCATTCAAGTTGCGTGGCTTGGCTCATATGGTGCTCCAACATGATGTTTGGCGTGATATGCAGTTGCTGCGGCCCCGGGGGCCGTTGTCGTCAGGCCGACCAGCCCGCCGAGCCGTTTCCCAACAGCGCGGAACAGCAGGTTTTGCGGAATTCCGCCTGCAGCCCCATGCGGGCGGCAAGGGCGGCGACCTCGTGCGAGGGCAGGGCCATGCGGTTGACCCCCGCGCGCAAACACAGAATTTCAAGCGCGCCGGAGCCGATCCGGGGCCGCGCGCAGCCCAGGCTGATCTGACTTTGCGGCATCAGCTCGCGCGCGCGGATCACAAGGCCGCAAACGCCGCGCGCGTCCGGCGTGCGCGCGCTTTCCATGACCGTGCCCGCAAGGTTCATGTAGGCCACAATAACCAGCAGCTCGGGCGGCCGTTGCGCCAGAAGCTCCAGGGCCCGGTTTTCTCCGGCAAAACGCCCGAAGTGCAGCCCGGCCACTATGTGGGGCACCACCGGCAGCCCGGCGTCGTCAAGAGCATCCAGGCTTTTGCGCAGCAGGCGCGGTCCATCGGGCAGGTGGTAAACACTGGCATAGGTTTCTTCGCTGCCGATAATATCAAGCAGCGCCTGATCCACCCCTGCGGTCCGCAGGCGTTTGGCCGTGGGGCCGTCTATCATGCCGCAGTGCAGGGAAATAAACAGGCCTGTTTCCTGTTTTACCGCCGCGATGGCGTCTTCAAAGCCCGCCCAGGGCACCTGGCCCCGCCCGTCGCACCCGCCGGAAAGCAGCACGCCCTGCACGCCCCTGGCGGCAAGTTCGCGGCATTTTTGCCGCAGGCGTTCGGGCGTTCCCACATCAGGCATATTGAGCAGCAGCTTGCCGCCGCAGTGGGCGCACTGCTGGCGGCAGCGCGCGCCCGTGATGGAAAGGGCGGGGTATTCGCCCTGCACGCCATCGCGCACATACATGCCCGGCAGGAAAAAACGAATTTTTTTGCCGTGCAGTTTCCATGATGTTTCGCGCGCGTTTTCCAGCCGCGCCGCGTCCCAGCGCAGCTCGGGCGGGATGTCGGTTGGCCAGGATGAACAGTATCCGCCGTAGGTTCCGGGGGCGAAGGCCCCGCTGTCTTCAGCTTGCAGCATAATATTCCCTGAATCCTATCCAGAAACGGGTGATGTCTCTGTCCAGGGGCCCGGTGTGCGCCTCCCATTGCAGGCGGCGCTCGTGGGCATGGGACAGAGCGTCGCCATAAAAATCGGCCCATTCATCTTCATAGCCATGCAACAGGGAAAGATCGTCGCTCTGCACGGCCTTGGCCGCCCAGCGCCCCGCCATGCCGCCGCCCATGACCGCCTGAAAAATGCCCGCCCCGGTGATGGGGTGGGTGTGCCCTGCGGCGTCGCCCGTGAGCAGAATGTCGCCGCGCACGCATGAGCGCGAACCCCCGGCGGGTATCCAGCCGCCCGTGAGGCCCAGGGGCCGATCAGCCACCAGCCCCAGCCCGGCAATGCCCCGCACAAAACGCCGCAACGCCCAACGCAGCCCCGGCGTGCCCGGCGTGCGCAGCATGCCCAGGCCCACATTGGCCACATCCCCCTTGGGAAAAACCCAGGCATAGCCCGCGCGGATGCTCTCATCAAAATAGATGTGGGTGTGTTCCATTTTTTCCAGCAGGGGCAGGCGCACCTGTATTGAGGGCAGGCAATAGGGGCGCGGCATGCCCGCCCAGCGGGCCACGCGTGAAAGGGGGCCATCCGCCCCTATGACGACCTTGGCCTCCACCCGCACGGTTGCGCCATTCAGCGCGGACAGCAGCACGCCGCTGCCCGCGCCGCCTTCCCGACCCACAGCGGCATGTCCGGGAAGAATTTTTGCGCCAGCGCGCACGGCGGCGCAGGCCAGCGCCTGATCAAACAAGGCCCTGTCTATCAGGCAGCCTGGGGCCTGCATTTCCTGAATGCAGCGCCCGTGCAGAAAACTGCGCATGCCTTCCGTGCGCTGCACAATGTAGTCACGCCCCACATCAGCCTGCCCCACGAGCATGGCGGGAATGTATTCGGCGCAGCGCACGGGCCTGCCAACAACCGGGCGGCGTTCAACCACAATAACGGAAGCCCCGGCCTGGGCCGCCGCCCGCGCGGCGCTTGAGCCAGCCGGACCGGCCCCCACCACCAGAACGTCGCACTGCATCAGGCGCATGGCGCGGCCCTCCTGTCTGTTCCGAGCGCTTCGCCCGCCACCCGCAGCACAGAGTGCAGCAGCGGCATGTTCAGGTCCGTTTGGCTGCGGAACCGCCCCTTGTAGGCTTCTTCGCTCTGGTCCAGTTCGTAACAGGTGGTATTTTCAATATCGATGAGAATGCCGGGCAGGCCCATGCGTTTGAAGTCTTCAGCATGCTTGATGTAAAAGGGCTGGCAGCAGCAACCGATAAAGGCCGGCACTCCCTGCCCCTTGAGTTTGCCCAGCACTTCCATGAGGTCTTCAAAATTGGTGATGCACACTGTGCGCAGTTTGCGTTCGTGCCCCAGTGTCCAGGCCTCGCCCACGGAACACTCGCCGCAGGCCCGGCAGGCCTTGGTGAAGCGCAGGTCGCAATCCTTGAGCTTGGCGCAATAGGGCAGCAGCAGGGCTTGCGGACCGGCGGCCAGCACCTCGGCAAAGCTGCCGTTGGTGGTGAAAATGCGGTTGCAGTGCTCAAGGGGAATGCCATAGCGGGCGATGGCGGCTTTTTCCATGGCCATGCGCAGGGGAATGCAGATATCCTCGGCGTTCATGTCGGGAATGGCTATTTTGCCCTCGTCAAAAAAGTCGTGGATGATGCCGCACAGATGGTCGGCGTCCAGGGGCTGGCCGCGCAAGGCCGCCTCAAGATCAAACAGCGCGCGGGCGGGGAAGGAAAGAAAATCGCCGGTGATGAAGGCGTTTTTGAGCACCCGGCGGGGCATGTTCAGCTGCATGGTCACGCGCACCAGGCCAAAGGGCGACTTGCGCGCCCCCTGCACCACCTCGGTTTTTTCATAGGTGGGGCGCACCATGTCGATCCACTCCTGCGACTGAAAATAGGGCAGGCGCGCGGCCAGCATGTCTTCTTCTTCAGCCGTCAGGCCGCCCGGCACAAGGGTGATGCCCATGTGCCGCTCAAAAGCCTGGGCAAGCGCGGTTTTGATGTCCGCCGCCGCGGGCGTGCGCCCCAGTTCCCAGGCCAAACAGGTGACGCGCTTTTTGACGGAATCTATTTCCTTGGCCTTGAGCTTTTCCACCGGCACGCGCAGGCATTTGAGCATGGTTTCAATGTCAAAATCCACCAGCAGGGTGCCCTGGAACAGAAAGGCCTGGTCGCAATCCGTGCCGCCGGTGCCGGAAATTTTGCGCCCGGCAACTTCAATGTCGTTGCGGGGGCGGAAGGCCGCATCGATGCCCATGGCGCGCAGCGCCGTGACCGTGGGTTCGCACAGGCGGCGGAAGAGGTTGGCGTTGGGAATGCCCACGCCGAAAAAGGCTTTGTCGCAAATAAGTTCCCAGCCGATCTGGTTTTCATCAAACAGCAGGCCGCCCCCGCCCGTGATGCGCCGGTTAACGTCTATGCCGTGCTCGCGGCAGTAAGAGAGGCGTATTTCTTCCTGAACAGACTGGTGGAAACCCACCAGCACAGTGGCCGGTTTGAACTGCAGAAAACGCAGGGTGTCCTGTGAACGGCCGCTGCCGCGTATTTCGAGCAGAACTTCGTCCAGCGCCATATTTTCCGCTGCCGTAAGCGGCGGCAGGTCCAGCAATCGCCACTGCATAAGCGTCTCCTGAGGCTGTGTGATGCTCCGGCAATCCGGGGAGTGGACCCGGATTGCCGGACGCCCGCCGTCGCCCGGCGGGCTGGATTCCGCTATTCGCGGGCCTCTGTCGCGGTTTGGGGATTCGCGGCAATTTGGGCGGCTGCGGCGGCATCGGCTTCGGCCTTGCGGGCCGCTGCCAGCGAGCGCGCCACAAGCTGGCTCATATCCAGAACTTCAATATTCACCTTGTTGCGTTTGGCATAGGTTGTCATGGTGCGCACGCACTGCTGGCAGTTTGTGATGATGGCCTGGGCCCCTGTGGCCACGGCTTCCTCCACCTTGCGTTTGGACATGGCCGCCGCAAGGTCCGGGTCGATCATCTCCAGGTTGCCGCCGCCGCCGCAGCACAGGCAGTGCTGGCGGTTGTGCTCCATTTCCACGACCTTCAGGCCGGGAATGCGGGCCATGACCTGACGCGGCTCGTCAAAAACGCGCCCGCCGCGCCCAAGGTCACAGGGGTCGTGATAGGTGACCGTCATGGGCAGTTCGCCCAGCGGCAGCCTGTTTTCGAGCACCAGCCGCATGACCATTTCAGAAGCGTGCTCCAGCTCGAATTCCGGCGGGTATGATTCGCGCCATATCTGGTAGCAGGAGGGGCAGGTAAAAACCACTTTGCGCGCCCCCCGCGCCTTCACCGCTTCCACGTTGTGCTTGATGATGGCGGGCAGATCCGCGCTTTGCCCGGAGCCGACCAGGGGGAAGCCGCAGCACCATTCGTCGCCCGCCATGATGGTGAAGTTCACGCCTGCAGCATCCATAATTTCCACAAAGGCCATGGGGATTTTTTGGGCCAGCGGAAAGTATGCCCCCACGCAGCCCGTAAAATAGACCACCTGGGCCTTGTCTTTCTGGCAGCCCCCCTTGGGCGGTTTGCGCATGTCGTCCACCCAGTCGCCGCGTTCGTCGTTGTCTTCATCAAAGACGTTGTGGCTGCCTTCAAGGTTTGCGCGGATCATGCGGATTTTTTCCGGCGCGTCGCCCGTGCGGGAGAGTTCCTCGCGCAGGGAAAGCCACAGATCCTTGAGGGGCAGCCCGGCGGGGCAAACCTCTTCGCAGTCGCCGCAGAGGGAGCAGCGGAACACGGATGTGCCGTATTCCTTCAGGCGCTCGGGAGTGGCCACGGGGTCGCGGCCGATCACCTCGTTAAGCGCCCGCCAGAAGAAGTTGCGGTCCCGCAGCAGTTTTTTCAGGTTGCGCATGCGCACCTGGGCCGAAAGGTCCGCATCGCCCGAAGCCGCCACGGCAGGGCACACGGCGAGGCACTGGCCGCATTCGGTGCAGGCGTCAAGCGCCATGCGCTGCCGGATGCTGAATGCTGTCTGACGCATAGCTTAGTCCTTTTTGAACTTCTTGATGTCCTCTTGCAGCCAGGCTTCAAGAACGTCCTTGCCGCCGTGGACGAGGGAATTGATCTGACTCTTGTCAGTGGGCTTGATTTTGTACATCCAGCCCTTGCCGTAACAATCGGAATTGATGAGCGAGGGGTTGGCCTCCAGCTCTTCATTGACGGCGCTTATTTCGCCGTCGGCGGGGCTGTAAACCGTGCCCAGCCATTTGCCCGATTCCACCTTGGCGAATTTTTTGCCCGCGGTGACGGCCTTGCCCACAAAGGGCAACTGCACAAACACGATCTGACCGGCCAGCTTTTCGGCAAAGTCGTCCATGCCGATAACCAGCTCGTCGCCGTCCACACGGGTCCAGAAGTGGTGCTGGTCGTAATACAGTTCCTCGGGAATATTGTAACCGGCGATTTCCATGACAGTCTCCTTATGTGGTGGTTCGGGGCCTAATGCCGTCCCCGAAGGGTTTGGACAAGCAGGAAGATGGGGGCCGTGAACATGTGGCGCAGCTGGCTAAAGGGAATATAGGCCACCGTGGCGGCGGTGAGCACGGCATGGGCATACCAGCCCCAGCCGTAGATCCGCGCCAAGGTTTCCTGCCCCATGGGGGCGAAAGCCCGCGCCAGGGCATAGCCCGCAAAGGCAAAGCCGCTTTCGGCGGGCATGCCCGCCAGGGCCACGCGCATGCCTTCAAGCGCAAAGCCCGTCAGGGTGATGGCCAGCAGCAGGCACAGGGCCGCCCAGTCGTGGCGCGGCGCGTTTTCTGTCAGGCGTTTTTCACGCCGCCACAGTACGGCCGCCAGCAGCAGACCGGCCAGCAGGGCAAGCCCGCTGAGGTCAAAGAGCAGCGCCCCCAGGCCCCAATCCTTGTCCAGCAGCAGCCAGGGCCATTCCCTGGTCGGGGCCAGCAGCGAACCCAAAAGACCGGCCATGCCCCAGATAAAGCGGAACAGGAAGGGGAAGAAAATGAGCGCGTGCACGGCCCAGCGGAGCGGCGCTTCACGATAGAGCCGCCGTTGCAGAAACACGTCGCCGCACAGCGCGGACCAGCGGTTTTTGTCGCCCGCATGGTGGTTCGGCTTGGGGCAGCCGTGGGTTTCGCCAGCCGCCGCGTCCGGGGTTTTGCCGGGGGCGGCGCCTTGGCCCAGATTGGACGAAGAGAGCCAGAACAGGCCCATGACGGCAAACGCCAGCACAAAAATGCCGAGGCCCAGACGGCCAGGCGTGTCCTGCACGCTGAAGGTGCCCGCGTGGCAACCCATGCACAGCACGCTTTTGGCGGGCAAAATGGCGTTGGCCGCGCCCACCTTGCCGTTGCCGGCAAAACCGCCCGTGCCGCCAGCGGCCTGCGCGGTGGCGGCGCTGTGGCAGCGCGCGCAGGAAGCCGTGCCCGGCTCAAGGGTCATGGCATGCACGGCGAGCGTTCCGGGGTTGACGACAAAGCCCACGCCGCCGTTTTGCCGCACAGGGGTGACGCCGGAGAGGTGGCAGGCCCCGCAGCTCACGCGGCTGTGCGCATCGTGGATGGTTTTTTCGTCATGCCGCGTGTGGCAGGAAAGGCAATCAACGCGCGCCTGGGCGTTGTGCGGAAAGCGCGCGGCCGTGGTGTGGCAGGTCAGGCAGTTCATGTCGCCGTGCGTCATGGAGCTGAGGGCCTGAGCGGACATGCGCGGCATGTCGCCCTTGGCCTCCGGCCCGTGACAGGTAAGGCACATGACCGGCTCTTGCGGGCTTTTGCCCTTGGTTACGGCCGCCGAGGCCGCAGCGGCCCCGCCGGTTTTGAATCCGTGGCAGGAGAGGCAGGCGGCCACATCCGGCGCAAAGGCGGGCAGGTTTTTTTGCGTTTTGTGGCAAACGCCGCAGGCGGCGCGCATGTCGCCGCCGGGGCGCAAGCCCTTGGCCCTGGCTTCCGGGCCGAGAACATAGTGGGGATTGTGGCAGGCCACGCAGTTTTTGTAATCCTGCGTTTTCATGATCGGCTTGCCGCCATGCGTGCCCTTGGCCAGATCTTCTTCGACCTGGCCGTGGCATTGCAGGCAGGCTTCGAGGTTAAAGGCCGTGCTGCCGGGCTTGTTGAGCTTGTCCACCCTGGGGTGGTCGCCTTCGGCCTGCAACGCGTGACAGTCCGCACAGGACATGTCGGCGTGCGCCGAGGCATGGAACCCGGCCTCGTCGATAAACCACCCACCGGCTTTGGGGGGGCGAATGGCGGCGGACCGCGCCGACGCATCCGCCAGGGCGGCGGGCGGAACCAGTATGGCCGCCAGCATGCAGACAGCCAGAAAACCCAGGGCGGCAATGATCCCGCCGCGTTTGCGCAACCTCAACTTCATACGCTTCTCCTCAATCCGCTTCTCGTTGTGCGGTCCACTCAAAGGCCGCATCCGTCATTCCGCCAGCATGGCCTCGGCGCGGTACGAACTGCGCACCAACGGGGCCGACGCCACGCCGGAAAAACCCATGGCAAGGGCCGTGGCCTTCCAGTGATCAAATTCGTCCGGGGCCACATAGCGGGCCACCGGCACATGCGCGCCGGAAGGCGCGAGATATTGCCCCAGCGTGAGAAACCGGCAGCCGTGCGCCAGAAGATCCCCCAGCGAGGCGCGGATTTCGTCCCAGCTTTCGCCAAGGCCCAGCATGATGCCCGATTTGACGCGCAGGCTTTTGGCCGCCGCGAAGGCCAGCACCTCAAGCGAGGTTTGGTAGCTGGCGCGTGGCCGCACCTGCGGGAACAGCCGCCGCACGGTTTCAAGATTGTGGTTGAACATGTCCGGCCTGGCGGCGCAAACGGCCTCCAGCGCATCGAAATTTCCCTGAAAGTCGGGCACAAGCACTTCCACGCTGGTTTCCGGGCTTGTGCCGCGCACGGCCTCGATGGTGCGCACAAAATGTTCCGCCCCGCCGTCGGGCAGATCATCACGGGTTACGGACGTGATGACGGCATGGCGCAGGCCCAGCCTGGCCACGGCCCGTGCCACGTTGCCCGGCTCGGATCTGTCGAGCGGCGCGGGCGTTCCCTTGCCCACGGCGCAATAGCGGCAGCCGCGCGTACACACGTCGCCCATGATGATGAAGGTGGACGTGCCGCGCGAAAAACATTCCCCCTTGTTGGGGCACAGGGCTTCCTGGCAAACGGTGTGCAGGCGCAGATCGGCCAGCATGTCTTCCACTGGCCGCACCCCCGATTCGGGCCGTAGGGAAACCGTGAGCCAGTGCGGACGCCGCGCTGCGGGCTGTTGCGCTGGCGTAAAATCGAATTCGCGCGCAAAAGCCGCGACAAAGCGGCTGGAAACTTCCGCAAAATCCACAGGGTGGCCCAATTCCCGCGCCAGCGACGTGATGCGCTCCGTGGGGTTGCCGCAGGGGGTGATGAGGCTGAAGCCGCTCATGTCCGTGTTGGCGTTCAGGGCTATGCCGTGAAACGTCACCCACTTGCGCACCGCCACGCCCACGCTGGCGACCTTGCCGCCGTTGATCCAGACGCCGGGGCCGTGAACGCCCAGCTGTGGCTCAAGGCCATAGCTGCGCACAACGGCGGCGATGGAGGCCAGCAGCTTTTCCATATACAGGTGCAGGTCTTTTTGCCGCAGGCGTATGATGGGGTAGGCCACAAGCTGCCCCGGCCCATGGAACGTGGCCATGCCCCCGCGTTCAACCCAGTAAAGCCCCACGCCCTGCCGCCGCAGCTCGTCTTCGCTTACATGCAGATGTTCCGTCAGGCCGCCCCGGCCCATGGTGATAACCGGCTCGTGCTCGAGCAGCAGCAGGGTGTCGCCCACGGTATCGCCAACGCGCGCACTGACGCGGCGCTGTTGAAAATCCAGGGCTTCGCCGTATTCAATGCGTCCAATATCAAGTATTTCCAGGGGAAATACCTGCGGGTTGGTGGAAACGGCCTCGTCCATTGGCGAACAAACGGTAACGGCTGACATGGGTGCTTCCTTGCAAAAAACGTTGGAGCGGCACAGGGGGCCGGCAGCGGCAGTGATGGCCGGAACTTCTGCGGCGCAATCTGTGAACATGCCGGGCAAATTTTTTTCAGGCGGAGGAGCCGGGGAGGCCTTTACCCCGGGCCGCTGCGGCTCCCCCGCCTGCGTTCCTTTGGAACAGTTTCACGTTGCAGTTCTGCAGGCGAACAACCTTCGCCGCGCAGGCTGAGCGTTGTAGGGATTTTTGCACCATCCACGCGGGGCGAAAAACGGGGGTTCCGTTGTTCCGCCCAAGGCATCAGCCCCGCTTGGGCAGGTAAAGCGCCCAGCCAGCGGCGTCGCGCGCGGCGTCCACCACGGTTTCGCAGAAGGCCGGATGCACGCGGAAGCCCTTGGCGAATTCACGCACCGTGCATTCAAGCTGCATGGCCAGCACGGCTTCGCCGATAAGTTCCGAGGCGTTGGCGCCCACAATGTGTACGCCAAGAATTTCACCGGTTTCCGCGTCGGTCACCATCTTCACCGCGCCGTCCACTTCGCCGCGCAACATGGCATAGCCGTTGATGGAATAGGGGAAACCGCCCACCTCAACCTCATAGCCCTTGCGCTCGGCCTGTTCTTCCGAAAGGCCCACGGACCCCATCTGCGGAATGCCCCAGATGGCGCGGGAAACAAGGTGGCTGGGAAACTTGGCGGCCGTGCCCATGCAGTTTTCAGCCGCGCAGATGGCCATGGCCGAGGCCGCGTGGCTGAGCATCCAGCCGCCCGTGCAGTCGCCGATGGCAAAAACGGAGGGGCAGGCCGTGCGGCACTGTTCGTCCACGGCAATGCCGCCGTCGTCATTGAACTTCACGTCCAGGGCTTCCAGCCCCAGACCGTCGGTCACAGGCTTGCGCGCGGAAACCAGAACCTTGTCGGCGTCCACGGTCTGTTCCTTGTCGCCGCTTTTGAGGGTGCAGGTTTTTCCGGCAACCTTCACAAGGGTGTGGCGGGCAAGAATCTGCACGCCGCGTTCGCGCAACGACTGGGCCAGGCGCTGGCTGGAATCCTGGTCCTCATCGGGCAGGATGCGCGGGCCGGGAACGGCGAATATGACCTTGCTGCCCAGAATGCTCAGCAGCGTGGCCATTTCAACGCCGATATATGTTGGGTCGGTGATCAGCACAGAAGCGGGAACTTTCTTCATGTCCAGCAGCTGATCGGTGGTGAAGGCGGCGTCCTTGAGGCCGGGAATGTCGGGCATGTCCAAGGTGCTGCCCGTGGCCACAATGATGTTTTTGGTTTCAAGCTTTTTGCCGTCCACCTCAACCGTGGTGGGCGAGGTGATCTTGCCCTTGCCGGTGACCACATCCGCGCCGTTGTTGCCCAACAGGGCGTTCATGCCCATGCGGATGTCGTTGGAAACACCCTGTTTGCGGGCCAGCACGGCGTCAAGATCCAGCTTGCCCACGGTGAGTTCCAGGCCAAATTCCCCGGCCTTGCGGGACTGTTCCAGCAGCTCGGCGGCCCGCAGCCAGATCTTGCTGGGAATGCAGCCGCGCATAACGCAGGTGCCGCCCATGTCGGCGTTGTCCACTAGGGCCACTTTGCCCTTGAGCTGCGAAGCACGAATGGCGGCGGCATACCCGCCGGGACCACCACCAATGACAACTACATCGTACATTGCGTTCTCCTGAACTGGGATTATTGCGTTCCGGCAGGGCGTCATGCCGCGCCGGGCGGCATGTTAAAACAGAAGCAGAGCCGGATCCGCCAGGTATTCCACAAGGGTTTTCAAAAACTCGGCGGCGGGGGCGCCGTCTTCCAGGCGGTGATCAAACGTGAGGCTGAGGCCCATCATGGAGCGGGCCGCCATGGACCCATTGCGAATGACCGGCTTTTCCACCACGCGGCCCACGCCCAGAATTCCCGCTTCACCGGGTTTGAGAATGGGGGTGAAGAAATCAACCACGGAATGCGCCATGTTGGTGATGGTGAAGGTGCCGCCGCTCATGTCGTCGGGCGTCAGCTCGTTTTTGCGCGCGCGCCCGGCCAGCAGGCGGACTTCCTTGGCTATTTCCAGCAGGCCCATGGCGTGGGCGTTGTGCAGCACGGGCACCACAAGGCCTTCGGGCAGGGCCACGGCCACGCCCATATGCACTTCGGCGTGGCGGGTGATGATTTCGCCGTCAAAGGTCGCGTTCATGCGCGGGTGCTTTTGCAGGGCTTTGGAAACAGCCAGAATGAGCACGTCGTTCATGGACAGGCGGAAGTTCTTGTCCCGCTTGTTGCGGGCCTTGAAATCGTTGATGAGGTTCACGCACGGCGTCATGTCCGCCTCGCTGACCAGGGTAAGCTGGGCGGCGTTTTGCAGGCTTGCCATCATGTTGTCGGCAATGGCCTTGCGCATGCCTTCCATGGGCACGGGGCCGGTTTGGGGCGCGCTGGCGGCTGCGGCAGCGGTGGCGGCGGCAACGAATTTTTCTGGGTGCAGCACGCGGTCCACGTCTTCACGCACAATCTTGCCGCCCTCGCCCGTGCCGGTAAGGGTGGAGAGGTCCAACCCGGCCTTGGCGGCGATAACGGCCGCCAGCGGGGTTATCTTGATTTTGCCCACAATTTCGTGGCGCGCCTGCACGTCGCGTTCAATGATGCGCCCATTGGGGCCGGTGCCGGTCACGCAACCCAGGTCAATGCCCAGTTCACGCGCCAGCCGCCGCGCAGCGGGAGATGACGCCCCGCCTGTGCTAGAGGTTTGCGCGGCGGCCGGCCCGTTGGTTTTTTCGGGCTTGGGCGCGCCCGCTTCCGCCGGAGCGGAAGCGGGGGAGTCTGACGCGCCTTCAACCCGGGCGACGTTTTCGCCTGGCTCGGCCAGTATGCCCAGCACGGCCCCCACGGCCACTTCCTGCTTGGGCTGCACGAGAATTTGAAAAAGTACGCCGTCGGCGGGGCTTTCCACCTTGTTGGTGATTTTGTCCGTTTCCACTTCGAACAGATCGTCACCCTGCTTGACCGCGGCGCCTTCGGCCACGAACCATTTGGAAACCTTGCCGGTCTTCATGGTCAGACCCAGTTTCGGCATGGCAAGTTCTATGCTCACTGCTGTTCTCCTGCGATGTTTGTGATGTTCCGGCGGAAGGCTGCCCTTGTGCCCCGTCCAGCGGTGTTTCGTATCAGCGGTACACCATGCCGCCGTCGATAAGCACGGCCTGGCCGGTCATGTAGTCCGAATCCGGCCCGGCCAGATAGGAAACGAACGCGGCCACATCGTCCGGCGTTTCCGAACGGCCCAGGGCAATGCCCTCGCAGTATTTCTTGTAGGTTTCGCCCTTGGGCGCGCCCGTGATCTTGGAAAAGCCTTCGTCGATGGCCACCCACATGTCCGTGCCCACAACGCCGGGGCAATAGGCGTTGACCGTAATGCCCTTTGAGGCCAGCTCGCGCGCCGCCGCCTGGGTGAGGCCGCGCACAGCGAACTTTGTGGCGCTGTATGCGCCAATGAGCGCAAAGCCATCGTGCCCGGCAATGGAAGAGGCGCTGATGATCTTGCCCTTCTGCTTGCGGGCCATGAACTTTGTGGCGGCGGCCTGGATGCCCCACAGCACGCCGTTGACGTTGATCTTGAAAATGCGTTCCAGCTCCTCGGGCGTAACGTCCAGCAGGGCCTTGACCTGGGCTATGCCCGCGTTGTTGACCATCACGTCAAACCCGCCCAACTCTTTTTCCGCATGATCGACGGCGGCGAAAATCTGGGTGCGGTCGCTCACGTCAGCCACAAAGGTCGTGGCCTTGCGCCCCAGGGCGCGAACCTCTCCGGCGACCTGATCCAGCTTGTCCTTGTTCATATCCACAAGGCACACGTCCGCGCCGTCTTTGGCCAGGCGCAGCGCGATGCCGCGTCCGATTCCCTGAGCGGATCCGGTAACCAGAACAACTTTTCCGTTGATAGCCATCGTTTTGTCCTCCGTGTTGGGGGGTGGCATGGCCGGAGCGGGCCGGACATGAAGTGAAAGGACGCCGTTGCCGCCTGAACCGGATGCTGGGCTCAGGCAAAAATGCCGTCGCCGCTGGCGTTGCCAAGGCCGGGGTGTATGTCAAAGCGCACAACGCCCACCGGCACCTTGACCGCCCTGGCCACCAGGGCCGCGCCCTCATGCCCAAAACCGCCGCACAGCTCAATGGCCGCGCAGCCCTCGTCGTTTACGGCTTTTTGGGCGGCTTCAACCGCTTCACGGTAAGAGGAAACGCCAATGGTCAGCAGATCCACGCCGGGGGTGCGCGTCCAGCTGCGGTGCTCGGCCTGCACGCTTGCGCCCTCGCCCCTTGGACTCAGAAAAATAAACGCGGCCTTGAGTTTCATGTTGTCTCCTTGGTAGAAAACGTTTGCGGCGGCTGCCCGCAGCCCCTGTCCCTGTTAGTTGGCGTAGCAGACCTGCGCCCCGCGCAGAAACAGCCCGCGCTGCCGGGCGTATTCCATCACCCTGGCCACATCCACCACGCGCAGGCAGTCTTCCGAAAGGCGCACGCAGGCGCGTTGCCCGCGCCGCACCTCCACCTCGCGTTCGCCGTCAAGCGCCAGCACGCAAGGGGTCAGCGCCACGGGCACTTCGTCGCCGGGCAGCAGCTGCCGCACGCGCGAAACGCCCACATCGGCAAACAGGCCGGGGCCTATGGCCGCGCGCACGCGGCAGGCGAAATCGGGGTCAAGGTCAAGGGAAAGCCCGCGCGGTTCCTCCGGTGCTATGCTCATGAGCTGCCCGGCCACGGTTGAGAGGCCTATGCTGTCGGGGCGGCAGCGCGAAACAACGATCTGGCTCACCTTTTCGATGTCCCACACCGCGCGCGAACCCAAAAAAAGATCATCGTAAACGGCCACATCCACCAGGGCGATGTCTCTGAACGCATCGTTGACCAGCACTTCCAGCAGGCTTGATTCGTAACAGCCTTCGTCCGGGGTTACGCCGCCGCAGGCCAGCACGCCCGCCGCCACCCCGGCCACCGTCGCCTCGGTCATGATGGGAAAAACATTGTTGGTGCCGGTGGAAATCGGCAAAATCGGCGTGTTGCGCGCGCCTTTACAGGCGGCGCGGCTGGTGCCGTCGCCGCCCATAACAATGATGACCGCCACCCCGGCCTTTTCCATAAGGGCGGCGGCGTTGATGGTGTCTTCCTGCGTGTTGTGCTGGTAAATATCCACCGGAGCCACGTTCACAGGCGTTTCCAAAGCGTCCAGATCGCTGAGGGCGCGCGGCACGATGCCGTAGCCCTCCGGCATATACAGAACGTCGCGCACTCCGGCTGCGGCCAGGCCAACCAGGATGCGGCGCACCATGCGCACCTTTTCCTGATTGTCGAAAACACTGCCGTGCGCGACGATGCGGCGTATGTCTTTGCCGGAAGCGGGATTGGCGATAATGGCTGCTTTCACGATGACTCCGGTGGAAGTTGCGGCCGCAGGCCGTGGCCTGCGGCGTGTGCGTGTTTGCGGGCTGTTAGCGCAGGGACTTGACGGCGGCCACGATCTGATCCGCGCCGGGAATGTAGGCCTTTTCCAGCGGCGGGCTGAAGGGCACGGGGCAGAAGGGAGCGCCCACGCGCACGATGGGCGCGTCCAGATAATCCAGGGCTTCCTCGGCCACCATGGCGGCTATTTCAGCGCCAGCGCCAGCGGTTTTCACGGCTTCGTGCGCCACCACAAGGGCGTGCGTCTTTTTGACGGAATTGAGGATGATGTCCTTGTCCAGGGGCACGAGGCAGCGGGGGTCAACCACTTCGGCGCTGATGCCCTGAGCGGCGAGGGTTTCGGCGGCCTGAAGCGCGGAATGCACCATGAGCGAGGTGGCAACGATGGTCACGTCCGTGCCCTCGCGCTTTATTTCGCCCTTGCCGATCTCGATGGGGGTGGCGGCGTCGTCCACTTCGCCTTCCACGCCATAGAGGATCTTGTGCTCAAGGAAGATGACGGGGTTGTCGTCGCGAACAGCGGCGATGAGCAGGCCCTTGGCGTCCGCCGGGGTGGAGGGAATGCACACCTTGATGCCGGGAATATGCATGAACCAGGCTTCAAGGCTTTGCGAATGCTGGGCGGCAGCGCCCACGCCAGCGCCCTGGGGCATGCGCAGCACCATGGGCACCTTGGCCTTGCCGCCGAACATGTAGTGCATTTTGGCGGCCTGGTTGAAAAGCTGGTCCATGGCCACGCCAATGAAGTCCACAAACATCAGTTCCGCGATGGGCCGCAAACCGGCGGCGGCAGCGCCAGCGGCAGCGCCCACGATGGCGCTTTCGGTGATGGGCGTATCACGCACGCGGCGTTCGCCGAATTTGTCGAAAAGCCCCTGGGTTACGCCAAAGCAGCCGCCGAACTTGCCCACATCCTCACCGATAATGAACACGTTCTCGTCCCGCTCCATCTCCTGGCGCATGGCATCGTTAAGCGCCTGCAGGTAGGTTTTGATCGCCATATTTTTCTCCATTCTGAAAAGTCTGAAGGTGGTTTCCGCAATGGTGGAGCAAAAAAGCTCCAGAACATCTCACGCCCTCTGTGCCCGCAAGCGGTCGCCCTAGGCGTAAACGTCTTGCAGCAGGTCTTCCGGCGTGGGGAAGGGGCTGTCTTCAGCAAACTTGACAGCGGCTTCGATGTCGGCGGCCACGCTGGCGGTGATGCCGTCCAGTTCCGCCTGGGTGGCGGTGCCGGTTTCCACCAGCTTCTGGGCGAAACGCGGAATGGGATCCTTGGCCTTCCATTCCTCCAGTTCCTTTTCACTGCGGTAAACGCAGGCGTCGCCCTCGAAGTGGCCGCGCCAGCGGTAGGTCTTGCATTCAACCAGCGAGGGGCCCTGGCCCTTGCGCGCGCGCTCCACAGCCATGGTCACGGCTTCGTACACGGCCAGCACGTCGTTGCCGTCAACAACCACGCCGGGCATGTCGTAAGCGGCCGCGCGGTCGGCGATGTCGGTAATGGCCATGGATTTGCTCTGCGGGCAGGAAATGCCGTAGCCATTGTTTTCATTGACGAAAACAACGGGAAGCTTCCAGGCACTGGCCATGTTCAGCGATTCCTGGGTGGTGCCCTGGTTGGACGCGCCGTCGCCAAAGAAGCAGGCGCACACGCCCTTGTTGTCCTTGTATTGGCAGCTGAAGGCCGCGCCCACGGCCAAAGGACCGCCGCCGCCCACGATGCCGTTGGCGCCGAGAATGCCGATGTTGAAATCGGCAATGTGCATGGAGCCGCCCTTGCCTTTGCCATAACCGGTGGAGCGGCCGTAAATTTCGGCCATCATGAGCTTGAGGTCGCCGCCCTTGGCAAGGCAGTGCCCGTGCCCACGGTGGGTGCTGGTGATCATGTCCGTCTGCTTCAGCGCGGCGCACGCCCCGGTGGCAACGGCTTCCTCGCCAAGGTAGAGATGCACGAATCCGGGAATTTTGCCGGCTGCGAAAAACTTTTGCAGCTCGGTTTCAAAAAGGCGGATCTTGGTCATGGTGCTGAACATTTCCAGCAGGACCTTCTTGTCGGGATGTTTCATGGTGCTCTCCTCAGTTTGCTGATTGTGGTGCCGACTCAGTCAACGTTAACCGACACGGTCAGGGCCGCGCAGGCCATCACAATATCGCTGCATCCGGGGCCGAAGCAGGCAACTTCGATCCCCCGAACGCGCATGCCCCCCGCAACCACCTCGATGGTTTTTTCGCCAATGGGAACGGCCGCGAGCACCGCTTCCTTGTCCACAAGGTCCGGTTCGGGCACGGCAATGCGCGCATGCACATGCACGCCCTGAAAGGTTGTGCGCCCAAGCACCTCCACCAGACCGCACAGACAGCTGCGCGAAATGGCGTCCTTAACCGCCCTGGTGGCGGCCTTGGTCATGTTTGCGCCGTGCAAGTCGGCCCCTGTGCCCAGTTCGACGACAAAGCGTTGCAGCATCGTTTTCCTCGCTTGGGGTTGTTCCGCCGGTTAAGTTCCTGGTGCGCATGTATCCGTGAGGCCGTGTACACATGGGATTGTCGCTTCATGGCGCGGCAAATCGCCTTGCAACAACAGTGCGGTGCGGGTATTTTCGCAAAACCCGCACAAGCATTCGGGCGGTTGCCCCGCCCTCGCGCTAACCCAGCATGCGCATAGGCTCTTCAAGCATATCCGCGAGCGTGCGCAGGAAGTTCATGGCCGGTCCGCCATCGGTGACCATGTGGTTGAAGGTGAGGGAAAGGGTCATCATTTTGCGCACGCACACCTGGCCGTCAAACACGCCCGGCTTTTCCACCACGCGGCCCACGCCCAGAATGCCGGTTTCCGGCGGATTCAGAATGGGGGTAAAGCCATCCACGCCCAGCATGCTGACGTTGGAGATGGTGAAGGTGCCGCCTGAAATCTCGTCCATGGAAAGGCCGCCCTTGCGGGCGCGGGAGGCGGCGTCGCGCACCTTGCCCTTGAGTTCCTCAAGGCTGAAGGTGTCCGCGTTTTTCACGTTGGGCACGATAAGCCCCGTCTCCAGCGAAACGGCGACACCCAGATTCACATGCTTGTGCATGTGGATGCCGTCTTCCTGCAGGGTCGTGTTCATGATGGGGTGGCGCTTGAGGGAGCGGCAGACGGCAAAGGAAATGATGTCGTTGTAGGAAAGGCGGTATTCGGCGTCTTTCTTGTGCCGGGCCAGCATGGATGCGCGCAGCGCCGCCATTTCGGTGACGTCGGCCTCCACAAACACGGTTAGCTGCGCGGCGTTTTGCAGGCTGGCCTGCATGTTGTCGGCAATCATCTTGCGCAGCCCGTCCATGGGCACTATTTCGTCCTGTTCCTCGCCGGAGCAGGCGCAGGGAGCCTCGGCGGCCTTGGCGGGAGCCTTGGAAGCGGCTTCGTGAGCGGCGCGAACGTCCTTTTCCGTAATGGCTCCGTCACGGCCTGTGCCGGAAACCGTGGCCAGGTCCACGCCCAGCTCCTTGGCCACCTTGCGGGCGGCGGGCATGGCCCGCACTTCGCCGCCGGGGGTGCGCGCCTGGGGCTTGCCGCTCTGCGCGGCGGGTTGCGCGCCGGGGGCGGCATCGGCGGGAGCCGCAGCGGGGGCGGCCACCGCCTCGCCGGATTCGCCGATGATGCCGATAACCTGCATTACCGGAACCACTTCGCCCTGTGGGCTGACAATCTGCAACAGCACGCCGCCGGCGGGCGATTCCACCACATTGGTGATCTTGTCCGTTTCCACTTCCAGCAGCGGTTGCCCCACTGCCACCGCGCCGCCTTCGGCCACAAGCCAGCGCGCAATTTTGCCGGTTTTCATGGTGAGGCCCCATTTGGGCATCTGCACTTCGTAGGCCATCCTTACCTCCTTGCGCCTTCGCGGCGCACGCGTTGATGCCCCTAGTGTTGCAACTCTGATACCATTTTATAACAGGCGAAAATAAATGATTAATTTGATTGTTCTGTTATTAATTTCTATTTTTGTGTTCGATAATGGAACACTTAACTGTTCCGTCACACCAGATACAGGACACTTTGATGATAGTATAATCCATATGTTATATCTCTTGAGCAAATATGAATTAGCTTTGTGGGAAAAGACTATTCCAATTTTTTAGAGAGAGTGTTATTGCTAAGGTGAAAGCAGCTGGATCGCATGGGATGGAAAGGCCGAATAGCCTGCGAAGATTGGGGTAATGGTTGCGAACCGGCATGCTTGTTCAGGGCGCACGCTCGGGAGATAGCCATGTATGTTTTGCAACGAAACGGCGATGTGTTTGAAATGCGGCACGAATCCCTATCGGCGGACGGCGTTAACCGCTCGGGGTTCCTTTTTAGCGGGTCTTGCGGCAGCAGCGGTGGAAACCGCCGTGAACTCTGGGAAAATTTCATAAAAACAGGAACGATCGTTGACGACAGCCTGCCACGGCCCATAGCTTCTTCATGGCTGCGCTGCCGCGATCTGGGGGTGGATCCGCTGCTGCCCCGCTGCGCGGAATTTTCGCCCATGGAGCAGATTCGCGCGCAGTCAGAAGTCTATGCGGAGTTGGCGGCGGGGGTGGAGCAGCAGGTCTATGAGCAGATAAAGGACAAAGGCCTGCTCATGACGGTTTCCGAATCCAACGGGCGCATATTGCGCACCTGCGGCAACAAGGATGTGCTGCTTCAGGCCGATCAGCTTTATTTTGGCCCCGGCGCCGTGTGGTCCGAAAAAAGCGTGGGCACCAACGCCATCAGCCTGGCGCTTTCAGACGGCGTGCCCGCGCAGGTGATGGGCGAGGAGCATTTTTGCAACAGCCATCAGGCCTGGGGCTGTTCCGCCGCGCCAATTTTTACGCCCTTTGGGCAATTATGGGGCTGTTTTGATATTTCCGGGCCTGTCAGCGCGGACCACAGCCAGGCGCTGTGGCTGGCCATCGGCGCGGCCCGCGAGATTGAGCGCCTGTTGCTCAACGCCTCGCTGAGCAACATGGAGAACAAATCCCGCGCGCTGCTCAACACGCTGTTCAGTTCCATGCCCATCGGCGTGCTCATGATCGACGAAATGGGCGTCATCACCTATGCTAATTCGCTGGCGGAGCGCCTGCTGGGGTCCAGCGGCAACGTGCGGGGCGGGCGCGTAGAGGCCTTTTTCGACTATGCCATGTTTGCCCGGCGGCAGGAGGAACGCAACAGCCGCCCCGAGGGCATGCCCCTGCGTTGCCTGGCCAACCCCGCGCTTTCCGCTAGCGTCATGCCTTTCATGGCGGGCAAGGCCGATGGCCGCTATGCCATCATAACCCTGCAGGCCGGAGTTCCGGCAAAACCCGCCGCCACCACCAATATTGCCCGCCGCAGCGGGCCGCGCCCCTTTGGCGAAATTCTCTACCGCAGTGAAAAAATGACCCGCACGGTGGAGCAGGCCCGGCATATGGCCCAAAGCCCCGCCGCCATTCTGCTGCACGGCGAAACGGGAACGGGCAAGGAACTGTTTGCCCGGGCCATACACAACGCCAGCCAGCGCGCGCAGGCCCCCTTTGTGCCCGTGAACTGCGGTGCGCTGCCGCGCGAACTTATTCAGAGCGAACTTTTTGGCTATGAGCGGGGGGCGTTTACCGGCGCGGTGGAAAAGGGCCGCCCCGGCAAATTTGAAATGGCCGACCGGGGAACCCTGTTTCTTGATGAAATTTCAGAAATGCCGCTGGAAATGCAGGTCAACTTGTTGCGCCCGCTTGAGGACCACAGCGTGACCCGGGTTGGCGGCAAGCAGACCATACGTGTCGATTTTCGGCTTATCACGGCCACCAACCGCAACCTTGACGAGTTGATGGCCTCGGGCGCGTTTCGTGAAGACCTGTTTTATCGCATTCATGTGCTGGCGCTGGAAATTCCGCCTTTGCGCGAACGGCGGGAAGACATCGTTCTTATTGCGGAATATCACTGCAAGCGGCTGTGCCGCGATTATGGGCAGCCCTTCGGCGGTCTTTCCGCCGAGGCTCTGCATGTTCTGGAGGATTACGACTGGCCCGGCAATGTGCGGCAATTGGTCCACAGCATGGAATATGCCGTGAACATGGCGCATGGGGGCTGTATTCTTTCTGAACACCTGCCCGCGAACCTGCGCGGGGAAAGCTTGCGGCAGCCCGGCGGCGTGGCGGCCTTGCCGGAAATGTCGGACTTCAACCTGGACAGCCTTGAGGCCAGGGTCATCAGATCGGCGCTGCGACACTTCAAGGGAAACATGCTGCAGGCCGCCAAGGCCCTGGGCATTGGCCGCAACACCTTGTATGCCAAGGTGCGCAAAATTGAGACGCCGGAATAGCCCGCTGGCATAACAGCCTTTTTGTTCCCGCAAGCAGGGAACGGCCCGTTACGGCGCATGCCGTGGCGGGCTTTTTTTTTGCCAGAACGTCAGCCTATTTCTTGTTTCTTCCAGGCCTGCTTTTTTCAGCCGGGGGGTGGGCAAGGGGGCCTGCGGCCTATTGGGGGCAAAAAAAACGCCGTTCGCGGCTGTTCGCCTTTGGGGCACTGCCGCGTGGGTTTGCGCTGTTTTCGAACAGGGAAAAGCGGCGCGGTATAAAAGTCTGCATGTGCGGAATTTCTCGATCAAGCAGGGGCAAGGGCTGGCGGGCAGAAGCCGCGCAGCCCCGGCCAGAGCCATTGCGCGGCATGCCCTGTGCAATACCGGGGGGAGAATCCGAACATCAACACTTTACCAAGAGAGGCAGTTATGGCCGAAACCATGCAGGCAGCAGTTTGGCACGGCAAAAAAGACATCCGCGTTGAAACTGTGCCGGTTCCCCCCGCTCCGGCCCCTGGCTGGGTACAGATCAAGGTTGATTGGTGCGGCATTTGTGGTTCTGACCTGCACGAATATCTGGCAGGCCCCATTTTTATCCCCGCCGATGCGCCGCACCCCCTAACGGGCAAGCAGGGCAGCGTCATTCTGGGGCATGAATTCAGCGGCACGGTCACGGCCGTGGGCGAAGGCGTTTCCAACGTCAAGGTTGGCGACATGGTCGCCCCCGACGCCTGTCAGCACTGTGGCGAATGTCAGCCTTGCCGCGAAGGGCGCTACAACGTGTGCGAAAAGCTTGCCTTCACCGGCTTGCACAACGACGGCGCGTTTGCCCCCTATGTGAACGTGCCGGCGGAATTGTGCTTCATTCTGCCCAAGGGCGTTTCGCCCGAAGCCGGAGCCGTTATGGAGCCCCTGGCCACGGGGTTCAAGGCTGTGCGCATGGCGGGCAGCATTCTGGGCCTCAATGTGGTTGTGCTGGGGGCTGGCACCATTGGCCTTGGCACCATCATGGCAGCCAGAGCGGCGGGCGCGGGGCAGATCATTGTTCTTGAAATGTCCAAGGCGCGCACGGCCAAAGCCAAGGAGTGCGGCGCGGACGTGATCATAAACCCCAAGGAATGCGACCCGGTGGCCAAGGTGAGGGAACTGACCGGCGGTTCCGGCGCGGACGTTTCCTTTGAATGCATTGGCAACAAGTTCACCGGGCCTTTGGCCATCGACGTGCTGCGCAACACCGGCACCGCAATTATTGTGGGTATTTTTGAAGAGCCAAGCTCTTTCAACTTCTTCAGCCTCAGCGGCACGGACAAACGCGTTATTGGCACCCTTGCCTACACCATCGAAGACTTCAAGGGTTTGGCCGCGCTGATGGCCAAGGGGTCCATCAAGGCCGAGAATCTTATTACCGGCCGCATTGAACTGAAGGATATTGTGGACCGGGGTTTTCTTGAGCTGATCAACAATAAGGACGAGAACATCAAAATTCTCGTGCAGCCGTAACAACCCGGCGTCCGTTACATTTTTTCACGGGCAATGGAGTGGGGAGCAGCCAGCATAACCGGCTCTGTCTTCCTTGCGTGCGCCCCCGGCCTAACCACAGGCGGGGGCGTTTTTGCGTGGGGCTGCCGTGCGGCCTCGGCCGTGCGCTGGGCGGCATGCTCCAACGCGCTGCGGGCGCATGCCGGGGAAAGGGATTTGGGAGAACGGCGGTGCGGCGTTTCGCGGTCAAACAGCAGTCGGCACAGGCAGGAGAAGGGCGGGGGCAGAATGTGTGACGCCATGTCCGCCAGGCAGCGGCGCATCTGGCGCGAAAGTTGCTGTTCCATAACTGCGCAGAAAGGATGTGGACGGTCTGGCATGGCTTACCCCCAGCGCCACATTGCCGTTATGGCATGACGGTTCTATGCCATACGGCAAACATTTTGGCGCGGTGGCGCCGCAATATTCCAGCCCCCCCAAGAGGGCGGCGCAGGCAACTTTTGGCGTTGCAACCGGGCCGCGCACGCCAAACATTTTGCCGTTTGCCAAACGTTTTATCTTTTCTTGCAAGGCATTGCAGCGTAGCGTATCAAACACGTTTTGTGGGCGCGGCCCTAAAGGATATGCTCTGTGAAAATCGCCATTTGCGCAAAGAAGGATCTGGCTGGTTGTCTGGCGCTGAACAGGTTGCTGGAAGGCTTTGCTGGAAAGCATGAGGTTTTCGTTGTTCTTTCCGACTATGTGCTGGACGCGGAAAACAGCAACCCTTTTGCCGCCGATCTGGTGGCCCACGAACGGGGCATGATGCTTGACCACGTTTTGCCCTGGCTGGACGCGCACGTTCCCGCCCAAAGCGGGGCGGCATGCCTGACATATCGCGGCCTGCAGGCGCGCTATCCTGTCGCCATGGAACAGCGCGGCCCCATGCGGGCAGCGGAATCCATTGCCGCCATGCGTGATCTCGCGCCGGATGTCGTCATTTCCTGCCGTTATGACTATGTCATCCCCCAGGCGGTCATTGATATGCCGCGTTTGGGCACCTATGGCCTGCACCCCGGCGCGCTGCCCGCCCTGCAAGGCTTGTGCAGTCCGTTTCGGGCCATGGAGCAGGGCCGCGCGCAATCAGGCTGCACCCTGTTTCAGCTTGATGCCGGGCTTGATACCGGGCCCATCGTCGAGATTGGCTGGTGGCCCATTGCCTATGACAGGTCGTTGCTGTGGAATTTCGTGCACACCTATTTTGCCGGTGTGGACACGCTGATGCGGCATGTGCCGGAGCTGGAGGCGAATAAGCCCCTGGTCGCAAAAAAGCAGAACGGGGAAGGGCGGAACTATTTTTCCTATCCCACGGAGGAAGAATTCAAAAGCTTTACCCGGCGCGTTGCCCCCATTGTGCGCACTGACGATTATTGCGAACTGCTTTCGTGGTTTTTGCCCGCAGGGGCGGAAGACCCGCTCATGCCCGAGTTGAAGGCCCTGGTCAACGCTCTGGAGCGTTGACGCGCCACAAAATCTGAAACAGCACGGCCAGGCCGCAGATAACGCCGCCCATGAGCAGCAGGGCATGCGCGGGCGGCATGGCCACAATGGCCAGGCCAAAAAGCACCGGCCCCGCAACCTGCCCCACACGTTCAAGCCCCCGATAGATGGAGGCCGTCTTCTCTCTCCCCAGTTTTTGCGCTGATGCGAGCGACAGAACACAAAGCATGGATGCCGGGGCTATCAGGCACTGGGCAAGGCCAAGGGCGATCACCGAGGCCGCCGCGCCCGCCATGTTGTCGCCCTTGGCGGCCAGCAGCAGCGTTATGCCCGAAAGCAGGCCCGTCAGCGTCAGAAACAACGATTTGTCTTTTCTGTGGTCTATCCATCTGCCCAGCAGCGGCCCGGCGGTGATGAAACACAGGCCATAGAGCATGAATATGCGGCCTATGTCCGATTGATCCACATGGGCGTTGGCCAGCCGCAGGGGCAGCAGATAGTGCAGAAAGCCCGTAAGGCAGATGGCGGCGGGAATGCCCACCAGCAGCAGCACCATGTGCATGCGCGGGTCTTTCAGCAGTTCCATGCCGCCCGCGAACAGGGAGGGGCGCTGGCTGTGCGGCGCGGCGCTTTCCGCGCCCGGCAGGGCGGCGGGGGAGCCTGGTTCCCGGCCCAGCAACACGGTGAACAGGGCCAGCAAAATCATGCCGCCCCCAACACAAAGCACGGACTGAAACGAAATATGGTCGGCCAGCATGGCCCCGGCGGCTGAGCCGCAGATGCTGCCGGAAAAAATGCCCGCAAAAACGCTTGCCAGCCCGGCCCCGGCGTTGGCCTTGCCCAGCGTGCCTATCTGCGCCGCCATCAGCACCAGCCCAAAGCCGAACCCGGCGGCGATGCGCGCCAGAATGAGCATGGGCAGGTTTAGGGACAGGCCGCCCGCAATCAGGCCAACCGCCGCCGCAAGGGTGCCCGCGGCAAAAACTTTTTGCCAGCCGTATTTTTGCGTGAAGCTGCCGGAAAACAGCAGCGCCAGACCAGCGCTGACCATCTCGGCTGAGATGGGCAAGCCAATGGCCACGTTTTCGGAAAGCCCCAAAAACGGTTCATAAAGTTTGCGCGCCAGAAGGGGAATGAATGAAATTCCCATGTCGTAGCCCACAAAAAACACAAAGCCCGCAGCCCGCAAGGCCTGCACGGCAAGAGGCGCGGTTGCGCGCGCCGCTGCGGCTTGGGCTTCAGCGGGCGGCGCCGAGCGCAGGGCGATAAGCCCCAACAGCTTGGAAAGTTCAAGCAAAAGCAGAAAACTGATGAGCAGCGAGGCTCCCAGGTCCAGCGCCAGCGAGGCGATGCGCGCGGTGATGGCTTGTGGCCGCAGGGCCAGCTCAAGGCTCATAACCTCCTGCCGTTGGCGGAAGCGGCTTGGCCAGTAGCTGTTCAACGGTTTGTGAACCGTCAGCGCCGCATCCGGCACCTGCCCGGCTATGGCTATTTCCTGACCATTGGGGGCAACAAGGGCTGCCCCCGCCAGCTCGGGGTTGGCGGCCACCAGCTGCGCCAGGGCCTGCTCCTTGCCGCGCAAATGCGCAATATCAACTCCTTTGTGGATCAGATATTCAAAATCCCGCCCCGTTGCTTCGGCCAGAATATCGGCCTTGGTGCGCATGGCCTGCTTGATGAAGGTATCAAACAGGGCCAGCGTGCCGCAGCAATAGAGCAGCTGCGTCAGGCCAATGATCACGAGCAACGCCCTGGTCATGCCGCCAAGGCCGACACGCTCGCCGCGCCCGCTGGTCAGCAGGCCCAGACGCCCGGCAAGAATCAGCCCCACCACAAGACAGGCCCCGGCCAGCATAAGCGAAGACCAGCGCAAATATTCCCGCGTGGCCGTGTTGATGAGGGCAGGGTCTATATCCATGACCACATGCCCCACCAGGGTTTTGTATTCCAGCGGGATGGTCAGGCGGTAGCCTTGGGTTGTTTTTTGCGTTGCGCCGCCGTTGGCCCCATCGCCCTGGGGGCTGGCGGTTGCGGCGGGGGCAGTGGCTGGCGTTTCTTCGGGCAGCGTATAGAGCGGCGTTCCCTGGGCATCGGTCACGGTAACGCGCCTGATGCCGGTGAAGGTTTGGCGCAGTTCGGCCAGCATTTCCTGCATGCCCGCATAGGAATGCAGCGGTTTGCCAAAGCGCATGCCCCGCTCAATGTCGCTTGCCAGGCGTTCTCCTCCGCTGCGGTAGCCGGAGAGAATCAGGTCCGCCGCCAGGGTGTTGAGCGTGGAAACGGAAAGCAGCGCGTTAAAGCCAAGGGTGACAAGCAGCACCCCGAGGCCCAGAAGCAGGGCATTGATGCGCAGTTTGCGGGGGGCGTGGATGAACACGGGCGTTCCTTTAGCGCGTTTCCGCGCGCGGCGGGGCGATGGTTTCGTGCAGTTCGTCCGCCGTCACCAGCACGTCAAAGGGAAAATCAAAACCGATGGCCTTGGCCACGGCCAGATTCAGCGCAATGGAAGGCTCTGACCTGTCGAGCATGGCAAGGCTGCGCGGCAGCGCGCCGTCAAGAATTTCGTGGGCCTGTTTGGCAAGGGCCCTGCCGCTGGGGCCGAAATTCCAGGTGGAAAAGCCCATGAGCGCCCCGGCCTTGACGTATTCCGAACCGTCGCGGGCAAAGGTGGGAATTTTCCATTGGGTCAGGGTTTGCAACAAGGGGCCGATGCCGTCGCCGCCGATGTCAAAGCAGTTCAGCGGACCGATGAAAAAGGCGTCCATGCCCTGCTTATGCAGTTCATTCAGGCCCTTGCGGCATTCCTCCGTGCTTTCAGCCGAGGAAAGGCCATTGTAGAGCACCAGCGAAAACCCCAGCTCCGAGGCGATGGCGCGCGCATCATCCAGCGCGGCGTAGACCCGGCCCTCGGCGTTATCCTGGTACATGATGCCGAGTTTGTGAAAGCGCACCACATCATAGAAAACGCGGAACATGGAGGGCCAGCGGTCAACCGTGACGCGACAGGTGAAGTTGTCCACCCCGGAATCGTGGGCGCTTTTTACCACGCCAGCCGCGATGGGGTCGGCCATGCCCATGCCGAGAATGGGCAGACGCCCGTTGTTGACGGCCAGCAGGGCTTTGACGGCCGCAGTGCCCATGCCCACCACAAGGTCCAGATCCTTGCGCTGCAAAAGCTGCCGCGCCAGTTCCGGCAGCAGCTGCATCTGTTTGGGATCCCAGCCTGGGCTGAAGCGGGCATCTTGCGGAAATTCGCAGCGCATGTCGCCATAGTGTTCCATACCCTCGCGGAAGGCGCTCCAGGTGTTATCGAACAGCCAGAACGGCCCGGCCTCAAGGTAGCCGATGCGCTTAATCTGGGGCGTGACCTGGGGCGTGGCCTGGGGCAAAACCGGCGGCTGGGCCAGCGGACTGGTGCAGGGCAATGCCCCGAGAAAAAGCAGCAGGGAAAGCAGCAGCGAGGCGGCAAGCGACGCCGCCGCGTGTAACGTGGCCGGAACGCGCCGCATCAGGGCGGGGACAAAAACACAGCGTGGGCTGGTTGCGGGCGGCAAGGCCGCAGGTAGGGAAAAACCTGGGGCAGGGGCGGGGCCTTGGACCGTGAGGGAATCGTTCATGCTGGCGACACAGGTAAAAGATTGACCGAAAACGCTTAAACTGCCCGACCCGAAACGCCATGCGGTTGTGGCTGCGGCTTCCGCTTCCGGTCCGGCTCATGTGCGCACGCGTGGGCGGCGCGATGCCGCGCCCGCTATTTGCGCGCGGGTTTTTTGTTGCCTGAAGCGATGATCAGCAGCAGGCCCATCAGGGGCGTCAGCAAGATGCTTGCAAAAAAATTGCCCCAGAAACCCAGGCGTGAATTGATGCCGAACAGGCCGATAAGCAGACTCAAAACGAGGATAAGGACGAACAGCTGCATGATTGGCTCCTTACTTTTCGGGCGCATCCGCGCTGCGGCCCCGCAGCAGGGTTTTGTCCAGCCGTTTGATATAGTCCCCAACGCTCTCGCCGGGGGCAATCCAGCTCAGGCCGTCGTTATCCGGCTTTTCCGCCTCCTGCTGCTGCGTTTTGGAGGAAGAAGACGTATCCCGGGCGGGCTGCGCCTGGGGCTGCTTTTCTGATTTTGATCGGGGCTGGGGCGTGCGTGTGGCGTCGCCAGAGGCATCCTGCTTGGCGGCCGTGCCGGTATCGGCCTGCGCCGCCGTGGGCGAATCGGCATTGAGAATAACGGGCAGGCCGTCTTTGCCGCCGATAACCACGATTTTCGCATTGGGGGACGAGGCGAGTTCTTGGGTCGCCTTGATGCCCTCATACTTCAGGAAATTTGGCGACATATGCTGGTTCACCAGCATCTGGTAGGCCTTGATTCCCTCGCCCTCTATTGTTTTGCGGCGCGCTTCCTGCCCGGCTTCCAGCAAAATGTATTTATAGCGCAAATAATCCTGTTCCGCCACGAGCTTGCGTTCAATGGAGTCACGCAGCACCTCGGGCAGGGTAATGCTTTTGACCACGAAACCCTGAATGAGAATGGGAATGCGCCCCATTTCTTCCACGGCGTCCACCAGCATTTGGTCCTGCAATTCCTGGCGCGCCGTGGAATAGAGGTCATCCGGGCGGTAGCTGCCAATGGTTTGGCGCACGGCGGAATTCATGATGGGTATCACGACTTTTTCGCGGTAGCGGGGGCCGATTTCTTGGTGCAGCATAGGCAACCTGTCGCGGATAATCTGAAACCGCAGCGAAATTTCCACGTTTATGGTCAGGCCGTCCACGGTAAGCACATCGATGTTCTGCGTCTCTTCCTGCACGCGCATGTCATAGATATACATGATATCCCACGGCTGGATAACGTGCAGGCCTTCATCATAGGTTCTGTTGAGCTGTGTGCCGCCGTGAAAGCGGGAATACAGCACGCCCAGCTCGCCGGGTTTGATGGAAATGACGATGTTTGGCCAGAGAAAAACGAGCAGCAGCGTGAGAACAAGGCCCGTGCAAACGATTTTTATGCGATTACGGCGCAGGGCGTTCTGTATATTTTTACAGATATTTTTCATTGGTCTAACCGGTATGTTTTCTGGGTGTACTGCGCGGAACCTCGCCAATACATGTCGAGCGTATAGTCTATGCACTGCCGTTCAAACAGAATGCAGCGATTTTTATCGTTCTCGGTCTGGCCCATACAAAGATTATACAGAATGGGGCACATGCCCACATTGAGCACAAATTCACCGAGGTCGGGCCTGGAATGGATGGTCTTGCGGGCAAGATGCACAATGCGCTTGACGTAACGGTTGTCGCATATCTGGATGCGCTGTCCGTAGTCGTGATTTTCCGCGTAGCATTGCAGCCTGTCGGTAATGGCCCGCGTGTTTTCCGCGGCGTTGATTTCCGATGGCAGGGTGTCGCGCACCTTGCCGTAAAGGTCGCGCACGGTCTGAAGGTTCGAGGCGCCCGTCAGGTCTCTTGCGGCGGCGGTGTGCGCAAGGCAAAGGCAGAGCAGCGCCGCGATCATGCAGGCCAGCCCTTTCATGCCTTTTCTCCCGCGTTGTCGGGGCTGAACGGCACAAAACCGCCCTCTTGCATGGTCAGCACCCTGTCCGCCACATGAAAATAGCGGTCATCGTGCGAAACGGCCAGAATGGTGCCGCCTTTTTTGATGATGGAGGGCAGCAGTTCTTCATAAAAATAGCGCCGGAATACGGGGTCGAAATCAGCAGCCACTTCGTCAAAAAGATAGACCTCGCGCTTTTCAAGCAGCGCGCAGGCCAGGGCCAGGCGCTTACGCTGGCCCGCCGAAAGGTCGAGGGTGGAGAACGAGCCGTCGTCGAGCAGATGCACCTTGGTGTCTATGCGCACGGTGCGCAGCACCTCGTCGAGCTGTTCGGCGGTGACCTTCAGCCCCAGCGGGCGGGAGAAAAGATGGTATTCCGTGGGCAGCACGGTAAAGAGATTGCGGTAGACCTCCATGTCGAAGTCCGCCACCCGCGCGCCGTTGAGAAAAAGATCGCCGGATTGGGCGGTATACAGCCCGGCGAGCACTTTGACGAACGTGGACTTGCCCGAACCGTTGCCGCCGCGAATGAACACCAGCTCGCCCCGGCGCAGCTCGAAATCTTCCACCCCAATGCCGAACAGCCGCGCGCCGTTGCGGTCATAGTAGCTGAAGCGCACATCGCGCAGGGCAAGGGATTCGAAGGCGGGTTCCTTGGGGGCGGGCTGCTGCCAGCGCGCCGTCACGCCTTCGTTTTCAAAGGGTTCAACCGCCGCGTCTATGCCTGCTTCAACATTCGCCAGCTCCTGAAGGCTCATTTCAACCTTGCTCAGCATCGGCACAAACGTCACCAGGCTGATGAGCGGGCTCAGGCTGAACATGCACAGAACCAGCAGGGAGGATGTGTCCGAAGGTTCCAGATCAAGGATTCCGGGCATCAAAAAAAGAATGAGGCCCAGAATAAGCAGGTTGAACATGGCAAAAAAAGATATGCCCAGCGCGTGCCGCTGCTCTGTGGCGTCTCTGGCTTCCGAGGCGGCGTCAAGGTCGGGGATGATTTGCTCGCCAAACAGGGCGGTTGTTTTGGGCTTGTGCATTTTGAGCTGCATAAGCCCCGCGTAAAGGTCGCGCAGGCTCGCGCTGAAGCGTTGGTCGGCCTGCATGGCCGGTCCCAGCCGGGCGTGAACGCTGTTGATGAGCCCCAAAAACACCCACAGCCCGATGGCTAGAAAAATGAAAACGCCCAGCGTTCCCGCAAGGGACACGGTGGCCATTTTCATAAACGACAGAACAATCATCACCGCGTTGGCCGCTGCGGCCACGAGCATGCGCGCAGCTTCAACAACCATTTCGCGCCCGTCCAGCAGCGAGGCCTGAATGCGGTTTTTGTCCAGCTTTTCATAGTCCAGCAGGGAAACGCCGCGCAGCTTGGCGGCAATCCGCATGCGCCATTCCATGATGCCCCGCAGGGCAATTTGCGCCGAGCGCCCCGTTATGTAGCGAAAAAGAAAGTAGAACGAGGCCAAACACACCAGAAAGGCCAGAAAAGTGTGAAACTCAAGGCCATCACCGGAAAGCTGCTGCAAACCCTGAAGAACGGAAAAAACGGCAAGCCCCTGCATGATGCCGGAGGCCATGCAGGCGGCAACAAGCTTTTTGCCTTCGTCGCCCGCCTGCTCCTTGAGAAGCGTCAGAAAAAGAGATTCTTTCAGTTGCAGCATGGAAATAGGTGGCCCCGTGTTCAGAGGTGTGGCGTCGGGCAAAGGCCGTGGTCAAGGTTTTGCCAGGATGGTCGGCGCTTGGCGGGGGCCAACGCAAACTGGGCAAACTGGGCAAACCGTGCAAACTGGGCAAACCGGCGTGGCCGTTTGGCAACAGGCGGCAAAACGCCCTGTGGTCGAAAGCGCCTCGCGTTCTGGCCGCCCGCCAACGTTGCGCCCGCTGGCGGCGTGTGCGGCGGCGGATGGTGGAAGGGCCTGTGCGCGGCCCCTCCACCATATTCTGAAACCAGACCCGGCGAGGTTATGCAGCCGGAGCGCTCTCGTTTTCTTTTTTGGGCGCGTCTTGCGCGGCAGGCTCTTTTTTGAGCTTGTTCTTCATTTTGCCTACAAAGCTTTTGCCTTCCTCAACCTTGGCCTTGAAGTAGACTTTGGCTTCAGCGGCGTCAAAATCCATAAGGGTGCCGCCTTTTCTGAAGTGGCGGTCAAAAACCCAGCCCAGCGCATAGGTGGTTGCGCCGCCCATGATGCTGATCGAGGCCGCCCCGGCGGTGAAGCCGATGACGGGAATGCTTTTGAGAAGTGATGCCGCCAGCGGCACGCTGGCCGTGGTCAACAGGCCGCCGCACAGGGAAGAAATGATGGACTTGACCCGTTCTTTCTTGAACTCCAGCCCATAGGCTTTGGACAAGGTGTGGATCATTTCAAGCTGCAGCGCGGTAAGCCCCAGAAAATCAACAATGGGCACTGGCACAAAACCAATACCGATGGCGCCGTACACCCGCTTGCGGATGATGGCGTCCACAACTTCCTCGCTCGGGCCCGAACAGCAGCTCTGCGCTTCTTCAGACTGGCAGGCCGTCGGTTCTTCAACGCCGTCGATGGTGGCGTCCAACGTCTCTTTTGTCATGGTGAACCTCGTGGTGATCGGTTTCAGAATGGTGCGCGGCTACCGTGCCGCGCTGGCTTTGTCTACGCCTGGAAGTGTGGAATCATAAAGCTCGTCCGCCGAGATAAGCAGCACCATGGGCAAATCCATGCCCAGCATGCGTGCCGTAACCAGGTTCAGAGCGATTTTGGGGGTGTAGGCCGCCTGTTCCAACTGCGTGTTGGGGGGCAACAGGCCCATGCGCGAGGCCATCTGGTCCGCATAAAACTTGCCCAACGGCGTGTAGTCCAGGGTGGAAAGCCCCATAAGCGCCCCGCGCCGCACATGCACGCTTCCATCTCTGGCGAAGGTTTTGATCGAGCGGGCGTTCAGCTCGTCGAAAATGGGTTGGGGGTTGGCCTGGGTCCAGTCAAAGCAGTTGAGCGCCGAAATATAAAACGCGTCGATGCCCTCGTGCAAAAGATGGTCAACGCCCTTGGCGCAGGATTCCAGGCTCTCCGCCTTGTCAAGAAAGGGGTATTCCACAAGGGTGAACCCCCGTTCGCGCGCCACCTCGCGGGCTTCGCGCACGTTGGAATAGGAGAGACCCTCCGGGCTGTTGTGGTATATAATACCCAGCCTGCGGAAGGGCAGCGCCTCATGAAACAGGGCAAAAACCTTGCGCCATTTGTCTTTGATGTAGCGAATGGTGAGGTTGGGCGCGCCAAGGCCTGTGGAGGCATCCACAATGCCCGCGCCTGCCGGGTCGGCAACGTCCACGGACATGATGGGCGTTTTGCCGTTGTTTTCGGCCAAAAGCGCCTTGGTGGCCTCTGTGCCCATGCTGATGATGATGTTCACTGAAGGGTCTGTCATCAGTTTGCGGGCCGCCGCGCGATAGGTGGCTTCTGGGGCGTCCCAGCCTGGGCTTATGTGCAGTTTCGCGGGAAAGTCAAAACGGCGCAGCACGCCGCGTTGTTCAAGGGCGGTGGTGATTTCTTTGAGCAGAAGCGAAAATTCCCAATAGGGGCCCGCTTCAAAATAAGCCACAGTGATGGGGCGGGGGGCGGCCAGCTGCGTGGCGGAGGCGCTGACGGGGGCCGCAAGGACTTCGGCACGCCAAAAGACCGCGCAAAAAATTATTGCGGCCAGAGTGGCAAGGCACGGTCTTATGAGGCTGCTCATGGCGCTATATACCCTCGAAAGACAGACGTAGCCGACGCGCGGCCCGGTTGTTTCCGTGTCCGCGCTGTTTCAGGTTGCCGTGTTGCGGCCGGGCGGCGGTGCGAAATTCCGGCGTCGCCGCTTGCTCACATATTCTAATTATAGCAGAGGGAAAGGCCTATCGTCTACATGAATCTACGTGCATTCCGGCCAATTGGGGCCTGTCTGGCCCGCGCGCTGGCGCTCACCTTGTCCATGCTACAACATCGCGCCGCGCCGCGCCCGCCGCAACGCTGCACTGGCAGCCAGCGGGGGAGGGAACGCCACGGCTTGTCCAGCCTTCCGGCAGGCTTGGGCAGGCCAAATGCCCCGCCGCGTCGGCCTCCGGCAGGCTAAGAATCCAGTTCTCCGTTTCCGTTCCGGCGCTCACGCGGAAGCTGTGCAGCGGCTGAAAAAGCCCTGTTCCCAAGGCCTTGAGCACGGCTTCCTTGCGTGTCCAGCAGCGGTAAAAGGCCGTGTTGCGCGTGCCTTGCGGCAGGCGGCGCAGCTCGGCCTGCTCCTGCGGGTGCAGTTGGGCCGTCAGGTCGGGCAGGTCGGGGATGTCGCGTTCTTCTTCCACGTCAATGCCAACCGGGGCCTCCCGGCAAAAGGCCGTCCAGACCATCATGCCGGAGTGGCTGATGGAAAAATGCACCGCAGCGTTGGGGCAAAAGGGTTTGCCGTGCGGCGTGCGGCAAAAGACCGCCGCCTCAGGTCCAAACGCTTCTTGCAGCACGCGGCGAACCAACGCCCTGCCCGCAAGGTGGCGCACGGCGTCAATGGCGTGCGCAAAGCGCGCGGCCCTTTCCCACTCGTCCGGCGCGGCCTGCAAACGCAAAACCTCAAGCCATGCCGGGGCTTGCTCCAGCTGCAGGCCCAGGCACAGAACGCCCGCTTGGGGCAAGGGCGGCAAGGGAAAGGCTGGAAAATCCCGCGCGAGCATGGCCTTAGCCCGCCGGAAACAGGGCTTCCGTCATATTCGCGGCCAGGTCCGCCCAATGGTCCTGCACATAGAAATGCCCGCCGCTGAAGGTTTGAACGCGGCAGCCTGCGCAGGTTTGGCGTTCCCATAACCGCGCCTCAGCTTCCGTCAGATGGTCTTGCGCGCCACGAAACACCCGCACGGGCGTTGTCAGCGGCGGCAATGCTTCGGGCCGCCAGTCGTTTACCGCGCAAAAATCGGCGTAAAGCACGGGTGCGAGATAGCGCCGCAATTCCGCGGATTCGGCGATACATTGCGGCGTGCCGCCCATCGTCATCACATGTTCCCAGAGTTCATCGGGGGAAAGGTCGTGGGGCGGGCGCGGCAGGCTTGATGTTCTACAACCCGGCGCGCCGGAGGCGGAAACAAACAGCGCCAGCGGCGGCGGCAGGCCCTGCCTGCGGGCTTCTTGGGCGCAAAGAAAGGCCAGCAGCGCCCCCATGCTGTGACCAAAAAGCGCATAAGCCCCGGTTTGCGCCGTGGGCGCCACCTGCGCAAAAACATCGCGCCCCAGGGCATTCAGGCTTTCCAGCAGCGGTTCCCTGCAGCGACGGCCCCTGCCCGGCAGTTCCAGGGGGCGAACAACAATGTTTTGCGGAAAAAAGCCGCCGAATTTCGCAAAGTATTGCCCGCTGCCTCCGGCATGGGGAATACAAAAAAGCGTTGTCTGTGCCGTCATATCCGTCATGCGGTTTCGTCTCTGCGAATCTACAGGTCAACCCAGCCCGCGTCATCGTTGATTTTCATCATGATGATGCGCGAGGCCTGTTCCGGGTGTCCGATGCGGGCGTGCATCTGTTTAAGAACAAGGTTTTCTCCGGCCATGCCGCATATTTCAAGCTTGCCGATGTCGTGCCCGATGATGAATTTGAAGCGTTTACCATAGCCGCTCAGCCCGGCTTTCGCTTCGTCCACAATGGCGACGCCCTGCTTTAGCGGAAGCTGAAAATGGTGGCGCACACGCGCAACGGGCATGCACTGATACAGATAATAGGGGTTCACCCCTATGGCCAGCAGGCCGTTCATGAGCCCGGCGATGTCTTTTGCCGTGTCGTTAACGCCGCGCAGCAGCACCGCCTGGTTGTTGATGGTCGCTCCGCACAGGCGCAGCCGTTTGATGGCCGCCGCCGAGGTGGGGGTAATTTCCCGAATATGGTTGTAGTGCGTGGCGATATACAGCGCCTTGCGCTCGGCAAACTGGCGCAGCGTTTCAATGAGTTCGTCGTCGAAGAGCCGCAGCGGGTAGGTAACGGGAATGCGCGTGCCTATGCGCACAAAATCCACGTGCGGTACCTCGGCCAGACCTGCCAGCATTTTTTGCAGCACCGGGGTGGAAAGCGTGAGGGGGTCGCCGCCGGAAAGAATAACGTTGTTGATGCCCGGATGCTCGGCAATATATTGCAGCGCGCCGGAAAAGTTGCGCAGGGTCTGTTGCGTGGAGTGTCCGACGATGCGCCTGCGGAAACAGTGCCGGCAGTGCATGGCGCAGCATTCCGTGGTGACCAGCAGGGCGGTGCAGTCATATTTGTGCAGCACGCCGTTGCCCTTGTCGTGTTTGTCGTCGCCGTAGGGGTCGGCGGTGGTGGCCCCCATGGACCCGGCAACCACAAGTTCTTCCACGCTGGGAAAGCACATGCGCCTGATGGGGTCGGCGGGGTCGTTTTTGTCGATAAGGCTCAGATAGTAGCGCGGAATATTGACGGGGTGAACTTCCGCAACTTCGCGCAGCTGTTTTTCTTCTTCCGGGCTGAACTCGGCATATTGCTTGAGCTGGTCTATGCTGACAATGTTGTTGGCGAGTTCCTTTTTCCAGTCAAGTTCTTCCCAGCGTGTTTCATGATCCATGATACAGGCCTTTGTAATTGCGTATGGCGTCAGGGGAGTGCAACAACGAAATGACACGTGGGGCGCTGCAATGGCGTGAAGAAAACAGAAATTATCATGCTGCCCGCAAGCGGACAGGACCATGCCAGGCCTGGCAAAAAACCAGAAATTTGCCCAAATCTGCGTTCGCCGCGTGTGCCCCTTGCCTGAATGTACGGCAAACCTGTTGTAAAGTATATGTTAATCTTGCCAAGACATGGGGGGTACGCTAATTTCCATTGGTCTGGTTCGGTGTTTCTCTAATCGCGGATGGCGGGGGCGATATGGCTGAAAGGGTGCCTTTGACAGGGTGTCAGCGGGAACTGTGGCTGTCCACGAAGGCGACGTTGACGGATTATACGGAAACGTCGATCCGGGGCTGTTATTATGTGGCCGCCGCGCTTGATCCCGAAAGGCTGCGCGAGGCCGTGCGCCTTGTGCTGCGTTTTACGCCTCTGCCCGCCGCAACCTTGTGCCAGACCGAGGAAGAGCCGTATTTTCTCGTGGGGGAACAGCGCGAGCCGGATTTTCGTTTTCTGGACGCAAGCGCCGAGCCTGATCCGCAAAAAGCCGCCGACCGCCTGATCGACGACTTTTACGAAGAGCCCGTCGAGGATCCCCTTATCCGTTACGCGCTCATCCGCACCGGGCGCGAATCCAGCATTGTGGCCATGAAGTGCTGCCATCTGGTGCTGGACGGCCTTGCCTTTTTTTTCCACATCGCCGTCATAGCGGATTTTTACACAGCGCTGGCGCGGGGCGAAACTCCCAACCCCGGCGAGCCTTGCCCCTGCGGCGACGCCTATGTGGAAGAGCAGGCGCATTTTGCCTCGGCGCGGTTCGGGAAGGACATGGCCTTCTGGCAGGAGCACCTGGCGCGCCTGCCGGAAAAGCGCATGATCCGGCCGCTGCCGGGGCACCCCGATGTTTTGGGGCACAGCCGCCACAAAAAATTTATTCTTTCCGAAGAAGCTTCGCGCATGGCCGGGGCGCTCATTGCCGCGCACAAGGTCAGCCCCGCCGTGTTCTTCACCGCCGTGTACTCCTTGCTGGTTTCTTTTATGACCGGCGAAAAGGAAATAGTGGCTCTGGCCCCCGTGGCCTATGGCGAGCGCAAGGTGCTTTACCGGCGGCAGGGGGCCATGATGGCCTTGCCGCCCCTGCTGGTGCGCGTGGAGGGGCAGCCCTCGTTTGCGGCGCTGCTGGAGGAAATTGCCGCGCAGAACGCCTCCTTTTACCGCCATGTGCGCACGCCCTATCAGCTTGCGGCCCGCCGCCTGGAAGGCAAAAACTTTTCCTGTATTGCCGATGGGTTTGTTAATTTTTTGCCCAACACCCCGCCCGGCACGCCCGAGTTTCCCATAACGGAGGCGGAGCAGCGCCACAGCGAAAAGGAACCCATCCTTTTTGGCATGCTCGTTATGCAAGAGCCGCTCACCCAGCGTTTTTCGCTCACCGTGCGCAGCAGCCGCAATCACTTGAGCGAGCAGGATGTGGAGCGCTTTGTGGCGCGTGTGGAAACGGTTGTCGCGCAGCTTGCGGCGGGCGTGGACCTTGCGCATCTTGAGTATTTGCTGGATGTGGAGCGGCGGGAGCTGGAGCTTTGGGGCAACGGCGAGGCCCGCGCCTATGACATCCGCTCCCTGCCGGAACTTTTTGACGCGTCGGCCGAGCGCTCTGCCGATCATGCCGCTGTGCGCGACGAATGGGGAAACGCGCTTTCCTACGCCGACGTGCGCGAAAATTCGTTGCGTTGCGCCCGCTGGCTGGCAACGCAAGGGGTAAAAACGGGCGACGTTGTGGCAGTGGCGGCACGGCGCGCAATCAATCTGCCCGAGGTTGTGCTGGGCATACAGCGCCTTGGCGCGGTGTATCTGCCGGTGGACGGCCAGACCGCGCCGGAACGCCGCGCCTACATCATGGAAGATGCCGGTGCGGCCTTTGTGTTTGATCTGGGCAACCTCCAATACCTCCAAACCCCGATAAACAGCGGGGTTTCCCTGCCGCCCCCGCCCGCCCCGGAGCAGGGGGCCTATCTTATTTACACTTCCGGCTCCACCGGCAAACCCAAAGGCGTGCTGGCCCCCCACGGCGGCTTTGCCAATATGATTCAGGGGCAAATCGAGCTGTTCGGCGTAAACGGCAGCGACCGCGTGCTTCAGTTCGCCCCGCCCATTTTTGACGCCTCGCTTTCAGAAATGTTTATGGCCCTGCTTTCCGGTGCCTGCCTGTGCCCGGTGGAAGACAAGCTCCGCAACGCGCCGTGGGCGCTCAAGGAGCATATGGAGAAAAACGGCATCAGTGTTGCCACGTTGCCGCCTTCATATCTGAACCTTTTTGGCGGCGAACCCTTTGCCGGTCTGCGGGTGCTTATCACCGCCGGCGAACCGCCGGTAGCGGCGGATGCCCTGCGTTATGCGGGCATGCTGCGCTATTTCAACGCCTATGGCCCAACGGAAACCTGCGTGTGCGCGTCCATGAAGGAGGTTTCGCCTGCGGAAAGCCTGCCCATAAGCATCGGGCGGCCTATTCCCAATGCAAGCATGTCCATCCGCGATGCCCACGGGCGCGAGCTTCCGGCGGGGATGGCGGGGGAATTGTGGATTGGCGGGACCAGCCTGGCGTTGGGATACCGCAATCGGCCCGATCTCACGGCCCAGCGCTTTATGACTCTGGCCGGGGGCCACGGCGCGCGGGCCTATGCCTCCGGCGATCTGGCGCTCTGGTCGCCGGGGGGCGAAGTTCTGCTTGTGGGCCGCGCCGACGATCAGGTGAAGATTCGCGGCAACCGGGTGGAGCTGGCGGAGGTGGCCTTTTTGCTGGAATCCTGCGCCAGCGTTGCCCAGGCTGTTGTGCTGGCGGTAAAGGACGATGGCGGGCAGACCGGCCTTGCCGCTTTTTTTGTGCTGCGCCCGGACGCCAGGCTGGAAGACGTTGTCGCCTGGAGCCGGGGGCACCTTCCGGGGTATATGGTTCCCTCAGCCTGGCAGGTGCTTGAGGCCATGCCCCGCGCCGCCACAGGCAAGGTTGACCGCAAGGCCCTACAAAGCATGCTGAAAAACGGCCAGACCCGTGCAAACGAGGCCCGCAGGCTGGATGCGGGCTTGCTGGCGGCCTGTGAACATGCGCTGGGCCGCGCCTGCGACCCGGAGAAAAGCTTTTTCACCCAAGGGGGCAACAGCCTCAACGCCATGGCCCTGCTGCACGCCCTGCGCAAGGACTTTGGCGCGGATATTTCTTTTCGCAGTTTTGTGGCCTGTGAAAGCCTTTTCGACGTGGAAGCCCTGCTGGGCGAAAAAAAGGCGGCAACAACCGCGCCGCAGGTGAAAACCGCCGCGCTGAGCATGGGGCAGTTTCGCATTTGGGCTTTTCAGCAGGCCAACGAGGGGGCCATCGACTATAACATGCCCCTGCTCTTGGAAGTGAGCGGCCCGCAGACCGAACTTTTTCTCGAGGGGCTGCGCCTGGCCGTCAATCAACAGGAGCTGCTGCGCTGCACGGTAACAGGCGAGATCGACGCCCCCTGCTTTTCTCTGGCGACAGGGCGGGAGGCCCCGCTGCGCAATGTGGACGGGGCCGATGCCGCATCGATCATGCATTTTTGGGATGCGCAGATACACACGCCGTTTGACCTGCGGACCGAGCCGCCGGTGAGGCTTTTTGCCGCAAGGCTGCCCCAGGGCACGCAAGTGCTTGTTCTTCTGCATCATCTTGCCGGTGATGGCGAAACCCTTGAGGGTATTTTGCAAAACGCGCTGCGCCACATGCGCGGCGAGGCCCTTGTGCCCGGCACGCTTGCAACCCAGGCGGAATTTTGCCGCCGTGAACGCGCGTATGCGGATTCGCCCGCCTGGCGGGAAGACGGCGCATACTGGCGCGCTGTTCTGGAACACTCGCTGCCGCCGGTGAACCCCGGCGCGGAAAAAGTCCCCCACCGTCAGGGCGGCATGGCGGGCGTGGATCTTGCGCCTGAAACGGTGCGCGTTCTGGAATCGTTGGCCGATGTTTCGGGGGCCAGCGTGCTTTCCTGTTTCGTCACGCTGGTGGGGCGGTTCCTCTGCCGCCGGTTCAACCGGCGCGAGCTGCTTGTGGGCGTGCCCATGGGGCTGCGTGAAACCCAGGAGGAATTTTGCGCCGCCGGGTTTTATGTCAACACCGTGCCCGTGCGGGTGGGGCTTGACGCGGCGGAAACAAACGCGGCGGTTGCGGCCGTTGCCGATCAGATGCGGCAGGCCATCGCGCACAGCCGCTATTGCGTCACCGAAGCCGTGCCCGAATTTTTGGCAACGCATGCGCATGTTGACCCTGTCGCCGCGCCGGGGGCAACCGTGCGCAGGCTTGAACCGCAATTGCGGGCCTGCAAGCTTTGCGGCAGCTTTACGCTGGAAACCGGCGAGGCCAACCGCATCATTCTTGAATACGATGCCGGGTTCATTGCCGATGCTCCGGCCCTGCTCGCGGAGCTTGCGCGTGAACTTTCGTTGGTGGGGCAGGATGTGGCCCGCCGTTCGCCGGTCCACACGCTGGCCGACGCCTGGCGCGAAATTCTCCATGCCGGAAAAGCCGTGGAAATCGGCGACCAGAACGATTTTTTCAGGGATGGCGGCGATTCCATCAAGGCCATCCAGATCGTGGGCATACTGCGCCGCAACGGCATAACGGCGCTTGCGGCCCCGGATTTTCTGCGTATTCCGCGATTCGCGGAAATCCGCGCGCTGCTTGAAAGCGCGGAAAACGCGGCAACGGCGCAGGCCGCGTCGGCCCGTCAGCCTTTTGCCTGCAAGGCCCCCGAGGCGGGAACGGCGGTGCCGTTGCTGCCGCTGGCGCGTCACTGCATCAGCACGCACCCCCGGCACTGGAAATCCTTTTTCATGCTGTTGCCGCTGGAGCTGGAAGCGGGGGTGGATGCCGCCGCCGTGGAGGCCTGGCTGCGCACCCTGCCGGAAAACCACGAGGCTCTGCGCATGGCCTTTGCGCCGGGGCAGGCCGTGATGCTGGGCGCACCCCAACAAATTTCACTGCGCCGCTGGAGCTTTGACGCGGGCGTGGACCGCCTCGCCATGCTGCGCCGGGCGGTCGGCGACCTTGCGGCAACCCTCGACCCGGAGGCGGGCAAAACATTCGGGGCCGCGCTGGCGGAGCAGGGCGGCAAACGCATTCTGCTTCTGGTGGGGCACCATCTGGTGCTGGACGCCTTTTCGCTGGAAACGCTGCGCATGGACCTTGTGCGTTTTCTCCGCACGGGCAGGGCCGAAGGCGAGGCGCAGGGGCTTGCCAGCCGCGCGTTGGCCATGGAAGAACTTGTTGCCGGGGGCGGTTTCCCCTCTCCGGAGCAGGAGGCATACTGGGCGGGCGTGTGCGCCGCTCCGGCGGATGCGCTGGAGGCCTTGCTGCCCGATGGGGCGGACACGGCCTCGCGGCGCACGGCGCTGGAAACCCGACTTGAGGGCTTCAGGCTGGAATATGCGCCGGATGTGCGGGCCGATCTGCTGAGCGCGCTTGCCTGCGCCCTGCACCGGCAGGGGCGGCGCGAGCCGGTCTGCCTTGCTCTTGAAAGCCACGGGCGCGATTCCCTGTTGCCCGGTTTCGATCTCAGCCGCAGCCTTGGCTGGTTCACGGCCGTGTGCCCTATGCCCCTTGTGCCCGGCGCTTCCTGCGCAACGGCCCGCCCCGCCATTGTGCGCGGGCTGTCGGAACACTATTCACCGGAAAGCTGCACCGCCTATGGGTATCTGCGGGCGCGCGATCCGCGCAGGTTCGGGCACGCCGCCCAGCTGGCCTTCAACTATTTGGGAAAGGTCGTGGCCAACGAGCAGGGCGGCGCATCGCTGGTGCTTGCGGCGCTGACGCCCGGAGCCATTCCCGAACTGCTGCACCCGGATTTTGCCCCGGATGTGCCCCTGGAACTTTCCGCCTGGTTCGACCCCAATGGCGTGCTGCGCCTCGGCGCGTATTTCAGCCCCGCGCATGTGCGCCAGGGCTGGGTTTCCGGTTTGCTCGAAAACTGGCGCGCCGCCTTGCGGGAACTGCCCGCGTTTTTGCCGGAAGAAAAGCTGGCCGCCATTTGCGCTTCGTGCGGTTGTGATCTGGCGGATGTGGAGCGCATTGCGCCGCCGGACCCTGGCCACGAGGCGCTGCTTTATCAATCGCTCAGGCCGGGCAAGGGCTTTTATGCCCAGCAGGTGGAATTCTATTTTGCGGGCGACCTGGACGAAACGGCGATCATGCGCGCCTGGGAACAGGTTGTGGCGCGGCACGAGAGCCTGCGCTCGCTGTTCGCCATGCCTGTTGAGGGTGAATTTTACCGCGTTGCCCTGCGCGAACCGCGCGCCGGGCTTGAATATCACGATTTTTCACGTTTGCCGGAGCAGACGGCACGCGAGGAAATGGCAACCCTGCTGCGGCTGCGGCGGGACCAGGTTTTCGATGTGTGCAAAGGCCCCCTGCTGCGGGCGCAGTTCTTCCGCCTTGGGGCGCACCGGCTTGTCATGGCCTGGAGTTTCCACCATCTGCTCATGGACGGCTGGTGCATGGGCATTCTGTTGCGCGAGTTGTTCGCCCTTTGCGGCGCGGCGGGCCGCAGCGGCGGGCGGCAGCTTTCCTCGCCCTTTGCGCTCGAAGACTACGCCCGCTGGCGCGCGCGCTTTGATGAACGTGCCGCCCTTGACTACTGGGCCGAACTGCTGCGGGGCTTTGCCGGAACAACCGGCGTGACCCTTGTCTCCGGGGCCGACGCCGCGCCAGCCGATGCCGACCCGGAAACCGAAGAGCTGACGCTGGACGCGGACCTCACGGCGCGGTTGCAGGCTGCCGCCACGCAGGCGGCCGTGACCCTGCCGGTGATGATGCAGGCGCTGTGGGCTTTTGTGCTTGGCGCGGCAAACGCCGCGAGCCGCGATGTGGTTTTTGGCGTGGTCACGTCTGGCCGCCCGGCGGAACTCGCGGGCATGGACCGCGCTGTGGGCCTGTTCATCCAAACCTTGCCCCTGCGCGTGCGCTGGAATGAGGCTATGCCCCTACCCGCGCTGCTGGCGGCGGTGAAAGAGCAGGGCCTGCAACAGATGCGCTTTGGCTATGTGCCGCTGGCCCGCATGGGCCGGGATGTGCTGGACCATCTGATGGTTTTTGAAAACTACCCCATAGACACGGCCTTTGACGGCGGCAGGGTAGTGCTGGACGACATGCGCGGGTTTGAAAAAATTCCCTATCCGCTCGGCATTTCCGTCATTCCCGGCAAGCAGCTGCGCTTCCGCTTTCTGTTCAACCCGGCCCGCCTGCCGCTTGAGAGAGTGCGCCTGTTGCTGGCCGGGCTGCGGGCCGCCCTGCAAGCCGCCGTGCAACCAGAAGCCGGTTGCGGCGCGGTTGAAGATGCCGTGGTCCGCGCCCTTCAGGCCTGCGCAAAAATGGGAGATGCCCTCGCGGCTGCGGAAGGGCAACAGATTCCCCCCGTGCAGAGCAGGTCAGAGGCCTCGGCTGCGGTTTTGGCGGGTGAAGGCCAGTTGGGCGCGGAGCAGGCTGCCGACGATCTGGAACAGGTGGTGCTGCAAGGCTATGCCGCTGTGCTGGAAATGCCCGTTCCTTCGGCAACTGCGGATTTTTTTCAGCTTGGGGGACACAGCCTGCTGGCCCTGCGCCTGCTGGCCTGGTTGAGCAAAAAACTCAACCTGACCGTGACCATAGACGACGTGATGGGCTATCCCACCCCGCGCGCGCTTGCGGCGCACCTGCGCAACGCTGCCGGAGCCTTGCCGGATATTCCCCGCGTGCCGCCCATGGCGCGTTACCCCCTTTCACCGGCGCAGCAACGCATCTGGTTTTTGCAAAAACTGCAGGCGGATGGCCGGGCCTACGTTATTCCCTTCGCGGCCAGGCTGCGTGGCGTTGTTGATGCCGCCGCCCTGCAAAAGGCCCTGACCCTGCTGGAAGAACGGCACGATGCCCTGCGCCTGCGCGTGGCCGAAGAAGCGCCGGAACAGCTTGTGGCGGCTCCCGGCGGGCTGGTGCTGGAGTGCCGCGAGGCTCCCTTTGCCGTCGAGGCCTATCAGGAAATGCTTCAGGATATGGGCAAGGGTCTTGGGCCGCAAAAGCCGCTGGCGCGGGTCGCCCTGTTTTGCGAGCAAGACGGCGGGCATGTGCTGCTGCTCTGTTTTCACCACATCATTTTTGACGGCTGGTCGGCGGAAATTGTCACGCGCGAGCTGAACAGCGCCTATGCGGCCGTGTTGCGCGGGGGCGCGCCCGCGTGGCAGCCCCTGGAGCTGGATTACGCCAGCTGCGCCGTGTGGGAAGCGGGGCGTAAACCCGAAGGGCTTGAAGAACTGAAGAAAACCCTCACGCCCCTGCCGGAACGCCTGCGGCTTCCCCTGGATTTTCCCCGGCCTGCCCAGCAGAGTTTTGCGGGCGCCGTGCTGGCCTTCGATTTTGGGCACGAGCGCAGCCTTGCCCTGAAGCGTTTTGCCCGTCAGGCGGGCATGACAGTGTTTCCCGTGCTGCTGGCCCTGGTGGATACCTTCTTGTACCGCCACACGGGGCAGGGCGATATCATTCTCGGCTGTCCCTCGGCCAACCGTGAACGGGCGCAGACGCAGGGCATTCTTGGCCTGTTCGTCAACACGCTTGTGGTCCGCGCAAAGGTTGACGGCGACGAGGGATTCACGGCTTTGGCGCAGCATGTGGACGCAACCCTGCAAAAAGCCCTGGCCACGCAATCCTGCCCCCTTGAAAGCCTTATCAACGCGCTGGATATTGAACGGGACGTCGCCCGCAACCCCGTGTTCGACGTTTTTGTGGCCCTGGAAGACGCCTCCTGGGCGGATTTTGGGCGCGAACCGTTGCGCATGGAATCGCTTCCCCTGCCCCACGATACCAGCAAGTTTGACCTGAGTTTCTATTTCAGGGAGCAGCCGGACGGCGCTTTTGCGGTGCATCTGGAATATTGCACGGAGCTTTTCAGGCCTGAAACCATTGAGCTTATGGCGCAACGGCTGTGCAGGCTTGCCGATGCCGTGCTTGCCGGGGGCGATGTTCGCGTTGCCGATCTGGATATGCTGCCCCAGGGCGAGCTTGCCCGTCTTGCCGCCTGGAACGACACGGCAGAAGCGCTTGATCTGACCACGGACATGGATGCCCGCTTCCGTGCCCAGGCAGCCCGCACACCCGGCGCCCCCGCCGTGGTGCAGGCCGATGGCAACACCCTGTGCTACGCGGATTTTGACGCCCGCGTGGAAACCCTGTGCGCGTGGCTTGAGCAACAGGGCCTTGGGCAGGGCGACGCTGCCTGCGTGAGTTTTGACCGTTCGCTGGACATGCTGGCCTGCATTTTTGCCGTGTTGCGGGCCGGGGCGGCCTATGTGCCCCTTTCCGCCGACATGCCCCGTGAACGCATGAACGGCGTGTTTGAAGACCTTGGTCCCTGCGTGGTGGTGTGCGCCCGGCAGTTTGCGGAGAAGTTTGCCAACTGCGGGCGGCGCGTGCTTGTGCCGGGGGCGGAGGCCTTGGGCAGCGGCAGTTTCGTGCCCCCCACCGTGCCCACGCACGCGGCCGACAGACCGCCGCTCGCACCGGAGGCCACCGCCTACGTCATCTTTACTTCCGGCTCCACCGGCAAACCCAAGGGCGTGCAGATAGCGCAACGCGGCGTGGGCAATCGCCTGGGCTGGATGCAGGCGCGGTTCCCCATCGGGCCGGGCGATGTGGTGCTGCAAAAGACCACAGTTTCCTTTGATGTTTCCGTGTGGGAGCTGTTCTGGTGGTCGTGGCAGGGGGCAAGCCTTGCCCTGCTTGCTCCAGGGGCGGAAAAGACCCCCGCCGCCATTGTGGCGGCCATTGCACAGCATCGTGTTACGGTGGTGCATTTTGTGCCTTCGATGTTGCGGGCTTTTTTGGACCATCTGGAATTTCACCCGGAGCAAACGGGGAGCCTTGCCTCGCTGCGCTATGTGTTCACCAGCGGCGAGGCCCTGCCGCGTGAACTGGTGGCGCGCTTTAACGCCCTGCTGCGGGCTGAGCTGCACAATCTTTATGGCCCCACGGAGGCCACGGTGGACGTTTCGTGGCAGCCCTGCACGCCAACGCCCGCTCATGTAGTGCCCATCGGCCGCCCCGTGTCCAACACCAGGCTGTATGTTCTTGACGACCACAGGCACACCGCGCCCATTGGCGTGACAGGCGAAATTTATATTTCGGGCGTTCAGGTGGCCAAGGGCTATGCCAACCGGCCGGACCTCACCGAGCAGCGTTTCATGCCCGATCCTTTCGCGCCGGGCAACCGCATGTTCCGCACGGGCGACCTGGGGCGCTGGAATGTTGAGGGGTGCATTGAATACCTTGGCCGCAATGACGATCAGGTAAAAATTCGGGGGTTCCGCATTGAGCTGGGCGAAGTGGAGGCGGCTTTGGGGCGGTGCGCTGGCGTTTCGCAGGCCGTGGTGCGGGTGGGCCGCATAGGCGATTATGCCGCGCTTGAGGCTTTTTTGCTGCCCCAGGCCGGGGCGCGCCTTGACCTTGCAGGCATACGCGCCGGGCTTGCGGTCCTGTTGCCCGAATATATGCATCCGGCCCGGTATTTTGTGGTGGACGACATTCCCTTGAGCGCCTCCGGCAAGGCCGACCGCAAGCGGCTGGCCGGTAGGCCTCTTGCCGCGCCTGGTGGGGCCGTGCCCGCTGGCGGGGCAGCCGGGCCAGCCGGGGAAAACGCCGTGCTTGCGGCGGTGCGCGATGTGTGGCGCGAGGTGATGCCCGAGGTGCAGGCCGGGCCGGATGAGGGCTTTTTTGAAGTAGGCGGCAATTCGCTGTTGCTGGTGCGCCTGCACGCGTTGCTGGACAAACGCTGGCCGGGCGTATTCACCCTGGCCGGGCTGTTTTCCGAAAGCAGCATGCGGGCGCAGGCGCGTTTTGCGGCGCGGGTGCGCACCACCCCCGTTGCCGCCACGCCCAGCGTGGCGGGCAATGCCCCGGTGGCCATCATCGGCATGGCCGTGCGCGTGGGGGATTATGCGGATACGGAACGTTTCTGGCAGGATCTGGCCGCGGGCGCGGACAAAAACGTGCCCATGCCACAGGCCCGGCAGCAGGAAACCCGGCAGATATTCGAGGCCGCCGGGCTGGCCTTTGACGCCGCCAAGCTGCGGGAAGCCTCCTACCTTTCGGATGTTGCCGGGTTTGACTACAAACGGTTTGGGCTTTCGCCAGCCGATGCCTCCCTGCTGGACCCGGCCCAGCGTGTTTTTCTTGAAACGGCGCTCGCGGCGCTGGACGACGCGGGCTACGGCGGCGCGGCCCTGCAAAATGAAAACGTGGGCGTTTTTGTTGGGGCCAGCCCCATGCGTCTGTTCCAGAACGCCGTCACGCTGGCTTTTCCCGAGCAGGCGGAGCAGATCTATATGCTCAACGTGCCCTCCAACGTGGTGGCCCGCCTGAGCTATCTGAAAAACTGGAGCGGCCCGGCCGCCAGCGTGGATACGGCCTGTTCCTCAGTGCTGACGGCCCTGCACCAGGCCTGCCGCAGCCTGCGTGACGGCGAGTGCTCCGTGGCGGTGGTGGGCGGCGCGCACCTCATAGACCTGCCCGTCAAAACGGATGCGGCCTTTGCCATCGAATCCGCCTCGGGCCTCACCAAAACCTTTGACGCCGGGGCCGACGGCGTGGGCGCGGGCGAGGGCGCGGCGGTGTTTGTGCTCAAGCCGTTGCACGCGGCCAAGCGCGACAATGACGCCATCCATGCCGTTATTCTGGGCAGCGCCGTCAATCAGGACGGCCGGTCCTCAAGCATGGCCGCGCCCAACCCGGAGGCACAGGCCGGGGTTATAACCCGCGCGGCGCGCAACGCGGGCGTGCCCTTGGCGGGTTTGCAGTTTTTTGAGGCGCACGGAACAGCCACCGTGCTGGGCGATCCGGTGGAAATTGAGGGCCTGCGCCGGGCCTTTGCCAGCGAGGGCGCGGTGCGGCCCGGCAAGGCCTTCATCGGTTCGGTCAAAGGCAATCTGGGGCATCTGGACGCCGCCGCCGGGGCCATAGGTCTTGCCAAGGCCGTGTTGAGCCTGGAAAAAGGTTTTGTGCCGCCGCAGCCCCATTTTGAACGGCCCAATCCGCATATTGATTTTGCTTCTGCCCCTGTTCGCGTGCCCCAAAAACTCGAACCCCTGCCCGCAGGCGAGCGGCCCTGGCGCTGCGGCGTCAGTTCCTTCGGCCTCAGCGGCGTAAACACGCATGTTGTTGTGGGCGAGCATCAGGGCGGTTCTTTGCCGGAAGACGACGGCAGCTGGCTGTGCGCTCCCCTTGCCGCCGGAACGGAAGAAGGCCTGCGCGCCTATGCCCGCAGCCTGCGCGAAAGCCTGCAGCAGCATGCCAGCTGGCCCCTGCACGCCGTGGCGGCAACCCTTATGTGCGGGCGCGAAACGGCGGACGTGCGGGCCGTGCTTGTGGCCCACACGCGGCAGGAACTGTTGCAGTTGCTTGGCGAAGACCTTGCGGCGACATCCGTGCCCAGGCGCGCTGATGGGGGCCTGGCGCAACGTGAACGGAATAATCCGGAAACGGCCTGTGGCGCGGGCCTGGCAACGCGCGCGGAGGCGGAAGCCGCCGCAGGGGTTTACCTTGAGGGCGGCAGGCTCTGCTGGCCCGAAAACCGGCCCGCGTTTCGCCTGCACCTGCCTGCCGCGCCTTTTGCCAGAACAAGGCTCTGGCCCCGTTTCGCGGCAAAGTTCGTTGCGGCCCCGGTGCAAACGCCAGCGGGAACAGCCTATGCCGTGGCCCTGGACCGGCCCGATTTCTGGCCCGCCGCCGAACACCGGTTGGGGGGCACGCCCGTGCTCGTGGGCATGGGCCTGCTGGACCTGCTGGGCGCGGTTGCCGGTTCCGGCCCCTTGCAGCTGGGCAACCTGCGCTGGCGCAAGCCCGTTGTCTGCACGCCGGGCAGCCGCGCCACGCTGTTGGTGAAAAAAACGGGCAATGGCCGCGCTGTGGAGCTGCAGCGGACCGATGGCGAGGCGTGGGAGCTTGCGGCCGAGGCTGTCATATACGATGGACCAGCCGCCACTGCGGCCCAGCCGCCGGTGCTGAATATCGCCGCGCTTGAGCACGATATGCGGCCTGTTCATGACGAAGCCGCCGGGGAGGGGACGCCGGAAAATCCAGCCACGGCCATTGGCGTGAGCGGGCGCTGGCAATGCCGCGAAGCCTTGTGGTGTTCCGAATCCGGCGACAGGCTGTTGGCAAAGCTGTGCCTGCCCGAGGCCTTTAAAAACGACCTTTATGCATTTCGTTGGCATCCGGCCATGATGGACATTGCCGCAAGCCTTGCCTTGCGCGGTGTTTCCGGCTTTGTGCCCGCCGCCTGCGGCGCGGCGCGGCTGCACGCCGCCGTGCCCATGCGGGCCTATGCGCTTGTGACGATCACAAACCGCCGGCCGGGTATGATAACCGCAAATTGCACGGTTGCCGATATTTCGGGGCGCGTGGTGGCGGAACTCGCGGACATGGTCTTTATGGCTCTGCCCGGCAGTGCTGCGCGGCATGAGGCGCAGCAACACAGCGCCGCCGGGGCCAATGCAGAACCCTGGCTTTATGGCATTGCGTGGCATGAGGCGCGGGAAGCGTCCGCACACGCCGCCGCGTCCGGTGCGGGGCAGGCGGGCAACATGCTGTTGCTGGCGGCGGAAGGCGACCCCCTGGCGGCATCGTTGGCGGATTCGCTGGCCGACATGGCCCTGTTGCGGCGCGTCTTTCCAGAGCGGCAGGAGGAGATTCACGCGCTGGCCGCCGATGTTCTGGCGCGGGGCGTGGATCATGTGCTCTGCCTGCCCGGAGAAAAAAATCGACTGTGGGCGCTGTGCGACCTGCTGCGCGAAATTTGCCGTGGCGGCGCGCGGCATGCCCTGCGCGTTACGGTGGTTGGCGTTGGCCGGGGCGCTGTGGAAAGCCTGGCGGCGCAGCGCCCGGAAAGCGCGTTGTATCTTGGCCCGCTGCTGTGCCTGCCGTGGGAGGAACCGCGCGTCGCCTGCGCGCAGGTGGAGATGGAGGGCCTTGGCGCGGCTGCCGTTGCGGGGCTTCGGGCGAGCTTGGGGCGCATTGACGGGCCTTATGCCATCGCCGCCGATGGAACCGTGCGCGTGCGCGCGCTTGAAAGGCTGGCGGCCCAGCCCTGCCAAAGCCTGGCGGGGCCTGGGTGCGTGGTGATTACCGGCGGCCTTGGGGGCATGGGGCTGACCCTGGCGGGGCAGCTGCGTTCCCGTTACGGCACGCGCGTTGTGCTGCTTTCACGCAGTGGCCGCGCACACGAGGAAAACCGGGAGGCTTCGCCGCCGTTTGATGTGTTCGCCTGCGATGTGACGGACGCGGCGCGGGTAAACGAGGTTTTTGCGCGTGTTCGGGCTGAAATAGGACCAATCCGGGGCGTCATTCATGCGGCGGGTCTTCCCGGCAAGGGATATCTGCTGGCGGGCGACCGGCCAACGTTTGAGGCTGTGCTTGCGCCCAAGATGGCGGGCGCGTGGAACGTTCACAATGCCACGCTGGGCGACGATCTGGCATTTTTTGTAATGGCTTCGTCCCGTTCGGCCCTTGTTGGCGCGCCGGGGCAAAGCGACTACACGGCGGGCAACGCCTTTTTGAACGCCTTTGCCCATTACCGCCGCAATTTGGGCCTGCCCGCGCTTTCCATTTGCTGGAATGCCTGGTCGGGCGTGGGCATGGCGGCGCGGAGCGCCCTTGCCCATGGGCCGGAAACCGCGGGCATGCTTGCCCCTGAGCAGGCCCTGGACGTGCTGGAGGCGGCGCTTGCCTCTGGCCGCGATGTTGTGGTGGTGGGCATGTCTGGCGAAGACGTTGCGCATTTTTCCCTTAACGGGGTGCCCCGGCACGGCCTTGCCGGGGATGCCGCGCCGGGAACGTCCGCAACCGGCCAAACGCCAGCACCGGCGGCCAACCAGCGTGTTGCGCAAACCCCTGGCCAGGGCGCAGGCCAGAAAGTTGATTTTGGCCATGGGCAGGCCCCCGCTGGCTCCCCCTCGCCCGCTGCAACCCTAAAAAGTGCGGATCCCGAGGCGCTGCTTGAGATTATCAGGGATTGCCTGGGCTATGACCGGCCGCTGACCCGTGAGGACGATTTTTTTGATCTTGGGGGGGATTCCATTGCGGCCACGCGCATTGTGACCCGGCTGGAACAGGAGGCGGGCGTCAGCATAGACGTGATCGATATGCTGGAAAGCGACACCCTGGGCGATGTGGTTGACCGTGCCCTGGCCGCAGCGGGCGGCAAGCAGATGCCAGCCGCCGCAGGCGCGGAGCAAAAGCCGCATGAGCGCCCTGAAGGCAGGCTTGCCGTGCAGGCGGCCCCGGAGCTGGAAAAATACCCTGTTGGCAACGAACAGCTGGCTATTCTGTATGCGGATATGGTCAGCGAGGGCGACCTTGGCTTCAACCTGCCCGCTTTTCTGGTCATGCCGGAAAACCTCGACAGGCAGCGGCTGGAAAATGCGCTGGGCCAACTTGTGCGGCGGCACGAAGTGCTGCGTTCCACCTTCTGCGATTTTGATGCGGAACGGCCCAACATGGTCGTGCATCCGTTCACCGGGTTTACCCTGGAAAACGTGCGCATTCCTGATCTGTCGCACAAGGACGCCGTGATCAGGCCTTTTGATCTGCGCAGGGAAGGCGGCTTCAGGGCCGCGCTGCTTGTGCCGGATCAAGGCCGGCGCGTGCTGTATCTGGACGTACACCATGCCCTTGCCGACGGCAGAACCATTTCGCTGCTCAATGCGGATCTTTTTCGCCTGTATCACGGGCAGCCGCTGCAGCCGGTGAGCGCACAGATGAAGGACATCGCCTGGTTCCAGGTCACGCACCCGGATGAGGAGGCCGCGACCTACTGGCGCAACATATACAAGGGCGATCTGCCCCGGCTTGATCTGCCCGCCTCGGGCACGCGCCCGCGCGTACACACGGGGCGCGGCGGCATGTATGAATTTGTTCTTTCCCCCGCGTTGGCGGATGGAGTGAAGGCCCTCGCCCGCAAGGAAGGGCTGACGAACTACCATGTGGCCCTGTGCGCCTGGAGCCTGTTGTTGCAGGCCTATGCAGGCAAGCGTGACATTGTGCTGGCCGTCTCCGTGGATGGCCGGGGCGAGCACCTCAACACGGCGGGCATGTTGGCCTCGGTGCTGCCGCTGCGGTTCGACGTGAACCCCGATCTGCCCCTCAAAGACCTGCTGCGTAACGCCCGGCAGGTGAGCAACGAGGGCATGCGCCGCCGTTCCTACATTCTCAACAGCCTGCTGGCCGACCTGCGGCAAACCTCCTGGCCCGACAGATCGCCGCTGTCGGAGGTCATTCTTTCGTACATGAACTTTGAGTTCACCTCAGAGGGGCAAGGGCTGTTTGAAACGCTGCGGTTCAGCAAACATGCCAGCAAAACGGATATTTCCATCTTTGGCAGCGACACGGGGCAGAGCATCAGTTTTGCGCTGGAGTATTATGCCGACCTGTTCAGCGAGGCGGATATGGCCCGCATGGCCGGGGATTATGTGCGGCTTGTGGAGCTGATGACGGGCGGCGACCCCAACGCCCCGGTACCCTTTGCGCCCTCGCCTGCGCTCCTAACCCCAGCGCATCGGCTGACAAGCGAGGTTTCGCCACGGCTGCGGCAGGGCATTGCGGCCCTTGCGGCCCACGGCGGCGTTGCGCCAGCAGCGGTCATGCTTGCCGCTTTTGCGGCCCTGCTGAGCCGCATCACGCTGCGCGGGCGGTTTGCCGTTGCCGTAAACGGCGGGTCCGTTGCCTTTTCCATTGACGAAGACATGGAATTTGACGCGCTTGTGGCCCAGGCGCAGAGGCAACTTCAGGACGGGCCGCAAGGAACCGACGCTGCGGCAGCGGCGGCGGAAGACGACGGCCTGCGGCTGGGGTTTGCCTATGGCGCGGAAGGTTCCGCAGAAGGTGCCGCAACCCAGCAGACGAAAACGGCAGGTCAGGGCTGCGATTTGTTCTGCTCCGTGCGGGAAAGCGAGCAGGCCTTGCTCTTGAGCTTCGAGTACGCGCCCCCCCGGCTTACCGAAGAAACGGCGCACACCTGGCTGACCTATTATGAGCGTTTTCTTGAAGGCATCAGTGAAGGAAATGCATGATGAAGATCGCGGATATATCGTTTGACGCCCCCGCAAAAAAGCCCCTGGCCGCATCAGAGCCAAAACGGGAATTCGCCGGGCTTGAGGAGCTTTTTCGCTCGGTTGCGCAGGCCAACCCCAATGACGAGGCCTTGGCCGGGGGCGGAGTTTCGCTGACCTTCAGCGAGCTTGAGGCGCTTTCCGGGCGCATCGCCCGCTTTATTCTGGCCCGTGGCTATGGGCATGAGGCCGTTGTGGGCGTGCTGTGCCAGCGGGGCGCTTTGTACCTTGCCGCCGCGCTGGGCATCATGCGGGCCGGTGCCGTGTATCTGCCTGTGGAGCTTGAGCAGCCGCGGGCGCGCAAAGAAATCATGCTGCGCCCGGCCAGCCTGATCATTGCCGACAGCGCCTGCCTGCGCGAGGCGGAGTATCTGTTGTTCCGCAATCCTCACATGGAGCATGTGCTGTGCCTGGACGCGCAGGATTTTTACTCCGTGGTGGAGCGCAACACCGGCTTGAGCAGCACGGAATATTGGGAGCATCTGGCCGAACCCGGCGGCGACCGGGGCTGGAAAAACGATGTTTCCGGCGAGGCGCTTTCCGCTGCGGCTTTGGACGGCATGGCCCAAGCCATCATTGAAAAATGTGGCCTCGCGGGCAGGCCCTCCCCCAGCGTGCTTGACGTGGGCAGCGGCTCGGGCCGCGTGGCGCGGGCGCTTGCGGCCGTGGCGGGGAAATATGCGGCCGTTGACCTGGCCCGCAACGAGCTTGACCGCGTTTCGCAGTTTGCCGTTCGGGCGGCGGTGACGGCCCACCGCATTGAAGCGGGGGACATCCAGTTTCTTGATGCGTGTTCTTTTGACTGCATCGTTGTGAACGGGGTGGCGGAGAATTTTCCCGGTTATAATTATCTGCGACGAGTGCTTGACCGTGCCGTGGATCGGCTTGGGCGCGAAGGCGTGCTTTTTGTGGGCGCAGTGCGCGACCTTGATGCCAGGGATGCCCTGCGGGCCGCGCTTAGGGAACATGCGTTGGCCACGGGCAAACAGGCCGGGCTTGCGCAGTTTGACGCCTCCGAAGAGCTTTTTGTGCCCCGGCGCTTTTTTGCCGAATGGGCGGCGGAAAGCGCCACCCCGGTATCGGTGGCCTTTTCTCCCTGCGGCGCTGGGCAGGCTGGCGGCCAGCCGTTCCGCTATGACGTGGTCATACGCAAAGGGGGCGGCGTCAGTGCGGAGAGGCCTGCACGGCCGGTGCGCTTTGGGCTGGGGCAGCTGCCGCCGCAATCGCGCGATCCGCTTCCCCCCTGTGAACCGGAGCAGGCGGCGTATATTGTCTATACAAGCGGTTCCACTGGCGTGCCCAAGGGGGTGGTGGTGGAACACCGCAACCTCATGCACATACTGCGGGCCTTGCGCCCCTATGCCGAGGGTTGCCAGCGCGTGGCCCTTGTGGCGCCGCTTTCTTTCGATGCTTCGGTGCAGCAGCTCGCCGTGTCCATTTTTTGCGGCAAGAGTCTTTATGTGGCTTCTGATGAAGAACGCAAAAACCCCGCCCTGTTCTGCGAGTGCGCGCGCGAACGGCGCATTGATCTTTGCGACATGACGCCCGCTTTTTTTACGGTGCTCACAGAACACCTTGCCTCCAGCCGCCAGGCCTTGCCTCTGCAACGACTTTTGCTGGCGGGTGAGGTGTTGCGCCCCGATGTCATTCGCAGGTTTTACGGCATAACGGGCAATGAAAACGTTGTGCTGTTCAATATTTATGGACCTACGGAATGCACGGTGGACAGCACTGCTTTTCGCATAGACGCGGCCAATTATGCGGCGTTTTCGGCATATCCCATTGGCCGGCCTCTCGAAGGCGTGCACCTTGCCGCCGTAAATGACGAGGGCCTGGAACTGCCCGATTCCGAAACTGGAGAGTTGTGGATTTGGGGCGACGGCGTTTCGCGGGGCTATCTCAACAACGCAAGCCCCGGTGCGTTTGTCATGAAAAACGGCAGGCGCTGCTACCGCACGGGTGATAATGGCTTTGTGCGGGGTGGTGTGGTGTATTACCGGGGGCGGGAAGACCAGCAGGTTAAAATACGCGGCAATCGGGTGGAGATCGGCGAAGTTGAAAAAGCCGTGGCGGCCTTTCCCGGTGTGCGACAGGTAGCTGTTGTGGCCGACGTTTTTCGCAGTGGTGGGGAAAAGACCCTGGCGGCGTATGTGGAAGGCACGGTGGATGTGGCCGCCCTGCGTGAGAGCCTGGCGCAGCAGCTGCCTTCGTATTGCGTGCCCGATTATTTTGTGCCCATGGCCGAGCTGCCGCTTTCGCTCAACCGCAAGGTGGACAGAAAAGCGCTGCCTTCGCCGCTGGGGCGCATGGAAACTTCCGCCGGGCGCAGGCCCGCCGGGCCGCTGGAAGAAAAGCTGGCGGCCATCTGGAAGCGGTTGCTGGGCATGGACGTGCTGGACGCCGAGGTCGATTTTTTCAGCTTGGGCGGGCACAGCATTCTGGGCATTCGCCTTCTTTCCATGATCGAAAAGGAACTGGGGGTGCGCCTTGCCGTTGCCGATCTGGTGACGCATTCCAGCATAGCCCGGCTGGCCGGGCTGTTGGAGGGAAAAACCACCACGCGCAACAGCCCCGTTATCCAGCTCTGCCAGCGCGAGGGCGCGCCCAATATTTTTCTTTTTCACCCCGTGGGCGGCAGCGTGTTTTGTTATAGCGACCTGGCGCGGCTGCTCAGCGAAAAATATACGGTATATGCCGTTGAAGCCGCCGGATTCAGCACGGAAAGAAACGCGCTGAACACAGAACTGCAGCATGTGGAAAGCCTGGCGGAATATTATCTTGGCGAGATTCTCAAAGTTGCAACCGGCAACATCATTTTTGGCGGCTGGAGTTTCGGCGGCTTGGTGGCCTATGAAACGGCCTGCCGCTATGCGGCGATGGGGCATGCGCCGGGGCCTGTCATTATTCTCGATTCGGTTATGGATAACACCCGCGCCCGCCAGGTGGCGGCCAAAGACGATGTGGAATTGCTGAAGGTTATTTTGCAGGACTCCCTGAACTTTGACGAACACAAGCTGCGCGCGCTCTCCCGTGAGGATAAGTTGCGCTATCTTGTGGAATGCGGTGAAAAAACGGGCCGTTTGCCCAACGGGTTCAGCGCTGTGCAAATGGACAATCTTTTGCAGACATACCGATGCAATGCCGTTGCGGCGGCCAGATATGAACGGCCAACCCCATCGGACTGCAAAATACTGTTTGTGCGCGCCCTGGATTTTTCCAGCAACAGCTACATTGTGCTCGACGATGATTATCAGGGCTGGAGCCGTGTTTTGAAAAAGGAAAACATCACCCTGCGCTGGACAGAGGGCACGCACCAATCCATGCTTTCTTCCGGGCTGGCAGGCGGTGTGGCCGGACATATTCTGGAATATCTGGCGCAGCAGGCCTGACGGCCCCCGCAAGCCCCCTGGCGCTGTAAACGCGCCGCCCTGTAGTCTAGGGGGCGGGGCAGCGGGCGGCGTTGGGGCTAAATTGGGGGACGGGATAGGGCTTGGCGGCCTGTTGCCCCTGTTTTGGACGGCGTTCGCCGAGCGGAACGGCGGCAACCACAGGGCGCGGAAAAGGGAATTACATATGGAAAAGGATTTTCAGGGCTATCATATTGATGGTGAATTTCCCGAGGGCTTTTCGTCCGTCATTGAATCGTGGTTCGCCGTGATCCATGATTATGAAGAAAAAACGCGCTTCGGCAGAGAGTCTGGCGCTTCCATATACTGGTATAGCGAGAGGACGAACGTGGGCGCTTTTGCCGCCGCGTTGTCGCGAAATAATATTACGGTTATTGAAGAATATGCCTGCAAAAAGGTGATTGAGGGAAAAGAAATTCAGGGGCGTGCGGATATCAGCTTTTTTTATGAGCACCAATGGTATCTTGCGGAGGCAAAAATGCATTGGGAAATGCTTTCTTCGCAGTTGCAATATTCTTTTGATGAAAAAGTATTGGAAAACTCCATTTCCGATGCGGCGTGTTCCTGGGAGGGAGACAAGAACACAATTCCCCTTGGGCTCACGTTTATTGTTCCGGCGTTTCCCGCTTCGAATAAAGATGCCGTCACCACATCTGTGCAGGCCTTTATTGATCAGTTTGAAAAAGTGAACCCCCGTGGTTTTTGGGCATATTGCGCGCCCGCGCGGTTGCGCTATCTTCAGTCATCACGCGGGGGGAGGGCTTTTTATCCCTTGGTGATCATGGTTGGTCAGAAAAATCTGTGCTGCCAAAAGCCAACCAGGGCCGTGGCCTGTGGCGCCGCGCAAGGGTAGCTTGCCCGCTGGACCAACGCTGCCCGTGGCTAACGTGCCGGAGTTCCGGGATGAATATATTTCTTATTGATTGTGATTTGGGGGAACTGCCGGGGCACACCGTGCGCAAAGCGCGCATTGGGGATGTTGGCGGCATCATGTCGGTGCATAGGCTGCTGACCGCCTCCCAGGCGGAAGGGGGCAAATTCAGGCCAGACGTGCTCATTCAGATGGAGCAAATAGGGCGCAGAGTATTTTTGAGCGACCTTGCCGAGCTGGACTGCCCCAAAATATTCTGGGCTGTGGATAGCCACCTGAACCTTTTCTGGCAGCGCTGGTATGGGCGGCTCTTTGATGTCGTGCTGACCCCGCACAAGAGGTTGTTCGACGTTTTGCCGCCGGAATGGCTGCTTGGCGACGTGCGGCGGTTTTCCATCCCCGGTTGCGGGCGCGTTTGGCGACCCCATGATGCGCGCGGGCATGCCGCCGCCTTTGTTGGCCGCATTGATCAAAACCGGCCGCAGCGCTTCCGTTTTGCGCAGCTGCTGGAGCGCCGCCACGGGGTTGTTCCTTGCACGTTGCCGTTTGCGGACATGCTGGACCTGTATGACGACACGCGCGTTATTCCCAACGAATCCATCTGCCGGGAATTTAATTTTCGGATCATGGAAGGGGCCTCGTGCGGCTGCTGCGTGCTTACCGAAGATATTGGCGAAGATTTGGCCGCCAACTTTGAACCAGGCCGCGAGGTTCTGACCTATGGGCAGGCCCTGGAACTTGAGGCGCTGCTTTCTTTTTTGGCCGCCCGGCCCAAAATTACGGAAAAAATCGGCCTGGCCGCCCAAAAACGGGTGGCAAGCGGGCACCTTATGCGGCACCGGTCCGCCGCCATCATGCACATGCTTCCGTCGCTCGCGGCGCACAAGCCCGATGCTGACGCGGCGGAACGCTTTTTTGTGCTGGCCTGCGTTCAGTGGGCGCGCTCCAACCCCGCATATGAAAAATACCTGCCGGAATTGAGCCTGTTGCTGGAACGCCAGCGGCCGCACCCCGATATTATGGCCATGCGGCTGCGCCTGCTTGTGGAAAACGGGCGTGGGGAAGACGCGCGAAAGCTGCTTGCCGGGATTATTGAGCGCCCGGACGTTGCGGTCGCCGCGCGTGGGCATGAAAACGTTTTTGATCTGCAAATAGCCTGCGCCGTTGCCGCGCTGCGCCTGGGGGATTTGCCGTTGCTCGCAGCGTGCTGGCGTCTGCTCCAGCCTGCTGACCCTGACGTCCCCGCGCCGGACACGGCCTTTCAGGCCTGCCTTGCCCTGGCGGACATGCTCGCGGGCACGGGGCGCATTTGTCAGCCAGGGTTTTATTTTGATGTGGCGCGGCACTGCCCGGAAACGGCTTTTGAGCTGCTGCAGATGGCGCAGCCCCTTGTTTCCGGCGAGGAAAGCGCCCGGCAATGGCTGCAAAAGATGGCGGAGTGCTGCGACAGAACGCCGTTTAATGACCTTGCGCTGGATTATAAGGCCCGCATCAGCCTTAACGCTCCCAAGGATTGGCGTGCTGACCTCAATTACGCCATGGCCTGCCTCAAAACTTCTTTTTTTGAAGAAGGGCTCGCCGAAGCGGCAATGGCGCAGGAACTTGCCCGCCATGCCGGAGAGGAAGAGGCCTTTCTTGCCGCTGCGGATCCGCAGCTTCTTCGGTTCATCGTTGATAACCGCTGAGGCCTGCGGGCGCGCGGCTTTTGGCGGGGCGCGCAAAATTGCCCTGGTCATCGGCCAGGCACATAAAGAAGATCAATCTATCCCTGAAGAATAAGAGAAAAGCCGCCCAGCGCAAAGCGGGCGGGTTGGAAACGCCGCGCCAACTATTGTGCGTATGCACTGGCAGCGCCGTTTCAAATAATGGTTACGCAATTTCTTCCGTTTGCCTTGGAGCGGTAGAGCGCTTCATCCGCAATTTTGATAAGGGTATTGCAGTTTGCTTCGCTTTGGGGGGTAACGCTGGTACCGCCTATGCTGATTGTTACTTCGATCTGGTGACGTATGTTCGCCTGAAGGTTGATCGGGCGACTTGCAATTGCGGTGCGCACTCTTTCCGCCATACGTGCCAGCATTTGGAAGTCACAGGGAAACAGGACAAACAAAAATTCTTCACCCCCATAGCGCCCCAGGCTGTCGCTATCGCGCGTTGCTTGCTTCAAGCGTTTGGTGATTTCCTGAAGCACCATGTCGCCGACCTGATGCCCATATTCGTCGTTAATCTTTTTGAAGTGGTCAATGTCGATAAGCAGCAGACTCAAAGAGTTGTTGGTGCGTTTTGGCAACAATATTTGTTTCTGGAGGCTTTCCAGTATAAAGCCCCGATTATATATCCCGGTAAGAGAATCCCGAGTGGCCTTTTCCGTGAGGGCCTCTCTTTCCCGCTGAAAGCGAATGATGTCTGATACGCGATCGGTAAGATATCTTCCAACAAGCTGAATAAACTTGAGATCAAGGTCATTGAAGGCATGGTTGCGGGCGGCCACGCTCAACAGGCCGATCAAGTTTTCAGAACGGAAAATGGGGAACACCCTGATGTCTGTGATATCCGGGCTGCGCATATGGTCGGGAACCAGGGGGCCGATTTTGTCGCCCTTTATGTTGACGCACGAGGGAATGCCCAAATTGTGGTAATGGGAATCCCAGGAGGAAAGAGTGGTCTCCATGCTGATGCCCGCCTTGCCCTGATTGCCGTCAATGACAACATGCTGATATTCTTGGAAGACAACTAAATGCCAACTCGTGACACGGGCAAAGTATTTCCATTGAATAGCCACCTGTTTGGCCAGGTGGTTTAGGTCTTCTGTATTCTGAATGTCCTCAATAAGCCTGAAAAGAGCCTCGTACCGAATGAGCTGCTGTGCTGTGAGGTTGTTCCAGGGGTTTTCTGCATCGGCGTCCATCTTCTTTTCGCTGCCTGCTCGAATTAGAGAATAGCTCGATAATTAGGATCAAGATCCATGCGCAAGGTGTTTGTGAACACGTTGAACATCGTCGCCAGATCAATAACGGATATGACCTCAAAGATTTCTTCTGATGTGAATCCCTCATCCATAAGTTTTTCAAAGTCTGCATCTTCGACGCTCAGTGCATTTTCGGCGACCTTTGATACGAATTCAATGATGCACCGATAGTATTCCGGCATCTGATAGTTGGGATCAGATTTAACCATGGACTGCAGGTTCTGGAAAGAAATCGTTTTATCCAGATGCAACACACATTGGGCGTGGCAAGCAGAGCAGTAACGGGCTCCGTTTTTGGCGGAAACGACAAAGAGAATCATCTCCTTCAAGGGGAGGGGAAGGTTGCCATAGAAAAGCGTTCGCTTGGCGCGTTCCCAGTAACCTTTGAGAAGGTTTTCGTTATGCCCCAGACTTTGCAGCCAGATGGGAATGGAGGAATCACCGGTGGTGCGCATGTAGTCGTCATAGACGCTTTGTGCCTCAGGTGAAGCGTTCTCATAACTTGTCAGCGTATATCTCTTCATGGTGAGCCCCGCTTTGTAAAAAAATGGTGTAAAATAAGATAAGCTATTTTTGCAGAAACGGTAATGGTGATTTTATTGGATTTTGTAGTTATCATATTATCTGGTACTATATTTATAAAATAACATGTATTTAAATTGGTATTAGTTTGTCTATGTAAGTCCGCAAAATGCGTGCGACTCTTTTTACTTGTAGCTTTTGATATGATTTTTTATTTATCTGAAAACTCTTATTTTAAATCATAGGGTGCTATCAATGACATGCAAAATAAAAATTTCAAACGATCAACAGAGTGTGCCCTCTGTTATAATGTGAAAATAAATTGTGTTGTTTTTATGGAACTATCGTAGGTATTGATAATCATAAAATATTAGTGACGCTTCACGGAAATTTACAGCGCGTCATATTCTTTATAAACATGATGATAATTTTTCTGCGTAACGAGTACGCTAATAGAAATATAATAATATATTCAGTATAATTTCATAAGCGCAGATAGTTAGAAAGTAAAAGATCAATGGTTAGTTGGCTTGCGCGCTTGTTGTGAGCTATTATGTCAATATTGTTTGTCATACTATCACAATCAAACAGAAAGAGTTTGTCAGGAACAACCCTGCGCTGCGTAGTTCAAGTGCGTTAAACGTTCAAACCAGGCTATATATTCAGGCTGCATGTTGTCCTGATAAGCAATGGCGATGGATGTTGTGTGCGCGAGTAATGGAAACTCGCATTCAAAGGAGCTTCGCTTTTCGAAGAGGGGAGGGCGGCATCCTGGGGCAATGCCATGGATGTTTGGGATTTTTGGGCGTTCGCAAAGAGCTTGTGCTCGTCCTGGGAATCCTGCGGGCAGCCTTGGCAAGGGAATTGCCACAAGAAAACGTTGCCGCGACCCATCTAATGCTTCAGGAATGAAAATTGTCAAAAAAATTCGCGTTATCAGAGCGGAAGATGGCCTGGATTTTCCAAATCATCTTCCGCTCTGATAAATTGATATATTGTGCTGAGCAGGCGACACGCTCTGAGAGCGGCATTAGCTTAGGCGCTCCTTGCAAAAATTGTTTTTTGCTCAGCAAATTGTGCTGTTATGTTTTGTCTCGAAGTCTCTGCTTGATCAGTATAAAAATTATAAACCTTGCAGCGCTTCTTTGATTTTTTTTGCTATGCACGCACAAGCTTGGCTTGTTACGGGGGATTGGCCTTTGACAAATCCCATTTCGCCAAGTTGAAGGTGTGTAAAGTTTGTAAACCCAGCTTCTTCAAGCGTTTTACGAGCGCAGTTTAGGGGGCAACCGTCAACAGCAACTATTTTTGCAGCAGCTTCCGTGCTTTTTACAATGCCAGATACCCGGCCTCCAATGCCTGCCAGGCAAAACATTTTGCCATCGCCATTTTTTGAAGTCAGTCGAGCAGCTTGATCAGCGAGTTCTCCCACGTCTGCAGCTCCGGAACAGGAAAACACCAAGTTGGGCGCGCCGCCACATGTACATGTTGCACTCATAGTAATTCTTCCTTACGCAGTTACGCGATTATTTGTTTCAGCTCGGCTATGGAAGGAACTTTCCCAACCACTTTGACCTCGCCATCGACGACAAGCGCCGGGGTGCTCATGACGCCAAATTGAAGCATGCTTGAAATGTCACTGACTTTTTCAATTTCATACGGAATATGCAGCTCCTGAGCGGCTGTTTCCGTATCTCTCTTCAGTTTTTCACATTTTTGGCAACCTGGACCAAGAATGATAAGCTTCTTCATGATAGCCTCCAGTTAATCGCAAGCTGGCAACCTGGTTCGCCGAGGTCTAGATCAATTTTTATCCTTGCCACTCGGTGTTCATTCCAAGTCGTGTTGTTTCTGCTCACAATCTTGCGTAGTTGCAGCTTGCGGTGCGTAATAACTACTCGTTTCAGCTCTGCATCTGTGTAAATTTTACACAGATGCAGAGGGGGTATACTTGGCTATTTGGCAAAATTGCCAACAATTGCGCCATCCAAAAATTACTCCAGCAGGCCAATTTGCTTGATGGCCGAGGACTCAATAATTTTGCCCGTGCATGTTAAAAATGTCTCCAGGCAAACTAGCGTCAACTTGTAATACACGCTTGTTCCTCTTTTTTCTGTAGAGACCACGCCGGCTTCTTTAAGAACCGCTAAATGCTTCGATATTGTTGACATGTCGTAGCCAACCATTTGCTGCAATTCGCATACGCACTTTTCTCCCTCTCGAAGCGCAGTCACCATTGTTAGCCTGCTAGGGTGCCCGAGAGATTTAAATATCTTTGCTTGAGCAGCAATATATCGCTGGTTCAGTTTCATGACGGATGCAGCAGCCCCTCATTTATATCAATGTGTGATTGGCTAACGCCAATCAGCGCAAGCTTGCAATGGCAATTGTAATGAAATAAAGGCCAATGGCTATTACAAGGCCACCTGCCAACCTTCTTCCTATAACGGCAGCCGCCTTCATTCCCTTTGCCGAAAGCAAGCGTTGCGCAATTGCTACAGAACTACCAGCAACAACAATTGGCAGGCAATGACCAAGTGCAAAGCTGAAGATCAGCGAGATACCCTTCAGTTGTTGTCCATGGCTCATCGCCATTGCAAGTATAGGGGCTATAAAGCCAAACGTACAGGCTCCAGAAAGCACTCCATAGGCCAATCCCAAAACGATGGCCCCGCCATATCCACGCATTTTTATGTTGCCATATCGCCCTGATGGCAGTGTGCATATTTGCACGCCGATGAGGTTGAGCCCCAGCCACACAAAGAGGGCGCCTATCGGAATTCCCCACAAAGGAGAAATATCGCCAAGCATTCGGCCAAGCCATGAGCAGACAAGCCCTATGATGGTGATCGAAATAAAAAGCCCGGTACTGAACAAAACAGCATAACCGGCAGCTTTTTTACCGTCTACAAGGGTGCTTTGCCCTGCAACATAGCCAACCATCAGAGGAATTGACGCCAAATGGCATGGGCTGAACAACACGCTGACAAGGCCCCACAAAAAGGAACCCACTACGGCCCAAGCAAAGTCGCCAACCATCCAGGAGTTAATAGTTAACAAAAATTGATCAAACATCATTTTTCCAAAAGAAGCTGATCAAGGATTCCCTTCATGCTTTCTTCATCAAGAAAACCTTCATGCCTTTGTGTTTCTATTCCTTTTTTGTTGTAAAAAATTTGTGTTGGAATTGCTCTTATTCCAAATTCCTTGCCAACTTCAGGGGCTTTCCAGACATCAATAAAAATAACTGCGGCTTTCCCCGCATAGTCACCTTTTACTTTTTCAAGAACAGGGGCCATCATTTTACACGGCGTGCACGACGTTGCTCCAAGATCTATAACGGTAACCATGCCCGGTTTAACATAATCAGTCGTTGCTGCATTGGCAAAACAGATACAGGAAAAACAGATAAAAAAAGTCAGTGCGATCATTCTCAACATGATTTCTCCTTACTATCAATAGTTTGACTGCGCATAATAGACATCAAGTTGTAAATTTGTCATTTATACGCTAAATGCATTGACATTTATCAGTAGCTTCTCTTTTTGTTGTACTTATTACATCGTAATTCAAAGCCTTGTCACTGCCATGTTTTGAATTAGAAAAGAGAGCTGAGAGAAAATGCCAACACAAGATACCCTTGCGAACACAAATTCAATATTTGATTTCGCTCCTTCACCACAATGATCATTTTGGGCAAGCAAGGCATTGATCGGCATCACTGCTGCTAGAAACGTGCCAAGCATTTTTTATCAAGAAGTGCTTCGACCACCAGCACGATATCGGTGGCATTGGAATGCACGGGGTTGTCGATTCCAACCGCAAGCAGTCACACACCACCATGATCTTTACCTCTGCATGGAAGGGAGCAGAGGTTCAAGAACCACGATGCTTCCTTCATGCTGATTGGGCAATATTTCAACTACATTTGAACATTGTCAAGGCTGTAATTGCCAAAGCCGGGTTGTATAACGGATGTTGAATGATAACATTGTGTAATAATAATGAAATTATGATTTTATGGATGAAATGTGCTCTCCCCTGGCCGCGGTTAGAATTTTTCAGGTCATAGCAGCGCCCGTATGTTGATTTCCGTTGCCATGCTCATTGGTAAGAGCGCCGGTAAAGCTGACCACGGCCCCACCTGTGCTTTCATTTTGGCATGGCTGTCCGCATCGCGAACGCGGAATATGTTATGTGCCTTTACTTCATCCGCCCTGGGGATGCGTAACTGATACCCGAATGCATGCATCGCCGACCGAGTTCGGGGCGGCGTTGCGCCTCCAGAATTTGCGCTGGAGGCGCAAGGATCTTCATTCCACAGCGCTTGTGCCCAACTAAAAATTGGTTTTTTGCATCTTTTTTCTCGCTGGAACGTCTTCGGAATAAACCCCGAAAACGGATGCAAGGAGACAATGATTATGCGTGAGGATCATGACATCGAGATTAGAGAGGCAATTCGTTCAAAGTATGCCGAAATGGCAGTGGCCGAAAAAAGTAATGGCAGCTGCGGTGGTGGCTGCTGCTGTGGCTCTCGTAGCGCGATCACGCCCGATGCCTTGGCCAGAACTGTCGGCTATTCCGCAAAGGATTTGCAAGGCGTCCCCCAAGGAGCGAATATGGGGCTGGGTTGCGGCAATCCCCAGGCAATAGCCGCCCTTCAGCCTGGGGAAGTAGTCGTGGACCTTGGAAGCGGCGGCGGATTCGATTGTTTCCTCGCCGCCAAGCAGGTTGGGAAAGAGGGGCGTGTCATCGGTGTGGACATGACGCCGGAGATGGTTGAAAAAGGAAGAAGAAATGCGGCGACCATGCAATGCGGCAACATCTCTTTTCGGCTGGGCGAAATTGAATATCTGCCTGTCCCTGATGGGATAGCCAACGCCGTGCTCTCCAACTGCGTGGTGAACTTGAGCACGGATAAGGCCCAAGTTTTTCGTGAGGCTTACCGGGTTTTAAAACAAGGCGGGCGGTTGGCCTTGTCGGATGTTGTGGCTTTGGCCGAAATTCCCGAAGCCGTCAGGCAGGATATAAAACTCCATGCAGCCTGCATTGCAGGAGCCACTCGGGTGGAAGACCTTGAGGCCATGATGCGGCAGGCTGGCTTTAAACATATTTCGATTCGACCCAACCTGGAAAGTGGAAAATTGCTGGCGCAAATGTTTCCCACTCTGGGCGTGGAAAACTTTGTTGCCTCGGCTTTGATTGAAGCCGTAAAATAACAGGAGAAACGTATGCGGCAAGAGCTGGAAGCGATGTGGCTTGCCCATAGCGGCGAACTAAAATCCTTCCTTTCCCGTCGGATCGCGTCCCCTGCGGCGGTAGACGACATTCTGCAAGACGTTTTTTTCAAGACGCTTGTAAAGCTGGAGTCCGCAGGCCTTGTTGGGCACTTTCGCGGTTGGCTTTTCGCTGTCGCACGCAATGCAATTGTCGATTATTACCGCGCCAGCCGCCCTGTTGCCGAACTCCCCGAAACGTTGGAGGCCCCAGGTCACGACCCAAGCGCGATATCCCCAAGAGCGCCGGCGGGAACGTGCCTGATGCCGATGATCAATCCCCTGCCGGAGAAAATGCGAGCGCCGTTGGTGATGGCCGACCTGGAAGGCGTGCGCCAGCGAGAGGTGGCCAGGCGTTTGGGGATATCTTTGCCTGCCGTCAAATCTCGTATCTTGAGAGCACGGCAAAAAGTGCGGTGCATGATTGAAGATTGCTGCCAGCTGGAGTTAGATGCTCAAGGAAGCATAATGGATTATGCAATCAAGCCGGGGGGAATCTCTCGATGGGGCACGGTTATTGGTAGGATAGGCAGTGAGAGATAGGCTGGAAAGAGCAGGAAGATGATGGGGAAGGGGTTTCCTTCTGGCAACGGCAAAACGGGCTTGCGCCCGTCTTTGGTGTAGGCCCTTATAATATATCTGGATGCTTAAAAAGCAGAAAGCCCGCCAAGCTGTTAGCTTAGCGGGCTTCTTTGAACTCTCTTGGAGTTCAAGATGGTGCCGAAGGGGAGAATAGGCACCGCGACACCATCGAGTCCAAAACAACCTGATATTGTTGATAAAATTTTTTAGAAATTTTGTCTATGCCCCCGCACTTTGACCCCATGCTTTGCCCCCACTTCCTCGAATCTGCTTCAAGGGGATACAGTACGACAGATGTCATGTGTCACCAGAATGATTTGATGGTTGAGACCCCATCCACTGGCAATTCGAGCAATCTGGATGATCCCACTAGACGGGAGATGCGCAGAAAATAGCGCAACCCACCGTAAGACCTACTGCTTCCTCAAATCAACTCCACAGTCAAATCCTGCGCCGTATCATTAAATCCATCCAGTCTCCCTTGGTTAATACGGTTGTTGAGAGGATGAGAACTGACCTTTCCTCTCAACATCGGACGCATGCTACGGCGCATGTAATCTGGGTACGCCTCAAGCCAGAGGGGCTGCTGAACATCGTTTTTACCGCTTGCCTTTTTAACTTCGAAGCATGTTTCAAATGCCAATCCCCCCTTGAACCCGTAACCCTTGGAAGTTCAACAACAGAAAGATGCTTCGTTCCCCCCAGGGCGCGTACATTCCTGAGGTGTTGCCACAACGCCATAATATACCTGTATTTTTTTATAAAATCTAATGGCTACACCATTCATATCGGATGCTTTTTCTATACGCCATGTTTCATGTTTCATGTTTTTCAGGAAACAACATGGAACATGTATAATGAAGTGATTATTTTCACTAATTTTTCATAACATTTTGTGATAATAGCGAATAACAGACAATACAGTCTTTGGCATACTGTGTGCAATTCAATTTTTAATTTTAATCATTTTAGAAAGTAATGATTTTGGAGAAACTATGCTGACCATCAACAAAACAGGATCATTCCGGAGACATGAGAAATGGTGCGGTCAAGATACTTCTATAGATACGTGTACAAAGGAAAGTGCACGTAAAAAAACAATTAGTTACAGTATTCTTTCTGCTCACAACACAGAGAGGAACGGCGAGGGGTTCAAAATACGCTTTGACGGCCTGATGGCTCATGACATCACCTATGTAAGCATTATCCAGACGGCGCGGGCAAGTGGAATGGATTCCTTCCCCATGCCCGTAATGCTCACCAACTGTCACAACTCATTGTGTGCAGTGGGGGGCACTATCAACTGCGACGATCACCGTTTCGGCCTTTCCGCTGCCAGGCATTACGGCGGCGACTATGTTCCGGCGCATTTGGCGGTCATCCATCAGTACGCACGAGAAATGGCCGCGGGCAGCGGCACCATGATCATGGGCTCGGACAGCCATACGCGTTACGGCGCGTTGGGCTGTCTGGCTGTGGGAGAAGGTGGTGGTGAACTGGTAAAACAGCTTCTTGGGCGCACCTGGGATATCGCCGCTCCAGAAGTTGTGGCCGTGGAGCTGACCGGTACTCTCCGGCCGGGGGTGGGGCCGCACGATGTGGCTCTGGCCATTATCGGCGCCGTCTACAAGGACGGCGTGGTCAAAAACCGCATTATGGAATTCATGGGGCCGGGCATTGCCGGGCTGTCCATGGATTTTCGCCTGGGCATCGACGTCATGACTACCGAGACTACCTGTCTATCCTCTGTCTGGCAGACGGACGGCGTGGTTCATGACTACCTTGCCGCTCACGGTCGGCCAAATGATTACAAGGAGTTGCTCCCCGGCGACGGCGCTTGGTACGATGCCGTTATCCATGTGGATCTTTCCGCCGTGGAACCCATGATCGCCCTGCCGTTTCACCCCAGCAACGTCTGGACCATCGCGGAATTCAACGCCAACACCCGCGACCTCCTGGCCAAAGTGGAAAACGACGCCCGGGCGCTTTTGCCGCAAAAATTTCATCAGGCCGTCGATCTGCAAAGCAAGTGCGTGGGGGGACGCCTGAAGGTTGATCAGTGCGTGGTGGCGGGATGTTGCGGAGGCACCTTCGAAAATCTGCGGGACATGGCCGGTCTGCTGCGGGGGCTGAGCGTAGGCGCTTCTGGGCTTGATGTCTCCGCGTACCCGGCGAGTCAGCCCATCTTGCAGGAGCTCATGCGCTGCGGCGCCGCCGCGGACCTCATGGCCGCCGGCGTCACCATGCGGACGGCTTTCTGCGGCCCCTGCTTCGGGGCGGGCGACGTGCCGGGGCAGAACTGCTTTTCTATCCGCCATGTGACGCGCAACTTTGCCAATCGGGAAGGTTCCAAGCCGTCTGAAGGGCAAATTGCCTATGTGGCGCTTATGGATGCCCGGTCCATAGCGGCCACGGCAGCCAACGGCGGAATGCTCACGGCCGCAGGGGCGGATCCTGGCCGGACCTATGGAACATACACCTTTGATTCCGCCCTCTACGAGCGTTGCGTTTACCACGGTCAGGGCAAGCCCCAGCCCGCATCCCCGCTGGTTATCGGGCCCAACATCGGCGACTGGCCCGCCATGATCCCGCTGCCTGAAAATCTGCTGCTTACTGTGGCGTCAGCACTCAATGACCCTGTCACCACCACCGACGATTTTATCGCTTCCGGTGAACCCTCGGCCTACCGCTCTAACCCGAAACGCATGGCGGAATACACCCTGCAACGCAAAGACGCCGGTTATGTGGCCCGCGCAGCAAGCATCCATACGCTTGAGGAACAGCGCCTGGCCGCCCTGGCGGAAGGGACGCCCATGCCCGAAGCCGACCGGCAGGTGTACGTCGCGGCGGGGCTAAACCCTGACGAAGCGGCGCATACGGGCCTCGGCAGCGTTATTGCTGCCCGCTGCCCGGGCGACGGCTCCGCCCGTGAGCAGGCCGCATCCTGCCAGAAGGTGCTGGGCGGTTGGGCAAATATAGCCGGTGCCTACGCGACCAAGCGGTACCGCAGCAATTGCATCAACTGGGGGCTGTTGCCCTTTGTGGTGGAAGACTTCGACAAAGCCGATCTCCGTTGCGGAGATCTGGTGTACCTGCCCAACCTTCGTGAAGAAATGGAAAAAGGAGAAACCGCCTTTGCCGCGGAAAGAATCCGCGACGGAAAGCGCGAACCTCTCCGGCTGCTACTTCCCGGTCTCACAGTGGATGAACAGCGCACCTTGCTCGCCGGGTCGCTGATCAATCTTTATAAATCAAACTAGCGGCGTTGAGCGCGGTTCCCATCTGGGGGCGTTGTGGTGGCCGGGTTGTTTCTGGGGCCGCCACGGTGACGCTCCGGCACGTCATGCAGCCGTGCACGTCACTCTATCTGCCAGGGAGGCCATTATGAGCAACAAGAAGGATCTTCCCGATTACCACAGCACCGATGTGCTTGTAATCGGGGGGGGGAACGCCGCACTGACAGCCGCCATGACCGCCAGAGAACTTGGCGTCAAGGTAACGCTGCTGGAAGTGTCCCCTAGCGACGTGCGGGGCGGCAACAGCCGCCACACGCGCAACATTCGGTATATCCATGAAAAGGGCAACGACTTTCTGACCGGGCCGTACCTTGAGGAAGAATGCTTCAACGATCTGATGATGGTCACAAAGGGCAAGACCATTGAAAAGATGGCCCGCCTGGTCATTCATGGCTCGTATAACGTCGGGGACTGGATGATCGAACACGGCTGCCGCTTCCAGCCGGCCATGCGCGGAACCTTGCACCTTTCGCGCACCAACGCCTTTTTCCGGGGCGGCGGCAAGGCGCTTATCAACGCCTACCACGCCACCTGCGAACGCCTCGGCGTTGAGGTCCTTTATGAGGCCGAAGCGCTGGATATTTCCATTGAGGACGGCGCGTGCACCGAGGTTCGTGTGCGCCGCCCGGACGGCGAATTTACCGTGCGCCCCAAGGCGGTGATTATTGCCTCCGGCGGGTATCAGGGCAACCGCTCGTGGCTGCGCGAGGCATGGGGCTCCATGGCGGACAATTTCCTCACGCGCGGCACGCCCTATGACAAGGGCCGCATGCTTAAAGTCATGATGGAAAAGGGGGCCAAGACCGTAGGGGATCCTACGCAGGGGCATTGTGTGGCCATTGACGGACGTGCGCCGCTTTTTGATGGCGGCATTGTCACCCGGCTGGACTGCGTTCCCTTCGGCATCGTGCTGAACAAAAACGGCAAGCGGTTTTACAACGAGGGCGAAGAATTTTGGCCCAAGCGCTATGCCATCTGGGGCCGCCTTGTGGCCGGGCAGCCGGAACAGATCGGCTATGTGTTCATCGATTCCAAGTCTATCGACCTCTTCATGCCCTCGGTTTTCCCCCCACTCAAGGCGGACACCGTCGAGGAAATGGCGGAACTCATGCAGCTCGACCCCGGCGCGGTCAAGCAGACCATAGAGGAATTCAACGCCGCCACCCGTCCGGGAAATTTCAATTCCAATGAACTGGATGGCATGGGCACCGAAGGGATTGACCCGCCCAAAACCAACTGGGCGCGTCCCTTGGATACCCCCCCCTATTACGGCTACACCCTGCGCCCCGGCATCACTTTTACCTACCTCAGCCTGGCCATCAACGAACATACCCGGGTACTGCAGCAGGACGACACGCCTTACAAAAATATCTTTGCCGCCGGTGAAGTAACGTCGGGCAATGTGCTCGGGCAAGGGTACATGGCAGGATTTGGTATGACAATTGGTACGGTTTTCGGTCGTATTGCGGGCAGGGAGGCAGTGTCATGTCTGAAGTAAAAATGAAGCAACAGGCGGCCGTGATGGAAGAGGCCAACAGGGTCATGGGCATCTGCAACGCCTGCCGTTACTGCGAGGGGTTGTGCGCCGTGTTTCCGGCAATGGAACTGCACCGCACGTTCACGCCGGGGGTTCTCAATTACCTTGCCAACCTGTGCCACAACTGCCGGGGGTGTTACTATGCCTGCCAGTATGCACCGCCGCATGAGTTCAAGCTCAATTTCCCCCAGGCCATGTGCACCCTGCGCGCGCAGACTTACGAGCAGGCGGCGAAACCGGCCTTCCTGCGCAAATTTTTTCCAAACAATGCCTTTTTTGTGTTCAGCGTCTCCTTTGTGGCCACCGTTCTGCTGACCCTGTTGGCCCTGCAATGGGGGGGAACCGCCAACTTTTTCACCGCGCACACGGGGCCGGGCAACTTCTATAAGATACTTCCCTATGGCGCCATGCTGACGGTATTCGGTCTGGCGGGTCTCTTTGCCCTGGTCGCCTTATGGATGGGGGTCTGCGCGCTGTGGAAGATGACGGACGGGAAGCGGCAGTGGTTGGACCTGGCCGCCCATAGGAAGGCCATACACGACGTGCTGATTCTCAAATATCTGGATGGCGGCGGCGACGGCTGCAACTATCCTAATGAAAAATTCAGCATGATCCGCCGCTGGTTCCACCACGCCGTCTTTTACGGTTTTCTGCTCTGCCTTGCCTCGACTACTCTGGCCTTTTTCTATGACCACGGGCTCGACCTCCCCGCGCCTTATTCCCCACTCAGCCTGCCGGTACTGCTGGGAACGGTAGGCGGCCTGGGCATCGTTTGCGGCACAGGTGGGATGCTCTGGTTGAAACTGGTCATGGACACCCGCCCGGCGGACACGGATTCCACCGGCATGGACATGGCCTTTTCCATGCTGCTTTTCCTTGTCTCCATTTCAGGCCTGTTGCTGCTGCTCTTCCGTTCCACCGAATTTATGGGGCTTTTGCTGTGCCTGCACCTGGGCCTGGTGCTCGGGCTGTTTCTTACTATGCCGTGCGGCAAATTCGTCCATGTTGTTTTTCGCTACGCCGCCCTCGTGCGCAATGCCTATGAGCAGCGTGTCGGCCATGCGTAAGAAAGGTTTTTAACCATCCCGTTTCCGGCCGGAGGGGAGCCTTTTTGCCGGCGACAAGCCAAATCATGCAAAGGAGCATCAATATGGGCCAGATCATAGAATACAACAGCGTCAACGATAAACTTATTGTTCCTGACGACCCCATTATCCCCGTCATCCCCGGCGACGGCATCGGCCCGGACTTGTGGAATGCGACGCGTGCGGTCGTGGAAGCTGCCGTTGCGAAGGCTTACGGAGGCAAACGCGCCATTGAATGGTTTGAAATAATGGCCGGAGAAAGCGCTTTCAAACAGGTGGAAACCTACTTGCCTGCGGAAAGTCTGGACGCCATCCGGAAATACAGGGTCGCCATCAAGGGGCCGCTGACCACCCCCGTGGGCAAGGGCTTCCGTAGCGTCAACGTGCAGTTGCGGTTTGATCTTGACCTTTATGCCTGTGTGCGCCCCGTCAGTCATATGGCTGGAGTGCCGAGCCCGGTTCTCGCTCCCGACAAGGTCGATATGGTCATCTTCCGCGAAAATACGGAGGACGTTTACGCCGGTATCGAGTGGGAAGAAGGCTCGGCAGAAGCCGCCGAGGTGATCAGCCTGGTCAAGAAACTCGCGGGAAAGACCATCCGTCCTGATTCGGGCATCGGCATCAAGCCCATCAGCAAAACCGGGACCATGCGACTGGTGCGCCGGGCTATCCGTTACGCTATGGAGCACAAGCTGCCCTCCGTGACCCTGGTGCACAAAGGCAACATCATGAAGTTCACCGAGGGTGCCTTCCGCCGGTGGGGGTATGAACTGGCCGCCAAAGAATTTGGCGACGTGACTATTACCGAGGAAGAAGTCTACGCCAAACACGGCGGCAAGCTCCCCCACGGGCGGATCATGATCAATGATCGCATCGCCGACTCCATGTTCCAGCAGATTCTGCTGCGGCCGGACGAATATCATGTGCTGGCCATGCCCAACCTCAACGGCGATTACATGTCCGATGCCCTGGCGGCCCAGGTGGGCGGGCTCGGCATGGCTCCCGGCGCCAATATAGGCGACGGTTACGCGCTGTTTGAGGCTACGCACGGCACTGCCCCCAAATACACGGGCATGGACAAATGCAACCCCAGTTCCCTCATCCTTTCAGCGGCCATGATGCTGGATCATCTGGGATGGGTGGAAGCCGCCGCCCTGGTACGTGGGGGCATCAAGAATGCGGTGACGCACAAGATTGTCACCTATGACCTTGCCCGACAGATGGAAGGAGCGCGGGAAGTTTCATGCTCCGGATTCGGTAAGGCCATCATCGAGCATATGTGACCCCATCCTCACATTTCGGGCGGAAAGCGCCAATAAACCGTCCGCCGGCGGGTGTCGGCGGACGGAAAGTACGCTTCGATCAAAAAAACGTAATAACAAGGCGATGTGCAATATATCTCATTATATATTTACTGTAAATGTGCTGCAATAGCATATTGTTAATAAGGGAGAATGTATGTTCTGGGCAGGATTCGCTATACTCATCGCGACGATATTGGCCATGTTGAAAAGGTACGAATCACGTCTTGTCCTGATTGTAGCCGGATTTTCCATGGTTATACTCTCTGGAGATCCCATGGCAGGGTTCAACGGCTTGACCAAGGGCATGACAGAGAAGGACCTTATCGTCAATATCTGTTCCGTCATGGGTTTCGCCTATGTCATGAAATACACGGGGTGCGACAAGCACCTCGGGGTGGGCGTGGCCGGGGGATTGCGCTATGTGCGGTGCATCCTTTTGCCGGCGGCCACCCTCGTAACATTCTTCGTCAACATTTCCCTGCCCAGCGCGGCTGGCGTGTCCGCTGCCGTCGGTTCCGTGGTTATTCCCTTGCTTATCAGCCAGGGTATTCCGCCGGCCATGGCTGCCTCAGCCGTCATGATGGGCACTTACGGCAGCATCCTGTCCCCGGGCCTTCCCCACAACCCCTTTGTGGCCAAAATAGCCGCGGATGTTTATGGCCGATCTGTGGGCGTCATGGAGGTTATTTCGCACCACTACATCGCCAGTATTACCTCCGTACTGGTGGCGGCGCTGCTCCTCTGGATTTTTGCCGCAATCCGGAGAGAAACTAAAGGATACATAGATAACAACAGTGAATACCTTGCTCCGGAAGGTTTCAGCGTCAATCCGTTCTTTGCCGTCATACCCATCATACCCGTGGCCATGCTCATACTTGGCGCCAGTTTCCCGAAGCAACTTCCCTGGTTGAGCAGGCTGCGCGTGGAGCATTGCATGCTCATCGGGGCGTTCCTCGGCTTCACAGCTACCCGCAAGAGCCCCAAGGAGGGGATCAAGGCTTTCTTCAATGGTCTTGGCAAGGGGTATGCCGACATCATGGGCATTGTCATCGCCGCAGCCGTCTTTGTTGCCGGTCTGAATTCCATCGGTTTGATCGCGGCGGGCATTGAACTTATGAAAACATCCTCCAATGCGGCCGGGTTAGCCGCCGCAATCGGCCCCTTCGCTTTGGCCGTGGTCTGCGGTTCCGGCAATGCCGCAACCATAGCCTTCAATGAAGCCATCACCGTTCATGCGCCGCAGTTCGGCATGGATGTAATCAGCATGGGTTCCATCGCCACACTGGCCGGCTGTCTCGGACGCTGCATGTCGCCCCTGGCAGGCGCGGCCATCGTGTGCAGCGGCCTGGCCAAGGTCAATCCAATGGAAATCGCCAAGCGCACCGCCATCCCATCCATCGCGGGCATGGTTGCCGGATATTTATTACTCAGCAACTGATTCTGTTCACTTGTCTTGAACGTCAACATTGCACGTATGATCCCGTTTCATGCTGTGTGAAGCGGGAGTCGTACAGAAAACCATGAGGAATTGCGAATGCCAGTTACCATTAACCGCCAGTGGTGCAAGGGCTGCGGCATCTGCGTAGCGTTTTGCCCCAAAAAGGCACTGTCCCTGGACGATGAGGGCAAGGCCTGCCACAACCCTGAGCTTTGCGTGGAGTGTGGCATGTGTGAACAATACTGTCCCGATCTGGCCGTGACAGTGGAAAAAACCGCCAGGACCAAAAACGGCAAGGAGGCGGCATGAGCCAGGAAGACATCCGCTTTGTGCAGGGAAATGAAGCCTGTGTGCGCGGGGCTCTTTATGCCGGGTTGCGCTTTTTCGCTGGCTATCCCATCACTCCTTCGACGGAGGTGGCCGAGCATCTGGCCGAACAGTTGCCGCGCGTCGGCGGCAAATTTATTCAGATGGAGGATGAAATCGCCTCCATGTGCGCCGTGTGCGGCGCTTCGCTGGCCGGTTCCAAGGCCATGACCGCCACAAGCGGCCCCGGCTTCTCGCTGAAGCAGGAGGCCATCGGCTATGCCGTCATGGCTGAAATCCCCTGCGTCATCGTCAATGTGCAGCGCGGCGGCCCCTCCACCGGCCTGCCCACCAAGGGGGCGCAGGGCGATGTGAACCAGGCCCGCTGGGGCACGCACGGCGACCACTCCATCATCGTGCTCACGGCTTCCGGCATTCAGGACGTGTTCCAGATCACCGTCGAAGCCTTCAATATGGCGGAAACCTACCGCACCCCCGTTATCCTGCTGTTCGACGAGGTGGTCGGCCACATGCGCGAAAAGCTGGTCATTCCGGCGGAAGGCGAGCTGCCCGTGGTGGAGCGCCTGCACACCGAGGTCCGGGCAGGGGTGAACTACCATCCCTACCTGCCGCGCGAGGACGGCCGCCTGCCCATGTCCGACTTCGGTGGCGTGCACCGCTACAACGTCACCGGGCTGTTCCACGACATCTGGGGCTTCCCCACGGAGAATCCGGAGCAGGTCAACAGGCTGGTCCATCATCTGGTGGACAAGATCGAAAACCGCGCGCATCTGCTGGCCCGCTGGAAGGAATACTATCTGGACGACGCCGAGCACATCATCATCTCCTACGGGTCCACGGCGCGCAGCGCCCGGCACCTGGTGGAGTCCCGCCGTTCCAAGGGCGACCGCATCGGCCTGCTGGAACTGCAGACCCTCTGGCCCTTCCCCGCGCAGCTCGTGCGTGAAAAGACGGCCAAAGCCCGCAACGTTTTTGTGGCGGAAATGAACATGGGGCAGATCACCACGCAGGTGAAGCAGGTCGTGCAGCGCCCCGACCGCGTGTTCCTGGTGAACCGTCTGGACGGCGTGATGCTCAACCCCACGGATATCGGCAAGGTCATGCGGGTTATTGAAGGAAGGGGGTTCTAACATGAGCGTGCAAAACATCCGCGAACGGTTTTTCCCCCACATCTGGTGCCCCGGCTGCGGCCACGGCACCATCCTGAACAACCTGCTGCACGCCGTGCAGGAAATGAACATCAACCCCTCGGACATGTGCATGGTTTCGGGCATCGGCTGCTCGGCGCGCATATCGGGCTATGTGGATTTTCACAGCATGCACACCATGCATGGGCGCGCCCTGGCCTGCGCCACGGGCATCAAGATGACCCGGCCGGAGCTGAACGTGGTGGTGCCCATGGGCGATGGCGACGCCATGGCCATCGGCGGCAACCATTTTATCCATGCCTGCCGCCGCAATATCGACATGGTGGCCATCATCATGAACAACCGCATCTACGGCATGACCGGCGGCCAGTATTCCCCGCTTTCCGGTGAGGGCATTCTTGCCACCACCGCGCCCTACCGCAGCATCGACCATGAATTCGACACGGTGAAGCTGGCCATGGGCGCGGGCGCCACCTTTGTGGCCCGCACCACGACCTTCCATGTGAAGGAAATCGTCTCGCTGCTCAAAAAAGCCTTTGCGCACAAAGGGTTTTCCGTCGTCGAGGTGCTCACGCAGTGCCCCACCTACTTCGGCCGCAAGAACAAGATGGGCGGCCCGGTGCAGATGCTCGAGTGGTATCGCGACAACACCGCGCCCCTGGGGTCCAAGAAGCTGGAGGAGAACCCGCACCTCATCCCGCGCGGACTGTTTGTGGAAGAAGACCGCCCCGAATACTGCGAGGAATACGCCAAAATCATCGAAAAGGCCCATAAGGAGTAACGTCGTGGAAAAATATCGCTTTCTCCTGTCCGGTTCCGGCGGGCAGGGCATTATTACCATGGCCATTCTGCTGGCTGAGGCCGCAGTGCTGCATGAATGGCTGGTGGCCGTGCAGTCGCAGTCGTACGGGCCGGAGGCGCGCGGCGGGGCCACGCGCTCGGACGTGATCATTTCCGACAGTGAAATATTCTTCCCCAAGGTCAATCAGCCCAACGTGTTGGTGGCCCTGACCGATGAATCCGCCGGCAAGTATCTGCCGCTCATCCGCCCCGGCGGCATGTGCCTGTATGATACGGATCTGGTGCATCCCTCCAAGCGCATAGACGCCGAACGCATCGGCCTGCCCATGCTGCACGCGGTGAAGGAAACCTTTGGCGGCAAAACGCAGGCCCTGAACATCTGCGTGCTCGGCGCGCTGGCGTCCATCACCGGCGCCGTGCGGCTGGAATCCATCGAAAAGGTGCTGGCCACGCGGTTTGCCGCCGTGCATCACGAGAACAACAAAAAAGCCCTGCGCCTCGGCGCGGAGCTGGCCAAGGACGTGAAGCGCTAGCCACTCCGTGCGCCACGTCGGGCTGTCGCCGGGCCTGGGCCCTCGCGGGGCCATGCCCGGGGCAGCCCCCCGGGGGGGTGGGGGGGGAGGGGCGCACGCCGCGCGCCCGCGGGG
>Ga0183101_1000130_pt2 | contig 79912 bp, 73 predicted proteins | sample Biomet3_FD_127790 | JGI IMG/M metagenome (GOLD analysis project Ga0183101, IMG submission 127790) | Microbial communities from bioreactor (seeded with sewage sludge) at LBNL, California, USA - Biofuel metagenome 3 | ecosystem: Engineered > Bioreactor > Anaerobic > Unclassified ... | reverse complement strand
ATCAAAATGTTATTTATGTTTTAAGACAAATTATTTCTTTTATAATTCTTTGACTAAATCGAAAAAATGAAGGAAACAGCAATCTTTTTTAGCAGGATGGCTTTTCATAGGTTATGCACAAGCCCCGCAGTTAATGCTTAATAAAAGCATTTCTGCGGGGCTTTAAAAAAGAGGAACCTCTCTCTCTTTTAATTATTCGGTTTACTACGATCTTTCTTACTTGCTAACAGAGTAGCTTACTCCTTAGATTGGGGTGCATCAGATTCTACGATATTCTCACCAGTATTAGCTCTATCATAATTTGTTTCACTAACAGCTCTCTTCTTACCTCTTTTTAATACGCTCTGCTGGTTTCGGCAGTTTTTCTTTCTGAATTCATTGGGTGTCATTCCGGTGACATTGGCAAACTGACGGAAAAAGCTGCTCTTGTTGAGTATACCCACCAACTCGCCAACGTAGCTTACAGCATAATCGGGATGGGTATCGAGCAATAATTCGGCTTCTTCAATGCGCAGACGGCTGATCCAATTACGAAAGTTCTGACCGGTGGCGGCGTTGATATAATTGGAAAGATAAGTTTGATTGGTATTAAGTTCGGCAGCAAGCGTACGCAAAGTTATATCTGGTCTCACAAATCCTTTGGCTAAAATCCATTTTTCAAGAGCTGGGATAAAGGCTTCCGTGCCGCATAACACAGGATTGGCAGCTTCAGTTTCTTCCTCCGACACGGCCAAGCCATATTGGCTATAGACTGTGAAATAGTTGAGGATTTTAGCAGCAAAGTAAATGTAAAACAGCGTATATAAACAAGTGTAAATTAAATAGAGATAGGGCGAGCACAATAAAACCAAAAATGAAGTAAACCCTATGCACAAAACTCCCCAATAGGAACGACGTATCCAGTTAATATGGGATGGTTCATCGCCTGCAAAATAGTTATTGAGCTTGTTGTGGAAATACTTATCTTCGTGAACAAGTCTATAGCTATAATAGATAAGCTGAATAGCATATGCACCTAGGCAGATGGCAGAAAAGATTTCGAAGAAGAGTAACGGAAAAATGAACCGGGACAGGCATATTAGAACCGAAAAGAACGTAATAGCCCCCATCTGTCCCCAAAACTCCCGACGACTGACGGGACTGCTACTGATGAGTGCCATAAGTGCACCGTAAAATAAAAATGCCTGGATTGAAGTTATTATTAATGTAAGTGCGAAACGGATACCCGTAATATCCGAACAAATACCGAAAAATAATTCCGCGAGATGGGTGATTACAATGAGAAAGTATGCCAAAGCAAGATAGTTTCTTGAAAGACGACATTTATTCCCATATTTGTCGGTGGATATGGGGGCTCTCCACAGCGTAAACCCCGCTGTTCCTACAGCCGACAAAGATAAAAGTGCCACAACGAAATAGAGATGGTCCATTTTTAGTTTCTTTGACGGACAAAGGTATATTATTTTTTTATACGATACAAACTATTTTAACAGTCTTTGAAGATTTACGATAGGTAAAATCATGGCACACCCAAGTATTTGAAGAGAAGACGGACTTCGAGCGGAGTAAAACTTCGCCTAAATTTATTATAACCTATTGCGTTTAACTCCATTGACAATTTTTCATTATAACGTATCCACTTTGACAGGGTATGTAATGCATTGTCAACGCACTGATCAGGATTGTACATCATTGCCAGTTCCACCTTTGTATAGGTGCGTATTGACGTACTGTATTCGCTTTCTTCTTCCTCTTCCATTATAGTAAATTGCTTTAATCGTTACATCACAACACTCCATAAAGTTAATGATTTTTCATTTAATACACAACTATTCAATCGTTTATAAAAAAGATAATAACGAATAAAAAAACAATAAATATTAAACTCATGACTTATGTTTATATAGCGAAATCCCCGGCAGAACATAGGAGGCTCTGTCGGGGACTTATTATTACAAAAGAGAAAATACAGAATTAGTTTTGTCTGAACTTCGCTAATTTATTACGATAATAGACCTCAATATCTTTCCAGTGATAATATGGTGCGAGAGCACTCTTTACCGGCAAACTGACTTCATGTTCGTTGAGTAGCGCCTTGACAAGAATATCCTTATCGCCCGGCTTACGGTAGAACACCCACTGAATATTGCTTGCCATCATAAATATATCGTAATTACGCCATTCATTGGCTAAAGAGTCGGGATTATTGATGATGCGATTGGTATTACCCAACTCCATCAACGCGGCAAGAGGCAGTACACATACTTCGTGCCCGAAACGCATAGTGGCTCCGTTACCCTTATTTACCACGCAGGTGTCGGCGGTATTTAGAAAGTTTTCCAACAAATTGGCTTCCAGATAAGGCATTTTACCTTCTGTCAAAGGAGATGGTCCGTAATTGACGTACCATCCCAGGTTTTGTACCTGCCAAAGGTCATAGCATTCTTCTTTTGTGAAGAGTGGATAGAGATCAATTGATGTCTGTCCCTTATGACTCTGCATATTGGAGGCTACCTTGAAAAGAACTTCCATCAACTTATCGGCTTTAACATTGCTTTTTACGTAATCGGCATCAGTGAAAAGAGAGGCCATCAAGCGCTCGGGATGGGTATGCTCGTCTCTGAACTTTTTCAATGTTGCTTCGACTTTAGGCTGTTTACGTAATTTGGTGAGTCCCTTATCGCTGTAATTCATATAATACATGTCATGTTCGCTGGCATCACTCTTTACCTCTATTGCAGGGTTCATAGCCCTGAGTTGCATACATTCGTTCATCATGGAAAGGATGCAGCGGATCACAATCGTTGAGCGGGCATCGATTTTGGCATTTCCTTTAAAGACTTCGGGAAAGTTAGTATACATCCGCTTAGCAACTCCTGCATGTTGAATTGCTCCTAACGGGGTGAGCTCCCCCAGCCTGCCGGTGGACATTTGTGCCATAACTTGCAGATCGGCCTTCACCTTCTTGCCCAATGGAGTGAGTTTACCCAGGCTATCGGCCTTTTGAAAGATCTGCATCGGGACGGTGTAATCTTGGCTCTCGATAAGGAAACGGGAACCATGTCGGTGATAGGTACTGATATAAAAAGGCTTATATCCTGCCGGAGCGGGTGTAAGTTTCACATTTCCGGGTTCCGGATATGCATAATAATTGCTGGCCGAACGATGGACATCAGCAAAAATTTCTTCTTTAGCGGTCTGGGCATTCAATCCAAGACTTAAAAGTAGAAAGAAGACAAGAATCAGGTTCTTCTTCATAAGGAATAGTTTATATGTTTATTTCAAACAAAAATATATATATCGAATGAGATAACAGGCTTCTTTTATCTATTACTTTTTGAATTTAACCTTTCCACAAACGGACGTAACCGATCATAACCGCTCGTAACCGGATGAAACCGGACATAACCGAAGAAGACCGAAAAAAGCAGACCTATCTTTGTAACGCAATAAAGAAATAGATCTGATACCCGGGAATCGGAGATGCTTGTTGCAATCATATTTTTTTAACTTAAACTTTAAAAATCATGGGAGTACCCTTTAAGAAAATTGCGCGGAAGAATCCGCTAAAAAAAGATGCTGCGGAAAAGTTCTATCCGCAACTGGTGACTGTAGGTAATAGTTCCACATTGGATGATATTGCTTTTGAAATGAAAGATAAAAGTTCTTTGTCTATCGGAGACATCCAGAGTGTGTTGTGCAACTTTGTAGAAGCTGCTATTAATGCCTTGTACAACGGCAAGTCTGTGAATATCCGGAATTTCGGAGTATTCAGCCTGTCGGCCCGTACGGAAGGCGTGGAGAAGATAGATGATTGCACGGCGAAAAAAATCAAAGCTGTGAAAATCAATTTTCGCCCGTCCACAACCGTACGTCCCGACATAACCGCTACACGTGCGGGACAAAAGATTGAATTCTACGATCTGCAAGCTGCTCTGGAGAAAAGCAAAGATGGAAAAGACAGCGGTTCGGATAATCCGGATAATGGTACAGGAGGTAACTCCGGTAGCGGCGACGGAAAAGATGATGATCCTTTAGGTTAACCTCTTAAAATTAAAAACAGATGAAAAATAGTAAGTGGGACATAGTCCTGAAAATAGTGATAGCCGTAGCATCTGCTATCTTGGGAGCCTTGGGTGCCAATGCAATGAACGTTTAATTATCAGGCAAATACAGGCCGAAAGGTCGGGAGAAACGCCATGCCGATGATGCATGACGGTATAGATGAACAGAGTGTAATGGAAACGTAACCTTACACTCTGTTTTTTTACTTAAAGTGGATTAAAAACATCGTATAAATATAGTATTTTTCTTAAAAAGAGATACAGCAAACTAAAATTCAGATTTTCGACAAAGTTGAGAGATAATTTTGAATCGGTAAAAAGATATAGTTGCTTATGATTTTGAACATGCTTGATAAGATGATTCCATACGAAGAAAATCTGTTCTTTGTAATCAATGGAGCACATTCTAATTTTATGGATGGCATGATGTGGCTGTTTTCGGGATTTCCACTTTGGATATTTCCTTTGACGGTATTTATTTTCATTCTCGTACACAAGGTAAACCGGAGACAATGGATTCCAGTGTTGCTGGCCATCATATTGGTATTTGTGCTGTGCGACCAATTCTCAAGCCATCTGATCAAGCCGTTATTTCAAAGAGAACGCCCCACCCACTACCCCGAAATCATGGAACATGTTCGTACACTTTATGGCTATAAAGGCGGACGATATGGCTTTATCTCCGGCCATGCCACTAATAGTTTCGGCTTTGCCCTGTTCACCAGCCTCTTGCTGCGTAATAAATATTATACCCTATTCATTATGTCAGTAGCATTTGTTATATCTTATTCTCGAATATACCTCGGGGTTCATTTCATATCGGACGTTATAGGCGGTGTTACAGCAGGAATGATTATCGGATATCTTGTATATAAATTATACTCCTTTATAGGAAGTAAATCGCGCTACTACTGTATCGAGAACCATTATACGATGGTCCGGATAAACCGGATGACTATAATCCTGACAAGCTATTTAGTGTTATCTTCTTTATTGGGAGAAGCAATCATTAACATCTTATGGTATTAAAATCAAGTCAATATTTGTAAATATCAGACTAATCATGTAGCTTTGTTAGCTTTAGGTATATTTAACCAATTTAAAAATATGAAGTTACTGGTTATTGAAGATGAAAAAGCTCTTTCACAAAGCATTGTCCGATTCTTGAATGAAGAAGAGTATCTTTGCGAACAGGCATTCACATATCATGATGCAATGATGAAAGTAAAGCTTTACGATTATGATTGCATTCTGCTGGATTTAATGTTACCAGAGGGGGACGGATTGAATATCTTAACTGTTATAAAGAAAGAGAAACCGGAAACCGGCGTGATTATTATATCGGCCAAAGATTCACTCGAAAGCAAGATTGAGGGATTGAAAATAGGTGCCGATGACTATTTGGCAAAACCTTTCCACTTACCCGAATTAAGTATAAGAATCTACGCATTGATGCGCAGAAGAAACTTCACTAACAAGAACTTCATTGAAAGCGGAGAAATCTCAATTGATTTATTGGCTAAAGAGGTTAAGGCTCATGGAAATGTACTCGATTTGACCCGGACGGAATTCCAACTTTTATTGTTTCTCGTAGAAAACCATAAAAAAGTAGTCTCTAAAAGTGCACTTGCCGAACATTTAAGCGGGGATATGGCCGATATGATGGACGATTACGGATTTGTATATACACACATTAAAAATTTAAAAGCTAAATTGAGTGTGGCAGGCTGCAATGACTGCATAAAAACAATTTATGGGATGGGTTACAAATGGGTCGAAAAATGAGAATGAGAAGTTTACTAAACAAAACCCTTACCCAGTATATAGGATGCACAGCGATATTATTACTACTTACTGCACCTCTATTTTACTGGCTCACCAAGCAATATTACGCAGAAGACTTGGCGGATGTAATGGAGCATATCCGGCTGGGAATACCTCTCCCGGATCTTGATTTGGAAGCAGACATCGTGAAAGGTGTGATGATACAGTTCGTAATGATTTTCTCGGTGCTGAGTCTATCGTTATTGGTCACCATGCGTTTTATTACCAAAAAACTTTGGAGACCTTTCGATATCACCTTGACTAAAATAGAGCATTTTAATTTGGAGCATAGTAAGGTGCCCAACTTTTCTTCAACTGATATTAAGGAGTTTGCGCGACTGAATATAGCCACACAGGAATTGATGAGCAGGGATAAACAAAGCTACATCGTCCAGAAAGAGTTTACTGAAAATGCATCACACGAGCTACAGACTCCCATTGCTGTCTTTCAAAGCAAACTGGACTTGTTGCTACAGGAAGAGCTTACCGAAAAACAAGCGGAGATTGTGAATGAACTATATGCCGTGAGTAGCCGACTCAGTCGTCTGAACAAAGACCTACTGCTGCTTGCAAAGATAGACAATGACCAATTAGGAGAACAGACAAGGGTGAATGCCATCTATGCAATAGGTAAAAACATAGCTTTATACAAGGAATTATATCATAAACATAGAGTTGAAGTAATAAGTCAAAGCAGTAACCCCTTATACTTAAATGTCAACGTTTTATTATTTGACAGCTTGATAAATAACCTAATTGTGAATGCTATTCGAAACAGTCCTGACGGCAGTAAAATAGAAATAGAAATTGATGATAATGAGATGACAGTGTCCAATCCGGCTTCAGGAAAAAAGTTGGATGAAAAGAGCCTTTTTCAACGTTTCAACACTTCCTCACAAGGGGATAATAAACGGGGAAACGGATTAGGTTTAGCCATTGTAAAGGCAATATGCGACTATCATAATTGGAAAATAGAATATCAGTTCGAGCACAATAGACATGTATTCCGAATAAAGTTTAGTTAAAGGCATTTTTTATATTGCCTATATTTATACCTTATAAGCATTCTTTCCTGCCTAGGTGTATTCTTTACTTCTTACAGATATTGTAGTCTGCTATATTTAATTTTAAGAATGGCATTATTTCGAAGGGATGATTTAGAAACATGGCTGCAATAGCTATTATCATAATTTTCACTAAATTATTCCGAAACCTATTTTAAAATCAGCTTTCTACAGATTTTCTTCAAAGTCGAAACTTTCATTTGTATCCACAAATAGGTATGATAATGAATAGGACAACAATATATCCGACAATTCTACTCCTTGTAATGATCATTATGCTTCCTGCACAAATCTACGGACAACAAAATGGAAAAGTAGATTTTCGGAATGACAAAACCGGATGGAATACAGGTACAAAAAGTGAAAATAAAGTTGGGGGTAACTTAAAAGTGCCTACTACAAGTATGCCCAATGTAGGGCTGCAATATATTGATAGTCTCGGTAACAAAGGTCTAGCGAGCGATAAGAACTTTTTCCGCCAAGACAAATTCTTGGGTAATGAGATTAATAGATACTCTGGCAGATACCAGTTGAGATACGGGCAGCTCATCATCCCCACTCTATTGATAGGAACTGGTCTAATAGGTATTGAAAGTGACTGGCTAAAATATCAGAATCGTGAAATACGGGATGAATTACAGGAGGATATAGATCGGAAAGCAACGTTTGACGACTTCTCACAATATGTTCCCATGGCTGCAGTGTATGGTCTTAACCTGGCAGGCATCAAGGGCAAAAATAACTTCCGCGACCGAACTATGATACTGGCAACTTCTTATCTCGTTATGGGTGTAACGGTGGAGAGCCTTAAGAACATAACCCGCGTAGAACGTCCGGACGGCTCAAGCAGAAACTCCTTTCCTTCGGGACATACGGCCACAGCATTTATGGGTGCGGAATTCTTATGGCAGGAATATAAAGATGTATCACCCTGGATCGGTGTAGCAGGTTATAGTGTGGCAGCCGGAACAGGTTTCTTCAGAATGTACAACAATCGTCATTGGCTGACTGACGTGATGGCTGGTGCCGGAATAGGTATACTGAGCACTAAAATGGCTTACTGGGCTTATCCGTATATCCAAAAGAAATTATTTGGTCGTACACGCTTGAAGAACGTGGCAGCAATGCCTTTTTATTCGAATGAAGGAAAAGGATTGAGTTGTATGATCACTTTCTAAGCTTTTTTTGCGTAAAACAGTTGGAGTCTGCTTAAATTTGCACAGCATTTTATAGAAACAATCTCAAAAAACAGTAAAATGAACGAGGATTTGTTGAAGCAAAAGGTACAACGGGTAATTGTATGCTTATCGATACTGATTTTATGCGGTAAGTTTGCCGCTTTCTTTCTGACGAACTCTGTGGGTATCCTGACCGATGCCATGGAAAGCATTGTGAATGTTGTAGCCGGTTTTATAGCTTTGTTTAGCCTGAGATGGGCGGCTAAGCCTAAAGATAAAGAACATCCTTTCGGTCATGGAAAAATAGAGTTGATATCGGCTTCAACGGAAGGTTTGCTCATTTCTATTGCAGGTTTGCTGATTATTTACGAAGGAATACAACGACTTTTCACTCCGGGAACTATAGGTAAACTTGACATTGGTATTGTAGTAGTGGCTATTTCGGGAGTGCTGAACTATCTCATGGGATGGTACAGTATTAAAAAAGGTAAAAAATACGAGTCAATGGCTCTGATAGCCGGAGGGAAGCACTTACAATCGGATACTTACTCTACCATAGGACTCGTTATTGGTCTGCTCCTGCTTTATTTCACTGGCATTCTATGGATAGACAGTGCATTAGCCCTTATATTCGGATCCATCATAATTGCTACAGGAATATCTATCCTGCGAAAGACCATTGCCAATTTGCTGGACAAAGCGGATGAAAAACTACTCGATGAAATAGCAGATTGCATCAACCGCCACCGACATGCCGACTGGATTGACGTACACAATACCAAAATCATCAAAAACGGCAGTTTTCTCTATATCGACTGTGATCTGACCTTGCCTTGGTATTATAATATTGTGGAAGGACATGAAGCCTGTGATAACCTGCAGAGCACTTTGATTTCTAATTTTTCGGACAAAATACAATTGTCGATTCATTCGGATCCTTGTCTGATGGAGCATTGCGGCCACTGTTTGGTAACTGAATGCACCTCCAGAAAAATTAATTTTATTGCATCGGAAAATATCAATTTATTGAATCTGACCGAAAGCGATGATGAAAGAAAAGAATAAATATTATCGAAAAGAATACAACTTGTAAGAAAAAAGCGTATCTTTGCAGCAGACAATAAAGTTTATTTGAATCTGTCTTAGCAATGCTATACTCTGCTGCTATTTTGCGGAGTCTTTCCATCGTCAAAATCGACCTCAAAATCAACTTGCCTTGTTCAGTATTAATGGTCGCGCGGATAGGTAAACCTCGAAAAAGCCGCGACACAGTTTTGACAAATATGATGAAATCATTTTTTATTGGAGAGAAAGAAATTCGGTTGCCCATTATCCAAGGTGGTATGGGAGTAGGAATTTCACTGTCCGGATTAGCTTCCGCCGTTGCCAACGAAGGCGGAGTCGGTGTAATTTCGTGTGCCGGTTTGGGCTTACTATATAAACAAACGGCAAGTGACTATCTGAGAGACTGCATTTGGGGACTCAAAGAAGAGCTTCGCAAAACACGTGAAAAAACAAAAGGCATTGTTGGCGTTAATATTATGGTAGCGCTATCTAACTTTGCCGATATGGTGCGCACAGCGATAACAGAAAAAGCGGATATCATTTTTTCAGGTGCAGGCTTACCGCTAAACTTGCCTTCGTATCTGACTCCCGACAGTAAAACTCTTTTGGTCCCGATTGTCTCTTCGGCACGTGCTGCTCAAATAATTTGTGAAAAATGGCATACAAATTACAACTATTTACCCGATGCAATTGTTGTAGAAGGACCAAAGGCCGGAGGACATTTGGGTTTTAAAAAAAATGAAATTGATGATGAAAACTATTCACTAGAACATTTGATACCTGAAGTGCTTGCAGTTACCAATCAATATAGTGAGAAAAAAAATATTCCGGTTATAGCCGCCGGAGGAATTTCAACAGGTGAAGATATTCTGCGTTTTATTCAACTCGGCGCAACAGGAGTGCAATTAGCGAGCATTTTTGTTCCTACTGACGAATGTGATGCTTCTCCTGTATTTAAACAAGTCTATATCAGTTCATCAAAAAAGGATGCCTTGATCATTCAGAGTCCGGTGGGAATGCCAGGACGTGCTTTTGACGGTCAGTTCATCCGTAGCGTGAACGAAGGTAATGAAAAGCCTCGTAGTTGCCCATTCCATTGCATCAAGACTTGTGATTATAGTAAAAGCCCTTATTGCATTATCAAAGCGCTCTATAATGCAGCTAAAGGAAAAATGGATAAAGGATATGCTTTTGCCGGAGCAAATGCGTATCTTGCAAACAAAATCAGTAGCGTAAAGGAAGTGATTGCAAAATTGAAGAACGAATTCGACACTGCTTCCAAATAATTTAGTAATAAAATACTGCGATATAAAGCAGTAAAAAGCGATTTATGACATTTAAAGAATTAAATATTTCCGAGCCAATATTAAAGGCTCTTCGTGACAAAAAATATGAGATACCGACCCCTATACAAGAACAGGCAATACCTGTGGTGTCCGGTGGTAAGGATTTACTGGGAATAGCGCAGACCGGAACGGGTAAAACCGCAGCATTTGCCATCCCCATTATTCAGCAAATAAGCCGACTCAATGCGAAAGAGCGGGGGCGAGAGATTAAAGCCCTTATCCTCACTCCTACACGTGAATTGGCAATACAGATTGATGAGTGTTTTAAAGATTATAACCGATATACCGATATTCGTCACACAGTGATTTTCGGTGGGGTAAACCAGAAACCTCAGGTTGATGCACTTAAACGAGGAACAGATGTACTGATAGCAACACCGGGGCGGTTACTTGACTTGATCAGTCAGAAATATATTAAGCTGGATCATATCCAGCATTTTATACTTGATGAAGCGGACCGTATGCTTGATATGGGTTTTATTCATGATATCAAACGCTTATTGGTAATATTGCCAAAACAGCGTCAAACATTATTTTTCTCGGCAACAATGCCTGCTAAAATATCTATTTTGGCAAAAGATATGTTGAAAAATCCTATTACGGTCGAGATAAAGCCTGTGGATAAGATGAAGAATAAGATTGAGCAAGGTTTGTATTTGGTTGAAAAGCCCGAAAAAAGCAATCTTCTGATTGATATCTTAAAGAAAGAGCAAGCTAAAACAATACTTGTCTTTTCGCGTACAAAACATGGAGCAGACAAGATTGCGAAAGTATTAAATAAAACCGGTATCAATTGCGAGGCTATTCACGGTAATAAAACCCAAGTAGCCAGACAAAGAGCTTTGGATAATTTCAGATCGGGAAAGACCCGTATAATCGTTGCAACTGACATTGCAGCACGGGGAATAGACATTGCGAACCTGGGAATGGTTATCAACTATGACTTACCTGATACGGCTGAAACGTATGTACATCGCATAGGGCGTACCGGACGTGCAGGTCAATATGGAACTGCTCTGACATTTTGCTCAAAAGATGAAAATGCAATGCTTAACAGCATTCAAAAACTGATTGGAAAGAAAATAAGCAGATTATCGGTAAGCGCGTAATTAAGTCTAAATAATCAATTATAAAACAACTTATAAATGGCAGTATCTTATAACAAGAAAGAATTAGAAAAAAAGAGACAGAGTAAGAAAGTTGAAAAACAAAAACGCAAAGAAGAGCGTAAAGCTGGCGGTAGCTCATCATTTGATGAAATGATAGCCTATGTAGATGAGAATGGAATGTTAACAAGCACTCCACCCGATCAGAGTCAGAAAGAAAAGATAGATCCCGAAACTATTTTGGTTTCAACTCCTAAAAAAGAAGATATTGAAATACTTCCTTTAAAAGGACGTGTGGAGCATTTTGATACTAACAAGGGATATGGTTTTATAAAAGATACTTCCAGTGCGGAAAAATACTTCTTTCATATCAGCAATGCATTTGCCGATATTAAAGAAGGGAATTTGGTTACATTTGAACTTGAACGAGGAAAGAAGGGCATGAATGCCGTGAAAATCGTTCTTACAAAGTAATATATATAAAAATTAATTATTTACATTAAGAACAAAAGCAAAAAAAGATGAACATTTTTGTTTCTAATTTAAGCTACAACACTGATGGTGAGAGCTTACAGCAATTATTTACGGAATACGGCGAAGTGACTTCTGCTAACGTTGTAACAGACAGAGAAACCGGACGTTCTCGTGGCTTTGGCTTCGTAGAAATGCCAAACGACGAGGAAGCTGAAAATGCAATTAAGGGACTAAACGAAAGCGAACTTGACGGTAGAAATATTTCTGTGAATGTAGCCCGTCCCAAAGGTGAAAAGACCAGTCACGGAAACAGCCGTGGTGGTGGTGGTTTCAACCGTAACGGAGGGGGATATAACAGAAATCGTTATTGATACTCCGATATGGTAACTTCTCCGAATCGATTTGTTTCGGAGAAAACACAATAATATAAAAATAGCCGGCTAATAAAGTCGGCTATTTTTATATTTATGATATGATGTTTTAGACACGTCTCATGTTGTTTGTGCCATTGAGTTAATACGATCGCGCACTCTGCTCCATGCAGGAGTGTCGAACAAACAACTCTGGGGCATTGTGTCGTACATTTCCTTAAATCGGGACATCGGTATGGCAAAGCTTAAGATATCGGATTCGACATAGCGACGGGCCGATGGATCGAAAAAGCCCAAGAATGTTCTCCGGCCATTTTTGGCATTCTCTCCTGCTGTTTCCGCAAATATAGAAGAGCAACCCGACCCAAACTTTGTAGTTACGGCATCTTCTGAATTATTATCAAAGAATGCCCAAGCTGTTAGCCCTGAAAGAATGTCGGGAGTGGCAAAGAATATTATACCGATAATATCCTGAAAACTGTCTATCTTATTGATGGGCGCAAGGTTTAAATATTTTTTGTCCAACAACGATATTCCCAGCTTATCAATAAAATCGAGCACCATTCGGGGTGTCTCCTTATACCTCTCCTTTAAAGAGACAAAATTGGGGATCCTTTCATTCATCTCCGAAAAACCAGTGTATAGCTTTCCTCCTATACATCCTATAATATCAAGGGTGAGCGATATGGGTGTCCCTTTTCTCAATGTTCCGAATTCTTTGAATAAACATCCGTTGATTTTTTCTGTAGCATCACCAACCGGAGTATCTGAATACCAAAATAAAACGGGCAATTCGGCTGTCTCGCCAAATGCTTTCCTGAAATTGCTGATAAATGTCCCGACTTCCATTTGCTATTATTTTAATTACGTTTATATTTGTCGTGACAAATATAAATCATCTATTTGTCATAACAAATAGATAAGTAAAATATTGCAGAATGGAGAATAAATTGGATGCACACCTCAATCATCGCATAGCTATTTTATCGGGATTGATAAAACGGCAGGTCTATAGAATAATTGCAGATGAAGGAATCAATATTACACCTGAACAGTGGAGCGTACTGTCGTATTTATGGGATGAAAATGGATTAACAATAGGTGAAATAGCTTTGAGATCACGGAAAGACTTTGCAAATATTACCCGGATAGTTGACAAACTGCAGAAACAAGATTATATTTATAAAAAGAAAAACGAAAAAGATGGTCGGAGTTATCTGGTCTATTACACAGAAAAGGCTGACAATATAAAAAACAGGATTGAAAAATGTCAAAATCGCTCTTCCGACATATCACTGAATGGTATATCGACAGAGGAACAACGCTATATTATTGACATTATAGACAGAATGGAAAAGAACAGCCTAGACTTTTTAAATAAATGAGACATACAGATCAACTTCTACGGGAATTTATCGTGGACTGTTCCACTCCTCTACTGTAATTACCGTAGCTTGCCGGGGAAAGACTTTTTCAGTCAGGACACGATGAATTTCATCATCGGCATCTGCACAAGCATTGCTCAGGACTGTTAACTGGAAATCTTTGTCGGCGGCTTCACGTACCGTTGATAAAACAACTCCACCTGTAGCAATACCTGTAAGAATGAGATGATTAATATGAAGGGCTCTTAAAATAACCTCCAAATCACTACCGGTAAAGGCACTTGTCCGGCGTTTGACCACAACAATATCGTCATCAAGAGGCTGGACAGCAGGTTCTATCTTTGTCCATTGAGCCATGTCAGCATTTTCGAGCCTTTTTTTTATGGTCACAAAATTCTTGATGCTTCGGTCGCTGATTTCAGGAATCCCCTGTCGAAAGCCGACTACAACGTAAATAACAGGTATATTCTTTTTGCGGGCATGTGCTATGGCCTTACCGACATTGTCTGTAAACAGTTTGCTATCTGATAAATTACTGATAATAGCTGTTTGCATATCCATAACAAGCAGGGCTGCGTTCTGTTCCATATTATTATTCTTTTTCTTTTTTTGCAAAATTCATACTTGATGGAATGCTGATGCAAGTTATTCCGATAAAGAAAGTCAGCATCATTCCATTATCAGCAAGGTCAAAATGGGATGTTTTAGCCAAGACAAGCCCGATAATCAGATTGAATAGCCCCCACAGAACATTTATAGTCGATGATGAAAGCCCTCGCCCTCTTGGTTTAGCAAAAGGAGTAGGAAACTTATTACCCGAAATGCCACTTACAAAATGAGGTATAGCATTGCCCAAAACCACTCCAGACAAGAATACTCCAAAATAATAATACCATTCCATATTATTTCGTTTATTTAGTTTCTAAAAGTTTATTCAATACTGGTAGCGCCTTTTCCAGTATTTCTTGTTCATCTATCGAAAGCGTTTGTTCGATGACCCCTTTAAGCCATTCATCCCGTTCATACATGGTATGATTCACCAATTCTTTTCCTGCCGAAGTCAAGGAAATATAGACTTTACGCTTATCATCTTTTACAGGTGTCCGCTTTATTATCTCCCACTCCTCCATTCGTGCAAGGATCTGTGACATAGATTGTGTGGTGATACGGGTTAGCGTTGCAAGCTCGGTGGGCATTAGTTGCTCATTCCGATACAAATGCCCTATAGTCTCCATTTCCGTCATGGAATAAGTCTTGTATCCTCCTGATTTTTTTCGTAATCCTTTATGCAATGCACTAACTGCCAGTCGCAAGGAAGAAGCTAATTCTATTGTATTCATATTAGTAATTAAACTTATTAGTTTACCTTACAAATATAGAGGTTATATCTGAATTAAGAAATTATATTAAGTTTTTTCAAATAATCTAAGTAAAATGGAAGGGAGAAAAAGGGAGAAAAAGAAAAAGGGTTGCCGTATGGCAACCCCCTCCCGAAACTTAAATTCGCATATGCGAATTATCCTCGTATCAACAGTTCCGGAAATGTAAATCCCTGCATAGCAAAGCAGATGGAGAATGTAGCCACACTTACAATCCAAAGTATGAGTAACGTCCACCTCAACCCCGAGGACATGGGTTGCCACGTGAATAATTGTCGGAATATTACAAATACAATGCTAACCAATGGTATACCTACCAACAAAATACCTGCGATATACATCACGATGGATGATAACGGTGACACAGGCATAATGACATCGTGTAGAGGGAACAAGGATATCAATGCGGCTCCACCACCTACCGCTACAGCAACAGCTGCAAAGAGAAGGGCTATAAAGACAATACCCAATACAAAGAGTATCGGACTGCATACGATGGCAAAGATTACTAAACAGACTTTCAATATAAAGCCGGCAATCATCACAAAAGCATCCCCCACTTTCTGAAGAAAGGTACGCGGTTTATCGGATTTCATGAAGTCATTTACACTATTCGCAGCTTTTTCAAAACCATCGGTCACTGTTTTACCTATATTTTCAAGCGTTACGGCTTCACCACGCATATTTAATTTTTCTGCTGCAGTACGGGCTTCGGGTACTACCAACCAGCATACAATGTAAATAGGTATCAGTGTGCCCCACCCGCAGATTAAAATTACCAAGAATAGAATACGAAGGAGAGTGACATCCCAATCAAGATAAGCAGCCAAACCACTACAAACACCACCCAACATTTTATCATCGGGATTGCGATAGAGACGTCGGTGACTGTATGCTCCACTCCCCATACCGGTCTTATTATCTTTTGAAGTAGTGTCTTCATTTCCCGCCCCACTATTAGTACCGGAAGTTGCCGATTTGTCGAAAGCCTCCGAAGCACTTTCTTCACTCTCAGTATCTAATTCTTCGGGTTTACCCATACGTTTGATAACTTCTTCTACATCAGCAATGGTTATAACTTGTGCACCACCCGACAGCTTTTCTGAGAAAAGCTCCGATATACGGCGTTCCATATCATCTACTATTTCGTCAGCACCTGTCTCCTTACGAAAGTGTGTTTTCAGATTACATAAGTAATTGTCTAAAAGGCGGTAGGCATCATCATCAATATTGAATACCGTCCCTCCTAAATTTACTGTTAATGTTTTTTTCATTGTTATTCTTTTTTTAATTTGTTGATACGAGGTTATTTTTCTTTTTAGCTATTAGCTATGTGATTGACTGTTTCATTGAGTTCGCGCCATGAATTCTCCAACTCCCCCAAAAAGTCTTCCCCTTTTTCCGTCAATTTATAATACTTACGGGGAGGTCCTTGAGTAGACTCGATCCATTCATAGCTTAGCAAATCGTCATTTTTCAGGCGAGTAAGCAATGGATAGAGCGTACCTTCCACTACAATAAGGCAAGCTTCTTTAAGCTTTTGGATAATGTCCGAAGCATAAGCAGGCTCTTTATGCAGCAGTAACATGATGCAATATTCCAGCATCCCTTTACGCATCTGCGATTTTACATTGTCTACATTCATCATAATCATTGTTATTTTATTATCTTAAATCCATTATTTAAAGTACTGACATATAACAAACATCTTTGTATGGCACAAATATATGTATTGCAATGGTACTATGTATTGCAAAGTACTATTATTTTATATTATTTAACTAATAAGGAGTAATTATAGCTTAAACCACACTGTTTTAGTGTATCTAGAATCATATTTTAAGGATATTTTTTCACTCCATATACAATTACAATGCCTATAAACCTATTTATATAGAATGTGTTACAAGATTTTCGGTGCATGAGGAGTATCACCTTTCTTTATTTTTGTAAGAGTTGTTTGTGCAAAATTGGATCAATATAAAAGTTAATTAAAAGATTTTGAATCGTGAATCTGCATTTTATGTATGCTAAAAAGGAATTATCAAATATAATTAGGCTTTCATTAAAGAAATGCAATAAAACCTCTAAACATGAATAAGTATTACTTTTTCTGCTCGTTTTTTTGATAATTGCTGCTCGAATATAAAAGCTATAAGCATGAATAGTATTGCCCTCTTCATTCGCATAGGCTGTTATTCGTGTAAATCTGAGTTATATGGGAAGATTAATAAGTAACATCAGTGATAGGAATGAGTATTATTCCATACCTTTGCATTAAAGGTGTTTATGCAAAAGTTTCATCCGATTCATCAGCGCATAACTTTGCATAATCCGCAATGAAGAATAAAAAATAGAGAACGTATGTTTACTTTAAGAAAAGCTGATATAGCAGATTGCAAATTAATTCATAAGTTGGCTTTAGAAGTCTTTCCAGTAACTTACCGCGATATTATTAGTCAGGCACAGATTGATTTTATGATGAACTGGATGTACTCACCTGAAAACATCCAAAAACAGATGGAAGAAGGGCATGTCTATTTTATTGCGTATGAAGAATGTGATGCGGCAGGATATGTATCTATACAGCAACAGGATGAGAATCTATTTCATTTGCATAAAATCTACGTCCTACCCTACTATCAGAAAGCTCATTGCGGCAGTTTCCTATTCAGAGAGGCCGTGAAATATATAAAAGAGATCCATCCTACTTCATGTCTGATGGAACTTAATGTCAACCGGAATAATAAAGCGCTTTCCTTCTATGAACACATGGGAATGAAAAAGCTTCGTGAAGGGGATTTCGACATAGGCAATGGTTATTATATGAATGATTACATCATGGGCATTGAATTTTGACCATTTCGAGATCAATCATGACGGTAAGATTAAGTCATAATCACAGTGCCTTCATTCAAAATCGAACTATTTCGAGATCAATTTATCTTCAAGCAGTATGCGGAATACTTCTTCGCGTAGATTACGCGCAACTGGAATTTTATGATTTCCAATAAGCAATTGATTACCTTCAATAGCTTGAACCATTGGCTTATTCACGATAAAAGAACGATGCACCTGTAAGAACTGTTGAGTGGGTAAATGTTCTAATAATGTCTTTAAAGACATATACACGACTTCTTTGGAAACATGAGTATGGATCACTACATAATTCTCCATACTTTCAACAAACAGAATATCTGTCAGCACTACCTTTTTGAGCAATTTGTTACTTTTGACAAATAAATAGGCTTCGTCATTCGTAGCCTTCAGTGTATTCTCAAATAAATCGTGCACCTTATTTACAGCTTTCAGAAAACGGTCAAATGATACTGGTTTTAAAAGGTAATCAACCACGTCAAGCTCATACCCTTTCAGAGCATAGCGTTCGTAAGCTGAAATAATAATGACTCTGGGCGGATTTTTGAGTTGCGCCAACAGTTCCATTCCTGACAAGCGAGGCATCTCAATATCCAAAAAGACTAGATCAACCGATTCTTGAGCAAGAAATTTATTGAGTTGCAGTGCATCTTCACATTCACCTACCAGCTGAAGAAAGTCGATTTGTTCTATATATCCCCGTATTCCTTTACGGGCAATGGGTTCATCATCGGTTATTACACACTTTATTGTCATCATAAGGTATAAACTTTTATCTGGTTGCCGTTTTATGACTCGTGATTTCTAAATTTTCTATTGCCAAATCATCATTTTTCAATTATGTAAAGGTTTGATTTATAAATCTAAAAACAATATTTTTCAAACCAACAAATCTCTTATTATTTATTCCTTAATCACTTCTTCTTGATTATATAATCAGTAAATGACCAATCGTCAAGACCAAAACCTATTGGTGAGAATCTTAAATTTAGCCATTTATAATCAGCGTTTTACATCCATTCACATCCTATTTACGTCCAATTTTCATCCAAGACCTCCTTATAAATGATTTGAATATTCATGAATTGCAAATCCTACAAATTAGTGAATGATCGATTATTATATATTGATCATAATTTTCAAATTAACTATTTCGCACTGACTATTCTTAAATCAGCTATTTTGATGATTTCTTTCCTAAATGCCTTGCTCTACAAATTTATTGTTCCAATTGAATGCGAAGCTCAGCTTCAAATTCATTGAGATGACGATCAATAGTCAACTTATGCTTATCCGGATAAAGCAGATTAAGCCTTCTACAGAGGTTCTCTATACCAATTCCTTTAGTTTCCAGATGAACATCACCGATGTCTGCATTTGGTTCTTCATGGCTACTGTCATCCATTGTGCTTTTTATACATCGCGTATCACTAGCATCTGTTTTTACTTCTTCATGATTTCTTCTACCATCAGCATCACAGATGGAGTTACGTACAAAGAAGATCACTTCGTTATCTTTTAATGTTATATCAAAGTGGATCTTATAATCTCCTCCCACGTACTTAAAAGCATTTTCGACCAAAGGCTGGAACAATAATGGCTGAATGAGCTGGTCCCCAATATTTTCATCATATACCTGGGTAAGTTTCAACCTGCGACTCATACGCATTTGCTGAAAACTAATGTATGATTTAAGATAATCAACTTCCTGACGGAGAGTCACTCTCTTCTGAATGTCATACAACTGGTAGCGAAGTAATCCTGAAAGTAATTCAATAGAGTGACGAGCCTGATCATCCCGCCCTTCGATCTGAAAATAAATGGTATTAAGAGCATTAAAAAGAAAATGCGGATGATATTGAGATTTCAGAAACTTAAGCTCCATGCCGAGCTGTTCAACTTTAACCTTCTCGAGCAATAATGATTGACGATGATAATTCTCCGTTACCATGGAATTACGCAATAGGGTATAATAGAGCAGATAGAGAGGAATACAGACAATATTGGTAATAATATAATCCAACCAGCCGTTGCCTAAATATAAAATGCCTGTTGACTGACCTACCACCAACAGAAGATTGATTGAAAAAAGCAAAATAAGCGCAAGCATTAAATATTCCCATAGAATATTGGATTGGAAATCTGCAACTTTTTTTTGCAAGTATTTACGTATGCGCCAGTCATAAAAATAGCACACGATGGTAATAATAAGCAACTCTTCCAGATGTTGAATATATCCCCCAATACCTCCCCAAAATTTATCTTTTAAAGGGAGATCGGTAAGCAAGCGAATGAAGTTGAGTATTACCAACGCAAGCAGAAAAGGCAATATATAACGGATAAGAGACTTCATTAATACAAAGTTATTCGTTTACTTTCAATTACACGATCTTCGGTGCGCAAATCTTTTACTTTTTCACCTTTCTGAAATTTATAGGAGAAGCTTATCCCTATATTTCTGAATCGTCGTTCTTTATAGCCGCCTTTCATACCAAGATAGTCAATCTCGACATGGAGATAGCGGGATGACAAAGCATCGTCAGCGAATAAACGTATGCTTCCTTTATCGTGAAATAGACTTTTAGATAGACCTAAAGAGACAGACCAAAGAGTCTGTAATGTACCTTGTCCTAAAGGCGTACGGCCATTTAGATAACCATTAACTTCACTTTTCCATCCATGAGAAAGATCAAACTGATTACCGATATAAAGCATTGGCGTGATCAGGTTATTATGTTGACGAACTCCTTCTGTAACCCAAGAATAATTCTTATATGTGGCAACAGCATTGGCTATGATTGTCCAACAAGGCATTGGATGTAGATTGATTCCTGTAAAACGAACTCCATAAGAATAATCAGATGAAAGATTCAACGGTCTAACCCATGCACGTTTCCCCTCTGTCTTTTCATAACTTTTCGTAATAGGATGATAAGTATAAGCCCCAAAGAAGACAAAACGATAACGATTCATGAACATTAAAGTTAATTCAAGCTGATGACTGATCTCCGGTTTCAATGACACGTTCCCTTGATTGTAGAGGTATTTATCATCCATTGTCACAGATGGATTTAAGTCACGATAATTGGGGCGAACAATCCGACTTCCGTAGCTTACGCCTAAATTTGTGTTTTTACCCCACTGGAAATCCCAACGGGCAAACGGAAAGAGATTTGTATAATGATTGTTGTAGAACGAATCGGAAGCGAAAGAGTATTCCTTCATCCGACTGTTGACACATGTATGCTCAATCCTTAGACCCAGTTCGAATTTATGATTATCACCTACTTGACCCTGAACCTGGGCATAGCCGGCATACACATCTTCATGATAAGAAAATTCATTGCTCAGTCTTAAATCGGGTACCCATAATCCGGATTCTTTCTTTTTATAACCCATGTCATTACTAATACGTACCCAAGCCGCCTTAACACCACCGGTAAAATGGATTTTATCGGTGAACGGCACCTCTATTCCGCTCTGCGTGGTATAGATATAAGTATCTAAATTCAGTTTACCAGATAGAGTATCGGGAGTAAGCGTGTTTAGTAGAGGATTCTCGAAGATATTATGCTGATTTTGCGCATTAGAGGCCTTATAACGTTGAAAATCGAATGTGGTGTTCCACTGTAAGTCCCGGGCAGATTGATATGTCAGATTAATTCCGCTTTGAATATTACTTTCATTGAATTTTTCTCTATTCCAAGTGTATAGTATTGAGTCCGGCTGAGCCGACAGAGATTGAAATACCGAATTGATATGTGCCCTATTATGCCTGTCAGTCCACGTTGTTGTGCTGTACCCACCGACACTCCATCGTGTAGAAAACTCATATTCGCCCGCAACTCTGAGATAGTGGTGATTGTAACCGTATCTACGCTCAGGATATTGGAACATATAATAAGGGGATACCGGCTGAAGTTCATACTCGGTATAATCTCTGAAAATAGTAGTAGAATTAAGATCCACACCTTTGTAAAAGCCATAGTTGAGGGAAATATTGAAGCGGTCTTTCCGATATTGAACTCCGCCACCTACGTTTCCTTTACCGTAGACATTCTGTTGTTGAAATCCGGTGAAGAATGAACCGATCATACCTTGAATGGTATTCTTGCTCATCTCAATCTTTATGATACCCGATTTACCGGATGCATCATATTGTGAAGAAGGTAGGGTCACCAATTCAATTTTACCCACCGAGGAAGCCGGAATAGCTTGTAGATAGCTCACCAAAGAGGCACCGGAAAGGTATGAAGGTTTACCGTTTATCATCACTGTAGCACCGACCTGTCCATTTAAAAGAAGCGTACCGTCTTCTCTCATTTGCACTCCTGGAACACGTTTCAGTGCATCGAAAAGCGTACCTTGTGTACCGGCTATGGACGAGTTTAAGTTAACGACAGTTGTCGATGTACTCATTTCGACCTGAGGCTTGTTGGTGGTAACAGTCACTCCTGATAAAAGGTAGGTATCTTCACTCAGCAATATGTCCTCCATCTGCTGATTGGATGTTCCAAGAAGAGTTATGACCGGTAAGTTTTTGCCGAAGCGGCGGTCGGGTAACAAATGTTCTGTCCCCTTTGGAGCAAGTAAAAAGTGCCTTCTTATATAACCTACGGAAGACAGTTGCAGTACGAAAGGCCCTGATGAGGGAACTAAAAGCTGAAACTCCCCTCTATTGTTGGCAATGCCACCGCACACATAGGATGAATCGGCAGCATGAAGCAACACCACGCTGGTACCTTCCAAAGGATTGTGATGACTATCCGTTACTTTTCCAGATATAGTGGTTTTGCGGGAAGAATCAATAGGAATAGATTTTGATCTCTGAATTGATTTGATTCCGCCTAATGCAGTTATACACGAAAAAGAAACTAAATAAAGGAAGATAATGAAAGATTTGGGTACCATACATTTTCAGTTGTTTTGGTTTTATACTAATTCCAAACAAATGTATGTACGACCGTAATCACGGTAAAATAAATAAGATGAGTGGTGATTTTTGCTTGATGAACGGAGCCATGTCTTATTAATAGCACGAGCTGACAAACTACCCAAAAACTGAAATGATAATACTATTTTTACGATTTAACCTGTAATAACTAATACAGTCTACCCTCCCGTTCAATATAAAGACACAGCTCCGTCCCAAATTTTCTATGTTGAAAATCAAAATAACCGAGACAACTCTTTATCCCTGTTTATAAGCTATAAATAAAAGCGATCAGATCATTATCATTGCGCATCAATGATTACCTCTGCCCCCTCCTCTTTGTCTTGATTTCATATCCTGAACCATTTTCTGGTAATCAGCATATTGTTTATCAGTCAAAACAGCTTTGATTTCCTTATCTTTAGCATCCTGAAGATCACCGATTTCTTTCATCTTAGCGGCTCTGTCACCATCACCCTTAAAGATCTCTTCGTTCTTCTTGGCATACTTAAGATTAATGTCATAAACAGACTTTGTCTGTGTTTCGTCCAGAGATAAACTTGTTTTCATACGGTCGGTCATCATTTTGGCTCTATCTTCAGGACTTCTCATTCCTTGTGCAAAGCCTTGAGTGGTAAACAACAGACATGCAAACAGCATCATTGCAAAAACCCAATTTCCTTTCATTTTTGTTTTCATTTCTCTTACGATTAAAGTTTATACTAAAAAAACGATCACTAAATTCTTTATTGTTTTCAACCTCAAAAGATTAATCATCGGAATATAATAAACCGAAAATCTTACATTTGATGGAATGAAGAACCAAAAGTTTAATGGGCTAATGTTAAATTAGTATTATATACAAAAAAACTTCGGAGATAAGCTAATGCCGATCTCCGAAGTCTGTATAGAAAAACTTTATTATTCTTATTTAGCTACACGTTCAAGCCATTTCAACATGAACAACATGGTGAACATGGATATAGAGCAGGCTATTACAAAAATCATCCAAGTCATCCAGATAGGGATACTTTCATATAGAACAGCACCGATAAACAATAGCTGGTTACCAAAAGCGGTTGCTCCCAACCATCCTCCTTGCATTAGACCCTGGTATTTCGGAGGTGCCACTTTAGATACAAATGAAATGCCAAGGGGAGAGATATACAATTCGGCAACCGTCAGTATAAAATAAGTCGCCATCAAAAGCAATGGAGTAACTTTAACGGGTGAAGTCCCCATAGCAAGAATATCTTTGTGCAATGGGAGATGTGATACATATGAAGTAACAGTCATGACTAAAAAGGCTGTAGCAGCAATACCCATACCCATAGCAATCTTTTTAGGAGTGGAAGGTTCCTTACCCCTCGCACGTTGCCAAGCAAATACACTCATAATAACCGGAGTGAGGGCCACTACAAACAATGGATTCAATGACTGGAATAATTCGGCTCCTTCAAATTTAGTGAAGCCCAGATCGAAGCTGACTCCTGTCAAATCGGTGTATTCTTTAGCAAAGAAAGTCAGTGTCAATCCATTTTGGTGGAATGAAAACCAAAAGAATATTACGACAGCAAAAACAGCTAATAAAGCAAAAATACGTTGTCTTACTTCCTCTACACTCATTTCCTCGATAGTCACACCGGTAGCCGAAGCTTTCTTCGAAGGATCGGGAAATTTGCGCTTATTTAGCATGAATATGACCAGAGAAATAAGCATTGCTCCGATTGCCACACCAAAAGCATAGTGGAAACCGGTGGTAAATACATTGAGGTATTCTTTGGCAAAGACAGTAAGATCAATCACAGGCGCCGAAGACGATTTCGAGGCCAGATCGGTAAAGGTATGCATAGCTTCGGGAGTTAGCGTACCATTCAACTGTCCGTGACATAAAGCCGGAAGGTCGGCATTATAACTCAGGCCGAAAGTGGATAACCACCAGTTACGTACGAGTACCGCTGCAAATGGAGCAAAGATAGCTCCTATATTAATAAACATATAGAAAAGAGAGAATCCGGAGTCACGCATCTTAGCGTACTGCGGATCGTCATACATCTGTCCTATCAGTGCCTGGAGATTACCCTTAAACAAACCGTTACCAAAAGCGATGACAAAAAGAGCAACACAAGTAATAGTCAGAAAAAAAGCTTTACTGGATACAGGTGTAGGCGATGGTATTGCAAGAATGAGATAGCCTATTGCCATTAATGCAATTCCGGCAAGAATCGTTCCTTTGTAGTTTCGTGTCCTGTCGGCAATTATACCTCCAACTAATGCAAGAATGTAAATTGAGAAGTAAAAAGTAGAATAGATGATTCCGGCTCCTTTTCCATCTAATCCGAATTTTGCTTGTAAAAACAGCACCAAAATGGCCATCATGGTGTAGAAACCGAAGCGTTCTCCCAAATTGGCAAAAGAAGCTGCTATTAAACCCTTGGGGTGTTTGTTAAACATAGAAATCAAGTTTTAAAAGTGAATAAAAATTGTATTTCCTGCAAAGATATAATTTTTATCGAATTTTATTCAGTAAATAACACACACACGTCTGCTCTTACTTCTTTTATCAAATCATTTGGGTTTAATTTTAGTTGCAAGCCTCGTTGACCTGCACTGATATAGATATAAGGATAGTTCATACAGGTTTCATGGATATAGGTAGGAAATTGTTTTTTCATGCCTATAGGAGAACACCCTCCACGAATATATCCGGTTAATGGTAACAACTCCTTTACCGGAATAAGATCACACTTCTTATTGCCTGAAACCTTGGCGGCAAACTTCAAATCGACTTCATGCTCACCGGGTATAACGCAAACAAAATAACCTGTCTTATCACCATGCAGAATGAGTGTCTTGAATACCAAATCAATATCTTCTCCCAGATTGGCAGCTACATGCACAGCACTCAAGTCGTCTTCGTCGACTTCATAAGGAATAAGTTCATAAGCTATCTTCGCCTTATCCAGCAGACGGGCTGCATTTGTCTTATTGATTTTCATGTCTTTCTGCTTAAAATCTTATTTTGTCTTCAATTCCTCACGTAGAAACTTAGAGGTATAGCCTTTCTTACTCTTAGCGACCTCTTCGGGCGTACCGCAAGCTAGTAGCTCTCCTCCGCCCTTTCCGCCATCAGGGCCCATATCTATGATGTAATCCGCCATTTTTATCACATCAAGGTTGTGTTCAATCACAATAACGGTATTTCCTTTATCAACAAGCTTGTTGAGTACCCCCATCAACACACGGATATCTTCGAAATGAAGCCCGGTGGTAGGTTCGTCAAGAATATAGACGGTCTTTCCCGTATCACGTTTAGAAAGCTCCGTAGCAAGCTTCACACGCTGACTTTCACCTCCCGAAAGTGTAGTGGAGGACTGCCCCAGTTTTATGTATCCCAAGCCGACTTCCTGAATAACCTTAATCTTATGTAATATTTGCGGAACATTCTCAAAGAATTCGACGGCACGGTTTATCGTCATATCAAGCACATCGGCAATAGATTTACCTTTGAAGCGGACTTCCAGTGTTTCGCGATTATAACGTTTGCCGTGGCATACCTCACAAGGTACATAAACATCCGGCAGAAAGTTCATTTCAATCGTTTTGTAGCCATTACCTTGACAAGCCTCACAACGTCCTCCCGATACATTAAAGGAGAATCGCCCCGGTTTATAGCCTCGTATTTTAGCTTCAGGCAGTTCCACAAACAAGCTCCGGATATCGGAGAATACTCCGGTATATGTAGCGGGATTTGAACGGGGAGTATGTCCCAAAGGTGACTGGTCTACATTCACCACTTTATCGATATGTTTAAGTCCCTCTATACTTTCGTACGCCAAAGGATCTTGTAGCGAACGATAGAATTTTTGCGATAAGATAGGCTGTAAAGTTTCATTAATCAGCGTTGATTTACCGCTACCAGATACTCCCGTCACACAAATGAGTTTACCCAGAGGAAACTCTATATCCACTCCTTTCAGGTTATTTCCCTTGGCACCGCGCAACCAAATGCTGTGCCCGTTTCCTTTCCGTCTTTTGACAGGGACTTCGATGGCACATTCTCCGTTAAGGTATTGCGAAGTTAGTGTATGAGTCTTCAACATCTCGTCAGGTGTACCCGCAAAAACAACTTCCCCACCCAGTCGACCGGCTTTTGGCCCCATGTCGATGACATAATCGGCGGCAAGCATCATGTCTTTATCATGCTCCACCACAATAACGGTATTACCAAGATCACGCAATTCCTTTAATGAATTAATCAAACGTTGATTGTCCCGTTGATGCAGTCCAATACTAGGTTCATCGAGAATATAGAGTACATTGACCAACTGCGAACCAATTTGAGTAGCCAGACGGATACGTTGGCTTTCACCTCCCGAAAGACTCATTGAGCTCCGGTTGAGTGAGAGATAATCGAGTCCCACATCCAAAAGGAATTTCAAGCGGGTGCGGATCTCTTTCAAAATCTCAGTTGCGATCTGCCGTTGTTTGTTATCAAGAAATTCCTCTACCTGCTGCAACCAGTCATACAACTCGTTGATGTCCATACTGGAGAGTTCGTGGATATTTTTATCGTGGATGCGGAATGACAAAGCTTCCTTATTAAGCTTTGCTCCGTGGCATTCGGGGCAGACGGAGGTCTTGGCAAACTGTTCAGCCCATTTTTGAGCGGTAGCCGAAGCATCTTTCTCCTGCAACATCTGGATGTATTTCACGATACCTTCAAAAGTGACGAAATAATCGGAAGAGGTACCGATAAGTGAACTCTTTATTTTGATACGATCGTCCGAACCGTATAGTATTTCATCTATGGCATCATCCGTCAATTCATTAACGGGAGTTTTAAGATTGGCATCATATTTCTCTAACAAAGCGGCCAGTTGCCAGAAAATCATGGCATTTTTATACTTCCCCAGCGGAACTATAGCACCTTCGTAAATAGATAGTGCTCTGTCCGGAATAACTTTGTCCACGTCAATCTGATTGACCACTCCCAAACCTTTACACTTAGGACATGCTCCTTGTGGGGAATTGAAAGAAAAGTTATGCGGAGCCGGTTCACGGTAAGATAATCCGGTGACCGGACACATCAATCGTTTACTATAATGACGTACCTCATTGCTCTGTAGGTCGAGGATCATCAATAAACCGTCTCCTTGCTGCATGGCTGTAGCAACACTCTTCTTTAATCGTACATCATCCTTATCCGAAGGCACCAGTTTATCAATCACTACTTCAATATCATGGTTTTTGTAGCGGTCGAGCTTCATACCCGGTAACGCTTCGCGGACTTCACCATCGACTCTTACATATAAATATCCCTTCTTTCGAATCTGCTCAAAAAGTTCTTTATAGTGCCCCTTACGAGTACGCACTAAAGGAGCCAATATATTGATACGTTTACCTTTATAATCCCTCAAAATCAGCTCGAGCACCTGTTCCTCAGTGTACTTCACCATCTTCTCACCGGACAAATACGAATAAGCTATCCCGGCACGGGCATAAAGTAGACGGAGATAATCGTATATTTCAGTCGTCGTACCCACCGTAGAGCGCGGATTCTTATTGGTCGTCTTCTGCTCAATGGAAATTACAGGACTCAATCCGGTGATTTTATCCACATCGGGACGTTCCAAGTTACCCAGAAAGTTACGGGCATACGCAGAAAACGTTTCGATATAACGGCGTTGTCCTTCGGCAAATATCGTGTCGAAAGCAAGAGACGATTTGCCACTTCCACTTAAGCCGGTAATTACAGTGAGACTATTACGGGGGATTTCCGCGTCGATATTTTTAAGATTGTGTACGCGTGCACCGTACACATTGATATATGCTTTTTCTTCTTCAGCCATTTATCTTGATTGTTAAATCCGGAATCTTTTTACCTCAATTTATGTTATGTGCCGGAGTAAGTTATTGAGCATAATTATCGTAAAAACACATCCCGAAACATAATTCCCGCAAAAATAACGTTTTCCGACTGAAAATAATTATAGAGTCTATTTAATTTTTTCCTTTTTAAGCTTTATAGCTCTATAAGAAAGTACAATATTATTTCTTAACGCATTCCGTTGGTTAATTATAGACAATATTCTTACCTTTGCGCATAATATTGGGATTTTGTAAATATAAACCAACGATAACGAATGAGAACATTTAAACGCTTGATGTACTGCGCATTGTTTGTTGTGATATTCACATTCAAAGCCAATGCACAGGAAAACAAATCATACATCTTACATACCGTAGAAAAAGGTCAGAGCCTCTATTCCATCTCCAGTATGTACGGAGTAAGCCAATCGGATATCGTAAAACTGAACCCCGGAAGCGATGAAAAAATATTTGTAGGAGGTACCCTGCGTATTCCTATTACTCCTGCGAATTCACAAAAAGAAACTTTCCACACTATCGCTGCGGGCGAAACATTATACAGGCTTACATTGAAATACGGTGTATCTGCGCAGGATATATGTGACGCTAATCCTGGTCTGAGTGCTGATAATTTCCGCATCGGACAAGTCATAAGAATCCCCAACAGCAGTACCCCCGGATCTCCCGCCCGCGATGCAAACGACGGGATAGTACCAACTGCAAGCACACAGATACCGGGACCTGTACAGTCTCGTTGCCGCGAAATGCACAAGGTACAGAAAAAAGAATCCTTATTCAGTATCAGTCGTCAATATGGTGTCACTGAAGCCGATATCATAGCAGCTAACCCTGAGTTGAAAGGTGGAAACGTCAAAAAGGGTGACTTTCTCTGTATCCCATACCCCACCGCTCAAATACCCGCGCAAACCAAAACAACTCCAACCGATACCCAGTTGTTTACCGAGAGCCGTAGAAGGCCCCAACGCATGTCCATCATAAAAGCAGCCATTATCTTACCTTTCGTAGATAGCGATCCCGGTGAAGCCGCCCGTATGACGGAATATTATGAAGGCTTCCTGATGGCTGTAGACAGTATGAAGCGAAGCGGAACATCCATGGATATTTATACCTATAATTCCGGATCCGATGTTTCTTCCCTAAATTCCATTCTGGCAAAAAGCGAAATGAAAAAGATGGATCTTATTTTCGGTCCACTCTATCAAGACCAGATTAAGCCATTGGCTGATTTTGCAGGAAAAAACAATATTCGTCTGGTCATTCCGTTTACCTCAAAGGACAATACGGTGTTCCGTAACCCCACGATTTATCAAGTCAATACTCCGCAATCTTATCTTTATTCGGAAGTATATGAGCACTTTTTACGCCAGTTCCAGAATGCCAATATCATTTTTATTGAAGCGACCAACGGTTCAAAAGATAAAGTGGAGTTCCTAAAGGGCTTAAGAGATGAATTGAGAAGCCGTGCAATTGTTATAAGATCAGTAAAGGAAGATGCAACTCCCGCAGTCTTGAAGTCTGTGTTGAATCCTAATAAGCCAAATATTTTCATTCCCACATCGGGCAGCAATGTCACTCTAATAAAGATACTACCGCAACTCGTATTGCTGACTCGTGAGAACCCCGAAAGCAAAATCAGTCTATTTGGCTATCCCGAGTGGCAGACATATACTAAAGATCATCTTGATGCTTTCTTTGAGTTGGATACTTATTTCTACAGTTCATTCTATACGAATAATCTCCTTCCTGCTGCGATTAATTTCACAAAAGATTATCGCAGATGGTTCAGAAAAGACATGGACGAACGCTATCCGAAATTCGGTATGTTAGGCTTCGACACTGGTTATTTCTTCCTCAAAGGCTTATCGCTATACGGATCGGATTTGGAAAAAAATATGCAACGCATGGATTTGATTCCGATACAGACCGGATTCAAATTTCAACGGGTAAACAATTGGGGAGGCTTCATCAATAAAAAAGTGTATTTTGTACACTTCACCCGCAATTACGAGTTATTGAAGCTCGATTTCGATTGATCACAGACACAATATCAACGCAATGAATATAAAGAAAACTATAAGCCTTATGCTCCTCGCGACATTTACTCTGGTTGCTCATGGACAAATAGGTGAACAACGACATAACTTTGCAGTAGGTTTCAGCGGCGGAATTACATCAAGTAGTGCGAGCTTCACTCCTACCGTAAGACAAAAGAGCCAGTCGGGTATAACCGGAGGTTTTACGGCACGTTATATCTCGGAGAAATATTTCAAGATGACTTGTGGCGCGCAATTAGAGCTTAACTTCACGCAATATGGTTGGAACGAGTATTATCAGGATTTTCCGACCTTGAAGTATTCACGTGCCATGAACTACGTGGAGATGCCTTTCCTGGCACATTTGGGTTTCGGTAAAGACCGTGGCGTGCAGATTTTCATTCATGCAGGACCCCAGATTGCTTTTTTTCTAGGTGACAAGAAAACCCAAAGTGGAGATTGGGCTAATGCCGAAAGTAATATCGTACAAGAGCAGCATGACATCGCTATACAAAACAAATTCGACTATGGAATCACAGGAGGATTAGGTATGGAGCTTCATACTAAAGCCGGCAACTTTCTTGTAGAAGGAAGATATTACTACGCTCTATCCGATTTCTATAACACAACTAAAAGGGATTATTTCTCTCGTGCAGCTAACGGTGTCATTACAGCTAAGCTCACTTACTTATTCGATATCACAAAGTAATACACCACAGAATCACCATCTACTCTTCCGATAATTATTCTTCTATTGGGATAAATTTGATTAGAAGGAAAGCGCAATTAGAATAATTGTTATCCCGATATCAATAGATGTAATGCATCATTACAAGCAATGACATTTTGAGGAATCCTAAAAAGTAAGCGACTCTTTTTTGAATTTAAAAAGAGCGGCTTAATGTAACAAGTAAATAAAACTCTCATGCATACAAAAACTGCACCTCTAAAGTCTTATGTCCAAGCTTAGAGGTGCAGTTCGTTTTTTTATAAGATGCCTTAACTAATTTCAGCCTAAAACCATCGAAACGATTCTAGCCCTTTATATTTTCTTCTTTAGCAATCTTGCTTTAAGCTCTATTCACTCACGTAATCTATCTGAAGCCTTCACCAGCATTTCATCAGTATAGATAGCACGTACAGCCATATAGTTAAATACGAGGGATATTGCGGGGAGTATTAGTCCCCAGCCCAACTGATAAGTGGTATCTTTACCTTTTAAAGCAAACATGAATACCAGAAAAACCACATAATAACACGTAATAAGCACACTGTTGAATATGGTTATTCGTATTTGAAGGTTACGGTTACGAAAGAGAAATATAGAACAAATGGAAACTATAGAACTCAAGAGAAGAATTCCGAATAACCCCCAAGTGGAACGGAATCCCCCATCGGCCATAGTCACTCCAAGTGGCTTAAAAACAGAAGTTAATCCTGTCGAAGTAATAAAATGTCCCACAGGGATAAACAAAGCTGCAATAAGCAAAGCTGTCACAATCAAAAGATAAACAGATTGTATTCGTTGTATCATAATAATAAGTACTTTATTCGTAAACACAAAAAAAGGTGTATTTCTAGCAGGATCATAACAAACCCTTCAGAAGTACACCCTAAATTTATATTATTTCTTTTACTGTAGTTTATCTTTTTCCTTGGAAGGATTGCGATAATATACCTTACCTTCAATATATTCCTGAGTAGCTATCAAAGTTGGTTTAGGCAGTTTTTCGTAATAACGGGAAATCTCAATCTGCTCCCGGTTTTCGAATACTTCTTCAAGATTATCATTGTAAGATGCAAATTCAGCGAGTTTCTTAGAAAGATCATTCTTGATCTCTACGCTGATTTGATTAGATCGCTTACCAATGATAGATACGGTTTCATATATATTACCGGTATCGGCACATAGTTCCATCATATCGCGAGTAACCGTACTAGCAGGCGCATTCGTTTTCTTATAATCCATAAATATCAAATTAAATTTATCTAATTATTCCAGTTTATTTCAAAAGCTTTTCCGATTCATTAAAAATTCTGTCAGCTTCCTTTAGGTATTTACTTTCAGGAAACTCATTTTTGAAAGCGTAATATTCGTCAACGGTTTCACGGTAACGATCCGCTCTCTTATCTTCAACACTGTAAATAGCCATTTCGTATTTAGCTCGTAAAATCAAGATAGACAAATCTTCGCGAAGCACAGTATACGGATAGCTTTTCAATGCGTTTTGGGCTGTAATTACACATGACAGGTAATTATTACCCATATAGTTTCCTAAGTTATAATACAATTTAGCAGAAAGATACTCTTTCATAACAAGTTTATCCTGAAGGGCAAACAACATTTTCTGAGCTTCATCCTTTTTCGAACTATTTGGGTAGAACTCCAAGAAACTCTGTAATTGTTGAATGGCACTATACGTCGCACCTTGATCGAGACGCGGATCAGGAGTATCCAAATACAAAGCTTTTCCGGCGTGGAAACGTGCCAGCTCGGAATATGTGCCACGCGGATAGACATTACAATATTGGACAAAAGTCTGGGAAGCCGTCTGATAATCTTTCTGATTATAATAACACATTCCCAACATATAAAGTGATTCCTCAGCTTTGTCGGTTCCCTTCAATATCGTAATCAATTCATTAAGCAGAGTTGACGCACGATTATACTGCCCCTTTGCGAAGTAGTTCTTTGCAGCCTCATACTTGTATTCATAATCGGTGCTTTTCAGCAATTTATTGTATTCTCCACATGAGGAGCAAAGCAAAGCTGCCAGCAAAGCTATTAGTAGATTTTTTTTCATTCTTATTTTAAAAAATAATGCGCAAAGATAGATGTTCGCATCGAATTATACAAAGATGCGAGCTTAATTTTTCAAAAACTCGACAAACAGGCTGTTTTTATAGTTTATATAAGTCACTGGCAGCCAATAAGTCTACTTTTTTTTCTGTCAGCACCCTTATACAATTGTCCATATCATTGGGCCGGATAATGACATTTGCCGTCTCTCCGTTTGCAAAAGAGTACATGTATTCAATGAAGACACCTTCATCGGAAAGGAAGCGTAGCACTTTAGCCAACGAACCGGGGACATTGGGGCAATTGATGCCGACAACATCAGTCACATTGACTGCAAAATGATTGTCTTTTAGAGCTTTATAAGCTTTTTCCGGTTCGGATACTATACCACGCAAAATGCCAAAATCTGCATTTTCGGCAATACAGAGGGCGGAAAGATTGATCTGTTCTTTCGCCAAAACTTCGGTGACTTCAGTCAGGCGGCCAGATTTGTTTTCCAGAAAGATGGAAAGTTGTTTTGCAATCATTGTCTTAAATTTTTCTGTTATCTATCACACGTTTTGCTTTACCCGTACTTCTCTCTATGCTCCGCGGCTCTACAAGCCGGACGGCAACTCCCAAGCCAAGTACACTCTGAAGACGTGCAGTCAATTTCTTTTTCAACTCCAACATTTTATTGATCTCATCCGAATAATATTCGGGACGGACTTCCACTTGCAACTCCATGGTATCGGTGTTGTTCTTACGATCGACCAACAATAAATAGTGCGGTTCGAATTCGGGCAGTTCAAGTATGACAGATTCAATCTGGGTAGGAAATACATTCACACCACGAATGATAAGCATATCATCGCTGCGTCCCAATATACGATCCATACGTACCAGCGTACGGCCACATGAGCATTTATCATAATGAAGTGCCGTCAAATCCTTAGTACGATACCGCAATAAAGGCATTCCCTCCTTAGTAAGGTGGGTAAACACCAATTCTCCGGTTTCACCGGGAGCAACAGGCTGTAAGGTAACCGGATTGACGATTTCGGGAAAATAATGATCTTCGTTAAGGTGTGTGCCATGCTGACACTCACACTCGTATCCTACTCCGGGACCTGCTATTTCACTCAGTCCATAGATATCATAAGCTTTAAGACCAAGTTTTTCTTCAATTTCACGGCGCATGTTTTCGGTCCACGGTTCTGCTCCGAACACTCCGATACGAAGTTTGAATTCTTCACGTGGAAAACCGGAATCTTTTATGGCATCCGCCAGAAATAGTGCATACGAAGGTGTGCAGCATAATACGCTGGAACCGAAATCGTGCATTAGAGTGATTTGTTTTTCGGTGTTTCCACTGGACATTGGAATGACGGAAGCACCTATATTCTCGGCACCTGCGTGTGCGCCCAATCCTCCGGTAAAGAGTCCGTATCCGTAAGAGATGTGAAAGAAATCGGATTTGTCGGCACCATAGGCGGTATAAGCACGCGAAATACACTCCATCCATGCTGAGAGATCTTTTCGTGTATAGCCTACTACAGTCGGCTTACCGGTGGTGCCCGATGAAGCATGAATACGGACAATCTGACTCATAGGCACCGCACAAAGTCCGAAAGGATAATTGTCACGTAAATCAAGTTTAGTAGTAAATGGTAGTTTTACAATGTCGTCAATGCTGTTGATATCATCGGGGGTAACCCCCAATTCCTGCATTTTTTTACGATAAAAGGGAGTGTTGTGGTAGACATGCTCCACTGTCTTCTTGAGTCGAATGCCCTGGATTTTGCGAAGACTTTCGCGATCCATACATTCGATGTTTTCATTCCAAATCATGTTCTTCGTTGTATTTGTATGTTGTTAATTAGCAATAGATTGCACCTACTATGCTAACTCGTTAATTTAATTTAAAATAAACAGAAAATCATTTGACGACGCAATACAAATCTTCTCGAATAAATATCCTAAAATCATTAAAATTAGAATGCTATGCACCTTTAGAAAGCATTTGTATAACTTCAATCGAAATAAATATTTATTATTAAAAGTAAGCTCTGGTATCCAGCATCTTATAAGTCTATCAAACGTTGCTTGTAAACGTATTGGAACATCTATCCTCGCAAAGGAAACAAAAAATTTTGTTTATCTCAAGTATTTTACCGAATATTGCCTTCCCTAAGAAGATAAAATGAACAAATTTGATTTAATATCCGCATATCAGCCTACAGGTGATCAGCCCGAGGCCATCTCACAATTGACACAAGGAATTCTCGAAGGTATACCGGCGCAGACTTTGCTCGGTGTCACCGGTTCGGGAAAAACTTTCACCGTAGCAAATGTCATAGCCCAAATTAATAAGCCTACACTGATCTTAAGTCATAATAAGACTCTGGCAGCCCAGCTATACAGTGAGTTCAAGTCTTTCTTTCCCAACAACGCCGTAGAGTATTATGTGTCCTACTACGATTATTATCAGCCGGAAGCTTATCTTCCTTCGTCGGATACCTACATTGAAAAGGATTTAATGATTAATGATGAAATAGATAAACTCCGCTTGGCAGCAACGTCCGCTTTACTTTCGGGTAGAAAAGACGTAGTAGTGGTGTCTTCCGTTTCATGTATCTATGGTATGGGAAATCCATCAGATTTCTACAGTAATGTGATAGAAGTGCAAAAAGGGAAAGTCGTTAACCGGAATGTATTCCTGCGAAGATTGGTAGAGAGCCTGTATGTACGGAACGACCTTGATCTAAGCCGTGGAAATTTTCGTGTGAAAGGTGATACAGTGGATATTTATCTGGCGTATGCCGATCATTTGCTCCGTATCATTTTCTGGGGTGATGAAGTAGACAGCATTGAAGAAGTTGATCCCATCAGCGGAGTGACTGTAGCCAATTTCGATGAATACAAGATATACCCTGCCAACCTTTTCATGACCACTAAGGAAGCTACATTGAGAGCTATCCATGACATTGAAGACGACCTGCACAAACAAGTACAGTGGTTTGAAGAGCAAGGACGTTCTTTCGAAGCCCGACGCATTCAGGAAAGGGTCACCTACGATATGGAAATGATTCGCGAATTGGGGCATTGCTCGGGTATTGAGAATTACTCCAGGTATTTCGACGGTCGTGCGGCAGGCACCAGACCTTACTGTCTGCTTGACTTTTTCCCGGATGATTTCCTGATTGTAATTGACGAGAGCCATGTTAGCGTTCCGCAAATAAGGGCAATGTACGGCGGAGACCGTGCGCGTAAGACAAATCTGGTGGAATATGGATTCCGCCTACCTGCAGCTATGGACAACCGCCCGTTAAAGTTCGAAGAATTCGAGTCACTCGCCAAACAAGTGATCTATGTCAGCGCCACACCTGCGGATTATGAATTGGTCAGATCCGAAGGAATCATTGTGGAACAAGTTATCCGCCCTACAGGGTTGCTCGATCCTGTAATAGAAGTTCGCCCCAGTCATAATCAGATTGACGATCTCATGGAAGAGATACAATTGCGAATTGAGAAGGACGAGCGTACACTTGTGACGACACTGACCAAACGTATGGCAGAAGAATTAACCGAGTATCTGCTCAATAATAACGTCAGGTGTAACTATATCCATAGCGATGTAGATACATTGGAACGGGTTAAAATTATGAGTGATTTGCGCGAAGGATTGTATGACGTGCTTATTGGCGTCAATCTGTTGCGTGAAGGGCTCGACCTGCCCGAAGTTTCGCTTGTTGCTATTCTCGACGCGGATAAAGAAGGTTTTTTACGCTCACATCGCTCGCTGACACAGACGGCAGGTCGTGCAGCCCGAAACGTAAACGGTATGGTTATCATGTATGCCGATCGTATTACGGATAGTATGCAACTGACCATCGATGAAACCAATCGCAGGCGTGAAAAGCAGCTGGCCTATAACGAAGCGAATGGCATTACTCCCCAACAAATTAAGAAAGGAAAGAACCTCAACGTATTTGCATCTTCCATTGCAGCTGAAGAGACGGCCTCAACAACAGGCAAAGCAACTATTGCTCCACGACCTTATATTGAAAAAGAAAGTAATGCCGGTATTGCAGCCGATCCTATCGTACAATACATGTCGCGTCCGCAATTGGAGAAAAGCATCGAACGTACCCGCCGCCTGATGCAAGAAGCAGCCAAAAAGCTGGATTTCATCGAAGCGGCGCAGTATCGTGACGAATTGCTGAAACTGGAAGATCTGCTGAAAGAAAAATAATGCTTTACCTACAAAGAAAGTACAACCGTATCTTGCACTTGTCTCTCGCAGGATCACGCTAGCACAAACGCCGGTTTACACTCCGGCAAGTGCAGCTTTATGCTTGTACAAGTAACCCGCTGAGAAGTCGTGTGAGCGACTGCCCCTTTTAGACAGGCGTTCCGTTGAAAAAACAAAAGAATTATTTGGCTGTTACCCCCCGTAAAAGTTTGTTTTTCAGGGAAATAATCGAAAGTCCCTTTTAGATATAATACATATAATTATCACCGCAAAAGTTACAGTAAAGTTTGCTCAAACTTTTGCGATAATGTCATAAAAAGATATGCTGTGAAATAATAAATTCCCAGAAAAACAGTTTATTCAAACAACTATTCATTAATCTTCGTGCAAAGCTTCCGCCGGCTGTATCCTCATCGCTCTTCGTGCCGGGAACCAGATGCCAAGCAAAATGGTTAGAGCTAATACTGCCACTGCCGCAATAAAGCAGAAGAGGAAACGCCCTCTCGTTACTTCCATCAAGGTATGAACCGTTAAATCCGCCACACGGATATTGAAGCTGATAATAAATGCCGGTATGGCCGCCAGCAGCAGTAATAGCACTCCTTCCGACACATAATAACGGAAAATGTCCCTCCGGCTGCTTCCCAATGCCATACGTAAACCGATTTCACTTCTGCGTTTGCGGGTTCTGAACCAAAATGTACCCAGAATGGTCAGAAAAACATTAAACATGAAAAAAGAGAGAATCGAATAAGTGGCATTCAGATAATTCACTGTCCCCTGTTCAAGGTCATACGCTTCTTTCATATCGGAATAAGAATGAACCTCGTACAAATAATACGGACCGATAGCTAACTTGGGCTGCATATCATTCAGGAAACGTCCGGCAAAGCCAGAAACTGCATCGGGACTGACACGCACGGCAAAATGCATCCACCAGCCCATATCATCATCGGATAAAGGCAAGTAAATAAAAGGCTCATAACGCTCATAATCACCCAACTTATGTTGCGGTAAGATGGCCATTACCCGGTAATTGGTCACGGGACTTTTACTCCCAATAAAATAGGGATTGAAACAAGTTTGCCCTATCGCAGCAGGATTATGAAAGATGGAATCGCACAATGCAACGCTCATCAAAGCAGGCATCGGGTACTCGCTTGCACGCCAACGTGTAGCATTGAACTTCCCGGTTACCGGTTTTAAACGAAACACTTTAAAATAAGACGAATTGACATAACGGATATAACAACCAGAAACATGAGTGGAATCGCTATGCGGGGCATAACCCTCGGACATAATGTTATTAGTATAAGGGATTGAACCGTAATAATAACAGGCCTCCTCCACTCCGGGATAATGGGAAATCAGACTGTATATTTGTTTTATGTAATCCTGCGAACGGCTCATCATCACAGAGTCGTGCTTTAGTATCGGTTTTATGTTGACGGTAATATCATACACATGCTCGGTATCGTATCCCTTAGGTTGGCATGCCGCACCCTCATAGTTGTAGACCAGATCGATTCCGTACCATAATAAGACAACGACGATCATCAGTTCCGCCCATATCCAAACGTTGGCACGGCGCTGATTCCAAATCTGACTGAATAAACTTTTCCACATATTTACGCTCTCCTATTCTCCTTTCAAAGTTGATGCTATGCTCCGGTGCACGGCTATCCAAGCAGGCAATCCTACCGATAACAAATTAAACACAAGACATAAACCCAGTACGGCAAAAAATAGCGCAGGACGCAATAACAGATTTCCATCGAGTGCAATGCCGCTCAAATCAACTCCTCCCGTACCGAACAACCAGGTACGTCCCGACCATACCAACAGGCAGGATAACAAATAACCCGCTATTCCACCCATTACAGTAGTCAACAAACTCTCGGAGAATAGACGTCCCACAACCGAAACATTGGATGCTCCGTAAGCCTTGCGGACGGCAATCTCCGTCAGACGACTCTGCATCTGCGCATGAATCAATCCGGATATGCTGAGGGCCGGAACTAGCAGCAACACAACGACCAGCAACCCGTAAACCAAAGAGGCACTTATACTATGATCCCGGAAAAAGGTGTATTCCGCATGAGTATAGAGATGATTCATCTCGAAGACATACTCCAGCCCCGTACTGTTCAAGCGGTCTTGCCGTCGTTGTACCTCTACCTTTACATCGGCCGGTCGTGTACCCGGAAGCAATTTCAGTAATCCTAAGCGAATGCCGCCCAGTCCCGCCGTCCATGTAAGATAACTGTCTTCATTTTCCAAAGAGAACGGCAGGAAAACATCGGCATAGGCCATTTGGAAGATGGAGCTAACGTCACGCACCACTCCCACAACTTTCACGGGAAAGAAATTGGAAAGGAACTCTTTTCCCACCGCGTTGGTCGTTCCGAACAGGCGGCGTGCCATGCGTTCGGTAATGACACCTACCCCGCGACGAGCGTCATATTCTTCCCGGTTAAAGGGACGCCCAGCAATAAAGTCATATTGGAAAAATGAAAACCAGTTGGCAGCCACCGGACGTACAAAATAATTAAACGTGACTTGCGAAGCAGGCAATGAACAAGGAGCTTTTGATATTCCACGATACCAAGTCACCTCCTCAACACCAGGCAGATCGTTAAAGAGCGCCTCAAAAGCGACACGTCCCATACCGCTATTCACATTTGAGCCATTAGTACGACGCTGCGTATACCCCGTATCCGTATAAATCATCCGATCACGATTGCCCTCAGGAATAATATCCGCCGTACGAAAATCGTAAATCATCACCACTACCATAGCAAAAGCAATAGTAAAAGCCGTACCAGTAATACTGACTACCGCAAAAAAACGGTTTTGCCGAATCAAGTTAAACGTTTGTGCCAATAACTGTTTCATTTCATTCTTTTATCTGTGCAATAGAAATACACTATGACTCAATCTTCATGCAAAGCTTCCGCGGGTTGTATCCTTGTTGCTTTGCGTGCAGGGAACCAGATACCTAATAAAATCATTAATGCGATAAGTACCCAAGTTGCCAATATGGTCACGAAAAAGCGTATGGGTTCCAAATTCGTTCCATTATATGTCGAATTCAATTCGGCATGAGCTAGATTATAATCGCCCACGATAGCCGGAATAGTGGCAATAGTGAGCAAGATTAGAGCCTCGCTCAACAACCTGCCGAATACACTGCGCTTTGTGCTTCCTAAAGCCAACTGTAAAGCGACTTCACTGCGACGTTGTTGTGTACGGAACCAAAATGTTCCTAAAAGTCCGAGGAAAATATTCAGCATTAAAAAACCCATACCGGTCGCATAATTGCGGATATTATTTACCCATATCTGCTGGTAGTTGCGGCGGATATCTTTAAACGAGCGAATCTCGGAAATAAATACATTGCCGATACGGAATTGCTTCTCGCTATCCGCTTTTAAACGCTCGGGAAAATCAACATCCTGATCGGGTCTTACCCGCACACAAAGTTCCAGCCCCACGTTATAAAGAAATCTCGGCAACAACCCAACCATACACAAGGATTCACTCGCTGACTCGTAATCCATATAGCGAACCGTCTTAAGTGAAGCTGCCAAAGTATAAGTTTTAGTCGAATCACTATGAAGGTAGAAAGATTTGCCTACAAAAGGAGTCAATTGAGTATGATATTTATTCAGAAAAATATTATCCGAAGCCAAGAAGGTATTTTCCTTCAGTAAAGAAGCCAGTTGCTCCGGTGTTTCACCGCGTGTTCCGGTATATTGAAATACCCGTAAAAAGCCGGGAGTAACATAGCGGCGTATTGTGCCTGCACTTAATGTATCATATCTTACCTGTGTACCACTATTACTGCCATTGTAAGGAAAAGAATTTTGGGAGAGGCTCACCGCTTCAATCTCCGGACGATGTTCCAATCGTCTCACCAACTCATCAATATTTTCGGCTACAAGAGTATCCGCAGGATTAAAATCCGGACTTTTGGCTGTGAGATACCCCATTTCAATCTTATAACAATGATCGGCATTAAAACCTCGTGGTTCGGTGTAAGTGGCTGTTTGCACATAGACATAATCCACAATAAACCATAGAACCACACTCACTAATAATAATTCGACAAACAACCAGAGATTTGTTCGCCATTCGTTACATATCTGTGTAAAAAGTTTCTTATTCATATCCGTGTCATTATTAATGAGTTTTGCCACCAAGAGCATTTACTATACTTGTCCGGGAAGCTCTCCATGCGGGGATGCCGCTGCTAAGCAGATTCAGTATAAAGCAGAATAGTAAAGCATAGATAAATGTGGAAGCGTGCAATAGAATGGACGCATCGATAGCCGGAACATTATAACTGTTGCTATAAGGTTGGGCAAAAAGTATTTCATTGCCCACATAGGCAAATATAATGCTGAAAATCAAGCCCAATATTCCAGCAAGAAGAGTTATGATAAAATTCTCCATGATAATCTGCCCCACCATTTCCATACGGGTACTGCCAAAGGCACGGCGCACTCCTATTTCCGATACACGCTGACGCAGACGGCTCTGAGTCATGCTACTTAGGTTTATCGCCGGTACTAATAGTAAAATCACAAAGATTACCAAACGGTTGATGCGATCTTTCTTTATATTCGGTTCGAAGTTAGCACCGAATGCTATGGCATTTTTTTCCTGATCATAAGGGCGATTGCGATAAATCAATTCATAGCCATTCTCTCCTATCAGCTTATTGTAAGCATCACGGCGTTGATTCACTTCTTGACGTATTTTATCAAAATCATCACGGGAGTGTGCAAGGATCGTTACCGAATACAGACCCATGTAATCACTCCAAATATCCTTTGGAGTATCAGTAGATGTATAAGGGATCCACACTTGTGCATAAGCTGTAGTAGCAAGCGTAGACACATCTTTAACCACGCCGACCACGCGATAGGGTGAGTGATTCAACCGAAATTCCTTGCCGACTACATCCGTGGAATTAAAGACCATACGAGCCACGCTTTCAGTGATAACCGCTACCGGTAACCCTGCTTCAAACTCAGCGTGATCATAAGCCTTTCCATTCACAAAGTGAAAATCGAATACCTTCCAGAAATCATCATCCGTCTGTCTCATATCAACACCAGTCGCAGGTTTATTGGGCAAAGATACAGGTGTAGAAATAGTCATCACCAAATAAGTAGTAACCAATTCAGGCGTTTTCAGCGACTTAAAACATTCACGTGCTGTTTCGATGCTCATCGGTCCGTTACTGGAACTTCCCTCTCCCCAGCTCTTGTTAGTGATACTCATAAAGCGCACATGAAGAAAACGATCTCGATTGCTTTCCGGTGAGAAAGGTGCCACTTTGACCTGTTGAATCATAACGACCAACATAATCAGAAAAATGGCCAATGCCGTACCTACTATAGTAATGGCGCTGATAACCGGTTGTTGGCGCAGCTGTACTATAGCTTGCTTAAAATACTGCTTAATCATTCGAATACTTTTTATTTTCCAATCTTCAAATTATCGGTATCCACTCCGCCAATACCACTCTTCGAGATATTCGCCGTACCGGCTCTACCGCTCAAGTCAATGCCACCGACACCTTCAACATTGGCTGCCAAACGATCACAATTGACATGGATATCCGCTTTTCCCACTCCTTGCAAATCAACATTCAACGATTTACATTTCAAGTCATCTACTTTTAATTTACCCACACCTTCCACAGTAAACTTCACATCATTCAACTTAAGAGGAGTTTTGCAATTAAAAGAACCTACACCGGTAAAATCTACGCTTTTAAGGTCGGGAGCGGTAATATAAATATCGACTCCATTATTTCCATTGATATTGCCATTCTTATCACGCTCACTGTCAATTGAAAGCAAACCGTTATTAACGGATATTTTTATCTTATTCACTAACTTTTCTTTCCCTTGAATCTTTAGCGAATAAGCACTGCCCTGAGTGAAATAAACACTAGCTACAGCAGTCACCTGTATTGAGGAGAAGGCTTCCACCTTACGTACTTCGGTCACTTCATTACCTTTGTCATACGATGCACATCTTGTTCCTGCCATTGCAGCAAACAAGAAACTAATTGTCATTAATAAAGTCTTCATATACGATTGCGTTTTTAAGTATATTCAATTTTCTCATTTTCTTATTACTCACTCAATAAAAACCTATTCAAGCTTATTTCAATATTTAGTGTGTAGTATTTATTCTTCATGTAAAGCTTCGGCAGGCTGTATTTTCATCGACTGACGGGCAGGGAACCATATTCCCGCCAAAATCATCAGTGCAATTAATATCCACGCCGCAAGAGAGCCCAAAAGGAAGCGAATAAAGCCCCATTTCACAGGCCAAGTGGAAATTAGTTCCGTCCGTCCGATTGAAAGTTCAGCAATGCCCACATTGTAGCAAATAATCATTGCAGGTATTGTGACCAGCCCCAGCAAAAGCAACCCTTCGTTCATCAATAAACGGAAAATTTGTGCTCGCGAGCTACCCATACTCATACGAAGGGCTATTTCACTTCTTCTGCGGCGGGTGCGAAACCAGAATGTACCGATTAAACCAAGAAAGACATTCACCAATAGAAAAAGTACAACCACACTCTGGCTATTCACCTTGTCCACATCTCCATTCATCACCTCAAATTGTAACCGTTGATCGGTATATGGAGCGGCATCAGCCACAAAAACATTATCCGAATCAAGTTTTGGTGCTATATTTTTTAAGAAATCATTTCTATATCCCGGTCCATCCGCCTGTTCCTTCACCCGGAAAACGATTTGCGCCCACTGATCTCCATATCCTTTCCTTACCATATCTTCACTCAAACGAACAAACGCCCATTGAGCATTTCCACCATAGCGATAAGTTCTGAATGAGGCTATTTTTCCAAATTGATTGACTGAATAGGTAGAATCAGCGAACCAGCGAAGCTTCATATCTTGTGAGAAAGAAGGTAACTTCTTGTGAAATTCATCCACAGCACTCTCGGTAAGCATCACATAATGATTCAGATCAGGTGTTAGCTGATCAAACGGACGAGAAGAGTCTTCACCCATCCGAAATACTTTAGTGTAGCCGGCGGTGGCCTGAATAATACGCATATTAACTACTGCGGAATCGGTTGCAGCTAGATCACGGTAACTGTTGCTCCCGTTCATCGGCAAGCTCCAGTAACAAAGAGCGACAGCTTCAATGGTAGGCTCTTTCTTTAACTTTTGAAGAATATCCCAATATTTATCTCCTGAAGTCAGACTTGTATCACGGCTCTCTCCGCCGGTGATCATATTAAGTTGATAGACATGATCAATATTATAGCCTAACGGACGATAAAAAGTATATTTCAAACATCCCAATGAATCGCAGAGAAACCACATCACGATAAACACCAGAAAGAGTTCTGCCAATACCCACCCGTTGGAACGGAAACGGGAAAATATCATGTTTAGATTATGTATAGTAAATTTCATGATAGAATAATCTTATTTATCGTTTAACGAATCTACGATGGGACGACGCGTAGCAAGCCATGCAGGAAGTCCGGCACTCAAAAGATTTATAATAAAGCAGAACAAAAAAGCCAGTAGAAAAACCACAGGGCTAAATAAAGCACCCATAGTCAACGAAAAATCTCCCGATGCACCTATATTTGAGTTATTGGTAAACAACCACGTACGCAAAGCATATACTGCAACGTAGCTGAGAAGCAGTCCCAATATACCTCCTAGCAGATTCAACACCATATTTTCATCCAAAATCTGGCGGATCAGAACTTTACGTGTAGCACCAAAAGCTTTGCGTACACCCAATTCACTAAGACGTTGTTGCATACGACTATTACTTAGTCCGCATAAGTTTAGCGAAGGTACCAGCAAAATAACTCCCAAAGCTATGGCATATTGCAGATAGATCATCGTCATATCGGGTCCTATATTCGACCAGATATGGTTAACGTGAGCTACAATCTCATCCGGTTGCTCCATTATATCCAGTTCTGCATCGGATAATGTGGCATTCAAATCTTTCAATTGTTTCTCAATGCCTCGTTTAATCAGAGGAAAATCATTTTTATCACGAGCCAGAATGGCAATATTCTTATCTCCCAAGAAATTCCATGAATTCTTCACAGCATATTCATTGGAAGGATACATAATCCAAATCTGCCCGTAAGCATCTTTGGCAGTTAACGATACGTCCTTAACCACCCCTGTAATACGAACTTCTTCACGATTATACAATATGTGCTGCCCCACAACTTCTGTGTTACCAAAAAGCTTACGAGCTATTGAAGCTGTAATTACCATTGCTTTTACTTTATCATTCCGATCACCCTCGGTAAATCCCAGCCCGCTTATGAAGTCGAATTGAAAGACTTTCCAAAACCCCGGGTCTGTCTGCACCGCGTCAACTTTTATACGGTTAGAGCCATCATTTAAAGAAATCAAAGCAGCTGATACAGGAGAATATGCAGTACATGCTTCTATTGATTTCACCGGCATGACACACACCTTCATAAAAGAAGCCGAACACATGCTATTGCTGTTATTGGTCCTATTCGGCTTTCCTTGCAAATGAAGCGCAGTGATATAAAGGCAACGATCACGATTTACTTCAGGCGACAGATTGGAATATTTTGTCTGCCATACGATAACTATAGCCATAATCATAGTTATAGCAAAAGCTGTTCCTAATATTGATATGGTACTCAACAGAGGATTCTGTCGCAAAAGAGTGTATGTCTGGCGAATCAAAGTCATGTCAGTTATCTTTTTTTATTCTACTTGGCGACCATCGAAGAAACGGATCGTGCGACTGGTTTGCTTGGCTTGTTCTTCATTGTGAGTTACCATTACGATAGTCCGTCCGTCTTCTTTATTCAATTGATGCAATAGCTCCATGACCTCAGCACCCATCTTCGAATCCAAATTACCGGTAGGCTCATCGGCAAGGATGATCTCCGGATTACCGATGATAGCACGTGCTATAGCTACGCGTTGACATTGACCTCCGGACAGCTGCGTGGGCATGTGACGCATACGATGGCTCAAGCCAACTTTCTGCAGCACTTCTTCCGCCAGACGACGACGTTCTTTAGCCGATACTTTGCGATACAATAGTGGAAGCTCCACATTGTCGAGTACATTCAGTGAGTTTATCAAATGGAATGACTGAAATACAAAACCGAGCTTCTTATTACGGAATGCAGCCAGTTGTTTGTCTTTCATTCCATCGGTACGGATACCATCAATCTCTATTGTACCGGTGCTTGCAGCATCCAGCAATCCCATAATATTCAATAAGGTCGATTTTCCACAACCTGAAGGACCCATGATGCTGAGAAACTCTCCTTTGTTCACTTCAAGGTTCACATTTTCCAATGCTACAGTTTCAATCTCATTGGTGCGATAAATCTTGTTTATCCCTGTTAACTTAATCATAATGGTGAATATTAAATTGTTTAATTATTATTCTACGTTCTTGTTTCTTATATTTCAAATGGTGTACCAAAGGGGTACATCGCTATATATCAATCACTTACCAATATACGTATTGTCCGATTCCGAACACTTTGTTCATTCTTGATCTTTTAAGAGCACCTTTTTGATACATATATTCGATAACCGCTCTATTATTGACGCAAAAAAGAGGTAGTTCGTTGCATGTATCGAGTATTTAACATTATTCATCGCGCAAAGCTTCAGTCGGTGGTATCTTACTAATTCTGCGGGCCGGTATATAAATACCTATCAATACCACAACTAACAGAATGATAAATACGATCAACGAAAGAACTACAAAATGAAGTGCAAAATTTGATACCCAATATTCTTCGGGAATAGTCACCCAGGTTGTGCCTTGATACAATCCTTCTTTAATAGCATATTGCAAATAAAGCAAACACCCTATGAATGTAGCAAAAGTAGTCAACACCACACCTTCACCCATAAGTAAGCGGAGAATATAGTTGGGAGTACCTCCGAACGAGAGCATCACTCCTACTTCTTCACGCCGTATACGGGTCTGTAGCCAAAATGTGCCGACAACCCCCAGGCATAAATTAACCAAAAAGAATATGGCCAATGCCGTGTTCATACGGTACTTACCGGTAACACCCTCACCGAATTCGCGATCTTTTATCGTTTTTTCATACGACTGTACGGAACGGGCAAACAAGTTTCCCGCTTTTACCTCTTTCACCATCCACGGATGAAAGTCATGCAAGAAACGATCCATGCTCACTTCAGGCTTCAGGCGTACCACAATACGTGCAGCCTGGGGAATGGAATTGAGATCAATAGAGAGTTGCGGAAAGAAAATCACACACGTCGGACGCCATGAACTATATGCTTTAAAACTGTTCACCGTACCGATTATCGAAACGTATGTGGTATCTTTCTGATAAGAACTGTAACAACGTTTGCCATGGGCATCCGACAGGTGGAATAGTGATTTCGATAAATTTTGCGTAACCACCCCCTCATTTTGTGTAAAGTTGTAATCGGATAACTCAGCAGCAGTTGCACCATTAGCCAACTTAAAACCAAAAGTCTCGAAAAAGTTGGTATGAGGCATAAATTGCATTACCATGGTGCCAATCCTCAAGGTATCTCCTTCGGGGGAATATTGGCTATTACTATTACCACTGGAGTTAGGATAGCAATAACCCAGCAACGGAGTAGCTTGTTCAATATCGGGATACTCCTTTACTTTTTTCACCATACGCAAATAGTTGTTTACCAGCTCCGTTGAGTCTTCTCCCGCCTTATCATATCCTACAGCCTGAGGAGGAAGGGAAGCGATGGATATGAGGCAAAGCTTTTCCGCATCATAACCTAATGGAATATTCTTGTCATGCGTAAGTACCACAACCGGATCGAGTATCACCCAAGTCACGATACTCACCAATACCAATTCGGCAAATAACCATCCATTACGGCGGCGACGTGCCCAAAGATTCTTGAATATCAGTTTCAGCATATTATTTTTCTTTTTTATTTTCAATCGAATTATACTTAAAAAACTTCGTCTATACTCAGCTCTTTAGGCGTTGAATCACCTCTTTTCGTTGAGTGATTTGACAATGGGGCTACGTAGCGATCTGAACGCAGGAATCAATGCGGAAAGCATATTAAGCAGGATACACAGGACCAGAGCCATGACAAATATAAGAGGTGCAAACAGCATCTCTCCGGATATATTAGCCAATGCGCCTTCAGGGACTTGCTGTGGCCAGCTCTCGAATAGAGAAAACACCCAAGTCCGCCCCACATATAGTGTAAGCCATGCCAAAACAAGACCAACCAATCCACCAAGTAAAGTCAGTAGAAGATTCTCCCACATTACTTGCAACAATAATCCCTTACGACAAGCTCCGAATGATTTCCTCACACCCATTTCGGCCAAACGGCTTTCCATTCTACTGGAAATCATTCCACTCAAGTTGAGAGCGGGTACCAGTAGTAGTACTAGAAAAATAACCAGATAATGACGCACCGTACCCCACAACGAGAAATCTTCTCCCGGGTAGGTATGGAACACACTCAAGAGATGTGGTGTAGGTTGATCCCATAAAGTAAGCTTCCACTCCTTGGCATGCTGAATGTTAACTTTACGAACCAAGTCTTTTATTTCATTTTGAAGTGCGGCTTGTTGTGCCGAAGATGAGACCATAAAGACAACACTAAAGTTGCCCAAATAGCCTAAATTCCAATCTTTTTCGTAGCCTCCCTGAACAGTGTAAGGTGCATAAATCTGGGCATACGAATTCGGGGTCAGGAAGCTGGCACTCTGCACCACTCCCGCCACTTTGTAGTCCATAAAGTTCAATTTAAAGGAACGCCCCATCACTCCATCCGCCGTACCAAACAATCGTTTGGCCATTTCATCGGTGATAACCGCCGAACGAATGCCACTAACCCAATCCGCCTGTGTAAAAGGCTTACCCTCGATAAATCGTAAAGGATATATCCGAAAGAATGCCGGGTCGGTATATCTCACCTGAACAGGAAAATCACCGCTCTGATCGGATGGCTGGATGTAATCGGCAGTACTCCCATAATCGTAAGAAGCTGAGACGGCAACAGCATTTTTTACCGGATAGAACCATTCCTTCAAAGCTTTATAGGAAGCCAATGATTGATAATTGCTACTGGGGAGTACATTGATTCTGATATTACTCAGATACAGTATTTTATCGCGATTTTCTTCGGGATAAAGAGGAGCTATTTTGACGTAATAAATAATGGCTATAATCATGGTCATGGCAATAGCCAGCCCTGTCCCTGCAACGTAAAGAGTACTAAACAACGGATTTTGCCGCAGTAAAGCCCATGCTTGTTTAATGTATGTCTTAATCATTTTACTCTTATTTATTTTATAAATTACATCTATTGTCTTTATGCATTACAATACCGGGTATTTTTATTCATAATGCAAAGCCTCGGCAGGTTGTAACTTCATGGCACGTCGGGCCGGTATCCACGATCCAAGACCGATCATTGTCCCCATCAGCACAAAAGTGATTAGAAAGCCCAGGATAAAGCGCCATGCAGACATATCCATCTGATTGGTATCGGGAAGCTCCATATAGCAAAAATTGAAAAGAACAACCAATGCCAGCGGGAGTACACTAGTCAACAATAACCAACCTTCGGAAGTGAACAGCCAGCCAATATGGCGATGTGTACTACCTAAGGCCAAACGCAATCCGGTTTCGGCACGTCGCTGCTCAATACGCAACCAGAATGTACCTGTAATTCCGAAAAACACATTCAGCAAAGTAAAAATGGCGATGAGAGAAAAAACAGTCATACGTTGAAAAGAATCTCTCAGTATATTATCCCGCTGATCGAGCCATGAGCTAGCACCATTGACATATAAATTACCGGCGGAAAATCCATTACCTTGCGCAATAAATTCATTCATTTCATCCTGAGTCATATTACTTTTCATTCTGACCGTAACTTCCAATTCATTCGGAGAATATCCGTATTCATCGGACTGTCGTATAATATCTTTATCATTCATTAATTGAATCAATGCAGCCTCAGGCTTTTTGAAATCATCCGGTCGAATAGAATTTGTCACCGCTGCTATTTTTATATCATTGGTTTCATTAGGAAGTTTAACCGGCCGTCTGACAGCAGACAGGCCTCCAAAGAATTCACGTTCAAGTTCAGGAGTAACTAATATGCCATCATGCAATTGTTGAGAATTCCTTCCGGTATTTATTTTCATACCCGATTTATCTTTAACTCGAAAAACATCAAAGTAGTCAAGAGATACCACATAGCGATGGAAATTCTTATCCGTGAAACGTGTACTATCCGCCGAACACGGCAATACACTTGTCCATGAATTGCCGAAAGAATAAGGAGATGAATAGAAAGCCACACACACTGACTCCACTTGTGGCACCTGACGCATCCTCTCCATGATCTGTAGCATGGCCTTACCTTTGGTAATTGACGTATCATTCACATACTCCGCTGCCGTAGAAGGATAATTACCGAAAGAGAGTCTCCAGCAATTCTCAACATTGTATCCCAAAGGCTGATGGTAGGTGTAAATGCGTACAATAAACAAGTCGCATATCAACCAAAGAGCGAAAAAGACTAAAGAAAGCTCAGCAAATATCCAACCGTTCTGACGGCGTTGGTTCCAAAGTATTTTAAATAGATGTTTCAACATATCTCATTTATATTTATCATGATCAGTATATTTCAGTCGACATCATTCAAAGATGTCACAATAGGCATGCGTGCAGAGCGTATAGCCGGTATACCCACACTAATTAAGTTCATCAATAAAGTGAATAAAAATGCCAGCAGAAAAGTTCCCGGCTTAAGTAACATTCCGGTTGTGAATTCCACATCATTAGAGATAAGCAGGTCTTTACAAAGGGATAACAAACCGTATGACAGGAAAAGACCGATTACCCCTCCAATTAGTGAATAGAGCATATTCTCTACCAATACTTGCTCTACGATGACACGGAAAGGAGCACCAAAAGCTTTACGCACTCCTATCTCGCTACGTCGCTTACGGAACTGGGTCAAGGTGATGCCTACAATATTCAAAGCCGGCAATACCAGCAAAAACAAAATCAGTCCACCGCGACTGGCAATAAACTCGGCGGTCTTTACCGGATAAAAACCGTTTCCACCCATCAATTTGTCCATTTGTGTGATAGGTCCCGCCAAAAAATCGGTCTTAGTATTTTTTAATGTCGTATTAAACCGTGCCAATGCGCGCTGAGCTTCATTACGAATAGCAGAAAAATCTGCGGACGAACGAGCGAGTATGCAAGCGGTAAAAGCACCGGTTGTTGCTTCGTAATATCCTACATTAGCTTCCATTAATGCTTTATTTACCGTGTAAGGCATCCAGATTTTGGCATAAGCGGAAGAAGCCGCCATACTAACATCTTTAACCACACCACATACTGTATAATCTTCAAAGTTGATGCGGAATGTACGCCCCACTACATCGGCTGCGCCAAATACTTTCCGGGCGGCACTTTCGGACATTACAGCCCGATGTATGCCTGAATCAAAATCGGAGGCGGTAAAAGGTGCCCCACTGATAAAGTCAAAATCAAACACTTTCCAAAAGGCCGTATCAGTGTACTTCACCGGATATTTATCAACTATCTTCTGCCCGGGAAGATTGACGGGCATTTGCATCATGCTTATCCCTGTAACCGCTTCGGGTATCTTCAGGTCATAAAGGCATTCACGCAGTACACGCACTCCCATCTGTCCCCTATTACTGCCCTGTTCAGTTTTCGACCCGGCTTGAAAAGCATCGACATACAGTGTACGGAAGCGATGGTTTTCGGGAGCGTAATCGGCATAAATCACCTGATAGACCAGAACCACTAACATAATGGCAGCAATGGAGAGCGCCGTACCGGCAATAGAAAGAGAACTGATAATGCGGTTCTCTTTTAATATTGCCCAGGCTTGTTTGATATAAAGCTTATACATATTTTTATTTTTTTCTTGCTGTTCTATTTATTCAGCTTCAACTTGTTCTTATTCTTGTAGTCACTCATATCACTAACGACTACCTGATCGCCAGCCTTGAGCCCGCTAAGAACTTCCACATATTCAAAATTACTGTCGCCCAACTGGACTTTGCGTTTTACGATCTCATTATCGGAGTTACGGACAAAAAGTTCGTATTCACCGCGACCGACATAGTATGACGCATTAGCTATGCGCATTACATCTTCTTTCACCGCATTCATTACATAGACGTCTGTCTTAAGTCCCGAGCGTAAACGGCTGTTATTATCTTCTTTCAATTGAACGCTAAACGAAATCACCCCGTTCTTTGACAGCGGAGTTACACTGCTGATTGTACCTTCCAATTTCTCATTGCCAATTTTCACAATAGCCTTACCACCTGCCGACACGCGGTCACCATAAGTGTCGGCAATTTCGGCATCCACTTTGAAATGACTCAAATCAGAAATCACAGCAATCTGACTACCCTGAGCAACTTGTGCACCAATTTGGTTATTAATGTAAGTCAAGATAGCTCTACGTGGTGAGCGCACCCGGGCGTCGTCCAATGTACGTTTCACTTCGGCAAGCCCTTTGCGGAAAATACTGAAATCCAATTCCTGCACCTTATATTCCGAAGCCAACACATCTTTTTCGTTGGCATACTGTTGTTTGAGCTGTTGGTATTCTAGTTGGGCAACATTATAGCTAAGTTCAGCCTGATGCACCTTATCGGTAGTCCCTGAGCCTAAACTGTCGAGATATTGCTCATTACGCAACTCTACTTTCATGCGGTTTAGCTTCATGGCGGATACTTTAATTTGCATGGCAAGATCATTCAGCTTGGTCTGGTTATTCACCCGAAGCTGACTCAACTTATAACTCCTCATTTGCTCCTCATCCAGCATTTTCTTATAATCGGTTTCGGCGCTTTGAAGGTCGAGCTTTAATATAGGAGTCCCCACTTCTACACTATCTCCGCCTTTTTTGTAAATCTCCAGAATACGAGTATTAATAGGTGAATTAATAATCTCTTCAAAAGCCGGAACTACTTTCCCGGAAGCACTTACGCTTACTTCAATTGTCCCTTTGTCTACGGCAGAGAAAACCAGATCTTTCTCCTTCACCCCTGTACGCATAAAAGAGATGAGTACGCTTATTACTGCCACTATTGCCACGCCGGCACCCCCATAACGGATAATTTTCTTGTTGCGCGCTTTGTTACGCTCCTCTTTCGGAATTTCTCTGTCCATGATCTGAATTATATGTATTAGTCTTTATTAATTTACTTCGTATGAAGATTGCCTCTCTTCGATTGAAGGTAAGCTAAATATATGCCAAAAAGCTAATGTATTGATAAACAGCAATAAAAGAAAATATGAAAGTGTTCGAAATCGGACACTAGTGTACTATTTTAAATGGCATAGAGTGTATCAACCCAAAGAAAAATCAACATTCCATTCCATCCTATGAAAGGTTTTAACTAACCTGCATAAAATGATGAAAATCGACGAAAAATGAATGAAAATCATCAAAAAACGAGGCAAAAACACCTGTTTTTCGTCGAAAAACATTAAATAATACGTAAAAAAAAGAATGCCGAAATATTCATTTTTCCACATACAAAAATACAAAATTAAACGCTATATATCAACACATTACGCATATAAATAGAACAATTTATTTACTGCAAAAACGGGCATAAATCAACTAAAAAAGGCCTAAATAAAGAAATCCTATTAAGAAATGAAGATGATAAGGAAAGGAAAAAAAGAAAGGAAGAAAAGAAAGCGTATAAAGAAAAGAAGAGAAAGAAATAAAAGGAAAGCAACAGCAGAAGAAAAAAGAAGAGTGTGAGGAGAGAAAGGTAATTCTGCTGCTGATGCTGATGATATTGGGAAATAAAGTTGCAGCCACTGGCAATTAGAGTTGAAGCCGGTGGCTACTGAGCTTGTAGCTACCGGCTACATAACAAATAGCCATTGGCTACCGGAGCTTTAGCTGGTGGCTGCGAAAGATCTCTTCCGCAATTACAGAAAAGTACACTCTTGAACGGAAAATATTCATACTCTGCTTTTAATCCCGGGATATTTTGTGTAACTTTACACTCTCGAAAAGAACCAAAAACGTAAACGAAATGGAAAACAGGAGTTTAGTTACCATTGCCGATCATAGCAAGCAGAAGATTCTGTATATGATCGAAATGGCGAAGCAATTCGAGAAACACCCCAACAGTAAGTTGTTGGAAGGAAAAGTTGTCGCCACTCTCTTTTTCGAGCCATCCACCCGCACAAGACTTAGTTTTGAAACTGCCGCCAACCGCCTGGGTGCACGGGTTATCGGTTTCAGTGATCCCAAAGCCACCAGTTCCTCTAAAGGGGAAACGTTGAAAGATACCATCAAGATGGTTAGCAATTATGCTGATATCATCGTGATGAGACATTATCTTGAAGGAGCAGCCCGCTATGCCAGTGAAGTAACAAATATCCCCATTGTTAATGCAGGGGACGGATCGAACCAGCATCCTTCGCAAACGATGCTCGACCTCTATTCCATTTACAAGACACAAGACACACTGGAAAATTTGAATATCTTTTTGGTAGGTGATTTAAAATACGGCCGTACCGTACACTCTTTGTTGATGGCCATGCGCCATTTTAACCCCACATTCCATTTCATCGCTCCGGACGAACTAAAAATGCCGGAAGAGTATAAAATATATTGCCGTGAGCAAGGCATCAACTATGTGGAACATACCGACTTTACGGAAGAAATCATAGCGGATGCCGACATTCTTTACATGACGCGTGTACAGCGTGAGCGCTTTACTGACTTAATGGAATATGAGCGGGTGAAGAACGTGTATATTCTTCGCAATAAAATGCTGGATCAAACTCGCCCGAATCTCTGTATTTTGCATCCTCTGCCGCGTGTCAACGAGATAGCATACGATGTGGATGAAAATCCCAAAGCTTACTATTTCCAACAAGCACAAAATGGAGTGTATGCCCGCGAAGCTATTCTTTGCGATGTTTTGGGCATTACGTTGGATCAAGTTAAAGAAGTTCTATCTTAAAACAGTTAGTCTATCCGGTTATGAGTAAGAAAAAACAAGAACTACAAGTCGCTGCTCTGGAGAACGGCACTGTTATCGATCATATTCCTTCCGAGAATTTATTTACAGTAGTCTCATTGCTCGGCCTTGAGCACATGGGTAACAATATCACTATCGGTTTCAACCTGAAGAGTAAGAAGCTGGGTAAAAAAGGAATTATCAAAATTGCGGATAAATTTTTCTGCGACGAAGAGATCAATCGTATTGCCGTGGTGGCACCTTTTGTCAAGTTAAACATCATTCGCGACTATGAAGTAGTGGAAAAACGTGAGGTCAGTCTGCCGGACGAACTTCGTGGTATCGTGAAATGTGCCAATCCCAACTGCATCACCAACAACGAGCCGATGCCTACCCTCTTCCACGTAGTGGATAAGGACAAATGCGTGATACGCTGTTGCTATTGCGAAAAAGAGCAGACTCGGGACGAAATAGAAATTATCTGATTAAAATGAAGCAAGACTGGAAGCCCGGAACCATGATCTATCCGCTGCCAGCTGTAATGGTAAGCTGCGGAAGTACCCCGGAAGAATATAATATAATCACAGTGGCATGGACTGGTACTATTTGTACCAATCCGCCAATGTGCTATATCTCAGTACGCCCCGAACGGCATTCGTACGAAATACTACGACGCAACATGGAATTCGTAATTAACCTCACCACCAAAGATATGGCACGCGCCACTGACTGGTGTGGAGTACGGTCGGGTAAAGCCTACAATAAATTCGAAGAAACCGGCTTGACTCCGGGAAAGTGCACTGTGGTAAATGCACCTCTTATAGAAGAATCTCCGCTTTGCATAGAATGCAGAGTAAAAGAGATACTTTCCTTAGGCTCACACGACATGTTTATTGCCGATGTGGTAAATGTCCGTGCGGACGAAAGGCATTTGAATACGGAAACAGGGAAATTGGAACTTGCCGAGTCCAATCTGCTGACTTATGTTCATGGAGGCTATTATGAATTGGGTGATAAAATAGGAAAATTCGGATGGTCGGTAGAGAAAAGTAAAACATAGACATTTATGATTCGAAATGCTTCCCTATACAAGAATTTAAAGAAGTGTGCCGCTCGTATAATAAGCAACGGCAAACTCATGACTTTAGGCTTGTTGTTGTTAACGGCAGGGACTCTTTGTGCACAATCACTCCACGTTCCGGGAACGATAGAAAACGAAGATTTAAATTCGAGTAAAAGAGAGCATAAAATCAATTTCGGTATAAAAGGAGGATTTACTTCTTCTTTATTTTTAGTATCCAACCTCAGCATAAACGGAATAAGTATAGATGAAGTGCAGAATAACTATAAAATCGGTTATTTCGGTTCTATGTTCATGCGCATCAACTTCGGCAAGCACTTTTTGCAGCCGGAAGTTTCATACAATATCAATCGATGTAATATCACTTTCTTCGAACCGGGTGAAACGGAAGACACCGCCGAACCGGCTTCCATTACCTCATCCATTCATAGCATCGATATACCTGTACTCTATGGTTACAATGTGATTAAAGATGGTGACTACAGCATGGCCATATTCGGAGGTCCCAAGTTAAGATATATTTGGAATAAGGAAAGCGAAGTGACATTTAAGAACTTCAGCATAAACAACCTGCATGAGCGACTCTATCCTCTTAACGCTTCGTTCACCATAGGTACCTCTGTGACCATATCAAGGGTATTTTTCGACTTCAGATACGACATCGGTTTGCACAATATTTCACGGGAAGTCACCGAAAGTAACAACGACGGCAGTGAAGCTACTTCCACCACTCCCGGATCAAGTAATGAGCTTCGTTTTCATCGCCAAGATAACGTGTTAAGCTTCTCACTCGGTCTTTTCTTTTAGAAACTAAAAAACTGCTTTAAGTTACAGTTTATTCGTTTTTTTGCCGTAAATTTGTGCGCTTAATAAGAGATTTTTTGATTTATCTATAATAATCTACTAAGCAAAAAATGAAAAGAGACGACCTAGTTTTCGATATTATCGAAAAAGAACACCAACGTCAGCTCAAAGGCATTGAACTGATAGCATCGGAAAATTTTGTAAGTGACCAAGTCATGCAGGCAATGGGTTCCTGCCTCACCAACAAGTACGCTGAAGGCTATCCCGGCAAACGCTATTACGGCGGATGCGAAGTGGTAGACCAAAGCGAGCAGCTTGCCATTGACCGCATTAAAGAAATATTCGGCGCAGAATGGGCTAACGTACAGCCTCATTCGGGAGCACAAGCCAATGCTGCTGTATTTCTTGCTGTCTTAAATCCCGGTGATAAGTTCATGGGATTGAATCTGGCTCACGGTGGTCATCTTTCACACGGCTCTCTAGTCAATACTTCCGGCATTATTTACACTCCTTGTGAATATAACCTCAACAAAGAAACAGGTCGCGTAGACTACGACCAAATGGAAGAAGTAGCACTTCGTGAAAAACCGAAAATGATTATCGGTGGTGGTTCTGCTTATTCTCGTGAATGGGATTATAAGCGCATGCGCGAAATTGCTGATAAAGTAGGCGCTATCCTTATGATTGACATGGCTCACCCTGCCGGTCTTATCGCTGCCGGCTTATTGGATAATCCGGTGAAATATGCTCATATCGTAACTTCAACCACTCACAAGACATTGCGTGGTCCTCGTGGCGGTATTATCCTTATCGGTAAAGACTTCCCAAATCCATGGGGTAAAACAACTCCTAAAGGTGAAGTCAAAATGATGTCGCAATTGCTGGATTCCGCTGTATTCCCGGGAATACAAGGTGGTCCGTTGGAACATGTCATTGCAGCTAAAGCAGCCTCTTTCTATGAAATTCTTCAACCGGAATTTAAAGAATATGCCAAACAGGTAAAGAAAAACGCAGCTGTTTTGGCTCAAGCATTGATTGACCGTGGATTCACAATTGTATCGGGTGGTACTGACAACCACTCCATGCTGGTAGATCTGCGTTCTAAATATCCTGACCTGACAGGTAAGGTAGCAGAAAAAGCATTGGTTTCGGCTGATATTACCGCTAATAAAAATATGGTTCCATTTGACAGTCGCTCGGCATTCCAAACTTCCGGTATCCGTCTGGGTACTCCGGCTATCACCACTCGTGGAGCTAAGGAAGACTTGATGTTGGAAATTGCAGAAATGATTGAAACAGTACTTTCTAATGTGGAAAATGAAGAGGTAATAGCTAAAGTACGTGCTCGTGTAAACGAAACAATGAAAAAATACCCATTGTTCGCATACTAAGCTATTCTGTAGTACAGTACAGAGAGGCAACTCGCAATAATTGTACAAACTGTTTATTGAAAAAGTGACACTTTTACTTTAAATTACATTAGATACATTCAGTAAATAAGCCACTTAACTTATATAAGTTAGGTGGCTTATTTCTCCCCTAGAATGAAGGATGTTCAATATTAAAAGGCAGAAGTATACAAAACATCTTTAAAACCCGGCAAAGTAAAATAAGAATCACAACTTTTGTATAGAGAAATCTGCAAAACGGATTTCTTCGTCACGTAATTGATTTTGCAAACTCCTCTCCTCGCCCAGATAACGATATATTCCCCATTTAGGACGAAGCCCAATACAGTCTGTACGCCACATATCCATCTCCATAGGGCTTAATTTCAAAAGTATCTTTTTATCTTTAAGACGTGTAATTACTATCTCATATGATCCATGCTCCCCAAAACGGACTTTTTCTTCAACTTCTACCCAGTTTCCTAAAAAATCAGAAAGATCTGTACTTGCCAAAGTACTTGTTCCTTGATAACGATTGTTATAACGGACTCTTAACTGCTGTCCGCCTTTACTATTAGAATATGCTGTTAATGTAATGAGTGGAAGATCGACATCCGCCGTATTTGTTGCATTATCAATCCCCTTCAATTGATGAATATGAGAAAATTTCGTTGTTGTTTGAAATCCTATTGGTAAGCAAAATTTCCAACTAAATATCATTGTCTCTCCCTCTTGAGCTACAAGGCTTTTCGGAGACTTATTATCCGTTTTTATTTCATTGCGTTGCCGATCTGTGACATCTGCTAATCCACGGTCATCATCAATGTTTGCATGTATAAAAAACGCAAATACATCTTTCTTTAATTGACTGTCATACAATTGTTGAATATGTTGAAAATGTTTTGTTATATGCTCACGAGATGAGTCGGGAGTCTCATGATTATATCCTGAACGCTCAATCAGCTCGTATGTTCTCTCACTATTGCCATCAGCAATTAGTCTACCATCGACTTGTTGCGGTTTTGGCTGTTCCTTTCCATCTGTTGTATCGGATATACTATTGGAACAAGCTACAAAAGCAAAAAGAGATAAAAATAAAATTTCTACTTTCATTTTACTTATTTAATATAGTGAGTTAAGAAATCTACAGATTTAAAGAAAATTTCTTCCATTTTATCAGAAGTCTTTGAACTTAGATTATGATCATAGTATTTATATTTCAGCAAATTACAAACTGCACCTTTCTTTTTCAATGCAGCAGCAAACATCTCACTCTGTTCACACTCCACAGTAACATCACATGATCCACAAACTAACATAGAAACTGGTATATCATTTCTAGGTATTAAGTTGACAGGAGATACTTCACGTAATACTTTGGGATCTCTATTACAAAAATATGCAATACGCTGAGGATCTTTCGTCTTCATTGTAATCTCGGCTTTTTCCAAATCATAAATACCGGAATACCCCACAAAAGCTTTCGTTCCCGGAATTGTCATAGCTGCTACAGCAGCTAAATGTGCACCAGCCGAAGTACCTAAAAAACCAAAGCAATTAGGGTTAATATTTAGTTCCTTCGCATGTTCTTGCACATATTTTAAAGCATCACGAATATCTTCGATAGATACCAGGACAGTAGCATTGGACTGCGGAGCTAAAGTATATGAAACGCGTATCCCCGTAATACCTTTTTGTTTGGCAAGATATTGCGACAAGGTTTTTGACGAACTATTGTCACCTCGAGCCCATCCACCTCCATGTATGTAGATCACAAACGGATTCGGGTTACCTGATTCGGCGAAGTCTACTGTAAGTACAAGTTCATAGTCTTTGTACTTTTTAAAAACAAAATCTTTCGTAAGAATGCCCTTATAATCCTTGCTTTTCAAGAGATCAGGCTGATAAGTATAAGGAAGCATTACATCCGGGATGGTCTTCACATCAATAAACTTGGCATATTTTTTTGCATATAATAGTGCATAAGTTCCATCCTCATTTCGGGTCATTTTCATACCGTAACGGTTGGATAATTGAATGTTTGTTTCTTGCGCAAAGCAGAGAAAGGGCAACATGCATAAATAAAAAAACAGTTTTAGTTTCATGGTATCATTTGATTATAAAAATATTATTTGTTTTTCAAAACCAGATATAACAACGTTCCTACATCCGATGAACTATATTTCAGTCCGATTTTTTTCGCAGCGTCAATATATTTTTGGTTGCCTAACGATGTTCCTGCTTCATAAAGAACTATCGCTGCACGAGATTGGTTAAAAGGTTTGATTTGTTCATATTTCCACTCCTTGGGGTTTAAATAATAAGAATATAAATAATTCACAGCTTGGGAAATCATTTTTCCATTTGGAGCGGGAGTTTTCCATAAATTAATTCCTATTTGGCTAGCTATTTGATTAGCCTCTGCCAAAGCTTCCAATACAAAAGTAGAATAGTGCAAAGAAAGTGTTCTTTTCAATTCTTGCGGCAATGAACCATCCTCTGCTACTTGAGCACCTATTTTAGGCAGGATACTTTGCTCTGTTACTTCCCGAATCCGATCTATCCGATCTAGATAGGCTAACACCATCAAATGGATTGTCTCATACCATAAACCATGATTATTTGTGGCATGGGATTCCATTTGTCCTTGCGTACTATTTTCCATCCAATAACAAAATGCAGTAGCCCAATCATTTAATTTCTTTTCGTCCGAATCACTCCAGTAAACTGATCCATTTATCAATTTGGCAGCACTTAATGCATGGCAAAAGCAGCGGGAATCAATAAACCCAGATCCTCTTATCGTTTTCATACCCGGTACATACTGTGCATAAACCATATTAGGATTCATGCCAAGCTTTGGATCAGTAAACCATGTTCTTAAAAAATTAGCACATGCTTTAGCATATATTTCTTTTCCCGTAATATAATAAAGGACTCCCAAGCATATAGCTGCGTCTCCCAACTGATTAGCATTCTCACGTTCCGGATATTCGTAGACTTCCGGATTGCGTTTTCCATCCTGCCTAGTATAAGAAAGTTCCTCATTTTTTGTAGAATCAGGCCACCAGTAAGGAGATAAACTCATATAGTCTCTGGGATCCCTACTTGGAGGTAATATCTTTTTAGTAGTAACTGACAAAGGAGACATTTTTACATATTTTTCAGCTATATTTTCAAAAGATTCAATGTATTGGACCACTTGTTTATCATCGTTTTGATAACCTGTTTTCAATTGTTCGAGTAGCGTTACATTGAACGGAACCAGTGGGGTTGCCCCTAGTGCTCCCCAAAAGAGACACACAATCCATAAAGCAAAGATTCGTTTCATAGCATCACCTAATAAAAGATTATATGATATTCCATAGACACGAATTCAGCAAATACTAAATTCGTGTCTAAAAAAATTATTGATAAGCATCTTTTAAGAGAAGAAGCATCCACCATTAATATCAACGTTTGTACCTGTCAAGTAAGAAGACTCAGAGCAAGCCAAAAAACAAACCAGATTGGCAACTTCTTCAGCCGTTCCTTCGCGACGCAATGCATATGAACCTTTCATGTGTTCACGATTTTCCGGTGTATTGAAACGATCGTGAAAAGATGTAGCAATAGTACCCGGACAAATAGCATTGCAACGAATTCCCTTAGGACCCAGTTCTTTTGCCATAGAGCGGGTGAATGTCATTACCGCCCCTTTCGCTGTGGCATACATCGAAGCTCCGTTACCACCGCCATCACGGGCAGCTAACGAAGAAAAGTTAACGATTGAGCCTCCTTCCGACATCATTGGAACTACTTCACGAGTACAGAGGAATACGGAACGCATATTGACGTCCATCAAAAAATCATACCACTCTTCGCTTTGTTCCGTAATTTGCTTACGACCCACAATTCCACCTACTACATTTACTAAAACATCTACTTTATTCCCAAATGCCTTATTGCATTCTGCAAATAGACTCTTTACAGCGTTGGCCTTAGTCATATCTCCTTGGACTGCGATTGCCTGGCCACCTATTTTTTTTATTAACTCCAACGTATCTTCTGCATCTTCCTTGTTGTCAAAGTAGTTTAAGCAAACTTTAGCACCTTCAGTAGCTAATTTTAAAGATACTGCACGACCAATGTCACGTGCGCCACCAGTTACGATAGCGACTTTTCCTTCTAATTTCATAATTGTTTTGTTTAAAAAAAAACGGTTATTTATTGATTTGTTTAATTTCTCCTACTGTTAGAAAGATGGAGCATAGTGATAGCGGTACTAAGGCTCCTAATAGACTGAATAATAATATCCAATTAGTGATATAGCTAGCAAAGAGAATAGCCAAAATGGTACCTAACACAGCTGAAGCTCCTCCTAAACCGGCCAAAGAACCGACTGATTTACCACAATGCAAGTCACTAGGGATAGTTTGCAAATTCGTCATAAAGAATTGGAATCCTCCTAACACCAATGCCATAAACAAGATAGCTATTGAAGCTGAAGTAGACATAATAGCCGCTAAAATGGAAGGAATAATTATAATTCCTCCCATCAGCATTGCTGCTTTACGGGCATAGTTTACTGTATGTCCCCTGCTTATTAACCAACCTGAATACCAGCCACCGGTAATGCTCCCTACTGCTGCACCTACATAAGGCACCCATGCAGAAAATGCCACTTCTTTTATATTTAGATGAAAGACGTCGGCAAGGTAAAGCGGCAAGAATGTTACAAACATCCACCAAATAGGGTCCAAGAAGAAACGTCCTAAAATAACAGACCAATTCTTTTTTACTCGTAACAATTCCTTCCAGCTTTTACCTTTATCTTCTGTCTTCATATCTTTTTCAGGCTGACCGTCTAAAATATAAACACGCTCCTTTTCTGTAATCCAAAGATGTTTTTTCGGCCCTTCTTTGTTAATTATCAACCAAGGAATAAGCCAAATAAGCCCTAATCCACCGACAATAACAAAAGTTAGTTTCCAGCCAAAAGTCATAAAAAGCATTAGAATGACGATAGGAGCAAGAATAGAACCAATAGAAGCTGCTGCTCCAAATAAGCCTTGGGCAAAAGCTCGTTCTTTTTGAGGGAACCATTCAGCATTACTTTTTGTCGTACCTGGCCAAGGGCCGGCTTCTCCTAATCCTAACATCATTCTAAAGAATGTCAATGAAAGAATCCCTCTAGAGAGAGAAGCAAGTGCATCTGCTGCCCCCCAAATCAGAACACTCCAGAAAAAGCCTTTCCGGCATCCAATTCTATCATACAACTTTCCTGAAACAAGTTGGCTAATGCCGTATGCTATCATAAAAAAAATAGTAATCAAGCCAAGTATATCTTTAGCTTTTTGAGAAGCATTCGGATCATTCCTGTCTACCAGGCCAAGGTCAATAGCAATGCCTTCACGATGAGTAACGAAAGTAGCTGAGCCTTTCTTTTTTATTTGGGCATTAACCACCTTGACAGAATCCTGATCTCCATTAGAAGCCATTAAAACATACTGTTCTCCTATTAATAAGGCATAATTTTCTTTCTCATTCGATACCTTATTCTCAGATATCAGGTGATAATCGATATTAGCCACCCACATATAGTTTAGCGTACCTCTATCTAGATAGTTGATGATAGTTATCAGCATAATTAATCCGATCACGACCCATCGTAGTCCTTTTACTTTCATACTGTTTATATATTTAAAAAATCAGCACGTACTGGGCTAAAAGTATCGATTAAAATACCGGCTTCTAGGCAAAGGCATCCATGCAATTCATCAGGTGCCACATAATAACTGTCACCAGTGGATATAATTTCTTTCTTATCACCAATGGTTAGCTCAAACTTACCGCTTACCACATAAGTGGCCTGACTATGATAATGCTCATGTATTACACCTATCGCTCCTTTGTCAAATTTAACTTTTACCATCATCAACTGCCCATCATAAGCCATAATCTGACGATTAATGCCAGGAGCTGGATTTTCCCACTTTAAATCTTTCTCAAACAGAAATGTTTCACTACAAGTTTTCATATTTTAACAGTTTATTTATTTACCATAAATGCCTCGCTTTTACTTCATAAAGATTCCACATCTACCATTCCAAGTATAATTGATTCCTTCAATAGATAAGCTATGCGTTTTTTCTTTATTATTATCAATGTTGCAGAGACAGAGTAATACGGAATGGCCTCCTTTATATGTTGCCTTGACGGCTGTGTATGAGATAGTGTCTATTACAACTTTTACTTCTTCACAAGAAGAGGCCAGATTATCGGATGTTTCCCTTACCACATCATAATTTCCATGAGTTTCAATGGAAGTAGCGAACGTATGGTTTTTCTTGTTTTTTTCCCTTACTAGAATAGCGGTTGCATTCTTCAAGTTATATTTAGGATCATTTGCTCCCAAACGTAGCATCTTCAATTCTGTTTGTGGAGTAGTTGCTGTACTAATGGTATAGAAACGATTTCCCTTAAAGAAAGTGAAGCTGGATGTATTGCTGTTACTATTCTGCCCCCAAGCTTCCAGCCATAAATGTTGATAACCATTTTGGGAACCAAAAGGTCTTAACTCATTAATGGCTTTAGTATAGGGAAAGTTTAAGGAAACAAAATGACCATTATACCATAATGGATAATCATATTGGTGTGCGTTTTCTGCATTTGTCTGTAATACATCCAGTATTAATGGGTATTGTAGAAAAGAGGTTGTGACATAAGCCATTGTCCGTTTCATTTCAATTCCATGATAGGCATTGGTATCTCTGGCCACTATCACTTGAAAATCATTTTTCATAAAGTCACTATACACGATATCCGAATGATATAGCGAAGATTGCTTTATGTCTCCATCAAAATTAGAGTTTTCATCTACTACTAAAGTATTATGAGCAATCGTTTGCTTGGCAAAAGATTGGTTTTCCAAAGTATAATGCCCTTCATCCTTTGCTTCTATATTTAGAAATCGTGATGCTCCATAATCAGGCAAAATTTCGTTTCCATTGTCATAATAAGCTATGGTGAGTTTATCAAAATGTCCGTGACTTAAACCATGAGAAGTTGCTTTTAATGTCAAGGCACTGTTTAATTTAGAATCTCTTGAACGAATTACCCCAATGCCACCTTGCTCTCCTTTTCGCCCGTCATGGAATATGCCGCTACGGTAAATAATCGGATTAGCCTCTTCTCGTTCAATATCACGGGCCACACGGAAACCGCCGATCGTAGGCAGATAACTTTGTTGATATTCTTTAGCTACGGATAACAATGATTTATCAGAAGGGTCGGCATTATACAAAATATCAACTGCATACACTAACTCTTGTGCAGAAAGTCCTTTTTCTAAAGCATCATTAATATGAAAGAATTCCCCTTGATAAGAAAGTTGTATTAACGTAGCAAGGGCTTTCTTCAAGATATTGTTTCGATATTTGAAGATTTTTAACTCCGGCATTTTATGCTCAATACATTGCGCAAAGATAACAAATGGCCAAATAGCATATCGTTGATAGTAGGCTCCTTCTGTGAAATAGCCATCGGGGGAAAATAGATAATCCATTTGACGGATAAAACCTCCTTGTTTGCCGGTTTCATCAGAACCGTAAAGTGCTTTATTTACATAATCTAGGCGGTCCATGGCAAAGCCAATCATACCAACGGCAGCCGTAGCCCATGTGGCATGATTATGCATTTTATTGAAGGTTTCATTATTTATATGATTATCTCCCATTCCGTTCATGATAAAATCTGCCATTGGTATGAACAGATTTTTCTCAATATTTGTGCGTTGCTTGGATGAAAGTGCATTATATATACAATCATAAGCTATTGAAGCATGCACTAGCCAGACGCTTTCGTTCAGAGTCTGCCAGAACAAGCGCCCCGGAACAGGAGAAAGGTGTAGTGGATGAAAGCCCAATGTAGGATATAGTTTAGCATAAGCTCCTAGCATATCGGCTACGTAAATGGCATATTTTTTGTCACCGGTCAGTTGATATGCTATTCCACAATGAAACATAGCATAGTAATTAGATTTATGCTGTTCATGCACTACTCCACCACCGCCATCTATCGGAACCGGTACAGAAATGGGAGATTTCAGTGCTGCATCTGCTGCGCCTAATGTTTCTGAGATCGTTCGGTCAAATGCCGGAACTTTTCCTTTTTCTGCTCTTATTTCATTCACTTCGTCTTGCGTAAAAAGGAATGACGGATGTTGGGCAGATGCAAAGTAGCAGCTTGTTGTAACCAAGAATATGCAAATAATAAGTTTTTTCATTTTACATTTATTTTTTCAATCCTATGTGGAGCTTTTGCAGTCTACTACCTGAAGCAGGAGTATAGTTATGTACTTCAGGATCGGAATATGCCGGACAAATGTTATACATCTTTCCCTGTACTGCCTGAGAAGTGTTGGTTCTAATTTTACCTGAATTCCATAAATTACAGTTTGCGATGCGTATTTTTTCCCAAATAGCTTCATCTAGACGAATGCTGGCTCCGCCACGTCCACTATTATCAAAATTGCAGTTTTCTATAGTCAATGCTTGTGTCCCGATCAGGCGCGCTACACTGCCACGTTCTTTATTGCAGCAATCTAAAAAATTACAATGCTGGATAGTAACATAGGGACCTGCCGTGCTTTCGTCACTTCCTCCCCGATAGATATTTATGGCTGACCCTAATAAGCGATAAAAAGAGCAGTTTTCAATGAGCATATCATCAGCATTATAGCGTCCTATATCATCCTTTTCTGCAGCATAATTAATAGCGTCTCCCGATAAATCTTGAAAAAAACAATTCTTAATCGTAATGGCTTTGGCAAAAGTAGCCTTAGTCCCTTTGATTGGAGAGAAACCACTTTCACCGAAATTCTGGAACGTACAGCTGTCTACTATCAGGCTATATGGTTGTATCATATCCGGAGAAGTGGAAATTCCAGCTTTAGCCAATGCTTTTCCCGATTCGAGTGTTCCGTCAAATATAATATTCTTAATAACCGGATGACCTCCATTGGCGATAGTTACCATATTATCTGGATTTTCTCCATTAAAGCAGATGAGAGGTTTATGGGTCACATCAGCTGCACAGACAATCAATGGTTTATCAATAAATATCGATTGTTGAATCGAATATGTTCCTCCTGCCAAAACAAGAGTAGAACCTGATTCTGCAAAATGAATGATATCAGCAAGATTGTCATTAGGAGATATATTGTATTTCTTGTGAGTATTTGTTAATGAAAGGGCTTTCCTATTCTCGAGCCATGACGCGCCTTTATTAATCCGGATTGTCGCATCGTCAGGCAATTGAGGTCGTTTAAGTGTTTCGTTTGAAAATCCATGAGAAGTGTAGTCCTCTATCAGTTGTACTTTATTATTTTTGAATAAAATGCCGGATATGTCATCAATTGCCAAATAAGGTTGTTTTAATCTCTTATTGATAATTATATTATCCGTAAAACTCACATTCTGAGGAATAAGTGTACGTTCCATATCTTTGCCTGTTCCGAATTCTATGTTTGTACAATCGACAAAGGTATTTCGGTATATCTTAACATCTCTTACCTGACAATAGCGATTAGGTAATGAGTTCGGTACTGCATCCATTACTCCCAACGCGGAGAAGAAACGGCTACCAGCTAAACCAACCAATATATTATCATAAATCTGATGTTCTCCATCTACCACACGTATGCCTCCTGTATTACGCCTTCCATGTCCGATGAATAGATTATTGTTCACCGTATTACGCTTTCCATGTCGTAGAGCAATAACTCCTTCACATTCCAGTAAGACATTGTTACGTATTATATTATCACAGGATTTAATAGACACGACTTCCACCTCACCAGAACAGCGCTCAAATAAGTTATTTTCAATTATTGTTTTTGAAGATGTATAAGCTTGTGGAGAAGTGCCTACGCGAATTGTTTCAGCACCGTTTGAGCCATATACTGGTCTTTCGCCAAAATAATTATAGTCTATTTGGTGATGATTCTCAAGACAACGTTCATCGTTAAGAATAACAGTTAAAGTCACTCCTAAATTAAGTTTTCCTGTAAAAGAACAATGATCTATCCGGTTGTAGCGACCATAAAGTAGTATATAACTATAGGCCTGATCCCTCCTGGACGGGTTAAAGTTATTTATCACACAATTTGTCAGACGACAGTGATTGGCTAATTCCTTTTCATTACGGAACTCTATTACAGAACCTTTTGGAGCATATCCATCGGTGAAATATAATCCACCGATAGACATCCATTCCCCCGCTATCCGAAGGGTGGAACCACCTTTTATTTTAACCTTTCCAGGATTTAGAGCTTCTATTGTAACAGGAGCCGTCTCCGTCCCTATACCCATCCACTTTAGTTCTATATCTTCATATTGCCCGTCTTTGATGTAAATCTGATCACCCGGCTGAGCTGTTTTTAGACAAGTAGCTACTTCGAGAAGCGATACATCATATCTTTTGGCAAAAGAGGAGAGCGGAAGACTTACAATCAAGGAAGCAATAAATGCTCTATATATATTTCTTATTCTCATTAATTATTTAACTTTTGAATAGTTATAATCATGCTTCTGCCAATACATGTCAAATTCAACGGAACTGGACGAGGGAGCAGATGTATTATTCCACATTTTAAAATCAACATTTTTTATATGCAACAGTCCTATGCGCTTTACATTAGCCGCTACGTTTGTAACTGAACCATTTACATTGTAATAAAGCATCAAGATAACAGCGTCTATATTTGCTTTCTTTTCGACTCCTGCAGTGAATATACCGCTTGCCCAAATATCTGTATTAAGAGATGTTTTCATACTCGAAATATTTATGTCACCACAAGTTTTTGCATCAATATTTATTGGGAACGTGGTTTCGTCAATAGCAGTCACTGTACCGTTTTTCACTTTATCCGCTAAAGCTTTGTACTTGGAATTTGAAGGATCTAAATACAAGAATGTCAAAGCTGGAGTTCCATAACAATTCCCATTAGCTCCAGTTACTCGGTATTCATCCGCCGAGTTATTGCCCCAATAGAAGTTTTTCAATTGACTGGAAGAAGCAGCTGGACTATTGATTTGCAATTGCCCCGCATTCACCCCAGAAAAGAAGAAATAAGGATTAACTGAATTATATTCTTCATCTGAGACATTTGGAGTATTGCTGGCTGAGCAAGTTTTACTTTGATATTTATAAGATACGGGATCAACTTTTTCTCTCCAATCAGAATTTGCATACACTAACCCTGTTTCAGGAGAGAAAAAAGAAGCCATATTTTCCACATCACGTCCCTGTCCATACACTTTTCTATTCTCCCAAAAATAAACGAAAGGCACTTTTACAATAAAATTTTCTGTCAAAGTATGGATCTCTCTACCATTAAAATAAGAAATCTTTAAAGTTCTTGTGTTGTTCCCATCCACATAGTCTTGGGATGCCGGTACGGCAAATTTTAGCTCATTCTCGTTTTGTAGCGTTATATTACAGTTCATATCATTCAACAATATTTTATCAATCTTATTCAGATAAGTCCCATTTAAAGTTACTAAATCACCTACTGTGGCAGGTTCGAAAGATGATGTAGCAACATTTGGTTCATAACGCTTCACCGTTATTTGTGGTGCAGAGGCAATGGGAGTTTCTACTTCTTTTGTTCCATTAAAATATTTGAATGTAATGGAGGTTTGATCACTCTCTACATACGGGATCTTGACCAAAATTTCTTTCTCATTCTGTGAAAGTATCTCCGCTACATTTCCTGTTGAATGCCCTTCAGCTGTAAAGATAACAGCGCTGATTACATTGATATAAGATCCGGAAATAAGAAGTTTATTTCCCATTTCAGTTTCAGTTGGCATATTTGTGGTTGTGATTAAAGGCGCGGGATACTCCAATGTAAAATCCGTATCGGATGTTCCTTCACCAATTGAATTGCTTAAAATTATCTTGCCGCTTCTTGCGTTACTTGTCACTTTCAGTGATAAGCGCTGATTAGATACTTTTTGTAGGATTGTTACTTCTTCTCCACCTATAGTAGCCTTAACTACATCATCCAAATTCTTTCCAGTAATAACTATTTCAGTTCCTATACTACCCTTTTCCGGTGAAAAAGAAAGTATCTGTGGCGCACTTGCCGAAAATTCATTCATTGAGATGGAATCACAACTGCTCCAATATATTATGGATACAATTAAAAAGATCAGATTCCACTTATTATATTGTTTCATAATCTCATTTATTTAAAGAATTAATAACCTGTATTTTGTGCAACATCCGGATTGATATTAATTATACTTACCGGAATAGGAAGAAATGTTTGCCAATTGGCAATGTCATTCACTTTATAGGTATATTCTGAGTAAAAACTTTCATTTTTAAAGTAATTGTTTACTGTTTGAGCAGCTATTCCCCAACGAAGTAAGTCAAACCAACGCTGGTTTTCAAAAGCTAGTTCCAATCTTCTTTCATTACGTACCGCCTCTCTAAAGTCATAACGGCTGGATAGATCTGCTAATGTATAAGTCGATACACCAGCACGTTCACATACCATATTTAAATATTTCAAATTATCATCAGAAGGACCTGATATCTCGTTTGTCAGTTCTGCATATAATAAAGCTATATCACCTACTCGGATAACCGGCCAATCACTTTCACCGTCATATTCTGTTGTTACAGCATTGGTATATTTCTTACAATAACGACAATTACCAGTGGTTACCCATTCCTGAGTTGTTGAGTTGAAGTACTTTTGGGCTATATTGACATCTAAACGCTTATCTCCAATTCCCCTTGATTGATAAGCAGCAATGATGTTATCACTTGGTGTATTATAGCCCGAAGACGTACCAATAATTACATTTGCGCCATTATTGACTGGCGCGAACATATTACCAAAAGGTGAACCTAATCCTACATTGCCCGAACGATAGCGGATGGTAAAAATAAGTTCCTTATTCATTTCATTTGTTATAGAGAATATTTGATTGTAAGCAACCAAGTCAGCGCCCCTTTGCGGATTACCGACAGAAGCGCTTTCTAACACTTCTTTACATAGTACGGCGGCACGAGCATATTGGGTATCTCCCGCTTCATAATGTGTAGCATAGACTTTTGCCAATAATGCTTTTGCTGCATTAATGTTGGCACGTCCCGTATCCGTATCCTTCATTTTCTCGGGCAACATTTGATTATTGATAACATTTTCCAAATCACCTTCAATTAGTTCGTAAACCTCATTCACTGTTGAGCGCTGCATGTTGCGAGCTACATCGGATGGTGTTTTGGAGGTGACTATGAATACAGGCCCCCATAAACGGACAAGATTGAAATATTCTAAAGAGCGAAGAAATAGAGCTTCTCCTTCATACTGTTTACGAAGTGTTCCGTCTTCTATTATATCTAAATAAGAAATCACATTATTGGCTCGGGAAATAGCTGCATAACAAGCATCCCAATAATTCTCAACCCACTGATGTTCTGCAATAATAGTACCTTGATCCAATTGTTCAACTAATTTTGTAGTACTGGCGGAAGATCCTGTAGCATACATGCGACTGTCATCCGAACGCAGCTCTGTCATTGCCCATTCATAATACAAGACATTTTGGAGAGAATTATAGCAACCGATTACCAAATTATTCACAGAAGAAGCATCTTTTACATATTCATCTGCAGCAACTTCAGAATACGGATACTTATCCAAATTACAAGCTGTGAGGAGCAACACTCCTAATAACAATTCAATATATTTAGCTTTTTTCATTGTCTGCTTTCTATTAAAAATTAATATCAAAACCTGCGGATACGGTAGTGGTTAGGGGAAATCCACCTCGTTGATATCCTGAAATCAGTGAACTTGAGTATTGTGATGAAGTCATACGCGATTCAGGATTAATACCTTTATAATCATTCCCCCAAATATAAAGCAAGTTGCTGCCGGAAAGGTAAAATCTTACGCTGGATAATTTTATTTTACGAGCACTTGCGGTTGGTAAAGTATAACCTATAGTAAAATTTCTCAAACATGCATAAGAAGCATCTTGCAAAGGATAGTCCGTCAGACAAATATCATAACCTAATTTCTGATATGGGGTTCTTCCATTTCCAGGATTTTCCGCGCTTACCCAACGATCTTTTAAGTATTTCTTGTTCCATTTTACAGTTTCATTGTAATAAACATCGCCATTGTAAACAGTAATACCTTGTACGCCTTGGATAAGGAATGAGATATCGAAATTCTTAATCTGGAAAGTATTTGTAATTCCCCAAGTAAAATCAGGATAGGGATTACCCAATGGCACACGATCATCAGAAGTCAAAGAACCATTCTTATCAGTATCAACAATACGCAATCCACCCGGAACATCATTTGCAAAATGGGGATTGGCATTGATTTCTTCTATATTGTTCCACACACCATTCGTCTTATAACCATAAAATTGAATCATGGGTGAACCTACTTTAGCTATATAACATTCGCTCCTTTCTCCTTGATTAATAACTTGTTGCTCTCCACCAAGTTCTAACAACTTATTACGTGACAGTGAGAAATTAAAGTTTGTATTCCATGAAAATTTCTGCTTTTTAACATTATACGTATCAATCTGAATTTCCAATCCGGAATTACGCACTTTTCCTATGTTATTCCAATAATAGTTATAGCCAGTGAATGATTGTGTAGGTTGTGCAAATAATAAAGCCCGGGTAACAGAATAATAGGCATCTAATGAAAGATTAATTCGATTCTTTAAAAGACCTAAATCTAAACCATAGTTGAATTCATCTGTTTTTTCCCATGTAATATTTGAATTGGCAAGCGTCGAGGAAGTATTTGCCGAACCAGAGATTAATTGCCCATTACCTAATCCGGTTACGTAATTTGCACTATTTAAAACTTCAAGCGCAGCATCATAGCTAATACGGTTATTTCCTGTTGCCCCGTAAGAAGCCCGAAGTTTCAAATTTGATATAGCTTCTATTCTTTTTATAAATTTTTCTTCACTTATACGCCAACCTACCGATACAGATGGAAACCATGCATTTCGGTTCCCTTTGGAGAATAGAGAGGATCGGTCTAGACGCAAAGAAGTAGATAACAGATAGCGACCTAAATAGTTATAATTGATACGTCCGAGGTAAGATTCCAAAACCACATCAGGATACCTGAAAGTCCCTGTACCATCTGTATTCCCATTACCCTGACTGGCTAATGAATAAACAGTAGCTGCATTCAGTGTGTGAATATCATCGGTTGCAAATCCAGTTGCAGTCATAGCAACTCGTTGATTACGTGTTGATTCTACAGTGTAACCTAATAATGCATCAATGCTATGAGATTTCTTCGTTCCTAGATCTAAGTGATAGTTTAATGTGTTTTCGCTTAATAAATCCACGTAAAGTGTGCTAAAATATGTAGCTAAACTTTTTTCTCCGTCTTTTGTAGCATTATTATTTCCGTAATAATATGAAGGGCTGAAGCTGATGTTCAATCCATTGGACGTTTTAAATTGTAGTCCTTTACAAAGATTGATAGTTAAATATATGCTTGCTAACCCTTCCATGGATTCACTCCAACGAGTGGTATTTGCCATTACGCTTCGTGGATTGTTATTTGCTGATGAAAAAGGAGAGGACTTCTCTTGAGTTGGATTTCCATCTGCGTCTGGCGTTCCGGTGGGAGTCATGATATTATTAAAGTGACTTCCCCTTGCAAATCCTGAATATCCGGTCAACGCCGTACTATAAGCATTGTGATAAACCGGTAGAAAGGAAGGAGTACGATAAAAGTCTATAAAATTATTCCTCGGACGTTCCATTTTCTTATAAGTTCCAGATAAATTTACGCCTACATTGGTAATATCTGAGAGCTTAGCATCCAATTTTGTACGGAAATTCAATTTGTCTAGCGAATTTTGAAGCATTACTCCTTGATCTTTGGTATAAGCAGCTGAAATAAAGTATTTCGTTTCTTTACGCCCACCAGAAATACTCATCTGAACATTAGTGATACTTGCTAGGTCGCGTAACCCTTCTTTTTGCCAATTCGTACTCCCCATTTGGCTTTCCAAATAAGAAGCGGCACGAGCGGCAGCTGGAACCGCAGGGCCTCCCATTTCTGCTTCTTCATTTAGTAGATTTAGCCATTCAGAGGAAGTCATCATATCATGTAATTGATAGGCATATTTAAATCCCTGATAAAACTTAAATGAGTATTTGGGCTTATCAGGTGTGCCACTCTTTGTTGTTACCATAATAACGCCATTAGCCGCACGTGACCCATAGATAGCAGCTGAAGCAGCATCTTTCAGTATTTCGATAGATTTTATGTCGGAAGCATTAACTGATGAAAGACCGCCTTGTATTGGAAACCCATCAACAATAACTAGTGGCTCACTTTCTGCAGAAATAGAACTTGCACCGCGTATGCGAATAGATGGGGTTACACCTACCTCTGACGTTTCATTTGTAATTGTAAGCCCACTCATAGAACCTTGTAAAGCAGTCGTTACATCACTTACCGGTGCATTAATTAATGATTGCCCATCTAGTTTTGAAATTGATCCTGTTAAATGAGATTTTACTTGCGTACCGTAACCAATTACAACAACGTCATCCAACATTTTTGAGTCCTCTTCTAATGTAATGTTTACATTAGTACGTTTACCTATCACTTCCGCTTTATTAATATAGCCAATGTAAGAATAGATCAGAGTTGTTCTTGAATTAGGAACTTTGATCGTATAATCACCATTGGCATCTGTTACAGCACCGGTAGCAATAGAAGCATCCTTTATTGTTACTGTGGCCCCAATCAATGGACCTTGAGCATCTGTTACTTTACCAGTAACCACATGTTGAGCGTAAAGATTGAATGTTCCAGTTAACAGCAAGAACATTAAGATTACTTTCTTTAAATGGAGAAGTTTGTTCATAGTATAGATTGTTTTTCTGTGACAAACGTAATTATAATAATTGGTAAACCAAATTTTTGGTATACCAATTATTGTTTATTAACAATATGGAAACAAATCAGATATACAGAGAGTTATACATACCTCTATATAAAAAGGGAAAGATTTTTTTAATGCAAAGCTTTACTTTAAAAGATAATATTCATACTTTTACGATCAAAATAGAAAGAAAATTTTTATAAAGTATTGATATCTTATGGAGGATGAAGTAAACTTACAGCCAGTAACGTTTGTGATAGAGCACATAAAAAGACAGATTTCAGATCGCCAGATTCTTCCTGGCGAACGCTTGCCGTCTGAACGTAAATTGTCTGAACTTTTAAAAGTTAGTCGATTGCACGTTCGTGAAGCATTGCAAAAAATGGAATTGTACGGTATTGTAAAAACATATCCACAAAGTGGAACAGTAGTTTCTGAATTTTCCAAAGATCAGCTAGACACAATGATTACAGATGCTCTAAAAATCAGCAAATATGATTTTAATAGTTTGGTATATGTGCGAGTATTATTGGAAATAGAAGCATGTAAACTTTGTGCAATAAATCGTACTGAAGAAGATTTAAAAAATATAGAGAAAGCTCTTGTTGAACTTGAAGACAAATTTGACACGGAACTCCGTGTTGAGAAGGATTTTGCTTTTCACCAAGCTATAGCACTCGGCGGACATAATGCTGTTATTAGTTCACTCTTACTTATAATTACTCCAGATATCTTAAAATATTATCAAAAATACAAGGTTTGTGCCGTCCCACAAAAGACTGTCCATGCAGAACATAGAGAGCTATTGGAAAAAATTAAGAATAAAGATAAAGACGGAATGAAAGAATTAGTTCTCCGTCACTTATCCAATTTGATAGATTTTGCCAGAATCTCTGTAAAAGAAAATATTCCCGAATTTGAATATGGAAATATCTAATTAAGATAAAAAGATTATTTATAAAAGAATCACTTAAAGCATAAAAGCCAACTAATATTTTTATAATTAGTTGGCTTTATCATGTTATTCCGAAATTTCAGTATTTAATTATCCTTGCTTCACATATATTTGCTTATTCATGATCTCGAAGATATATATATTATATCTCACTATTATGACTAAAATTACACTAATAATTTTGATCTAGATATAACAATTAATAAATTAAATATTTTACTTTATTGCAATGATTAGCTCAATCCCTCAATATGACCGCCTACTATATCAATATTGACTGCCTGAGGTTGTTTAGGTAATCCCGGCATACGAAGTATCTCACCGGCAATAGCCACAATCATCTCCGCCCCATTATTGATTACAATATCTTTGATATTAAACTCAAAATTATTCACCGCTCCATATATCTTGGGATCAGCTGAGAAAGAATATTGAGTTTTGGCAATACAAATGGGATAATGACTAATACCCATCTGCTCAATGAGTTTGATCATTTTGCGAGAATGGCTGCTATATGTCACAACGCTCGCTCCATAAATATTGGATGCAACTTTTTCTATTTTCCGTTCCACACTGTCAGTCTCGGCATAAGTATAAGAGAGCGGCTTAGAAGGATGTTTCTCAATACTGTCAACCACCATATTTGCAAGTTCAACAGCACCCTCTCCTCCTTCGGTAAATGCATTATTAACGGCAAAACCTATTTTCAGTTTTTCCTGGCAATGTTGCCGAATGGCTTCAATCTCTTCGTCCGTATCGCTTGCATATCGATTAAAAACTACAATGACAGTCTGCCCAAATGATCGAAGATTGCGTACGTGTTTATCGAGATTTCCAAATCCCTCTCTCAAACCTTCCATATTCGGTTCTTTTATACGATCCAGACTCACCCCTCCATGCATTTTCAATCCTTGAGCCGTAGCAACAATAACTGTCAAACAAGGCTGTAATCCACTTTTCCGACACTTGATATTATAAAATTTCTCAGCCCCTAAGTCAGCCCCGAAGCCAGCTTCAGTCACAACATAATCGCCATAAGTCATAGCCATCTTGGTGGCAAGTATAGAGTTACAACCATGCGCAATATTAGCAAACGGACCACCATGAACAAAAGCGGCAGTCCCCTCGGTAGTCTGTACCAAATTAGGATTTATGGTATCTTTAAGTAGAACAGTGATGGCACCAGCTACTCCAAGTTCTTTCACGGTAAAAGGAGTTCCATCAAATCGGAAACCCAAAATAATATTTTCAATACGGCGGCGTAAATCGTCAATATCTTTAGCTAAACAAAGAATAGCCATAATCTCGGATGCCGGAGTAATATCAAATCCGGACTCTTGAGTGATACCGTTCCCGCTTGATCCCAATCCGGTAACAATGCTACGCAACGAGCGATCGTTCACATCGAGTACGCGCTTCCAAATAATTTCCTTCAATGCAAAACCATCCGCCTGATGCTGATAAAGATAATTATCCAGTAATGCGGAAATCATATTATGGGCAGAAGTTATGGCGTGAAAATCACCTGTAAAATGTAGATTGATCTTCTCCATTGGAAGAACCTGTGCATATCCACCACCTGCGGCGCCACCTTTCATGCCAAAACAAGGACCTAGCGATGGTTCACGTAATGCAACAATTGCCTTCTTCCCTATTTTATTCAGCCCCAAAGCCAAACCGATAGATACAGTGGTCTTACCAATCCCCGCTTTGGTTGCCGTAATAGCAGTAACAAGAATCAGATTACTTTTTTTGACTTTATTTTCATCGATAAGATGTGTCGGAATTTTAGCAATGTAGCGACCGTAGTTCTCAACTTCTTCACGCGGAATACCTACCCCTTCGGCTACCTGTTTTATTTTTTCCAGCTCAATGCTGCGGGCTATCTCTATGTCCGATTTCATATAATTTTATTTGAAGCTAATAATTTCAATCTGAATAACACACTACAGGAAAGCATAACCCGGCAAAATGCGCCATATAAAAACAGATATTCCCTATAATGTGGCGCAAAGATATAAAAACTACGCTCTATATTCAAAGAAATACGGGTACTAAGACTACAAGCATGGTTTACTTTATTTCGTAGACAGATAAACTTTCATTCGTTAATACCTATTTCTATCCCACATAAAGCCTATGACTTCTTCACTTCATTATGGTCATGACGCAAAGGTATTTGCACTTTTTCTCCATCACGCCTGGCAAAGAAATGTGGAGACATAATTTCAACCCCCGCTTCATTAAAGAAATCCAAAATGTTTTTATGGAGATCTGAATACAATACCGGAAGAGAATGGGCTTCTTTGGTATAAGCATTAATTTCATAGCAGCAATAAAAATCATTTAAAGCAGTTGCAAGAACGAAAGGCTCCGGCTCATGCAATATACCCTTCGTATGCAAAGCTGCCCTAATGAGGAGATTTTCAATCACACTCCATTCCACATCATAGCTGATTGAAACTGTTGAGTGAACTATTATCCCATACTGCTGCGCAGAGGAACTATAGTTCAATGTCTGGGAAGAAAGAACAAAAGAGTTCGGCACAGTAATTATATCGTTTTTCGGAGTACGAATACGCGTAACAAAAGGAGTTTTTTCTATCACATCACCCTCTGTATCCTG